>Ga0210379_10000334_pt1 | contig 14929 bp, 11 predicted proteins | sample PLMedo_2_FD_155468 | JGI IMG/M metagenome (GOLD analysis project Ga0210379, IMG submission 155468) | Groundwater sediment microbial communities from an aquifer in East River, Colorado, USA - PLM4_32_coex redo | ecosystem: Environmental > Terrestrial > Soil > Riparian zone | place: USA: East... | reverse complement strand
TCAGTTGATCTGCTGATGGCCAATAGATTGCGGCACTCTCCGCCATGGAGGCTCGCGTCGGGACGCTGTTCCACAACACCTTCGTCCGCTATCTCTTCGCCATCGCTACGGTGGCAATCACGTTCGTCCTCGGGTCATGGCTGATCCCTTTCACCGGAACAGATGCTCCATTCGTGCTGTTCTTTGCGGCGGTTCTGGCGACCAGCCTAGCTGTGGGCATCGGGCCGGGGATTGGGGTGATCGTGCTCAGTGTGCCGCTTGAAACGTACACGTTCGTGACGCGCGAAGGTCATTCTCTGTTTCAAGCGATCGTTCAGGGGCTGGTGTTTGCGGTCGACGGGATAATCGTCGTCTATCTGGCGTTTCTCATGAAGAAGGGACGTCAGGCGGCCCAGGCTGCTAATCAGCGACTGCGCTGGGCGAACGAAGGGATCATTAGATCGATGGCGCGGACACGCGAGGTCATTGAGCTCGCGCCCGACGCATTTTTCCAAGCGGATCTCGACGGTCGCTTCACGGACGTTAACCAAGCCGCGTGCCTGCTCCTCGGCTATGAACGGGACGAACTGATTGGCAAGACAGCCTTCGACATCATTCCGGCAGAGGACGCGGACCGGCTGAGGGCGGTGAGGGCCGATCTTCTTGTGCCCGGCCGGGTGAACACAGCGGAGTGGACGCAAACGCGGAAGGACGGAACGTTCGTCCCGGTCGAGGTGAGTTCGAACATTCTGCCGGACGGCCGTTGGCAGGCGTTCGCGCGCGACGTCAGTGAGCGCAAACGCGTCGAACAGACGCTGCATGAATCGGAGGAGCGATTTCGGCTCACGGTCGATGAAGCACCCATCGGTATGGCACTCGTCGCGCTCGATGGTCGTTTCGTTCGTGTCAATCGCGCGCTCTGCGAAATTGTCGGCTACTCCTCCGCCGAGTTGGCGGGGCTCACGTTCCAGGCGATCACCCATCCCGATGATCTTGACGCGGACCTCGCGCTTGCAGGTCAACTCGCTCGTGGGGAGATTCCCCGATATGAGCTCGGCAAGCGTTACATCCGCAAGGACGGCACGATCGTCGATGTCCAACTCAGCGTGTCGATTCTTCGTACTCGAGAGGGCGCACCGCTCTATTACATCGTTCAAATCGAAGACATCACAGAACGGAAACGAGCAGAAGCAGCTCTGAAAGACAGCGAAGGGCGCCTGACCCTCGCGCTCGATTCCGCTCAGATGGGCATGTGGGATCTGGATCTCCTGACCGATACATCCGTGCGCTCACTCAGGCATGACCAGATATTCGGATATTCGGCGGCCGTTCCCACATGGGGAGTGGCGGTCTTCATGCCTCATGTTGTCCCCGAAGATCGAGACGTTGCAAAACGAGCTTTCGAACAAGCGTTCGTGTCCGGCGATTTCGATATGGAATGTCGAATACGTTGGGCGGACGAGTCCATTCACTGGATCTCGGCCAAGGGTCGCGTCTATCGGAATCCAAAGGGCGACCCCGTCAGAATGATGGGCACCGTGTTGGACGTCACCGAGCAGAAGCGCGCACAGGAGGCGCTGCAGACAAGCGAACGCGAGTTTCGGGAGTTGGCCGAGTCGATGCCGCAGATCGTCTGGGCCACCAGTGCCGATGGGCGGAACATCTACTTCAATCAGCAGTGGGTGGACTACACCGGTCTCACTCTGGAAGAGAGCTCCGGAGAAGGCTGGATCAAACCTTTCCACCCGGACGATCGGCAGCGCGCGTGGGATGCCTGGCAGCGTGCGGTACAACATCGTGACACCTATTCGCTCGAATGCCGTTTGCGGCGCGCTGATGGCGTGTATCAGTGGTGGTTGATCAGAGGAGTGCCGCTGCTCAGCGCGAACGGAGAGATTCGCAAATGGTTCGGCACGTGCACCGACATTGAACAGATCAAACGCATCGAACAAGAACTCAAGGATGCCAACGCATCCCTTGACGCAATCATCGAAAACATTCCCCTGATGTTGTTTATCAAGGAGAGCCAGTCGTTGCGGTTCGTGCGGTTCAATCGCGTGGGCGAAGACTTGCTCGGGTGGCCGAGGCAGACGTTCATCGGCAAGACCGACTACGATTTCTGGCCGCGGGCGCAAGCCGAGTTCTTCATTGAGAAAGATCGCGAGACACTGGACAGCGGCAAGGTGGTAGAGATTGCGGAAGAACCGGTAGAAACGCGCCATCAAGGCGTTCGTTTCCTGCATACCAGGAAAGTTCCGATCCACGACGCGGAGGGTCACGCGATATATCTACTCGGTATCTCGGAAGATATTACCGAGCGGAGGCGCATTGAACAGGACCGGCAGTTTCTGGCTGAGGCAAACGTCGCGCTGTCCGGTTCGCTCGATTACGAACAAACGATCGGGACCGTTGCCGAGTTGGTCGTTCGTGACTTCGCCGATTGGTGCATCGTCGACATCATGGACGAGCACGAGAACCTGCGACGGGTCAAGGTGGCCAGCGCAGACCCGGCGAACGCGGCGCTCTGTGCACGCTTCGAGCAGGTGCGTATCGATCGAAATCGACCTTACCTCATCCGACCGGTGATCGAGGCGAGGCAGCCTCTTCTCGTCGAACACGTCAGCTCTGAGTTCCTCGAATCTGTCGCGCAAAGTCCAGAGCATCTGCAGGCACTCCGCTCCGTCAGTCCCATGTCCATCATGGCAGTGCCGCTTCTGATGCGCGGACAATCGCTTGGGGCCGTCGCGTTCATCTCATCCACGCCATCTCGCGTTTACCGGGCGGGTGATCTTCGTTTAGCCGAAGCGCTGGCGGACCGCGCAGCGGTGGCCATCGAGAATGCACGTCTCTACCGCGCCTCGGTCAATGCCAGCCAGCTCCGTGATCAAGTGCTCGGCGTCGTGGCTCATGACCTCCGGAATCCACTTTCCACGATTTTGTTGAACGCGGCGACCCTCAATCGTCACGGCCCCGATCCCGAGCGGCGTTCTCAGAAGCGGAGTGACGCGATCCACCGCGCAGCCACGCGGATGAACCGCTTGATTCAAGATCTCCTGGATGTCGCGGTCATGGAGTCAGGGCAGCTGACCATCGAACGAGCGCGACTGTCTGCACGTGAGGTAATCGTTGGGGCGGTGGATACGCAGAGACCACTTGCCTCTTCCTCGTCTCTCGAGCTTCGAGTCGAGTTGGACGGTGGTGTTACCGACATCTGGGGTGACCGGGACCGGCTCCTTCAAGTGTTCGAGAACCTGATCGGCAACGCGATCAAATTCACGAAGGCTGGCGGGTGTATCACGGTAAGCGCGACCTCGAGGGATCACGAGGTCATCTTCCGCGTTGCGGATACGGGCTCTGGCATCGCGCCCGAGAACGTGCCCCGTGTCTTTGACCGATTTTGGCAAGCAACCAGCACTAACCGTCAAGGCGCTGGGCTCGGGCTTCCCATCACCAAGGGCATCGTCGAGGCTCACGGCGGTCGAATCTGGGTCGAGAGCACGCCGAATCGCGGCACGACCTTCTCCTTTACGATTCCCGAGGCAACCCCAGAGCAGGGTCGACCGTCGGGGCCCACCGGGTCCCCCCTTCTCGAAGGTCACCGAGCCGCTTAGGTGCCAGCCGTGTCAAATCTCAGCAGGCGCACCGTCGACAACCCGCATCAAGGATGGGGCGTTGCAGCGCCGTCCTCCGTCTTCGCTCCTGTAGCGATCCCGCACGATTCTGTGCGGCGAGTCCCGGCATCGGTGATCGGAGCCGGTTTCGTTCTATACGTGGAGGACAACGACGACCTGCGCGAGCTCGTCGTGGAACTGGTCACGGTTGCTTTCCACCGTCGATGCGTGGGGGTCGGCAGCTACGAGGAGCTGGTGGCGCTGGGGGAGGAAGCGTTACGGTGCAGCGTCGCGATTCTCGACATCAACCTGGGTCCCAACCGACCGTCAGGCATCGACGCCTACACGTGGCTTCGCGACAAGGGGTACACGGGACGGATCGTCTTTCTGACGGGGCACGCAAGCAATCATCCCCTTGTCGTCGAGGCAAAGCGAATCGGCGGTGCGGAGATCTTCTCCAAACCGATCGACCCCGATCGCCTCCGGTCCATTGTCGAGGACGAAGGCCAGTGACGCTGTCGCGCGATCTGGCTATCAGGCATGCGTGGCGAGGCGCATTCGTCGCCGCAGCTCTCAACGCGCTGGGGATGTCGGTTGACTTCGTCCTCGCGCGCGACATACCGAAGGTGTCGATCTACCCGTTCGCGATGTCCGCGCTGGTCGGGATCGGTCTCGTCGTGTTCTTGCTGATCCGCCGGCAGCAAGCGACGGTTCGGCTCGGCTCTGTCGTTTTCCTGCTCAACACGGTCGCAATCCTGGTGGCGCTCTGGATCACCAGCGGCTACTGGGCGACGACCGGGAGGACGTGGACGCCCTTTCAAGCGAACAAGCTCGGCGCTTTGGCCGTTGCGATGCTGGCGCCCCAGTTGGGCGTCGGGCTGGCTTCGATTGCCGGCTTCGCGGCGACAGCTATCGGCAAGTTCTACTTCCTCGATCCGGAAATTCAACGCGGATTCCCCGTGGGCGAACCATGGTTCATCCTGATTTACGCGCTGTTCGGCGCGGTGCTCCTCATCTACCGTCTCCGCGGCATGGCACTCGAGCGGGAAATGCTGCGCGTGCAGGCCGAGGCTGCGGCCGCCGAGCGACTGGCGCGGACCTTCCTGCGCCTGCGCGACTACACCAACACGCCCATTCAGACCATTGCCTTCACGACCGAGTTGTTACGGGCGAAAAATCACGACCTGAAGCCCATTCTCGACCGTCTCGAACGCGCGGTGAACAAATTGACGGAGCTCGGCCACGCTCTCAACAGTTACGAGAACGCGCACAAATGGAGCCCGGGCGACGAATCACTTGCTGCGATGATGATGGCCGAACAGCTGTTCGGCAGCGAGCCCCGGAGACCATAGACAGGCCCCACCTGTTCTGTGGCCTCCCGTTTTCACACGATTCCGGAACTGTTGACCTCTCACGTCCTTCCGGGAGCCCTGCTTGCATCCTTACGGCACTGTCAGGGCTATGAGTTCGCTCGCTCGTGGTGTCAGCGCCGTGGCCAGGCAGGTCGGCTTCGGCCTTCGGCCTCGTCTTACCGGCTCGACTCCCCGCTCGTGGTGCGCGACGCGACTCGTGGAACCGGCTTACCAGAGACTTGAATCCAGTCGACCCGCGAACCTCCACCAGATCCGTGACCGGCTCCCCTCATCAGGTCGGTGAAACCAATCTCCTCCACCCTGCTCAGGTTTGGGTTATCCACCCACCTCGCTTCCCGGCCTTCCACAACATTTTCGATGTCGAGATTCCGCCAGCGCACGTCAACCAGTTGGATTTCTGACTCCACCCAGTCCGTGGATAGACCGGCCGTCTTGTCGCCCACGAGCCACGTTCCGTCGGCGAGTTTCAGGATGGGACGGAGTAAATGAAACCCGCTGATCCTGGTGCGCCACCGGATGGTCGCCAGTCCGGTCAAATCCACATCGTTGTTTTTGTCCTTGAGCGTGATCGCGCAGTTTGACGTACACAGCAGCGACATCACGTACGTGATGTCATCGTTGTAGGGCTGTATGACAGTCCGAGTGCCAGCCTTGTCGCCGTACAAGCGCACTTCCAGATTCGGGTTCGCCACGTCCCCTTGAACGATCGGATGTTCCGGCTCCCGCGGAGTATTCACATTGGGCACGCGGCTATCGAACTTCCAATCTTCGCGGAAAAACAACGGAGGGTAATGAGCCGTGACCCTTCCGCCCAACGGAGGGGGGGCGCCTGGAGGCGTTTGCGCGCGTTGTCCCGCGGCCGATCCGGCGAGACACAAACTCATGAGTCCCAACACCGATACTGCCCAAACGAACCTCGCCATATAAACCTGCTCTCTCTGCATGGTCTCCGGGGTAACAGGCCGGAGTGTGTGCTCTGGACGCGCAACAGTCAAGAGTTGGCTCGAGGGTGTGAAAGCTAGATAAGAAATGTTGACTCTTGCAACGGGCGAGGGGTACGGTCTGCCGCAACATGAAATATCTCGTCCCGGGAATAGTCGTGGTTGCGCGCTGGGCGTGGGCATTTCGTCCAACGTGCGCGCGCAGAACGAGATCACTCTTCTCTCGCCGAACCCTACGAGGCCGCGAAGATTTTTCCGGTTCGTTGAACGCCGCGCTTATCGAGGCCGCCTGCGCCGGCACAGCCTGCCCAGCAGCTTGGTCCGCCTGAGAGTCGCGCCTGAATCTGCTGGAGGGACAAGGTTTCGATCGATTGAACGGGACGTACGACCTTTGACTGACTGGTTCGCCGCGGATATGCTCAGCGCCACAAAGTTCGAGCCGACACTCTAAAGGGCGCGAAGAAGGGGAACGAAATGCGACAAGCGTTCATCGGCGCGATGGCAGCCCTGACAGCGGCCTTGGTCGTTTCCTCACTGGCTGTCGCCCAGACGGCTCAATCCCAAAACAAGCAGGCACGTTCACCGTGGGTCTACTACCCCCTTGACACGATTGTCGGGGATGGTGGACCGGCGCCGAAGCGCGATTTGTCCGGGACCTGGGCCGGCCCAGGATCGACCGATGCGATTCCACGAGGAGCACCGGCCGAGAAGCCCTCATTCACCCCGCTCGGGCAACAAACCATGAGTCAACGGAAACCCATAGGAAGATTCGGTCCCGCAGGCACCAACGATCCGACTGCCAGATATTGTGATCCGCTTGGGTTTCCGCTGAATTTCATTTACCAGAATCGCGCGATGTCGGTCGCGACGATGCCCAACAGGATCGTCTTTCTACTGCAGTTCGGCGGCTTCTGGCGCGAAGTGTGGACGGACGGACGGGCGCTGCCGACCAAGGTGGGCGGCGAGGACAGAGATTCACTGGATCCGACGTACATGGGGTACTCAGTCGGGCACTGGGAGGATGACTATAACTTCGTCGTCGATACCACGGGCCTGGACGAGAGAACCTGGGTGCTGCGCGACGGAACACCGCATTCCGTCATGGCACACGTGCAGGAGCGTTTCACGCGTGTCGACCACAACACCATGAAGGTGAGCATGACGCTCGACGATCCGAAGATGTTTACGAAGTCGTTTTCGCTCGGGACTTACTATTACCGGTGGATTCCGAATCAGAAAATCAATGAATGGCTGTGCGTACCCTCGGAGACGCTGAAGTACTTGCAGGAGCAGGGCGATCCGGCTGGCAGCTATCCTGATGCCCAGCCACAACGTCTGGGTGGCGGTGGTCGTGGAAGGTGAGGATGACGATGAAGACGAGAGTTCGAGCGTTCGTCCCGTTGATCGGCGGACTTCTGGCCCTCGGCGCTCCGGCGTCGGCGCATCATGGGGACGCAGCGTATTCCGCGAAGGCAATGGAGATGAAGAGCTGCGTAGTGACGGAATTCTCCTGGATGAATCCCCACTCGCTGATCAAGTTCGACTACAAGACGCAAGCGGGCGAAGTCCAGCATTGGACTATGGAGATCGGCAGTCCGCCGTCGATGGCCTTACTCGGCTGGAGCCGGACGACGCTGAGAGCCGGAGACGTGATCACCGCGTTCGTCTATCAAGCCAAGAGCGGTGTGCTCGTGGGGCGCACTAATAAGGTGATCCTGGCCGATGGCACCGTGCTGGCGGACAGGGACGATTCAACTCCGTCGCGGTACGGAACGGAGACGCCGCAGAAATAGACCGCACTGCGACAGTCCGCATGATGCGGCCGCCCTGTGGCGGCTGCGTCATGCCTCTCAACTATTGGCGCCCGGCGCCGCCACGTCCGCCGCGCCCGGCGCCGCGCCCGCCGTCGACACCGTCCGCGTTTCCTCCACCACCACCGCTATCCCGTAACTGGCTGCCGTCCGCGAGCACGATGTGCTCGATGCGGCCAACAGGGTTCTTCGTCTTCGCTTGATGGATGAACACGGTGATGACGTCGCCGGGCTGCAGCGATGTCTTGTTCCAGCCAATAAGGCCAAGCGCCGATGGACTGCCTAATTCGGCGGACCAATGTGCGACTTCGCCCTTCTCGTCCGTCACGTCGAATTGCACGATCGTGTGCGGGTTCGCCCACGCGAGCCTGGTCACGGTGGCGCTCTTGAGAACGGTGACGGTGGTATCGTACGCGGCGTTTCCGTGATGCGCGAAGGCCGGCGCAGAGACGGCCAGAACACCTGCAAGCAGGGACAACGCGGTCAGCGTTGTTTTCATGAGGCTCACCTGCCCCTTCCGGTCTGTCCGCCCTGTCCAGTCCGTCCGCTTTTCTCGTACTCGTCCTTCGTTTTCTGGTCGACGTTCTTCCAGAAGTCCGGTTCCTCGTTCGCCGTGCAGAGGTACTCGGTCCAGACGTCGTTGGGATCCTGCGCCAGCGTCCACACGTGAGGCGCGGACACGAAGGGCTTCTGCAGCACGACGGGATCCTCAACGGTGATTTGGTATATCAGGTAGTTTTTCGACGGGCGGCTGAACCGCTCGATCACGTGCTCCTTCTCGCTGTGGAGCCACGCGTTAGCGTCGCCGGTCCTCCCGACCGAGATGTTCCGCATTCTCGTGTCGATCGCGATCGTGTCGACGACAAGCGTGTCGCCTTCCCACCGCCCCACCGACTCTCCGTTGAAGCTCGGATCCGGATCAGGCGAATGCTTCCGGCCATCGGTCGGCACCATCCGGATGGTCTGCGGGAATTCCGTGAGCAGCCAGACTCGTCCCGGCGCTTGCACCACTTCGAGTGGGCCGTGCTCGGTCGCCTGCGTCGTGATCGAAGTCGGCGTGCCGCCCGGAGGACAGCTGCCGTACGGCGTCGGATGCTGATACTTCTCGACGGCGTCGGGCCTGAATACGGGGTTCTCCTGCGGAGTCTTTGCTGGATCGAACTGCCGCATGATCGACTCGTCGATCCGGTATGCGCCCTGAAGCATTCTGCCCGCATGGTTCGGGTAGTAGCGGCCGCTCAGATCAGGATGGCCGTCTGCGGTGCGCGGCGTCTGGCCGCCGGGCTCCAGGATGCGCACCTTGTCGAAATCACCGGCGATCTTGACCGGCGGCTTGGCGCCCTGCGCGGCCGGGGCGGCGCCCCGCTGACCGCCCTGCCCCGCGCCCCGTTGCCCGCCCTGTCCCGTGCCCCGCTGGGCGAGCATTGGCACGAGCAGGAAGCAGACAACCGCCACGACGACTCCAGCTGTCCGTCTCATCTCGGAGCTCCTTCAGAAGTTCAGCTTGTCCGGCGTCATGTTGCGCTCGGGAATCTGTCCGACGATGCGCAAAATACCGTCCGCCAGCTTGATGTATTCCGCCGCGCCTCGTTCGTCACCGCCGACCTTCGCGGGGCAGGCGCGTGCATTCATGAGCTTCCCCATATTCGCGGTGAAATCCTGCCTCGTGGTGCCATTCCGTTTGAGCGCGTTCGGCGTAATCATTTCCAGGTGCCAGGACACCGTCTTGCCGCTTGCATCCGTGACGTCCATCTGAAGATATGCGTGCGGGTTTTCCCAAAGGACACTCGCGAGAGTTCCCTTCAGGTCCATGCACTTGGTTCCGTCGAACTCCACGTTGAAGCCATGGTGCGCATATCCGGAACCCGGCAAACCGAGCAGACAACACACCGCCATCAAAGCACCGGCAAGCGTCACTCTCATCACGTTCTTCCCTTCGCTCGAGGAATCGAGTGGTCTGATTGGATCGTTCGGTGTGTATGAATACGCCCGTCGTCCGTTCCTGTCAAGGTTGCTAAGGAGTCGCAGGCTTGCCTTTGGGCGGCGCCGGTTTGGCGAATTGTGCCGTGTCAATGCGCGCATTCGGCTGCACCTGGCTCAGCTCGATCGTCGATCGGCCGTCCGTCCAGGTGACAACCCGGCGGAAAGGCACTTTGACACCGGCGACAGTACGGTAATCCGAATAGTCAACCTGCGTGGGAATGACGCCGACCGCGGTGTCGACAAAATGGACCTGCCGCACGAGAAGGCCAGACTCACTGTCAAAGTACAGCTTGGCGCCGGTGTTACCCCTGGCCGCGTTCTGGATCACGTCAACCGAGCGATCGTCGATGCTGACGGACGGGAAGCCCGTGCGCCATTGGAACTCCTGTTTGATCCGCGCGGGAAACGACAGCGCCGCATCCATCTTGGCGCCTTCGAGATCTCCTCCGGCCAGCGGGAGCACCTGCATTAACTTGTCCGCCGCAGCGATCCAACCATTGGTGCCGTCGTAGGTCGTAATGCTGTCTCCGTTTTGCGTATGGACAACGGTCGTCAGCTGATTGGGCGCGCTGGCAAAGACGTCTACCGGCACCTTCACCGATAGTGTGTCGTATCCCTCGTACGTGCCCCTGGCAACAAAACTCGTGAGCTTGGCAAGCTGCGGCGCTCCGCCAATGGCTTGAATGTACTTGTCGAGAATCTGGTCGGGGGAAATCTTCTTGACAGACTGAACTGGTCCGGGGGGTATGACTTCAACTCTGTTTGGATCATCTTCCGGGACGCTGTACTGGTCCAACAGGCTTGGGATCGCTTCCGGCCGGTCCGAGGCACGATGGCAGGTGTAGCAGGTGACTGAGCGCCTGCCTCCGAAGTTCGCCTCGTTGATCGCATTGACCATGCGGATCATCCTGCGCGCGGTCTGCTTCCGGGGCGTGTCGATCGCATATCCCTCCAGGCTTTCGCTTTCTGGAGAATGACAATCGATACAATTCAGGTTCGTGGCCGCGGAAAAGAAACCCATCGTGTTCATGAATTCCTTGACGGGAATCCCTTTCAGCACCTGGACGTTCTTGAACACGTCCTCCGCCATCAAGGGCTTCTCCGCCGTGCGGGGGCTGGCCACCTGCCCGCTTACCGAAACCCCGAGCAGCACGCACACGAAGAGCAGCAGGCACGTGATCATCGATCGGAGTGCCCGTACGTCTACTCCCTTCATTTCTGCGGCGCGCCGCTGCCAACGCCGAAGGCAGGATCGCTGATGAGCTTCATGTAGTTGATCATCTCGGAGGGCACACACATCTGCTCTTCCGCCTCCTGATCCGGAACCCATCTGTACTCATTCTTCGAGAGCACGAACGGCTTCGTAAAGATCTTCGGATCGTCAACGGTTACGACCATCTGCAGATGATTGTGATCGATGCGCGTGTAGCGTTCCTCGATGCGGGCCTCGATGCTGTGGGGATGGCCGGCCTTGTCAAGCCACGTTTGGTCAGTGACGCCGACGGTATTGATCACGAGCGTGTGATCACCTTCCCAATGCCCTACTGAATATCCGTAATACCGCGACGGCACGCCACCTGCGACGTCGAACTTCGTGGGCAGCTCGTGACGCCCGTCCATCCACACGTATCGCCAGATCCGCTGATACTGGTGCAGGACCACCATCCTGTCTGGCCCCATCGTCCCGAATGCAAGGCCCCTGGTTTCGAACACGGTATTTCTCGGAATCCCCAGCGGATCGCAGGTGTTCATAGGGTCGTTTGAATGGCCTGTGCCTACTTCCGTTTCCGGCTTGTTCTGGCTGAACAGCTTCTCGCCAAGAGGCGTCAGAGGAGGTATTTCCCCCCGATCCGGTGTCAGGTTCCCTGCCCACGAACCGCTGATGTCGCGGACGGGCGCGGGGCCTCCAGGCGTCGGATCCGGCCTCAACCTGTTGCCGTTATACAGGCTGTCCTTGCCTGGGAGTTTCCCGCCTTGTGCGAGTGCAACGGAGGCAAACGGCAAGAGGACGAGCAGACAGATGATGGATCGCGCAAGCGAGTGACGCATCTCGAGATCCCTCCTTGGTGGCGGCGTGATTTGAACATGAATCTCGCCCGCATGTATAGTCCGCCGCCGCCTTACTCGCCTCTTGAATTCAGAACTCGAACTGCACGCTGAACTTGAAGAACCGGGCGACCAGGATCTCCGTAGGCCGCTGCCAATCACTGAACGTGTCGTTCTGCAGGAGCACCGCGCTCGAGTTGAGCGCGTTGTAGATATCGACATTCGCCCGCGCACTGGTGCCGGCGAAGCGCAGGATCTTCGAGACCCGCAGGTCCACCTGATGGAGTCGTTCTCCGTGAAGATGCCCTGACCCGCCGTTCGTGGTTGTATACGGGCCCGGCGAGACAAGTTGCAGATCCACGCTCGGTGCAGCGCCAGCGAGACTGCGGCCGAGACTCGGCGCCACTTCCCCGTTGGTCGCCGTATAGATGGCCAGGACCAGCGGGCCCGGCTTGGTCTGGTAGGTCGCGCTGACCTGCACGTCCGCCTTCGGAATGGTATAGGACCCGTATCCCTTGACCAGCGTCAGGAATGGTTCCGTGCGGTGGCAGTACAGCGTGCTGGGATTGTCGACTTTCGTGACGACCTCGCAGTTGTCTTCCACGCGCCGCCCCGTGCTCACGCCTCCCTGGAAGAATGTTCCCGCGCGCGGCCGCGCGTTCACGGTGAAATCGGCGCCGTCCCAGTAGTCGCGCTGCTTCCCGTACTTCCGCGAGAGCGTCACGAACGGCTGCGCCGGCACGCCGAATTTCGCCGGCTTGATGTCGTACCCTTCCACCTGGTAGGCGCCGCCATCGGGCAGCCGCGGATCCTTCGGCGCGCTGATGGTGAACTTGTCGAAGTCGGCCGGACCCACCGCGAGATCATCGACCAGGACGAAGTTGCCGTACCAGCGACGGAAGTAGGTCACGTCAGCGGAGACTCGCGGCAGCAGTTCGTGCTGCACACCTGCCGAGACCTCCCAGTTGAAATTCCGTTTGCCCCAGCCGGTCAACATGTCCGTGTCGTATGAGAGGTTGGTGACCACCGTGCCGAAATTTTCGTTCGACAGGGGGCCGCATTCCCCGTTTGCTCGTACGTTCTGGAGATCGCATTGAGGGATGAAATCGCGCGGGTTCGTGTCCGTCCACGTTCGTGTCGCGGACGTGACCAGGTTGCGGGACGGGTTCGCCAGCTGGATGAAGGTGACGTCGGGGCCCATGGCGAGCACGTACCGGTTGACACTCACCTTCAGCGCAGTTTTTCCATCGCCACGCAGATCGTAGGCGGCGCCGAGCCTCGGCGACAGATCGTGAAGCGATCCAAGCCCTGGCTGCGCAGGGAACGTGATGTCGCGCCTCGGCGCGAGCGTCGTCGGACCGATGTGCTGTTCAGGATAGCTGCTGGCAAAATAGTCGTACCGCACCCCGTAGTTGAGCGTCAGCCTGCTCCGTGTCCAGCGATCCTGCGCGAAAAGGCCCAGGTCGGCATCGACGTTCGCCCGCCATGTGCCCAGAGCGCGTTGCGTGATCCGGTTGGGCACGCCGTTTCGCAGGCGATAGCTGACCGGCGACAAGTCGTATTCGCGTTGACCGAGATCGCCGAACCTGTTGGAACCGCCTATCTTGAAGGCATGCGCACCTGTCACGTACGAGAACGCGCCCCGGTACGTGTACACGCTCTGGTCCTGGACGCGGTACATCTCGGCCGCGCGGTACCGCATCCCCGTTGACTGCTCCTGCACCGGGATCATCCCCTGCGCGAGACCCGACCACGGCGAACGGTTGCTCTGCGACTTGTAGACCTGGCCGTTGGCTTCGATGAGCATCCGGCTGGTGAGGGGCAACGTCCAGTCGCCCGCGACCAGACGCTGAAACGGGTAATCGGCGCGCTGGCCCGCTTCCCAGGCGAGCGTGAGCGATGCGTCCGTCGGGCAGAAGCAGTAGCTGGTGTTGTAGTAGGTCGCGCCCACCTTGTTCCGCGGCGTCGCCTGCCAGCTGACGCGAAGCTGGGTGTCCGGCTGCTTCTGCTCGTTCCAGACACGGCGGCTGTTGTCGGGCTCGTAGGTCCACGCATCCGGGTTGTTGACGTTCTTGTTCCAGTAGAGGCCCGCGACGTAGTCGGCCGTCACGTTGTAGCGCGCGGCGCCGAAGAACCAGATCCTGTCGCGGACAATCGGGCCGCCGAACGCGGGATTGATGTCCCAGTTCGCCTTGATGCTGTTCGGCACGCCCAGGCCGCGGGCGATCAGCTTGTCGGTGAGGTTGTCACTCTGGAACTTGCCTGGGGCGTAGGCGCCAAAGACGACCCCGTGGAATGCGTTGCCGCCTTCACGGAGAGTGTAGTTCGTCCGAACTCCCCCCGCGTGCAGCTCGGCATTGTTCGACCCTGTGTCAATCGTGATTTCCTGGAGGCCCATCGGATTCAAAAAGATCGTCGCGGTCGCGGCGCCGGTCCCGAACGAGGCCATCGTCATTCCGTTCAACGTCGTCCCTGCGTCTTCGGACCTGGCACCGTGGGCGACCATGTTTCCGGTCACGGCCCTGACCCCCGCGCCGCCCACATCCTGACGGCGGAAATCGACGCTCGGAATCAGCACGCCCAGCGCCGTCCTGAGTCCCGAATTCGGCAGGGCATCGAGGACCTCACGATCCAGCACCCGCTCCTGGCGCGTGCTCTGCACGTCGACCACCGGGGTCTCGCCAGTGACCGTGATCGTTTCTTCGATCGCACCGACGCGGAGATCGGCATTGATGCGAGCGGTGAAGGTGCCCGACAGCTCGACGCCTTCGCGCTGGACGGTGGCGAATCCGGGCAGCGTAAACGTGACCATGTAGACGCCAGGCCGCAGATTCTCGATCGCGTACTGTCCGGTGCCGTCCGTCACGGTCGTCCGGACCTTCTCAATCAGCGCCGGACTGGCCGCTTCGACGGTCACGCCCGGCAGCACGGCGCCAGACGCGTCCTTCACCACTCCCGTAATAGTCGCGGCGCTGGTGCCCTGCGCCGACGCGGTCGGCGGCGGCAGCATGAGATACACGATCAATCCGAAGCACACACTCGTCACGCGTCCCATCAGCGCCCTCCCTCCGAGTTCGCCCACGTTCACGCCGGGTTCTGACGTCGCCCGGGAAACTACCTCTGAGATCAGATCAAGTTCGAAAAGGTTCACGTCGCCGGGGAAAGAAAACGCGACGAAAAAATCC
>Ga0210379_10000332_pt1 | contig 14952 bp, 17 predicted proteins | sample PLMedo_2_FD_155468 | JGI IMG/M metagenome (GOLD analysis project Ga0210379, IMG submission 155468) | Groundwater sediment microbial communities from an aquifer in East River, Colorado, USA - PLM4_32_coex redo | ecosystem: Environmental > Terrestrial > Soil > Riparian zone | place: USA: East... | reverse complement strand
GGAATTCGATGCGCCCCGCCTTTGCCGCCGGCCCGCCCGCGCGCTGCGGAATGAGCGCATGCGGCTCGGTGGGCATGTCCATAACGTCGCCCAGGCGCCGCACCGCGATCTCGGCCTGCTGGAACTGCTGCCACAACCCCACCAGCCGCAGCATCGGCTGCGACAGGCGCGAAGCGAACATCTGGAACGCGACCAGCATGCCGATGGTGAAGGTGGTCCCGCCCACGGCGGCGAGCGCGGCGCTGTCCATGACCAGCAGCGCGCCGAAGATGAGGATGCCCAGCGTCATCACCTGCTCGAGCGCATTGGCAGCGACGTTGTACGAGTTGGCGAGCTGGCGCGTCTGGAAGCCCGCCGCGAGGTACTGCGCCAGCAGCCCGCCGTAGCGCTCCTCCAGCACCGGCTCCATCTGCAGCGACTTGACGGTGGCCATGCCGGAAACGTACTCGGTGACAAAGGCGGTGTTGCGCGCACCGGCCAGGAACTGGCGGTTGAGGTTCGCGCGAAACAGCGGCGTCACCGCGATGCTCAGGATCACGATGAGCAGCAGCACGGCGAGCGCGACCAGCGTCAGCTTCCAGCTGTACCAGAACATCACCGCGAGAAAGACGACCAGGAACGGGCAATCGAGCAGCAGCGCCACCGCGGCGCCGGAGACGAACTCGCGGATCTGCTCCACCGCATTGAGGCGCGCCACCAGCACGCCCGTCTGCCGGCTCTCGAAATACGGCAGCGGCAGGCGGAACAGGTGCCGGAACACCGAATGCCCCAGCACCGCGTCCACCCGGTTGCCGGTGTGCAGCACCAGGTACTGGCGCATCCAGCTCATCACCGCGCCGAAGGTCATGAACATCGCCAGACCCAGCCCCACCACCCAGAGCGTGCTCTCGGTGTGGTGCACCACCACCTTGTCGATCACCACCTGCGTGAAGATCGGCGCAGCCAGGCCCGCGAGCTGGATCGCGAGCGAGGCGAGCAGTACCTCGCGCCAAATGCGCCTGTGGCGCAGCAGCTCGGGGACGAACCACTTGAAACCGAAGGCCTGGGGCTTCGCGGCCGCGGCGTCGGGATCGTTGGCGGGCGCGGCGTCGCGCCGCAGGAGCAGGACCACCGGATCGAAGGATTCGTAAAATTTTGCAAGATGCAACGTTTGCGGCTCGCGGCTCGAGGACGAGAACAGGACAAGTTGCGCGCCGTCGCTGCCCGCCAGGATCGCCGGCACCAGGCGAGCCGCGTCTCCCTCGCCCTCGCGCCGGAACGCGATGCATGGGAATGGCGCCGTCTTGAGATCGAGCGCCGCCGCTTCACCGCGGCCGGCATGAAAGCCGAGCGCGCCCAGCGCGGCGAGGAGCTTCTCCTGCGAGTACGGGGGCGGGAACTGGCCGAGGAACAGCGCGGGATCGAAGGGTACGCGGTGCAATGCACAGAGCTGGCCCAGTATCCAGACGAAATCGCCGCCGGACAGGGCCTGCTGGACGGACTCCTCTGCCGCCGCCTTGGTTGCCACGCTTCCCCCTATTGCGCGGCCAGACTAGCCCTTACCTGCTTGGCTGCCATCCACCGTCCGGTCTAGACCATCCGGTGGAGCCGGGCCGGGTTACGCGGCGGCGCTGTGCTTCGCGGAGAGGATCAGGTCGGCCCGGCTGGACACGTCGAAAGCAGCGTAGACCGCGATGGCGTGTTGTTTGGCGGTGCCTGCCGCGATGCCGAGGTGTTTAGCAACCTGCCCGATCGTGTAGCCCTTGAGCAGGAGGGCCAGCACCTCGCGCTCGCGCGCCGTGAGGCGGGACTCCGGCGCGCGCGGGGCGGGGCTGGTCATCGCCTCGGGCGGAAAGTACTTGCCGCCTTCGGCAATCAAGCGCAACGCGCTCACCAGCACCTTCGGGTTCGTGGATTTCAGGACGTACCCGGCGGCGCCGGCGGCGTGCGCGCCGCGCACCGAGGTCGGATCCTCATCCGCCGAAACTACCACCACGCGCAGCTGCGGATGCGCTTTGCGAAATCTCAGCAGCGACTCGACGCCACCGTAACCGGGCAGGCCCAGGTCGAGCAGCACCAGGTCGAACGCGTGGCCGCGCGCGGCCGCCAGCGCGCCCGCCAGATCGACCGCAGTGCGCACTACGGCACCCTCGAACGCCTTGACGACCGCGCCGCTGAGATACTCGGTAATCATTGGGTGGTCGTCGACGATCAGGACATTCATGGTTGGCGGGGAGCTGGACTCATATGCGGATTGTTCGCCACCCGCGCGCTGATGACAAGCCACCTACGCCCTACCCGGTCCGTCAGCGGCAATCCTCGGCGAACGGCTTGCGTCTGTAGTTCGACCTGCCGTCCTGCAACGACTCCAGGAACGCCACCAGGTCCCGCGTCTCCCGCTCCGAGAGCTTCAGCGGCTTGAGGATCGCCTCGCCGTCCGAATGCAGGCGGTCCGGGCCGATGCTCGAGTAGTGGTTCACCACGTCGCGCAGCGTCGCCAGCCGCCCGTTGTGCATGTAAGGCGCCGTCAGCGCGAGGTTCCTCAGCGACGGCGTCCTGAACTCGCCGAAGTTGCGGTGTTCGAGCGCCACGTGTTTCGTGCCCGTCGCCGTGGCGCGCTGCGGGTCGTCGTTGTAAGGCCCGAGCAGGTTGAACCTGCTCGACAACAGCTTCTTGATCCCTGCATGCCGCCCCGGATCGACGCGCCCGGGCTCGACGAAGAAGGGAATCCCCGTGTCGTGGAACTCGCCGTTGGTGAACGCCGGCCCCACGTGGCAGGTATTGCACGAGCCCTTCCCAACAAAAATGCTCAACCCGCGCTTTGCTGCTTCCGGATATTTTGCGATTCCGGCCTGGTCCTTTCGCAGCAGCGCGTCGCGAAACTCATCGAACGCCGTGCGCCCGCTCGCGAGCGTCTCCTGGAACGCCGCCAGCGCCTTCGCCACGTCCACCAGCACCTTGTCGTCGTCCAGGAACGGCGTGGCGAACGCCTTCCGGTAGCGGCACGAGAGATCCGCGTCCTCGCGCACCAGCTTCGCCACCTGCGCCGCGCTCGAGCCCATCTCCCGGGGATCGAGGATCGGCCGCATGCCCTGCGACCAAAGGCTGTCGTGCGCGCCGTCCCAGCCGAACCAGCGCTGCAGCCGCACGTTGGCGAGGCTCGGCGTGTTGCGATCGGTGAGCGCAAGGCCGCGCGCGCGCGCTTCGCCATCGGTCCAGTTGCGTTCCGGCAGGTGGCAGCGCGAGCAGGAGATCTCCCCGTTCGCGGACAGCCGCCGCTCGAAAAACAGCCGCTCGCTGAGCGCGATCGCCTCGTTGTTGCCGGAAACGCGGTTCGAGGGATCGGGCCTGAACGCCGGCGGCCACGGACCGTGCGATGCGATGGCGCGCATCTCCGCGTCGCTGAAAGCCTGCGCGGCCTGCGCCACCGCAAGTAAGAGGACGGCGAGCCCGCGCCTCACTCGAGCCGCACGCTGTGCGCGAGCCGCTCGGTCCTGCCGCCCGAGCGCAGCTCGAACACGAACTCCCAGCGCCCCGCCATGTGGAACATCAACCCGTCCGCGCGGTAGCGACCGCCGCCCTGCGCTGCGACCGTGGGCTTGTAGTTCATCCCGTGCCGGTGGTCCGGCATCCACGCGTCCACGCGCACCTGCTCGGGCGTCGGGCACACGGCGAACTCCACGGCGAAGTGCTCGCCTACGCGTAGCGCCGGCGTGCGGTAAAGGATCGTGTAGGCGGAGGATTCGAGCGACTGCGCCGCGCCGCCCGGCAGCTCGCAGGCCTGCGCGGCGGGCGCAAGCAATGCAAGCAACAGCCAGCGCTTCATCGCTGCAGCGGGAAGAGCGCCTCGCCGTTGCGGTACGCGATGCGCTCGGCGACGTCCTGCGGCAGGTCGGCGAGCCAGGCGCGCGACCAGCTGGCGTGCTCGACCACGTAGTGCCAGCGCTCCGGCGTGAAAGTGTCGGTGCCGACCATGAAGCGGTCGGGAAACTCGAGGAAGGCCTTGCGCCACTCCGCGTCGACCTTGCCGCCCGAGCCATGGTCGGTGCGGAACGCGAGGTCGCACCACAGGTTCTTGTGTTTCCTCAGCATGCCGCGCACGTTGTCAGGCCGGTCGAAGCCCGCGTGCGCCCACAGGATCTTCGCCTCCGGCCACTGCTTGAAGAGGCGCTCCACCGCGTCCGCGTCCGAGTGCGCGTGCAGGAAGAGCTTGTATTGCTTTGCCAGTTGCACCATGCGCCGCGGCACCGGCAGGTCCGCATCCGCGCCGTAGAGGTGGAACTCGCCGATGCCGGAATAGCGGAATTTCTTCAGCCGCTCCTCCAGGTACGCCGGCACCGTCTCGTCGCGAAACCACGTGCCCGTGTCGCCGCGCGAGCGGTAGGGCCGCAGCTCCGCGACGATGAGCTCGGGCGCCTCGGCCTTCAGCCGCTGCTGGCCGTCGTCGCCGGAAGAGGAGATCAACGCGCGCCGCACGCCCGCCTTCTTCAGGATGGCGATCACGTCCTTCGGCGGCAGCACGTCCCAGGCGTCGTGGCTGTAGTGCAGGTGCGCGTCGAAGATCGGCAGCTCGGCGCCCGCCGCGATGAGCGGCGCCGCCAGCAGCAGCCCGGCGATCAGCTTAAGCATCCCCCACCTCGCGCGTAGCGGGCAGGCTGAAATGGAAAGTCGCGCCCTGCCCGCGCGCCGATTCCACCCACATGCGCCCGCCGTGCCGCCGCACCAGGCGCCGGCAGGCCGGCAGCTGGATGGCGCCGGAGAACACATGGAAGATGGCGTGGTGCCGCGCCGGGTCCACGCCCACGCCGTTGTCGCGCACCTCGAACAGCCATTGCCGGCCCACCGGGCGCGCCGAGACGTGGATGCGCGGCGGCTCGGCGCCCCGATGGCGCACGCCGTTGGCGATCAGGGTGCGGAACACGGTCTCGAGCTGCCGCGGGTCGGCGCGCACCACCGGCATGGAGCCGACGGTCAGCTCCACCCCGTCGAACTGCGGGCGCAGCTCCTCGAGCAGGCGCTCGCAATCCACGCGCCGCGGCACGCGCAGCCCGAGGCTCGCCCGCGCAAGACCGATCAGGGCGCAAGCCTGGCGCATGTCAGGCGAGCGAGGCGCGCCGCTCGAGCGCCTCGCGCTCGAAGCCGGCGATCCTCTGATAGTTCTCGGCGAGGGCGCGCATCTCCGCCTCGCTCATCACGTCCTCGATGCGGGCGAAGGGCCGGTCGCCGGTGCGCCGGTGCACTTCGCGCAGCAGCGCGTCGGGGCCGCTCGTGCGGTTGGCGAGCACCACCTCGTAGGCGGGCTTGAGTCGCGCCGCCTCATAGGCCTTGAGCGCCGCCGGCACGTCGCGCTCGCGCTTCAGGCACCCGGCGAGCGTGCGCGCATCGAGGATCGCCTGGCCCGCGCCGTTCGAGCCGCGCGGATACATCGGGTGCGCCGCGTCCCCCAGCAGGGTGACGCGCCCTTGCGTCCAGAACGGCAGCGGCTCGCGATCCACCATGGGGTACTCGAGGACGCTTTCGGCAGTGCGCAGCAGCGCCGCGCAATCGAGCCAGTGGAAGCGCCAGTCGGCAAAGGCCGGCAGGAAATCCGCCAGGCGCCCCGGGCGATTCCAGCCCTGCATGACGTTGCCGGGCGACTGGATTTCGGCCACCCAGTTGACCAGCTGCCGGCCCTCGGGATCGATGGCGTCGCGCACAGGGTAGACCACCAGCTTGCCCACCTCGAGCCAGCCGCCGACCAGCATGCTGGCCCCGGTGAGGAAAGGCCGGGCGCGCGTCACCCCGCGCCACATGTTGATGCCCTGGTAGGAAAGCGGCCCCTCGGCCGGGTGCAGGATCCTGCGCACGGCGGAATGGATGCCGTCACAGCCGATCGCCGCGTCGGCGCGCGCGTTTGCGCCGTCCTCGAAACTCAGCATGACGCCTTCGGCATCCTGCTCGACCCCGACACATTTCGCGCCAAGGACCAGCGCATCTCCCACTGCCGCGGCGAGGACCGCATGCAGGTCGGCGCGGTGGATGGACAGCTGCGGCCAGGCATACCCGGCGGCGCGGCCGCGCGGCTCGCGCCGGATGAACTGCCCGAAGCGGTTGCAGAACACCGCTTCGCGCGTCGCCACGGCGACGCGCTCGAGCGCAGCGCCGAGGCCCAACTCGGTCAGTTCGCGCATGGCGTGCGGCAGCAGGTTGATGCCGACGCCGAGCGGTTTGAGTTCCGGCGCCGCCTCGTAGGCGCGGCAGGAGATCCCAACCTGATGCAGCGACAGCGCGAGCGTGAGCCCGCCGATGCCGCCGCCGACGATCGCGATGTCCATGCGTGGATTGTAGGGCCTGGGCTAGACTGGAACATGGCTGGGGTTTCGCTTGGCGATATAAGGGCGGCCGCCGCGCGCATCGCCGGCGCGGTGGAGCGCACGCCCTGTCTCAAGAGCCGCACGCTTTCCGCGCTGACCGGCTGCGAGCTGTGGCTCAAGTTCGAGAACCTGCAGTACACCGCCTCCTTCAAAGAGCGCGGCGCGCTCAACAAACTGCTCACGCTGCCCGAGGCCGAGCGCCGGCGCGGCGTCATCGCCATGAGCGCCGGCAACCACGCGCAGGGCGTCGCCTACCACGCCGCGCGCCTCGGCGTGCGCGCGGTGATCGTGATGCCGCGCGGCACGCCCAACAACAAGGTGAAGAGCACCCGGGTGCACGGCGCCGAGGTGGTGCTCGAGGGCGACACGCTGGCGCAGGCCGCGGAGCACGCGCACGCGCTCGGCGCGCGCGAAGGCCTCACCTTCATCCACCCCTACGACGACGACGCGGTGATCGCCGGCCAGGGCACGGTGGGCCTCGAGATGCTGGAGGAGGTGGCCGGCCTCGACGTGCTGGTGGTGCCGATCGGCGGCGGCGGGCTCATTGCGGGCATCGCCACCGCGGCGAAGGCCCTGCGCCCGCAAGTGCACGTGCTCGGCGTGGAATCGAAGACCTGGAGCGCCATGCACCAGCGCCTCAACGGCCTGCCGGTGCAGGTGGGCGGCGACACCATCGCCGAGGGCATGGCGGTGCGCGACGTGGGCGAGCGGACGCTCGCGGTCTGCCGGCGCCTGGTGGACGAGGTGCTGCTGGTGGAGGAGGAAACCATCGAGCGCGCGATCGTGGCGCTCATCGAGATCGAGAAGACGGTGGCCGAGGGCGCCGGCGCGGCGGGGCTCGCCGCGCTGCTCGAGCACCCGCAGCGTTTCGCCGGCCGGCGCGTAGGCGTGCCGGTGTGCGGCGGCAACATCGATTCGCGCATGCTGTCCGAAGTGCTGATGCGCGGCCTGGTGCGCGACGGGCGCCTGGTGCGGCTGCGCGTGCGCATGACCGACGTGTCCGGGAGCCTGGCGAAGGTGGCCGCCCTGATCGGCGAGGCGGGCGGCAACATCGTGGAAGTGCAGCACCAGCGCGTGTTCGGCACCGCGTCGGTGAAGACGCCCGAGGTCGAGTTCGTGGTGGAGACGCGCGACCGCGAGCATACGCGCGACATCGCGGCGCACCTGGGCGCCCACGGGGCGCAGGTGGCGCTGGACGACTAGGAGACCTGCTCGGAGATCTCGACCAGGTTCAGGTCCGGATCGCGCACGTACACCGAGCGCAGCCTGGACACGGCGCCGGTCTTCATCACCGGGCCCTCGAGGATCGGCACGTTCTTCGCCCGCAGGCGCTTGACCACCTCGTCGAGCGGCACGGCGGCGATGAAGCACAGGTCGAGGCTGCCCGGCACCGCGACGTGCGCGCGCGGGTCGAACTCCCTGCCCCACTCGTGCAGGTTGATCTTCTGGCTGCCGAATTTGAGCGCCAGGCGCTGCTCGGCCGGCGTGTGGAACTTCTCCAGCTTCATCCCCAGCACTTCCGTGTAGAAACGGATGCAGCCCGCGAGGTCGCGGGTGGTGAGCACGATGTGGTCGACGTGGTCGATCACTTGCGCTTCAGCAGCCGCAAGGGGTTGTATTCGAGCACGGTCTCGCCGCGCTGGTTCAGCACCTTGTTGTTGAAGCGCACCAGGCCGCGGTCGCCCTTCGACGTCAGGCGGCTCTCGGTGACCTCGACCTCGACGTGGATGGTGTCGCCGATCACGGTAGGCGCCTTGACGTCGAGCGTGGCGTTGAGGAAGGCGAGTCCCGTGTCCTGCATCGAGGGCAGCAGCAGGCCTTCGGCGAAGGAGTAGACCAGTGCGCCCGGCACCGCGCGGCCCTTGATGGCGCGCTGCGAGTCGTCCGCCACCGCGAACAGCTCCTCGCTGAGCCAGGTCAGGTTGACGAAATTGGCGAGGTCGCTTTCGGCGATGGTGCGGCGGTGGGTGCGGAAGCGAAAGCCCACCTTCAGGTCCTCGTAGCCGTAGCCGCGGCCGATGACATGCACGTTGTCGTTCATTTCAGAAGATGGTGTAGGCGCCGTCGATGACGAAACTGTCGCCGGTATGGTAGCGGCTCGCGTCGCTCATGAGGTAGACCGCGATGCCGGCGAAGTCCTCCTTCGTTCCCCAGCGCCGCATGGGGATGCGCGGCAGCACCGCGCCGGCGAACTTCGCATCGCCCATCGCGGCGGCGGTCATGTCCGACTCGATCCAGCCCGGCAGGATGGAATTCGCCGTCACCTGGTGGCGCGCCATCTCCACGGCGAGGGCGCGGATCATGGTCAGCATGGCGCCCTTGCTCGCGGCGTAGGCCGAGGCACGCGCCGCGCCGTGGATCGCCGCGCTGCTCGCCATGCCCACCAGGCGCCCGCCCGGAGCGCCCGCCTTCGAGCGCTGCGCCATGTGGCGTGCCGCGGCGCGCAGCGTGAAAAAAGCGCCGTCGAGGTTCACCGACAGCACGCGGCGCCATTCCTTCGTCGGCAGCTCGGCGAGCGGGGCGCGCGCCTGGCTCACGCCGGCGTTGGCGAAACAGCCATCGATGCGGCCCATGGTCTTCAGCGCATCGGCGAACTGCGCCTCGACCTGCGCCTCGTCGGCCACGTCGCAGCGCTGCGCGAGGACCCGGCGGCCGTGCTGATTCAGCTTGGCCTCCGCCGCGGCGTTCTTCTGCGCGTTAGAGCCCCAGATCACCAGGTCGGCGCCCGCCGCGGCGAGCCCCTCGGCCATGCCCAGGCCGATGCCGCCGTTGCCGCCGGTGACCAGCGCGACCTTGCCGGAAAGGTCGAACCCCTTCACTTCTTCTCGAAGTGGGAACGCGCGCGATTGAAGGCCTCCTGCATGCTCTTCAGCGCCTGGTCGGTCCCCTTCATCATGTCCTGCCAGGCGCCGGTCGAGGCGCCCTGCAGCAGCTTGAGCTGGTACAGCGCCTCATCCCGGCGGCTGTTGAGCATGTTCAGCTGCTTGTCGTACTCCGCCTTCATCGACGATTGCGCGGCTTGCGCCTTGGCCTCCCATTTCTTCGACTCGGCGTTCCACTGGTCGAGCTGGTCCTTCAGTTTTTTCACGTACTCGTCGCGGTTCATCATGGCCTCGCTCCTTTCGGTCTGTCCTTCAAGATGCCAACACCAGCGCCAATGCGACGGCGCCGGGAAATGCCTGCACCCACAGTATTCTCCTGCTGACGCTCCAGGCGCCGTACACCCCGGCCACGATCACGCAGCCGAGGAAGAAAATCTTGATTTGCGTCCCAGCGCCGCCGAGCCACAAGCCCCACACCAGGCCAGCGACGAGGAACCCGTTGTACAGGCCCTGGTTGGCCGCGAGCACCCTCGTGGTTTCCGCTTTCTCGGGCGTGTTGCGGAACACCTTCAGCCCGAGCGGCCTGGTCCAGAGGAACATCTCCAGCACCAGGAAATAAAGGTGCAGCAGCGCCACCAAGCCCACCAGCACGTCGGCGAGCATACTCATGCGCTCTCCTCGTCAGCCGACATCTTCGCGCCTGACGCCTTCGCATTCAAGAACAAAATCGGCGCCGAACGCCTTGCCGGGCGTCTGGAAACCGGGCGAGGCGTTGCCCGAGAGAACCTGCTTCACCGCGGCCAACGCGGCGCGCGTGGTCCACACCAGCCCCGCTTCCGGCCCATGCAGGCGCGAGACCGCGCTGCGTCCCTGCGCATCCGCGACCTCGCCCCAGACGTGCGTGACGGTCTGCGCGCGCGCCTCGGCCGTCGGGCCGGGGCGCACGCCGCGCTTGAGCAGCGCGCGCAGCGGCGCGAAGCGGAACAACGGCCGCAAGGTCTTGAGCAGGCCCAACTGCCGCCTCATCGCCGCCGGCAGCACCATGTAGACCTCGATGTCGGGGACGCCGGTGCTGTAGTACGCGGTGAACACGTCGCCCCAGGTCATGCGCATCGCTTCGACCGCGCCCTGCCCGAAGTCGATGCTGCGCAGTTTCACGCCGCTTTCCGGCACCACCAGCCTGCTGCCGCGGCGCACGCGGTCGCCGAAGGGCAGCAGCTCGATCATCGTGCGCTGCGTCCCCGGCGGCAGCCCCGCGCGCCCGACGCTGTGGAACGCCAGCGTGAGGCGCGTCGCGGAAGGCAGGCGGTGTTTCAGGTGCACGGCCAGGCAGTCCGTCGGCACCACGTCGAAGCCTACCGCCGGCAGCAGCATGACCTTGCGCGCCTTCGCCTCGGCATCGCGCGCAGCCAGCGCCTCGAACACCGGGATTTCGCCGGTCAGGTCGAGGTAGTGGACGCCCGCGCGCAGGCAGGCATCGGCCATCGCCTTCGAGGTGAACTTGTACGGCCCCGCGCAATGCAAGACGACGGGCACGTCGCGCAGCGCGCGGTCCAGGGCGGGCGCGTCGTCCAGCGCGCAGACCCGGAATTCGACGCCCAACTGCTGCGCCAGGGGCTCGAGCTTCGCCGCATCCCGCCCGGCAAGTATCGGTTTGAGGCCCTGCTCCAGCGCGAGCCGCGCCGCCGCCTCGCCGACGTAGCCGTTGGCGCCGTAGAGCAGGAAGCTCATCGCATTGCCTCGCGAAGCTGCGTCGGCCGATGCACGCGCCCGAACCTTGCGGCGACCAGCATCGACGCCCCCGCGACCAGCGCATCGAGCGCGCAGTACAACGCCCCCACGGCGCCCGGCGGATTGGTGGTCACCAGCCCCAGCAGCGGAACTTCGCGCGCCCAACTCCAGTCCCCCAGCCAGGTGCCGCCGAGCTCGAGCGCGAGCGACAGCAGCAAGGTGCCTGCGTACAGGCGGCGCTGCCCGGGCATGGCGAGCGCGGCGCCGGTGAGCACCAGGCAAAGGAGGACGCCGAACGTGTCGAGGCCAGCGGCGGCCGCGGCGAGCGCATAGATTGCCGCGCCGCCGATGACGGCACGCGCGGCCGCCTCCGGCATGCGCCGCGCCAGCACCAGCCCGAGCACCAGCATCAGCGCGTGCCCGGGCGGCACGTAGAGCGGGATGTTGCCCAGGCGGTAGGTGTAAAGGCCCCAGCCGAGCGAGAGGAACATCTCCCCGGCGGTGGCGATCACCACGCAGGCCATCAGCGCGCGCCGCTCCTGCGCGCTCACGCGGCCGAGCAGCCAGGACAGCAGGGCCCAGAGGCACAGCCCGGCCGCCGCCTGGCCGGCGAGTTCGCTGTGCGCGTCCGCGACGAGGGCGGCCGCCAGCGCCGCCACGACGAGCAGGATGTGCGGGGCGCGTATGCGCTCGGCCGTCATCGCCCGGCTAGTAGGACTTCGGCAGGCCGAGCACGCGCTCGGCGATGAAGCACAGGATCATCTGCGGGCTCACCGGCGCGATGCGCCCCACCAGCGACTCCCTCAGGTAGCGCTCTACGTGGTACTCCTTGGCGTAGCCGTAGCCGCCGTGGGTCATCACCGCCTGCTGGCAGGCGTCGAAGCACGCTTCCGCCGCGAGGTATTTCGCGGCGTTTGCCTCGGCGCCGCTGGGCTTGCCCTGGTCGTAGAGCCAGGCCGCCTTGAACACCATGAGGTTGGCCGCCTCGAGCGCCATCCAGTTCGCCGCCAGCGGGTGCTGGATGCCCTGGTTCTTGCCGATCGGCCGGTCGAACACGATGCGCTCGTTGGCGTACTTCGCTGCGCGCTGCACCGCGCAGCGCCCCAGCCCCACGCATTCCGCGGCGATGAGGATGCGCTCCGGGTTCATGCCGTGCAGGAGGTACTCGAAACCCTTGCCTTCCTCGCCGATGCGGTCGGCCTCCGGCACCGGCAGGCCGTCGAAGAACACCTGGTTGGAATCCACCGCCTTGCGGCCCATCTTTTCGATCTCGCGCACCTCGATGTGCTGGCGGTCGAAGTCGGTATAGAACAGCGTGAGGCCGGCCGCGGCCTGCGTCAGCAGCAATACCTTCTCGGCCACCTGCGCGGTGGAAATCCACACCTTCTGCCCGGAGACGAGGTAGCGGTCGCCCTGCTTCCGCGCCATGGTCTTGATCTTGCGCGTGTTGAGCCCCGTGTCGGGCTCGGTGACGGCGAAGCAGGCGCGCTCGCTGCCGCCGATGAGGCCCGGAAGCATTCTCTTCTTCTGCGCGTCGTTGCCGAACACCACCACCGGATTCAGGCCGAAGATGTTCATGTGCACGGCGGAAGCGCCCGAGAACCCCGCGCCCGACTCGGCGATCGCCTGCATCATCACCGCCGCTTCCGTGATGCCGAGGCCCGCGCCGCCGTATTCTTCCGGCATGGCGACGCCGAGCCAGCCGTCCCTGGCGAGCGCCTGGTGCAGCTCGGCCGGGAATCCGCCCTCCTTGTCCTTCTTCAGCCAGTAGTCGTCGCCGAAGCGCGCGCAGATCCTGGCGATCGCCTCGCGGATCGCTTCCTGCTCGGGGGTGAAGGCGAAATCCATGGTGTCGATCCGGTACGGTGGGCCCCTGGCCCACCCTACGGCTTGCGCCGCGCCGGGTTCTCCTCGTACGGCGGCGCGTAGATCACCATCACCCTGGCACGCTCGCTGGTGGCGAACAGCAGGTGCGGCATGTCGGCGGGGAAAAAGCACGCCTCGCCCGGCGCCATCTCGAACTTTTCGCCGCCGACCTCCACGTGCGCGTTGCCCTCCAGCAGGTAGCAGACCTGCTCGATGCCGGGATGCTGGTGAGGCAGCGCACCCTTGCCGCGCTCCACCTCGCCGATCAGCATCTCGACCTGCTGCGCGCCCACGGTGTCCTTGCCGATCATGCGGGTGTTCTTCGTGCCGGTGTGGTTGGCGGGCGAGTAGGGCGTGAGCTCCGACTGCCGCACCAGGTAGCGCGACTTCATGCGTCCTCCGCGGGATCGATCCAGTTATGCAGCGCAATGCCGCCGTCCACGACGATGGAAGCGCCGGTGACGTAGGCGCCGAAGCGCTCCGAGAGCACCGCGACCGCCATCGCGGCGACGTCGGCCGGCGTGCCGAAGCGGCGCAGGGGAATCTTCTCCACCATGCCGGGAGGCGCGTTGAAGCCGCCGCCCGGGATCGCTCCGGGCACCACGGCGTTGACGCGGATGCCGTGCGGCCCGAGCGCGCGCGCCAGCTCCTTCACCACCATCGTCTGGCCGGCCTTGGCCGCGCTGTAGTGCGGCAGGTTGCGCGGCGAATCGGCGTGCAGCGAGGTGACGAACAGCATTCTGCCGCGCACGCCCCGCTCCTTCATGTGCCGGCCGAGCGCCTGCGCGATGAGGAATCCCGCGTTGAGGTTGATCTCCAGCATCTCGCGCCATTCGCCCTCGGACACCGCCAGCGCGGTCTGCGCTTCCTGGCGGCGCGGGCTCGCCGCGTGCACGAAGAGCGAGACCTTGCCGAGTTCCCGGATGGCGCGCTGCGCGAGGCCTTGCGCCGCTCCCGGCTTGGAAAGGTCGCAGTCGGCGCGGTCCGATCCCAGCACCCGGGCGCCCTCGCGCGCGAGCGCCTCCGCGATGCCGCGGCCGATGCCGCCCGCGGCACCGGTCACCAGCGCCGCGTCATTCTGCAGCAGCGGCATGCGCTTGCGCCTTTGCCGCGGGCGCGCGGCCGCGCCCGACCAGCAGCATGTAGGCGGTGGGGATCACGTACAGCGTGAACACAGTCCCCACCAGCAGCCCGCCCACGATCACCCAGCCGATCGGCTGGCGCGCCTCCGCCCCGGCGCCGGTGGCGAGCGCGAGCGGCAGCGCGCCGAGCACCATCGCGCCGGTGGTCATCAGGATCGGGCGCAGGCGCAACGCCGCTGCCTCGACGATCGCCTGCTTGCCCTGCATGCCCTTCTCGCGCAGCTGGTTGGCGAACTCCACGATCAGGATGCCGTGCTTGGTGATCAGACCGATCAGCATCACCAGCCCCACCTTGGAGTAGACGTTGAGCGTGCCGCCGGTGAGCAGCAGCGCGAGCAGCGCGCCGAGCGCCGCGAGCGGCACGGTGAGGATGATGACGAAAGGCGAGACGAAGCTCTCGAACTGCGCCGACAGCATCAGGTAGATGAACACCAGCGCCAGCGCGAACGCGAACACCAGGCTCGCGCCGGACTCGCGGAACTCGCGCGACACGCCGTCCAGTTCGGTGCGCGCCGAGGACGGCAGCACTTCGGCGGCGGCGCGGTCCATGAATTCGAGCGCCTCGCCGAGAGTGTAGCCGGGAGAAATGTTCGCCGAGATGATCGCCGCGCGCTGGCGGTTGAAGTGGTTCAGCTCCTTCGCCGACACCGTCTCGCTCACTTTCACCAGGTTCGAGAGCTGCACCAGCTGCCCGTCCCTGGTGCGCACGTAGATCGAGGTGAGGTCCACGGGCCTGCTGCGGTCCTTGGCCTCCAGCTGCACCACCACGTCGTACTGCTTGCCTTCGCGCTTGAAGCGCGTCACCTGCCGGCCGCCGAGCAGCGTCTCCAGCGTGCGCCCGATGGTCTCGACGTCCACGCCGATCGCCGCCGCCTTCTCGCGGTCGATGTCCACCGAGAGCTGGGGCTTGTTCAGGCGCAGGTCGCTGTCGGGGTTGGCGATGGCGCTGGATTCGCGCGCCTTGGCGAGGAGCTTCGCCACCATCTCGTCGAGCGCCTCGTAGGAACCGGCCTGCACCACGTACTGCAGCGGCGGGTTGCGGAAGTTCTGCCCGAGCGA
>Ga0210379_10000330_pt1 | contig 15012 bp, 13 predicted proteins | sample PLMedo_2_FD_155468 | JGI IMG/M metagenome (GOLD analysis project Ga0210379, IMG submission 155468) | Groundwater sediment microbial communities from an aquifer in East River, Colorado, USA - PLM4_32_coex redo | ecosystem: Environmental > Terrestrial > Soil > Riparian zone | place: USA: East... | reverse complement strand
CGGAGGTCGAAATCACCCTCGAGCGCCACGGCGCGGTCTTCCGCGTAGAGCGCGCGATCGTAGCGACTCCGCGGGTCGTCGGTGGCGGTGAATTCGCGTTCCAGGCGGTCGAGTTCGTAGGTGTCGCGGGCAGACATGACCCGCGTGCCGGCACCCACGCGCACGGCGACGCTGGCCACGATGGCGCGGATTTCGGCGCGGCCGAGCGGCCGCGTTTCCGGGAGCGTGCACATTCCGAGCGCCTCGAAACGCTCGAGCGCAGGGTAGCACCAGTGGTCGACGGGGATCCGTTCGTTGCCGACCGCGCGGGCCGCCGCGGGCAGGCACACGATCAGCGCCAGAGCGGCGGCGAATCGACGCGGAGTCACGCCCGCGTACCGGCTACGCGACCCGTTGGCGGAACGCGGCGAGTTTGACGTCGGCCGCGCGGTAGCTGTCCCGCGCCTCGTCGCGCATGTCGGCGCGGTCGTACACCATGCCGAGCGCGTAGAAGGCTCGGTGGTCGTCGGGTGTGAGCTCCGTGACCCGCTTCAGCGGCGGAATCGCCTTCGCGGCCTGGCCGAGGTGGTTGTAGCACATTCCAATATGGTAGAGGATCGACGGGTGGTCGGGGCTCGCCTTGAGCGCGCCCAGCAGGAGCTTCACCGCGCGGCCGTAGAGGCCCTTGCGAAAGTAGATCATCCCGACGAAGAAGGGCGCGTTCGCGTGCGCGTCATCGAGACGGGTCACGCGGCGAAACGACTCGAGCGCTCCGTCGAGGTCACCCTGCTCGTAGAGCGCGATCCCGAGATTGTAGTGCCCTTCCACGCTCCCCGGAGAGAGCCGGATCGCGTGCCGAAACTCGCGCACCGCTTCCTCGTGGCTGCCGTGTTCGCCGTAGAGCGCGCCGAGGTTGAAGTGCGCCTCCGCGCTCTGCGGGTTGACCTGCAACGCGCGGCGAAAGAGCTGGATCGCCTGCGACCCGTCGCCGCGCAGATCCATCAGGAACCCGAGGTTGGTGTAGGCGCGCGCGTGACGGCGGTCGAGTGCAATGGCACGCCGATAGCTGGCCTCGGCGTCGGAGCGGCGCTCGTTGCGAGACAGCGTGACTCCGAGCCGGTAGTGGCACTCGGCGTTGTCGGGTTCGAGTTCGATCGCGCGCCGGTGCACGGCCAGCGCGTCGTCGAGCCGCCCGAGTCGGTCGTAGACCCGGCCCAGAAAGTACACCGGAAGCGCACGCTCGGGTGCGGCGGCGGCGAGCCGCTCGAAACAGTCGAGCGCCGCGTACAACTCGCCCGCTTCCAGCAAGAATCGTCCGATCACTTCGAGCAAGCCCTCCGGGAGAGCCTCCCGGCGGGCCAATTGTCGCGCGGCCGCGAGCGCATCGCGCCGGCGCCCTTCATCCCACGCCATCCGAACCTGTTCGAACTCGGCCCCCGGATCCGCCACCACTGGCGCACGGCGGCGGAGCAGCGGGATTCGCGACGGCGAACCCTTCTCGTTACGACCGACCAGTAGCCGCACGACCCCTCCTGTACCGGAACGCGTCTAAACGCCGAACCAATTAAATTACAACAAGATAACTCGACCCGGGCGTGACCGTAGTACAGGCGGGAAAATTCTGTCAAGAAATTTCAGCGGCGGTGGAACTGATTAGCCGAAAGTCGGTTCTGTCGGTTATCCACAGAAATCCTGCGGCGGTTGCGCACGGGCACGCCGGCGCGCCGGCGGGAGCTAATCCTCGGTCACGCGGACGTCGAGAACGAGCTTGAAACCGCCCGCCCTGCGGAGCTGCGAGCGTCGGATCGCCACCGGGACCCGCACCGTCACGGATGCCGGTTCCGGCTCGGCCGTACTGGCGGGCGCAGCGGGCTCGCTCGCCACTTCGGCGCGCGTCGTGATGTGCGTGTCCGCGAGCGACGGGCGGCGCATCGGATCGGTGACGAACTCGTCCGGCCCCTGGTCGCGCGCGGTCTCGGATGCCCGCGCGGCTTCTTCCAGCTCCGGCAACCTCCCCAGTTCCAGATCGAACGGACTCTCGGGAATGGATTCGAACAGTCCATCGTCGGCAGCGTTGGACTCCGAACGCGGAGTCGTCGCGAGCGGCGCTCCGGCCGGCTGGCGCGGCGACGACGGCTTGCCCGTCCCGGCCGCACGGCTCGGCTCGAGCGGCGATTCGAACCGCATCGGCGCGTCGTCCTCCGGCTCCGGCGTGGCGGCGGGCGCTTCGTGTCCCCGCGCGCGGGTTTCGCTTCCCGGCGCGCGCGGTGCGCCCCGCGCCGGCGCCGATGGGTGTGTGGGTGTCGGCTCGGCAGGCACCGCCTTCGACCGGGTCTTCGGCGGGGCCGACGGGCGTGGCGCGGCGGGAGCGTCGCCGTCGACCTCGCGGAGCATCATGTCAACTGCGCTGTTAAACTCGTGCTCGTTTTCGTCCCGTGGCTTGTCCTGCGGTTCTTCGCGCGGCGCGCGTTGCGCCCGCGGCGGTTGCGCTTTCCCGCTGCGTGGGCCGGCGGCGGCCGGCGCCCGGGATGGGGTCACCACTACGGGCGCCGCGGGCGCCGGGATGTCGGCGGCAATGTCGCCGCGCTCGAGTCGTTCCTTGAGCACCCGGTACACTACGGTCGCGATCCCACGGAAGGTGTCGTAGACGCCGTCGCCCTTGGTCGCGATGGCTTCGAAGGTCGGCACGCGCATTGGATTCACGCGCGAGTCGAGATCGCGAACCGCCATCGCATCGGGAGTGTCGCGCTTGTTGTACTGGATCACCCACGGCAGCGTGTCGAGACTCATGCCGTGCTCGTTCAGGTTCTGCTCCAGATTGCGCAGGCTCTCGAGATTCTCGTCGAGTTTCGCGCGCGACGAATCCGCGACGAAGACCAGCGCGTCGACGCCCTTCAAGACCAGCTTGCGAGTCGCGTTGTAGTACACCTGTCCGGGCACGGTGTAGAGCAGAAAGCGCGTGCGGTAGCCGTTGATCTCGCCCAGCTCGAGGGGAAGAAAATCGAAGAACAGCGTGCGATCGGTCTGGGTCTTCATCGAGACCATCTTCCCTTTCGCCCCCGCCGGTGTCTTCTCGTGAATGTACTCCAGGTTGGTGGTCTTGCCGCTCAAGCCGGGACCGTAGTACACGATCTTGGCGTTGATTTCGCCGCCGGTGTAGTTGAGCACGACCATAGCCCGTTGCGTCCTTCCCGTGTCGCGCACATCGCGCGTTGATGAGTTACCGGCACGTGGACGCGCGCCGCCGCGCGCGCGTCGAAAATTCTTCTGCCGGAGCGGCCCTCAGATAATGCTCTTGCTGCATCAGGCCAGGGTGAGAAAGCACAAGCGCCACTGATGGAACCGCCCCGGCGGGGGGCGAAAGGGCAAGTTGTATGCCAACGGGCGGCGGGCAATTGAGGTTCAACTCGTTGCATCGTAGTTGGTTTCGCCGCTCTGACGCGCCCGTTCTTCGGCGCCGCCCCCGGGTCGGGTGCATTATGCTGCGGTGCTTGCAAAAGCGAGAAGCGCGCGCCTAGGATGGCACTCGCGTACGTCGATGAACCGCCCCCGACCAGACTTGACCCTCCAGTTCTTCGGCGCCGTCCAGTTCGTGGGGCTCTGTGGCGACCGCCTGAAGCAGTTCTCGCTGGTCGGGATGCTGGGACTGCTGGCGCCGGGCTCCAGCGTCGAGATGCTCAAGCTCACGCTCTTCTCGCAGGTTCCGATGCTGCTGTTCACGCCCGTCGCCGGGTCGCTCATCGACCGTTGGAACAAGCCGGCCGCCATCCTCGGCGCGTGCCTCGCCCGGGCGTTGCTGCTGCTCGCGGTCCCGGCCGCGTACGATCGCGCGGGTTCGATCTACGCGTTCTTCGCGGCCGCGTTCGTGCTCTCCATCTTCGACCTGATCTTTGCTCCGGCGCGCTCTGCGCTGCTACCCGAGGTCGTGCCGGCGGAGCGCCTGCTCTCCACCAACGCGGTGTTCTGGACGCTGGGAATCGCCGGGACCATGGTGGGTTTCGTCGGCGGGGGCTGGGTGTTCGACTTTTTCTCGTGGCGCACGAGTTTCTACACGAACTCGATCGTCTATGTCATGGCCGCGGCGTTGATGGTCCCGGTGCTGATCCGGCACCATCCGCCGGCGCGTTCGGGACCGGCCGTGCGGGTTCCGTTGCGCACCGAGATCGCCTTCTTCTCGCGCTCGGTGCGGGACGCGGTGGAGCTGCTCAGACAGAGCCGCGAGCTCCGCTCGAGCCTCACCGTCCAGGCCGGCGTGTTCGCGGTCGGGGGCGTCCTGAGCGTCATCGCCATCTCGCACGTGCAGGAGATCTCAACCGCGGGCAGCGCGCTTTTTCTGGCCGAAATCGGGGCGGCGCTTATCCTCGGACTGGTGGCGGGCGCGTTTCTCGCGGGCTGGTATCGAGGGCGCAGCCTGCCCGAGCGCACGGTCTCCGTGGGCACGCTCACGTGCGGCGTGGCGATCGCCGGCATGGGGCGCGCCGAGACGCTGGTGCCGATGTGCATCTGGGCGGGGCTCCTCGGCGCCTCGCTCTCGCCCGTCTTCATCGTGACGGAAACGCTCATGCAGCACCAGAGCCCACGACAGTTCACAGGCCGGATCTTCGCCGCACGCGAAGCGTTTATCAAAGCGGCATATATCGCCGCCGCCGTGGTGGCCACCGGCGTAAACGCCCTCGTCTCCAAGTCCGCTATCCTGGTTGGGTTGGGCCTGTTTCTTGCACTGCTGGGCGTCATCCTCGAGCGGACCAAGTGGTTGAGAATGGAGAAACGATGAAAGACCGCAACACCTCATCGGGCGTCGTCGAGAAGATGATGAAAGAGATGTTCGCCCGGCTCTTGAACATCGAAGTCAGCCAGACGGTCATCGAAAAGCTCGTGCCCGTGATCGAAGGCGTGACCGAGAAGGTCGACGGACAGATCAACCTCGACACCGTGCAGGGGCAGAACACGTTCCGTGCGCTGATCTGCAGCATGGTTGCACACGGCTGGGGACTCGGGATGCACCCGGACAACAACCCGAACACGAACCTGGACGGGAAGGTCCTCGAGGTGAAGGTGTGCAAGGACATTCTGGTCCCCATGGAGACCATGAAGTCGATCCGCTACGTCAAGAAGGACCAGTACGGGCGGGTGCGCAAGGCTCTCTTCGAGCCGGATCAGAACGCGAGAATCTGGGGATCGATCGACGAGATGCTGGAGAAGCTGTCCAAGGAAAAGTGGCAGGAGTAGTTATCGCCCCGTCCGCGGGCCGTCGCCCCCGTTGGCGTTGTCGTTCTTCTTCTCCAACTCGATCACCCGCCCGCTCTCTCTGAACTCCACCGAATCCATGATGTTGCGCATCAGGTAAACGCCGCGCCCCGACGACCGCAGCAGCGCGTCACCCTGGGTGGGGTCCGCCACCGTCGCCAGATCGAATCCAGCACCCTCGTCCCGCACCCGGATGCGGAAACGGTTCGGGCTCACGTAGATCTGGATGCTCACCTTCCTGTCGGGCTGGGAACGGTTGCCGTGCACGATCGCGTTGGTGATCGCCTCGTCGCACGCGAGCGGGATGTTGACGCGCGTGTCCTGGGGCGGGAATCCAAACTCCTTGAGCAAATTCGAAATGTGGTAGTTGATGCCGATCACGTACGTCAGGTCGCTGGGGATGACGAAGTCCATCCGCACCGTGGAGCGCCGCATCAGATCCGGGTGGCGCTTGAAGTTGGGAACGTTGGGCAGCGCGGTGGTGATCTCGCGCACCAGGTTGATGCGAGCAAACGGCGGGAGCAGGATGCCGTGCACGCCGATGGATTGCAGCCGCAGCGAGCTCTGCTGGTCGCAGGCGTCAAGCACGGCCAGGATCACCAGCTGGGGAAAGTCGAGGCGCAGACGGCGCAGTGCGGGCACGTCGATGGCGTCGCCGCGCGGCTCGACCAGAAACACGAACGCCAGCGAGATCCGCTCCAGTTGGGCAAGCGCGCGCGCGAGGTCGGCGACGCCCGCGAAGCGAGCGGCGCCCGGCGGCGCCTCTTCGCACTCGCGATAGACGCGATCGAGGAATGTCGGGTCGGAAGCAACCAGATAAACCGCCCGTTCGCCGCGCGCCGGAATGGCGGCGGGGCGGTCGCCCGAGATGGTATCAGAAGACTTTCTGGCCATTGGCCAAGATTTCGTTCAACGCTTCCTTGAAGTAGTTCGTCGAGTGGGCGGTCTCCGGCCCGACCTTTTCTTTATAGAGCTCCCACGACTTCTTGATCTCTTCGCCAAGCGTCGTCATGAGGGTTCCGTCTTTCAGCGCCTGGTCGCGCTTGTCGCGGTTGTACCACAGAATGTCGGAAACGAGAACCCTCGCCAATCGTTTGGCCCGGTCCTCGCCGGAACGTCCCCCCCGGGCCGGGGCGTCTTCCGACCCGGCCGCCGGGGCGGCCGCCGGCGCTGCCTCCCGGGCGAGCTCTATCTCGGCGGGGCGAGCCGGGGGTGCTTCGACCGCACCTCCCGCAGCGACCCCAACCGGAACCCGGGCCGGACGCGGCGCCAGCACGAACACCGCCCGGCACTTCGGGCAGCGGACCTTCAGCGGGTTCGCCGGGATCTTCTCCTCGGGCAGGAAGTATTTTGCAGCGCAACTCTGGCACTGAATGATCATCGCGCATCACTCCGTCTAGGGCACCGAAACAGATTTGCCCGGGCGAGCCGCCCGGCGCCAGGGGCCGGGCCGGTATTCGCGTTGGCCCCGTCCGCGTTCGAACGGATGTTTCCTCCCCTCCCAAGCAACAATCACGCCAGCGTTTTTGCCTCCGCGCCGGCACCTTCGAGCTCCAGGAGCGCGACTTTACGCCACCTCCCCCCTCCGTACCCGCCGGTTTCGCCGTTCTTGCGAACCACCCGGTGGCACGGGATCACGATCGCGATTCGATTCATTCCGTTGGCCGTTCCCACCGCGCGGACCGCGCCCGGCGCCCCGATGGCGCGTGCGATGTCCTCGTAGGAACGCGTCTGCCCATAAGGAATTTCACGAAGCGCGGCCCACACCCGGGTCTGAAACGGCGTCCCCGGTGCATCGAGCGGAACCTCGAAGCGCGTGCGCGAGCCCGCGAAGTACTCCTGCAACTCCACCCGTACCCGGTCGATCATCGGGTTGGTCCCCGGCACCATCGCGCTCTGAAAACGGCGCTTCACGAGCTCGACCTGCGCCGGTAACTTGCGGCGCGCGGCGAACTCGGCCAGACACACCGCCGCCGAGGTCGCGGCCACGATCATCGGCCCCAGCGGGGTCTCCACCAGACTCACGACGATGCAGTCCTTCGTGCGTGCCCGGCCCGGCGGATCGCCGAACGTGCGCGCGAACGCCTCACGAAACCCGCTGTGCGATTCGTACCCGTGCTCGAACACGACGTCGTCGATTTCGGCGCCGCGCCGGATGCTGTCCAAGGCGCCCGCCATCCGCCTCCCACGGCAATAGGCGTGGAACGTCATGCCGTGGCGCGTCAGAAAATAGCGCCGCACGCGCGCGGGGTCGACGCCCAGCGCCCGCAGGTCGTGGTCGCGCAGGCGCGCGCGGCTTCCACCCGCGCCAAAAGCGGCGCGATCCAGGGTGGCGGGCTTCCGCCGACGTCCATCGGCCGGCACCGCTTGCAGGGCCGGTATCCGGCGAAGACGGCGTCCTCGGCCGTGGCAAAGTAGTCGACGTTTTCCGGACGGGGTTTCCGCGCCGGGCAGGAAGGCCGGCAGAACACTCCGGTCGTGCGCACGCCGAGATAGAACACTCCGTCGTAGGACATGTCGCGCCCCACCGAGGCGCGCTCCATTTCTCGAACCGTGGGTAGACTCTTCATCGTCATCTCCTTCGCGGGTCAGGGTCGCGAAGATCTTCGTCATTGCTGGGCCGGCGCTCCACCGACAATTGAACGCGGAATTATTTTTTTCGGCGCGCGGGCGAGCGCGTGGACCCGGCGCTACGCGATCGTCATCACCCGGGATCCCTCGTCGTCGGACAGCACCGCCCGCAGGTACTCGCGGCATCGCTGGCCGTCGGCGCTGGAGAGCCCGGCGTCACGGTCGAGCAACGACTTCACCGCCCGGCTGGCACGCTCCACCAGCGCGCGGTCGCGCAGCGGGTTGGCCACCCGGAAACCGGGCACGCCGTGCTGGCGTGTGCCGAGGAATTCGCCGGGGCCGCGCAGCCGCAGATCTTCCTCCGCGATCTTGAAGCCGTCGGACTCGCGCACGAGCGCCCCCAGGCGCTCCATGGCCTCCGGCGATGCCCCGTCGCCCACCAGCAGGAAACAGAAACCGTCGCGCCCGCCGCGCCCGACGCGCCCCCGCAGCTGGTGCAACTGCGAGAGGCCGAAGCGTTCGGCCTGATGGATGGCCATGATCGTCGCCTGGGGAACGTGAACCCCCACTTCCACCACCGTCGTGGTCACCAGCACCCGCACCACGCCGGCCCGGAACGCCGTCATCACTTGGTCTTTTTCCGCCATCGACATGCGTCCGTGCAGGATCGCCATGGGCACGCCCTTGAGCGGTCCTTCGGAAAGCTCGGCGTGCGCGGCTTCGGCCGCCTCCATGTCCTGCTTCTCCGACTCTTCGATCACCGGATACAGCAGGTACGCCTGCTCGCCGGCGCCCTGCCGGTCGCGAATGTACTCGTACATCGCTTCGCGCTTGTCCGGCGGCACCACCCTCGTCTTCACCGCCGCGCGCCCGGGCGGCAGTTCGTCGATGACCGACAGGTCGAGGTCCGCGTACGCGGTGAGCGCAAGCGTGCGCGGGATCGGCGTCGCCGTCATCACGAGCATGTGGGGATCACCGGCCAGCAGGGCGGCTCGCTGGCGGACCCCGAAGCGGTGCTGCTCGTCGATCACCACCAGGGCAAGGTGCTTGAACGCCACCTCCGCCTGGATCAGCGCGTGGGTGCCGACCACCGCGTGAATCGTACCCGCGCGGAGCCCTTCGTGCACCCGTCGCTTTTCGGCCGGCTTGAGCGAACCGATCAGGAGCGTCATCGACAGCCCCAGCCGTTCCATGTGCGGCACCAGCGTGCGGAAGTGCTGTACCGCCAGGATTTCGGTTGGAACCATCATCGCCGCCTGGTGGCCGGCTTCGATCGCGGCCAGGAGCGCCGCCGCCGCCACCACCGTCTTGCCGGAACCCACGTCGCCCTGCAGCAGGCGATTCATGCCGGGCGCGGTTTCCAGGTCGGCGTGAATCTCGTCCAGGGCGCGCCGTTGGGCGGCGGTAAGCGCGAACGGCTGGGCGGCCAGAAAACGCTTCTCGAGCTCGAACGGCACCCGCAAACGCGGCCGGCTGGTACGCTCCATCCGCCGCCGGCGCCGCAGCGACAGGATGAGCTGCATGTAGAAGAGTTCCTCGAGCTTCATTCTCGCCAGCGCGTGCTCGAACGCGCTTTCGTCGCCCGGAAAGTGCATCGACCGGAGTGCCTGGTAGCGCGACGGGGTCGTCGCGTCGAGCACGTCGTCGGGCAGCGTCTCGGGAACCGCGTCGTGGTAGTCGTCGAGCACGCGGGACACGAGCGCGCGCAAGTATCGCTGGCTGATGCCCGCCGTGAGGCGGTACACGGGGACGATGCGCCCACCGGCCTCGGAATCGCGCGGATCCCCTTCCCCCTCCACGTACTCGAACTCGGGACTGACGACCTGGCGCTGGCCGCGAAAAAAAGCGAGCCGCCCGCTGACGATCAGCTCGCGGCCCGGCTTCAGATGCCGAATCAGGTAGGGCTGGTTGAACCAGACGACCTGGACGATGCCGGTGTCGTCGCCGAGTGCGGCGATCACCATCGAGCGCCGGCGCATGGGCGAACGTTGGGTGACCGAGAGGACGCGGCCCACGAATGTCTCTTCGATGCCGGGGTGCAGCGACGCGATGGGCGCCAGCCGGCGGCGGTCGTAATAGGTGCGCGGGAAGTGGGTCAGGAGGTCGTTGACGTTCTCGATCCCGAGGCGGCGAAGCGCCTCGGCACGAGTGGGTCCCACACCCTTCACGAACTGGCAGCCGTCTTCCAGGGAGCGGGCTTTGCCCGCGTCGCGCGGCCACGCGGCATGTGCTGGCATCGACAACTCCTTGCGCCGCAAGCGGCGTTCTGGTATGGTACGGCAACCCCACCCCGGGGTCTATAACGGAGGTTCATGGCATGAGTCGTCGATGCGCGGTGTGCGGCAAGGGGCCCATGGTCGGTCACAAGGTGAGCCACGCTCACAACCTGACCAAGCGCCGCTGGCTTCCCAATCTTCAGAAGATCAAGATCGAGTCCGCCGGCAAGGTACACGCCGCGTATGTCTGCACCGGCTGCATTCGCACCGGCAAAGTCCGGAAGGTCATCTAGCGCGCGGCCCCGCGCCGCTCCGCGCCGAGTCTGGAAGGCGCCCCGCACCGGGTGCGGGGCGCTTTTGCTTTGCGGGCCGGCCCGCGCGCTCACGCGATTCTAGAGCCCGGTGCACCAACGCCTTGCCGGCGCGAACGCTACCGGCTCCCGGATGATCTTTTTTGAACGATCGAGCTCCCGGACGTTGACGGTCCCGGGTTACCTGAATAGACTTTGCTGTGGAAGGGATTCTCGAGACATCGTCAGCCCGTTAGTTCTGGGACAAAGTTTCCTCTTCCTGTATCCCCGTTCCAAGAAGTTTCGGCCGACGTGTCAGCGGGAGCCCTTTCTTTTTTTTTGGGGCGCCGCGCATGACTACGCGTCGGGAAGCGGAATCTTGTCGACAGTAAGCAGCGTGCGCGCCATCACGTCGGCCGGATGCCGGCCGATGAACTTGCGCAGCTCCCGGTCCGCCTCCCGTCCCCGCCCCTCACGCCGCAGCGCCACCACCAGCCCGAAGACGGCGCCCGGAAAGTCCGGATTGATCGCCATCGCCTGCCCGTAGGCTTCCTTCGCGAGAACGACGTCTTCTGTACGCAGGAGCACGTCGCCGCGAATCTTGTGCAGATCCGCGAAGTCGGGGTGGGTGTCGAGCGCGGCGTGGATCTCGCGCAGCGCGCCGGCGTCGTCGCCTCGGCGCGACAGCACCAGCGCAAGCTTCTTGCGAGCGTCCGCGTAGGCCGGATTGATCGCCAGCGTCTCCCGGAGGCAGCGCTCCGCCTCGTCGAGCCGCCCCAGCTCCATGAGCGCCGTCCCCAGCAGACAGCGGGCGTCCGCGTGGCGCGGAACCCGGTCCAGAACGGCCTCGAACTCGGCGACGGCGCCTGCCCAGTCGCCCTCGCCGAGCAAGTGGAGGCCCCGCTCGAGGTGCGCCGCGAAGAGGTCGGGCTGGAGCTCGATGGCGGCCCGAAGTGCGGCGCCCGCGCGCTGGCTTTCGCCCAGCGCGTGGCAGGCGAGACCGAGGAGGTAGTGCGCCTTCGCGTACGAGGGTGCGACCGCCAGGGCGCGTTCCAGCAACTCGCGCGCCCGTGCGAATTCCCCGAGCGCCAGGCGGGTGAGCCCTGCCTGGCAGAGCACGTCTGCAAACTCGGGTTGCGACGCGAGCGCGCGATCGAGCTCCTCGGCGCTCGCGGTGTATTCCGCGACCCGGAACCACGCCACCGCCAGACAGTAACGCGCCTCGGTGTACCCCGGGTTGATCTCGAGCGCCCGCCGAAACGACGCCACCGCGTCTTCCTCGCGCCCGGCCTCGAGCCGCGCCATTCCCAGGCGCGCGTGCAGGTCCGCGTAGCCGGGGTGCTCATCGACCGCCGTGGCAAACAGCGTGCAGGCGCGTTCGTAGTCGCCGGCGTTGAACGCGTTCGTCGCCTCGCGCACCGACTCGGCGTAGTCGCTGCTCTCGCTCACCAGCCCGCGCAGCTCCTGCACGGCGGGAAGGTCGAAGGCGCGCGCGTCGAGTTTCTCGACCAGGACGCGGGAGAGCGGGTGCGGGGTGCGCCGGACGATGTCGAGCGCGCGGCCCAGCATTTCCGAGGCGCGGTCGAAGTACCCCGCGTCGTGGCAGGCGATGCCGAGCAGACAGATCGCCTCCGCGTATTCGGGGTTGATGTCGAGAGCGCGGGTCAGCGAGTCGATGGCGGCGGCCAGATTCCCGGCCTGGTGCTCGACGGCACCGAGGTAGAAATAGAGGTCGGGGTAGCGCGGGTTTTCCTCGAGGGCGACGGAGAAGTGCGCGCGCGCCCGGTCGAGCTCACCCCGGTGGAAGTGGGCCACGCCGAGCTTGGCGTGCGCCTCCGCGGCGTAAAAGGCACCGAGTTTGGCGAAGGGGTTCGCGTGCCGGGCGCCGCCCGCGACCACTTCCTCGAGCACGCGCGCGGCCTCGTCGTAGTTGCCTTCGTTGAAGAGCCGAATGCCGCGATGGTAATGGTCGCCGGCGGTTCCCCTCAACAACCGAGTCCAGAACGACACCAACCCTCCGTGCGGTGGTCAGTCCATCTGCTTGCGAACGAACGTCGGAACCCGAAACACCTCGGCGTTGAACGAGCGAATGGACCCGTTATCCATGATCACCGGGGCGTCTTCCTCCTCGCCGGGCTCGGCCGTGAACTCGATGACCGAGTCGCCGCGGGCGAGTATCTCCGGGAAGCTGATGACCGGCTCCCGCTTGTCGGCGGGCTCGACCAGCGGGACGCGCGCCGCGATCGGCGCAGCCTCGACGCGCCGGGGCGCCTCGACGGGGCGCGGCTCCGGGGACACTGGCTCCACCGGCCAGGGCGCACTCGCCCGCACCTCGCGCGCCGCCTTCGCGGCGGAGGCACGCCCCGCGTGCCGGTCGAACCCGGTCGCGATCACGGTCACGTGCACCTCACCCTCGGGCATCGCTTCGTCGATCACCGTGCCGAGAAACACGTGCGCGCCTGCGCCGGCCTCGGCGTTGATCACGGTCGCCGCCCGGCTGATCTGGCGGATGCCCAGCGAGCGAGGCCCAGTAATGTTGACGAGGATCGCGGTGGCGCCCTCGATCGACACGTCGTCGAGGAGCGGGCTGTGGATGGCGCACCGGGCGGCTTCCTCCGCCGCGTTCGGTCCGGTGGCAACCCCGGTCCCCATCAGCGCAGACCCGCCGTTGCGCATGACGCTGCGCACATCGGCAAAGTCCAGGTTCACGACCCCCGTCTCCGTGACCAGCGCCGAGATGCCGCGGGTGGCGTTGCACAGCACCTCGTCGGCGCGCGCGAACGCGTCGAGCATCGAGGTGTTGTCGTCCGACGTCTCCAGCAGCTTGTCGTTGGGGATCACGATCAGCGTGTCGACCGCTTCCTTGAGCGCTTCGATGCCGGCCTCGGCCTGGCGCAGGCGCGGGGTCCCTTCGAAGAAGAAGGGGCGGGTCACGATGCCCACCGTGAGCGCACCGCACTCTCGCGCCAGCTGGGCCACGATCGGCCCCGCTCCGGTCCCGGTGCCCCCGCCCATGCCCGCCGTGATGAACACCATGTCGGCGCTGGCCACGGAGTCGCGAATGGCGGCGACGCTTTCCTCGGCCGACTCGCGGCCGATGCGCGGGTCGCCGCCCGAACCCAGCCCGCGGGTCAGGGCCTCGCCGATCTGCACCTTGGCGACGGCCTGCGACTCACGCAGCACCTGGAGGTCGGTGTTCACGGCCACGAAATCGACGCCCTTGAATCCCGCCGCGACCATTCGATTGACGGCGTTGCCCCCGGCACCGCCGACGCCGATGACCCGCAGGATGGTGAGTTTTTTTTCTTCTTCGAGCTCGAAGCGCATGACGACTCCTTCTTGGTCAGATGAAACTCGCGATGGCACGCCTGACCTGATGAAACCCGAGCGCAAAGCGACCCGACCGCTCGGGGGCGGCGTCGCCGAACACCACTGCAGGCGCGAGAGCCCGCAGCAACCCCGCCCCCGTTGCGAAACGCGGGTGCGCAACGACTTCCGACAAGCCGTCCAGCCCGCGCGGGGTGCCGATGCGAGCCCGCAGTCCAAACACCTGTTCGGCCAGCTCGCGAATCCCGTACAACATCGACGTGCCGCCGGTCAGCACCACGCCGGCGCCGAGTACCCCTTTCTGGCCGTTCGCCTCGATCTGTTGATCGATCAGCCCGAACAGCTCGGTGACCCTCGGCTCGATAATCCCGCTCAGTACCTGTCGCGCCACCCGGCGCGCACCCCGCCCCGCCACCTCGCTGACGTCGACGCTCTCCGTCCCCTTCACCATCGTCGAGAGCGCGCACCCGTGCTCGACTTTGAGCCGCTCGGCTTCGCGCGCAGACGTCCGCAGGCCGTAGGCGACGTCGCCGGTGATGTGGTGCCCGCCGAGGCCGATCACGCCGCTCGCCAGGACGCCGCATTCCGACACGAGCAGCACGTCGGTCGTGCCGCCGCCGATGTCGAGCACCATCGCGCCGAGTTCGCGCTCCTCCGCGGTCAGGACGGCGGTCGCCGACGCGAGCGGTTCGAGCACGATCTCGCCCAGTTCCACGCCGGCGAGCGTCAGCGTCTTCGCCAGGTTGTCGAGGGCGGGGCGCGACGCGGTGACGACGTGCACGCGCGCCTCCAAGCGTGCGCCAAACATGCCGGCAGGCTGTCGAATCCCCCGTTGGCTGTCAACGATAAACTCTTGCGGAAGGGTATGAATGATCTCGCGATCGTGTGGCAAGGAAAACTTTCGCGCCGCGTCGAGGGCGCGTGCCACGTCCTCGGGAGCGATCTCCGTCTCCGCGTTCGCGATCGACACGACTCCGCGGCTGTTCATGCTGCGGATGTGCTCGCCCGCGGCGCCGACGCTGTAGATGCGCGGCGACGTCCCCGCCATGCGCTCCGCGTCCGCCACCGCGCTGGCCACGCACGCGCCCGCGCGTTCGATGTCGACCACCACCCCCTGGCGCAGCCCGTTCGACGGGGCGACCCCCACGCCGATGACACGCAGCGTTCCGGCCGTCTCCTCCGCGACCAGCGCCGCCACCTTCGTCGTCCCCATGTCGATCGCTCCGCGAAGCCTTCTTGGGTTCTTCATGATCATCCGGTCCGCCTCCTTGCAACCTCTCCGCCGTCCGCTCCGGCGCCTAGATATCGGCGCGCAACACGACCTGGTTTTCGAATCTCAAGTCGATCAGCCGCGCGAGATCGGCCCGGCCGGCCAGCGCCCC
>Ga0210379_10000329_pt1 | contig 15016 bp, 8 predicted proteins | sample PLMedo_2_FD_155468 | JGI IMG/M metagenome (GOLD analysis project Ga0210379, IMG submission 155468) | Groundwater sediment microbial communities from an aquifer in East River, Colorado, USA - PLM4_32_coex redo | ecosystem: Environmental > Terrestrial > Soil > Riparian zone | place: USA: East... | reverse complement strand
CTTCAGACCGCGCACCACCCGTCGTTCCAGCACCTCGCGCATCATTCCGGTGTCGTCGGAGCCTTCGACGGTGCGAATCCGGTAACGCCGGTAGGCCGATTTCGCGGGTGCACCGTCGATGAACACGACCCCCGACCCGACGGCCTTCGTACCCTGGAGGTTCGAAATGTCGAAACACTCGATGCGGCGCGGATAATGTTCGAGCGACAGGAGCTCCTGCAGGTCCTCGAGGAGCTCGCGGTTGCGCTCGCCCCCGCGACCCTCGTCGAACGCAACCCGGGCGTTGCGCCGGGCCAGCTCGACCAGGGTCACGCGCTCGCCCCGTTTCGGCCGGGTGATCGACACCGGGCGCTTCGCGCGCTCCGACAGCAGGGCCTCGAGCGGGGCCGCGTCCAGGATTTCGTCGGCGGTGAGGACCTCGTCGGGGATGGTCGCGCCGCTCTGATAGTACTGGTTGAGGAACGACGCCAGGTGCTCCCCGGTCGGCTGCACCGCGCTCGAGAAGACGAACGTCTCCGCTCCGGAAACCTCCCCGCCGCGCACCACCAGCATCTGGATCACCAGCCGCTCGTGGCGGTGGCAGGTGGCAAACACGTCGCGCTCGGCGCGCTGGGGCGACGAGATGCGCTGCTTCTCCATGACGCGCTGGATCGAATACACCTGGTCGCGCGTGCGCGCGGCGGCCTCATACCGCCGTTCCGCCGATTGGAGTTCCATCTTGTCGCGGAGCGTCTTCAGCAGTTCCTGGTTGCGACCTTTGAGAAACATGGTCACCCGTTTCACCGTTTCCGCGTACTCCTGCGCGTCGATCTTCCCGACACACGGCGCCGGACAGCGCTTGATGTAATGATACAGGCACGGCCGTGTGCGGCTCTCCAGCTCCGCGTCGGTGCACGTGCGCATCGGAAAGATGCGTCCCAGCGTGCGCAGGGTATGCCGGACCGAACCGGCCGATGCGAACGGTCCGAAGTACTGTGCGCCGTCGCGCCGGGGACGACGCACCACGGTGATGCGCGGGAACGGGTGGTCGGTGTTGAGACGAAGACTGACGTACGTCTTGTCGTCCTTGAACACGACGTTGTAACGCGGCCGGTGTTTCTTGATGAGGTTGTTTTCGAGGATCAGCGCCTCCTGCTCGGTTCCGGTGACGATGCAGTCGAGGCTTCGCGATTTCTGGAGGAGGAACTCGATGCTGGCGCGGCCGTCACCGCCCTCGCGGAAGTAGCTCCGGGCCCGGGTTCGAAGCGATTGCGCCTTGCCCACGTAGAGCACGCGTCCGACTTCGTCCTTGAAGAGATAGACCCCGGGCTCGGTGGGAAAATTGTCTGCCGCGGCTTTTAGACGGTCAATCTGGGTACCGTCGTTCATCGTGCTTCCTCGCGTATCATAAGGTCCTGTAAAAAGATAGCACAGGGCGGACCATTCCGGTGCTTGATTCCTGGGCTCGGACGGCCTATCCTTGGGGCGTACCCAAAATCCCCCATGACTACATGAGTACACAACGGCCAGAGACTTCCGATGCGACCCTGATGGCGCAGCTGTTCCAGTCGCTGATCCGTAACTCGTTCGACGTGATCAAGGTTGTCGACCGCGACTTTCGGACCATCTTCGTCAGTCCCTCGGTGGAGCGAGTCCTCGGCCACCAGCCGCGCGACCTGATCGGCACCAATCCCCTCGACTTCGTCCACCCCGACGACGTCCAGCCGGCCACAGAATTCCTCCAGCGCATCGCGCGCGACGGCGAGACCAACCGCACCACAGTGCGCGCCCGTCACCACGACGGCTCGTGGCGCAACGTGGACGTCATCGTCCAGGACTTGCGCGACGACACCGACGTGGGCGGATTCGTGATGAACTACCGCGACGTCACCGAGCGTGTCCAGGCTGAGCGCCGGGTGCGCGTCTTTCAGGAGCGCTATGAGAAGGCGTTCCGCAACAGCCCCGATTCGATCACCATCACGTCGGGGGACACGGGCGAGTTCATGGAAGCCAACGAGGGGTTCGAACGCATGACCGGCTACGTCCGCAGCGAGGTCATGGGCCGGAAGTCGCTCGACATGGGGCTCTGGCGCGACGCCTCGCGCCGCGACGAGTTGATCCGCGACTTGGCCGCGTCGGGGAGCGTTCGCGACTTCGCCGCCGAAGTGGTGGTCCGCGACGGATCGGTTCGGTCGTGCCTGGTGTCTGCCGAGCGGATCGAGATCGGGGGCCGCGGCTGTATCCTCGCGGTTACGCGCGACGTCACCCGGCAGCGCGAGGCGGAGGCGCAGCTGCGCGAACTGAGCGAGACGCTGCGCCGCGACCAGGTCGAGTTCGTGCGCAAGAACGTGGCCCTCAACGAGGTGCTCCAGCACATCGAGGTGGAAAAGCAGGGCTACCGCCATGAAATCGCCGCCAACGTGGACAACCTCCTTCGCCCGATGCTGCGCAAGCTCAGCGACCAGGGGCGCCTCGAACGGCGCGACATCGAGTTCCTCCAGCGCAGCCTCGACGAGGTGACCGGCCGCCATATCGACCAGTATCGAAATAACGTGTCCAAGCTCACGCCGCGCGAACTCGACATCCTCGAAATGATCCGCGTCGGACGCTCGTCGAAACAGATCGCCGACGCGCTCGGACTCTCCTCCCAGACCATCCACAAACACCGACAGTCGATCCGGCGCAAGCTTCAGATCGATCACCGGGAAATCAACCTCGCCACGTTTCTCCGGTCGAGATAACACCGTTTTGAATATACGGATACAGAGCATACCCTATCCGTACCCTATAAAGCCTCATTGTCCCACCGGCCCGAATCCCGTTTGATTGGCGCGAGCTGAATGTCTAGTTCCGGTGGCCGGGTTGTAGTACTGCCCGAGTGGACGGTGGGGGCGAAAGTCCATGAGGGACCGGCCACCGGATTAAAAAATACTTCGCGAGATATTCCGGCGGGGTGGATACACCCCAGGGGCAACAGCGGGATCGGGATCTGAGGTTCGGGAGTCCCGACCCACCCGCCGGAAAAACTTCTCCAGAAACCCGAGACTCTTCTCGAAACCGCGCACCCGTTTTCCACTCCCTCTTTGACGGGGGCGCGCAGCGTCGAGACCTGTTTCGGGTTTCTTTGTTTCCGCACCCCTTGCGCCCCGCTTCACAGGCAGTGTACCTTTGGATTGTCCTTGTCGCTTCACGCGTTCCGGGTCGGACACCCAGTGAGCAAGTACACGTACCTCCCCACACGCCAGGTGATGGTCGGCCGGGTCCCCGTCGGGGGCGGCGCGCCTATCTCGATCCAGTCGATGGCCACCACCCCCACGACCGACGTCCAGCGGACCGTCGATGAAATCCACCGCATGGAAGAGGCCGGCGTCGACATCGCGCGGGTGAGCGTCCCCGACATCGAGAGTGTGCGCGCCACCGAAAAGATCGTCCGCCAGATCCGGGTGCCCCTGGTCGCCGACATTCACTTCAACTACCGGATGGCGGTCGAGGTGGCCGGCACCGGGATCGCCAAGCTGCGCATCAACCCCGGCAACATCGGGAGCCCGGAGCGCGTGGCGGCGGTGGTCGCGAAGGCGAAGGAATACAGGCTCCCGATGCGAATCGGCGTGAACGCCGGGTCGCTCGAGAAGGACCTGCTCGTGAAGTACGGCTTCCCCACTCCGGAAGCCATGGTGGAGAGCGCCTTCCGCCACATTCGCGTGCTCGAGGAGCACGACTTCACCGACATCATCGTTTCGCTCAAGGCCTCGCATGTCCCGCTGGCGCTCGCCGCCTACCGGCTGTTTTCGCGCCAGTCGCAGTACCCGCGCCACATCGGAATCACCGAGTCGGGACCGGCGCTGAGCGGTTCTGTGATCTCGTCGGTCGGTCTGGGAATCCTGCTCCACGAAGGCATCGGCGACACCATGCGCGTCTCACTCGCCGCCGACGTCGTGGACGAGGTGCGAGTCGCGCAGAAGATTCTGCAGGCGCTGCACATTCAATCGAACACGCCCCGGATCATCGCGTGCCCGACCTGCGCGCGCAACCGCATCGACCTCTTCCGCATCGCCGAGGAGGTCGAGCGGCGCACGTCGCACCTGCGCAGGCCGCTGAACATCGCCGTGATGGGATGCGCGGTGAACGGCCCGGGCGAAGCCGCGGGCGCCGACATCGGGATCGCGGCGGGCGACGGCGAGGGTCTGATCTACATCGACGGCAAGATCAGCCGCAAGGTCAAGGAAGAGGACATGGTGGCCGAACTGATGAAGGAGATCGAGGCGCGCTGGGGCGACGGAAAGCCGAGCGACACGACCCACGCGCCGACGGTGGGGCGCTGGGTGGCCGAATCGGAAATGCCCGGGCACGTCGATCTCGGCGATTCCTAACCCGGGCGGACGACATGTCGGACTCCGCGCTCATGCGCTCGCGCGGATCAATTGGTATGCGCGACTCGCGAAATCGCACTTCGCCCGACATGCCGCCCGCCCTCGCGTCGCGCCGAGATCCAAACCATGAGTATTCGCGCTGCAACCGTTGAAGAGACCTACCACCTGATGGTGGAGAAACTCTCGCGCGTCGTCCCCGACGCGGAGCTTCGCTACAAGGCCGACCTTGTCTTCGAGATCAACCGTCTCAAGGAAGAACGCGGCGCCATCATCCTCGGCCACAATTATATGGAGCCGGCGCTGTATCACACCGTCCCGGATGTGGTCGGCGATTCGCTCGAGCTTTCGCGCAAGGCCGCGCAGACCGATCGCGACCCAATCGTCTTCTGCGGGGTGCGCTTCATGGCCGAGACCGCCAAGATCCTCAACCCCAGGCGAACGGTGTTGCTTCCCGCCGCCAGGGCCGGCTGCTCGCTCGCGGCCAGCATTACCGCGGAGGACGTTCGCGAGCTCAAGCGCCAGTACCCGGGCGTGCCGGTCGTCACCTACGTCAATTGCTACGCGGACGTCAAAGCCGAGACCGACGTGTGCTGCACGTCGAGCAACGCGGCGCGCGTCGTCGAGGCGCTGGGGTCGGATTGCGTCATCTTTCTGCCCGACGAGTACCTGGCGCAGAACGTCGCGCGCGAGACCGGCCGCCAGGTGATCTTCCCCTCCAAGCAGCCGAAGTCCTCGGATGCGCGCGCAGCCGCGCCCGCGAATCTCCACTACCACCTCATCGGGTGGCGTGGGCGCTGCGAGGTGCACGAGAAATTCACCGTCGACGACATCGTCGCGGTGCGCAAACAGTTCCCGGACGTGGTGGTGCTCGCCCACCCCGAGTGCAGCGCCGAGGTCGTGCAGGCGTCGGACTTCTCCGGCAGCACGACCCGGATGATCGAGTTCGTGAAGAAGACGAAGGCGCCGCGATTTCTGCTCCTCACCGAGTGCAGCATGGGCGACAACATCATTGCCGAGAATCCCGACAAGGAGACCGTGCGGCTGTGCAGCATTCGCTGCCCGCACATGAACGAGATCACGCTCGAGGACACGCTCGCGGCACTCAAACACAATCGCTACGTGATCGACGTCCCCGAGGAGATCCGGGTCCGCGCCAGGCGCGCGCTCGATCGCATGCTGGAGATCGGGTGACCTCGAAACGCGCATGGGTCATTGCGGGGGCGGTGCTGGTGGTCGGGGCGCTCGCGATCGCGCGCGTCGCCATCCTGCGCGGCGACTCCGCGCCTCGCGGTCAGCGCGCGGGCGGCGGGCCTGCGGCGGGGGCCGCGCCGGTCGAGATCTACGTGGTCAGCGCGGCGCCGCTGGCCGACCGAATCACCGCCATCGGGACCATTCGCTCCAACGAAGAGGTACAAATCCGCAGCGAGGTCTCGGGCAAGGTCGAAAAAGTCGCGTTCCGTGAGGGCGCGAAGGTCGCCCGGGGCGACGTTCTCATCAAGATCAATGACTCGGAGCTCCGCGCGCAGCTCGCGCGCGCGCAGGGGCGCCTGGCGATCGCCATGGAGGAGGCGGACCGGCAGCAGCGCCTCCACGCCGACAGCCTGACCAGCGCGCGCGACTACAGCAACGCCGCCAACGAGGCCGGCATCGCCCGGGCGGAGACCGACCTGATCCGCGCCCAGCTCGAGAAGACCGAGATCCGCGCGCCCTTCGACGGCGTGATCGGACTGCGCTCGGTGAGCGAAGGGAGCTACGTGTCGCCGTTGACCCCGATCGCGTCGCTCCAGGACCTCACGCCCGTGAAGATCGAGTTCGCCGTGCCCGAGCGCTACGCCGGCCGCATCCGGGTCGGCGACCGGATCACGTTTTCAGTCGAAGGCGCGCCGGGAACCTTTCAGGGCACGATCTACGCGCGCGAAGCGGCCATCGACGCGGTCACGCGGGCGCTGCGCATTCGCGCGACCAACCCCAACGACGACGGCGCGCTGATACCGGGCGCGTTCGCCAACGTCGAAGTCGTGTTTGCGCAGCGTGAGGCGATCACCGTTCCGTCGTTCGCGATCGTCCCCGAATTGAAAGGTCACCGCGTGTTCCTGTACCACGGCGGCAAGGCGGAAGCACGCAGCGTCGAAATCGGGACGCGCTCGGAGGACCGTGTGGAGGTCGTCAGCGGCATCGACGTCGGCGATACCCTGATCACGTCATCGCTCCTGCAGCTCAAATCCGGGGCCGCAGTCACGATCGCCCCGGCCGAGCAGGAAAAACGGCCGTGAGCCTCTCCGCCGTTTCCATCCAGCGCCCGGTTCTCACGATCGTCCTGTCAATCGTCATCCTCATCTTCGGGGCCATCGGGTTCACCTACCTGGGCGTGCGCGAATACCCCAACGTCGACCCCGCCGTCATCACCGTGAGCACGAACTACACCGGCACCAACGCCGACGTCATCGACTCGCAGATCACGCAGCCACTCGAAGAGGATATCAGCAGCGTTGCCGGTATTCGTACGATCAGTTCCGTGAGCCGCGAGGGCCGCAGCCAGATCACGATCGAATTCGAGCTCGGGGTCGATCTGGAGACCGCCGCCAACGATGTGCGCGACAAGGTGGCCGGCGCGATCGGGTCGCTGCCCACCGACGTGGACCCGCCGGTGGTCGCCAAGGCGGACGCGGACGCGACCCCCATCATGGTGCTCAACGTGAGCAGCGCCTCGCGCGACCTGCTCCAGCTCACCGACCTCGCCGACAAGGTGTTCAAGGAGCGCCTGCAGACGATCCCGGGCGTGAGCGAGGTGCGCATCTTCGGCGAGAAGCGCTACGCCATGCGCCTGTGGATGGACCCGCAGAAGCTCGCCGCGCACGACGTGACCCCATTGGACGTCCGCGCCGCCTTGAACGCGGAGAACGTCGAGCTTCCTTCCGGGCGTATCGAGGGCGACGACGTGGAGCTCCCGGTGCGGACGCTGAGCCGCCTCGAAACCCCCGACCAGTTCAACGACCTCATCCTCCGCGAGAGCGGCGGGCGCATTCTGCGCTTCCGCGACGTCGGCGAAGCGGTGCTCGGGCCCGAGAACGAGCGTCAGGTGTCCAAGGGCCTCACCGGGCCGCGGGTCGCGGTCGCCATTGTGCCGCAGCCCGGCTCCAACCACATCGCCATCGCGGACGAATTCAACCGCCGTGTCGAACAGATCGGCCGTGAGCTGCCCGACGACGTCGTGCTCGGCATCGCGTGGGACACCACCCGCTACATCCGCAAGTCGATCCACGAGGTGCGTGAGACCATCCTGACTGCATTCGCGCTGGTGGTGCTCATCATCTTCGCGTTTCTGCGCGACTGGCGCACCACCCTGATCCCGGTGCTCGCGATTCCGATTTCACTCATCGGCGTGTTCGCCGTGATGTACTTCGCCGGTTTTTCGATCAACGTCCTTACCCTCCTCGGCCTGGTGCTCGCGATCGGAATCGTCGTCGACGACGCCATCGTGATGCTCGAGAACATCTACGCCAAGATCGAAGACGGCATGAACCCGTTCGAGGCGGCGCAGAAGGGCTCGCACGAGGTCTTCTTCGCCATCATCTCGACCACGGTCGCGCTGATCGCCGTTTTCCTCCCCATCGTGTTCATGCAGGGCCTGACCGGGCGACTGTTCAAGGAGTTCGGAATCGTGATCGGCGGCGCGGTTGCCATTTCCGCCTTCGTGGCGCTCACCCTGACCCCGATGCTGGGCGCGCACCTGCTCAAACCACACGCGCACCACAGCTGGCTGTACCGCCGGACCGAGCCCTTTTTCGAGGCGATGATCGCCGGCTACGGCCGCTCGCTGAACGGCTTTCTGCGCCGGCGCTGGTGGGCGCCGGTGATCGTGGTGGTGGCGGTGGGTCTGATGTGGCTCTTCCTTTCGACCATGCCGCGCGAGCTGGCCCCGCTCGAGGATCGCAGCCGCCTGCGCATCACGGCGACCGCCCCCGAGGGAACCTCGTTCGAGCGGATGGATCGCAACATGGACGCCATCGTCGACCTGGTGAGGCGCGAAGTGCCGGAGGCGGACGTCGTGCTCGCCAACACCTCTGGCTTTGCCGGCGGTGCCAACGCGGGCAATACCACCGTGACCCTGATTCCGCCCGACGAGCGCGAGCGCTCGCAGCAGGAGATCGCAGACGCGCTCGCGCGCTCGCTGCGCAGCTTGACCAACGTGCGCACGTTCATCACCCAGGAGCAGACCATCAGCGTGGGCGGCGGCATTGCGCGCTTCGGCCTGCCCGTGCAGTACGTCGTGCAGGCGCCGACGCTCCAGAAACTCAAGGACGCGCTGCCACGCTTCCAGGAGGAGGCCGACGCGCGACCCGAGTTCAACGTGACCGATGTGAATCTCAAGTTCAACAAGCCTGAGCTGGTGATCGAGATCGACCGCGAGCGCGCCCGCTCGCTGGGGGTTTCGGTGAGTGACATCGCGCAGACCCTCCAGCTCGGATTGAGCGGCCAGCGCTACGGCTACTTCAACAAGGACGGCAGGCAGTACCAGGTCATCGGCCAGCTCGCACGCGTCAATCGCGACGATCCCCAGGACCTCGCCTCGATTTTCGTGCGCGCACGCGACGGTACCCTGGTCCAGCTGGACAACGTGATCCGCGTCTCCGAGCAGTCAAACCCGCCGCAGCTGTTCCGGTTCGACCGCTATGTCTCCGCCACCGTCTCGGCCGGCCTCTCTCCCGGGTACACGCTGGGCGACGGCATCGCCGCCATGGACCAGATCGCGTCCAAGGTGCTGGACGAATCGTATCGGACGTCGCTTGCGGGCGCCGCGCGCGATTTCTCCGAGAGCTCGTCGAGCCTCGTGTTCGTGTTTCTGCTGGCGCTCGTACTCACCTATCTCGCGCTGGCCGCGCAATTCGAGAGCTTTCGCGACCCCTTGATCGTCATGCTGACCGTCCCCCTGGCGCTGGCGGGCGCTCTGCTGTCGCTGTGGTACTTCAACCAGACCATCAACATCTTCAGCCAGATCGGGATCATCATGCTGATCGGGCTGGTGACGAAGAATGGTATTTTGATCGTGGAGTTCGCGAATCAGCGCAAGCAGGCGGGCATGTCGGTCGCCGAGGCGATTCGCGGCGCGTCCGTCGCGCGCTTTCGCCCCATCCTGATGACCAGCTTCTCCACCATGCTCGGCATTTTGCCGGTCGCACTCGGTCTCGGCGCGGGCTCCGCGAGCCGCGTCAGCATGGGTATCGCGGTCGTCGGCGGGATGCTCTTCGCGACCGGGCTCTCGTTGTACGTGGTGCCGGCTGTGTATTCGTACCTGTCGAAGGAGCGGAGCGCGGCGCGGGAAGGCGTCGCTACGGCAGATGCGGACGTGAGAAACGGAACGCGGGGGTGAGTTTACTCAACAGTATACGCTTGTTGCCGACCGCTCTTCGGTGATACAATTCCCGCGACAGTTGACCCCGACCGGTGACTCCCATATGGAAGTCGGCTACGGCGCCCCCGCGGCGAACAACGGTGCGGCAATCGCGAATGTCACCAACAACGGCAACGGCGTTGTCGTGGCGGTGCTCATGTCCGGATTCAGCCTTATCTACATCCGTGACGACGAGAACGACGGCATCATGGACCGGGCGCGGTATCTCCAACCCGCGCTCATATGCTATGTGGAGGCGGGCACACTTCCGCAACCGACGGACACGCAGCCACCGCTCGTGAACAGCCTCTCCCAGAACTACCCCAACCCCTTCAACCCGAGCACGACGATTGCATTCTCGCTCAAGGAACGTGGGCACGTGTCGCTGACGGTCTACAACGTAGCCGGTGAGCGGGTGCGAACGCTGGCGGACGAGACCATCGCGGCGGGCGCTCACACGAGGGACTGGGACGGGCGCGACCAGGCGGGTCAGCCAGTCTCGAGCGGCGTGTACTTCTATCAGCTGAAGACCAGCGGCTTCGAGCAGACCCGGAAGATGGTGCTGCTCAAGTAACAGTGTGACCCAGGAGAACGAGGACGGCCTCTTCGACGCGATTTCACGAGGCGCGCTGTCGACGTTCGCGCGCGAAGTGCTGAGCGGAGAAGAGGCCGTCCTCGTTCCGAGTATGGGCCAGTCGGTTACTTCAGCAGCACCATCTTCTTCGATTCGCTGAAGCTTCCCGCCGTGAGGCGATAGAAGTACACGCCCGACGCCTGTGCGGCGCCACGCGCGCTTCGGCCGTCCCACTGGACGTCGTGGACTCCCGGCCCGCGCGTGTCGTTCACCAGTGTGCGTATCAGCTGCCCGCTCGCGTCGTACACCGCCAGTGTCACGCGTTCGCGTGACTCCAGCTCGAAGCGGATCGTCGTCGTCGGATTGAACGGGTTGGGGATGTTCTGTTCGAGCCGCGCCGCGGCCACCGGCGTGTCTCCCACCGCGGTCGGAGTCTTCAGACGAAACGTCCCGGCGACCATCTGCCAGCGCCCGTCCTCGGCCGGAGGGCCGGTGGGCGTCCCTCGCGTCATCGCGTACTCATTGACCACCCAGAAGTCGCCTTCGTCGACCGGGCAGATCGAGATACCGCTGTAGTCCCCCCAGCGATTCCTGCCTCCGCCGAAGGTGCGATTGTACCAGTCCGTGCCAGCGTGGAGCGTGCAGGTCGCGCCCAGTGTGCCGGCCGCATCGCCCGCCAGGCGTGTCGCGTAGTAGGCGCCCGGATAGACGGTCGGGCCCGACAGGGCGAAGTTGAGCGCCATATTGCCCTGGCAGTCGACCATGACTGACGGGAAGAACGTGTACGCGCCCACGGAGATGTCTTCACCGCCGGCATCGCCCGCGTCGGCCTCTGTGAGCCCGGGCGCGACCACGCTGGTATCCAGGCGCCACCAGCGCGCCGTCGTCTGGTTGGCGTTGGGAGCGGCCGGCGGGAGATACGAGGCACACACGTAGAGGTTGTCGTCTCGCCACACGGCGTTCTGGGCGCGCCGGTCGTTGGTCGCGATGGTCGTCGCGGAACCGAGCTGCAGCGCGTTTGGAAGCGCGGCCGCGGCGGCTTCGATGTCGCCCACGTTCAACTGCTGCAGGGTGAAGAACGGCCCGCCGACTCCGCCGAGCGGATCCGTCAGCTCGACGATCTGGAGGTATTCGTCCGTGCCGTCGGTCAGGCCGGAATAGCTCACGAGGAACGTGCCCAGCGGCCGCCCGCCGGATCCGTTGGGAAGGACTCCGAACATGTGGGTCGGCTGGGCGCTCGTTCCCACCGCGTTCGGGTTCGTGAACGGATCGTAGGGCGTGGCGATGGCGCTATTGTTCGGCCCGTCGTATGCCGGCGTCTTATTGATGATCCAGACACGCGTCCCTCCGTAGGAGCCTAACCCGGTGAAAGTGTACATGTTGCCGGTGACGTACACGGCCTTGTCGTCGCACGCGAGCCCCGGATAGTCGACCCAGTGATCCTGGCCGATCTTTATCTTGGCGTCGATCGCGTGGAGCCACCATCCGTCGTTCGGATTGGATGTCTTCGAGACCGCGAGTAGGATGCGCGATTGATTGGACGGGTCGCCGGCGGCCGTCCTCCAGAGCTCGAGTGCCACCGCGACGAACCGGCCCCGGTACTGGTCGTAGATCACCTTGGGGTCGAAACCGGTGGTCGACAGCGTCGTCCCGGGCCCTGGCCCCGGCGGCGACCCCGGGAGTGCCGAGAAAAAATCCTTCAGGCTCGACTGGAACTCCGGTGTGTTGCTGATCCCCACCTTCGGCCGCCACTCGATAACGCAGTTGCCGATGACGACGAGGTGATCGAGCCCCGCCGCCCCGTGCGGGTCCGGCGGGATGAACAGGAATCCACCGTTGAGCACGGGGTTTGTGTCGAAATTGAAACAGGCGACCACCGAGGTCGGGTTCGGAGTCAGGGGCACGGGCGCCGGCGCCACGGGCGAGGCGAGCGCCGGTGACATGGCGGGGACAAGAGCCTGCATCGGCGCCTCGGAACCGACGGATGGCGCGGGAGTTTCGGCGCGAAGGGCGCCAGCGTCAACGGGTCGCGGCATCGCGGCCGCCAGGACCAGAGCGCTCAGCCAGAGAATTCGGGATCGCATGGGCGGGTACCTCCTGGTGCGGGCGCGGGGGATCGAAAAGCGCACCCATGATTTTACCCGACGCCTGCATTCGGGCCAACCCTCATTTTGGCGTGACAACGCTCGAAAACAGGAGAGGGCGCCCATCGGGCGCCCTCTCATGGAATCACAGGCCACGGCGCCGCGCTACTTCACGAGCACCATTTTCTTCGACTCGGTGTGCTTGCCCGCCGTGAGGCGATAGAAGTAGACGCCCGAGCCGACCACCGCGCCCGCGTCGTCGCGCCCGTCCCACGCGACCTCGTGCGTCCCGAACCCGCGGTTCTCGTCGATGAGGGTGCGAACCAGCCTCCCGTTCGCGTCGTAGACCACGATCGTCACTCTCTCCTTCACCGGCAGCGTGAACGAAATGGTCGTCGACGGGTTGAACGGGTTCGGGCTGTTCTGCCCGAGCGCGGCCCCCAGACCCGGCACTGCCACTTCTGCGATGGGGGAGAGGAACTCGCCGTCCGCATCCCGCACTCCGATCTGGTAGCGGTAATGGGCGCCTGGGTGGGCCGTCCAGTCCGCGTATTCGAAGGTTTCGTCGGTGCCGAACTCGGTCGCAATCGCGCGCAGGTCACCGGACGTCCCTTCGCCACGGTACACGCTGACGGACTCTACCCCGAGGTTGGAACGAAACGCAGCGCGCAACAGCACCGCGCCGTCTTTCGCGATCGCGTCGAACGAGGTGATCGCAACGCTCACCAGCGGCTTGAGGCGGAACTTGCCCACCACCATCTGCCAGCGCCCGTCCTGGGTTCCATTGGTGATCGTCCCGCGCGTCATGGCGTACTCGTTGACCGCCCAGAAATCGCCCTCGTCGAGCGGACAGAGGGAGAGGGCGGTGAAGTCGCCCCATCGGTTCGAAGTTCCGGTGAACACGCGGTAGTACCAGTCCGTCCCGGCGTGGAGCGTGCACGTCGCCCCCAGGGTGCCCGCCGGATCGCCGGCCATGCGGGTGGCATAGTACGCCCCCGGATACACGGTCGGGCCGGAGAGTGCAAAGTTCATCGCCATGTTTCCGTCGCTGTCGACCATGACCGACGGGAAGAACGTGTACGCGCCCGCGCCGATGTCCTCTCCACCGGCGACCCCGGTATCCGCGATCGTCAGCCCCGGAATCGGCGTCGAGGTATTGACGCGCCACCAGCGCGCCGTCGACTGGTTCAGGTTCGGCGCGGCCGGTGCCCGGTACGTCGCGCATGTGTAGAGCTTGTTGTTCCTCCACACGGCGTTCTGCGCGCGCCGGTCGTTGGTCGCGATGGTGACGCCCGATCCGAGCTGCGGCGCGGTGGGCAGGGCGACGGAGGCGTTCTCGATGTCCCCGAGGCTGATTTGTTGCAGGGCGAAGTATGGGCCACCCGCTGCAGCCAGCGGGTCCGTCAACTCGACGATCTGAAGGTACTCGTTGGTGCCGTCGGTCAGCCCGGAATAGCTCACGAGGAACGTCCCGAGAGGCCGGCCGGTGGACCCGTTGGGAAGCGCACCGAACATCTGGGCGGGCTGCGCCGTCGTCGCCACACCGCCGCCCGCGAACAGATCGTAGGGGGTCTGGACCACGCTGTTGTTCGGTCCGGCGTAGGTGGGTGTCTTCTTGATGACCCAGACACGCGAGCCTCCGTAAACGGCCGACGCGGCGAATGAGTACATGTTGCCCGTCACGTATACCGCTTTGTCGTCGCACGCGAGTCCGGGATAGTCGATCCAACTGTCCACGCCGCTGACGACGAGTTTGGAGTTGATGGCATGGAACCACCACCCGTCGTTCGGGTTGGACGTCTTCGAAACCGCGAGCAGAATGCGCGACTGGTTCGACGGGTTGCCGAGCACGGTCATCCACCGCTCGAGCGCGACGACCACGAAGCGGCCGGCGTACTGGTCGTATATCACCTTCGGGTCGAAGGTGAATGTCGAAAGCGTCGAGCCGGCCGCCGGACCCGGCGGAGACCCGGGGAGCGCGGAGAAGAAGCTCTTCAAGCTGGACTGGAATTCGGCGGTGCTGGTGATTCCCACCTTCGGTCGCCACTCGATGGTGCAGTTACCAATCACGATCACGTGGTCGGGGCCGACGGCACCGTGCGGATCCGGCGGGATGAACAGCGAGCCTGCGTTGAGCACGGCGTTGGTGTCGAAGTTGAAGCAGTCGACCACCACCGTCGGAGCCGGACCCTGCGGCGACGGAGGCGGCGCGACCGGCGGGAGGGCGGGTGTCGCCGGCGCGTCGGTCGCCACGACGGTGCCGGTCCATTCCGTAGAACCGACGGATGGTTCCGGATCCGGAGCGTAAATCCTGCCGCCCCCGACCGCCCGGACCGACACCACCGTAACCACAAGAGCCAGGACGAACGGCCAGCCATGTCGCAAGCGCATCGCGGGTCTCCTTCGAATCAAGAGTTCGAGAGTTTCAGGTCACGCGGGATGATCCTACAGGGAGGACCCGGACGTCGCCAACCTCGGAGTTGGCCGCGGGTGTGCCCCGAAAACACGAGAGGGCGCCCGATCGGGCGCCCTCTCGCAAGGCGATCGGCCGAAGCAGCGTGCGCTACTTCAGCATCACCATCTTCTTCGACTCGCTGTACTTCCCGGCCGAGAGGCG
>Ga0210379_10000328_pt1 | contig 15025 bp, 14 predicted proteins | sample PLMedo_2_FD_155468 | JGI IMG/M metagenome (GOLD analysis project Ga0210379, IMG submission 155468) | Groundwater sediment microbial communities from an aquifer in East River, Colorado, USA - PLM4_32_coex redo | ecosystem: Environmental > Terrestrial > Soil > Riparian zone | place: USA: East... | reverse complement strand
GTCTGATGTACTTAAGCAACTGGAAGAATTACGTGTCGGGGGCAAGATCGGCTCCTCCCTCGCGGGCGAGGTCGAGCTCTACGCGAAGGGGGAAAACCGCGAATTCCTCAAGTCCTTCGGCGATGATCTGCGGTTCGTGTTCATCACCTCGCAGGCATCGGTAATGGATCAGCCCGGGCCTGATGCGGCGCCCGTCAGGATCGAGGTGAAGCCGAGTCCGCACCAGAAGTGCGAGCGCTGCTGGCACTACCGGGCGGATGTCGGCAGGGATCACGCGCATCCCGGTTTGTGCGGGCGTTGCGTCGCCAATCTCTTCGGGGCCGGCGAGCCGCGCCTGCATGCCTAGAATGAGCCGCAGATAAACGCAGATAAACGCCGATGAGAATCAAGAACAAGTCCAGAGAATACTGATGGGTTCCAAGACAGGTTTCTGGCTTGCGCTCGCGGCGCTGATCGTGGCGGTGGACCAGCTTGCCAAGTATGCGGCCGTCCAGGGACTCGCCGCCGGCAAGGCAGTCGAGGTGACGTCGTTCTTCAACCTGGTACTGGTCTACAACGCAGGCGCCGCTTTCAGCTTCCTGTCAGACGCGGCGGGCTGGCAACGCGCACTGTTCATAGCGATCGCGCTCATCGCCTCGGCCTGGATCGTGTACCTGCTGCGCAAGTACCCGCAACAACGCCTGTTCGCGCTGGCGCTCGCGCTGGTGCTCGCCGGCGCGGTCGGCAACGTCATAGACCGGATCCGGATCGGGGCGGTCATCGACTTCCTCGATTTTCACGCGCTCGGCTACCACTGGCCGGCGTTCAACGTCGCGGACTCCGCCATCACTTGCGGGGCGGCGTTGCTGATCTGGGACGCGCTGCGCCCTAAGGAGACAAGCTAACCGCAAAGGCGCGAAGGCGCAAAGGACACGCAAAGGGGACGAATAATTGAATCCACGTTTGATATCGTCTTTGCGTAACCTTTGCGTCTTTGCGTCTCCGCGGTTGGTCGTATAATTCACTCATGCAAGTCCTGCTCGCCAATCCCCGCGGTTTCTGCGCCGGTGTCGACCGCGCCATCGAGATCGTCGAGCGCGCGCTCAAGCTGCACGGCGCCCCGATTTACGTGCGCCACGAAGTGGTGCACAACAAGTTCGTGGTGGAGGATCTGCGGCAGAAGGGCGCGGTGTTCGTCGAGGATCTCTCGCAGGTGCCGGAGGGAGCAACGTTGATCTTCAGCGCTCACGGCGTGTCCCAGGCGGTGCGGCGCGATGCCGAGGCGAGGAAGCTCACGGTGTTCGACGCGACCTGCCCGCTGGTGACCAAGGTGCACGTCGAGGTGGCGAAAATGCGCGAGCACGGGCGCGAGATCGTCATGATCGGGCACCGCGGCCATCCCGAGGTCGAGGGCACCATGGGCCAGAGCGTGGACGGCATGTACCTGGTCGAGAGGCCCGAGGACGTGCCGCGGCTCGGGGTGAAGGACGGGAAGAACGTCGCCTACGTGACCCAGACCACGCTGTCGGTTGACGACGCGCAGCAGACCATCAACGCCCTCAAGGCGCGGTTCTCCGGCATCGTCGGGCCGAAAAAGGACGACATCTGCTACGCGACGCAGAATCGCCAGGACGCCGTCAAGGCGCTGGCGCGGCAATGCGAGGTGGTGATCGTGGTGGGCTCGCCCAACAGCTCGAACTCCAACCGCCTGCGCGAAGTCGCCGAGCAGCAGGGCGTGGCGGCTTACATGGTGGACAACGCTTCGGAGCTCAAGCCCCAATGGGTCGCGGGCAAGCGCGTCGTGGGCGTCACCGCCGGGGCCTCGGCGCCCGAAGTCCTGGTGAAGCAGGTGGTGGAGAAGTTGCGCAAGCTCGGCGGCGGGCCGGCCGCCGAATCGAAGGGTATCGCTGAAAAGGTGGTATTCCCCCTACCGAAGGGGCTGGCCTAAGGTCGGCGCGCAGCTCCGTCGCCGCGACCTCTGAACCCGTAGTGGCAAGTATTTCGCAACGTCGCGTCGGTCGCCTGCGCGCAGCCTCCGACGCGATTGCGGCACGGATTCGGCCCTGAGTTGTCGGCTGCTACGCGCGTCTGCGCGGTCGCATCCCCACTAGTGGGGCCCCTGCTCAACGCTCCGACGCGCCCTCCTCGGGTCAGATCCCCAATTGAAGTTGGGGCCCCTCTTCCTCCCTCCGGTGTGCTACTTGTCGCCGTGCGTATACCAGTAGGTGCGCAACCGCTTTTGCGTGATCACTGGACGGACTCGCTGCGTGCCGCTGGGCGAGCTGGCGCCTCCCGAGCGCGGGATGCCGCCGATCATGACCATCACCGGCCTGCCGTCGACGGGCACTCTCCCCGTCACCGGTGACGGCGGCAGGCCACCGCCCAGGAACACGCCTGAACCCCCGCACAGCGCTTCGGCATCGACGGCGCTGACGCGTACCTCGACGCCTTGCGTTACCGTCACCTTGGTGCGGGAGAATGTCGAGCTGGTTTCGGCGGTAATCTCCCAGGTGGTGTTGGCGCATAGCGAGTCACCGCTCGCGACGCCGGACTGCTGCGCCTGGCCCGCCGAGCAACCCAGGTCCTCGGCGTTGGAGAGATTGAGCTCGCTCGTTTTGATCGCTTTCACCGAGACGCACGAGGGCGCGGGAATGAGCCGGGTGATGTACTCCGGCGTGCCATCGCCGTTGAGATCGGTGCACAAGGTGTTGGCGGCCCCGCACGGATTGAGCACGGCATTGGCCGGGTTCGCGATGAACTGCGGAGTGCTGATCACCGTTTCGATTGCCTGTTGCGCCGCATGGAGCGCTTCACTGCGCGACTGCATGTTCCCGACCACCCTGAGGTTCATGTTGGTGGTGCTGAGCATGCTCACGGCGAGCAGCGTGATTACCACCAGCATGATGAGCGCAATGACCAGCGTCGCGCCCCCCTGTGCGCGCAACCCCGTGTTCACGGCCGGTCCCTCCTTCCGGCAGGATTCACGATCCGCACTACCGCGGTGTAAACGTGCCGGCGGTAAGCGTCATTCTTCGGTCCCACGGTGACCGCGTTGCCTGCGGCATCGGTTCCCAGGGAGTAGCTCTTGGTGTCGACGTGGCCGGGCGAGGGTTCCGGGCTCCGTGCGAGTACATGAAGTTGGGCGGTCACGACGTTGGACCAGTTGTTGACCGCCGTGCACACCGTGCAGCCCGCGTAGGTGTAAAGGGCCGGGTTGGCCATGTAGGCGTCCGGCTGGCCGTCGCCATCGTCGTCGATGCCGTACTCGACGTTCATCTCCTCGATTCCCTCGACCAGTGGTATCTGCGCCATCGTCGAGCCCGTCAGCTCCAGTCGCATGAGAGTGGGGATGTTCTGACCCGCGCGATTGTTGGTGCTGATGAAATAGATATTGACCAGATACTCGCGCAGCGCGGCGGGAGTGGTGCAGTCCTTGCGCATCAGCGGGAACGCCGTCGTGCCGAACGGTCCCACGACGTACGGGGTCACATCGGTGTTGCACAGAGTGGCTTGCAGATAAGGCTTTCCGGCAATCGTTGGCTCGCAGCCCGAGACGCCCGCGACGCAGGTCTTGACGCGCCGCACGACCAGGATATCGGTATTTGCCTTGATGTCCGCCGGTATGCAGGCCGGCGCCCCGGCGCCGCCGTCGTAACCCTGGATGTGGATGGGCATGGCCGCCGCCCACTCCGTCGCTACGGTCGAGCACGGGTCGGGCAGCGCCGCCGGGGCGGCGAGCGCATCAACATTGACCTCGCCGTAGTATCCTGCGACCCGCAAATCGTCGGAGAGAAGTTCCACGGCATAGCGCCCGTTCTCGATCTGACGGCTGCTGCGCTCGAGTTCTCCGCGCGCCGAGCTTGCGTTCGCGAACACTACGAGGAGGGTCGCCAGCAACATCAAGCCGATCGCCATCGAGACCATGAGCTCGACCAGCGAAAAGCCGGCCGCGCATGCACGCGCGGGCAGACTGCGCGCTTTGAGGATCGGGTCAGCGTGCCTCATGGTGTCACGCACAGTCCGGTGGTCGGATCGTTCTGAAGGCAGCCGATCGTGACGCGGGCGACCAGTGCGCGGCGTGTCTGCTCGTTGCCATACAACCCCTGGCCGCAAGTGGTGGAGGTGGGTGCCACGGTAGGCGACAGCCCCTGCCACGTCACGGCGACCACGAACTCGCGCGGCATGGTGGCGACGACGTTGGTAATACAGCCACGCGCGTCGATCATGCCACCGGCTTGCTGCCCGTTCGCCGTGCTTTCGGCCGTGCCGAGCAGCGCGTTGTTCCATTCGCAGTGGTCGCGCGCGGCGCCGGTAAGCCCGGTGCAATCCTGGACCGTGTTGCCGGTGCCCAAAGCAGCGGGGGTGACGTAATTCAGCGCGTCGTTGCGGTTGGCGTTGACGCGATCCACCATGTCCTGCAGCAGCAAGACCGCGTGGGACCTGTGGTACGACTCGGCCTGCGCAAGCTGCATGCGCACCTGGAGTGCCGCCACGCCGAGGAGACCGAACGTGAGGATCACGATCGTGACCAGCACCTCGATCAGGGTGGCGCCGCGCTCGCTGGCCGCAAATGATGTAAGGCTGTCGCGCATCAGAAGCAACTCTCCTGCTTCTGCACCGGGCGGCCGCTTAAATCGATGCTGATGCAGCGCGCGTGCGTGGACCGGCCGCCGCTCGCCATGAGGCTGATCGAGATCCCGCCGCTGGTGAGACGCCCGGCGCCGTTGTAGGTCACGCTGCCCGGTCCGATGATGATGACCTGGGGCATCCGGTCCTGGCGCTTCACCACCTCGCCGCTGGAGTCGGAAATGGTCCAGCCTTCCGACCAGTTTCCTCCGCTGGGGACTATGGTGACCGTGGTATTGCGGGTGACCGCTTCGCTGCGCGCCAGTACCAGGCCCGAAAACACGTCGAAGCTCGCGGTCTTCACTCCCTGCGCCAGGATGATCTCCCGGAAGCTGGGAGTCGCGAGGCCGATCAGGATCACGAGCACCGCCAATGTCACCATGGTTTCGGTGATCGTGAACCCGCGCGCCGCAGCGCGTGAGCGCCGGGCGCCGCGCGTCTTGCCTGCCGGGGGAGCCTGCCGTGGATGCCGGTCGCGGATCATGCTCACCATCCCGCCTGACCGTTGCGCGTCTTCGCGCCCAGATGGTCGAGCGTGAGCACGCCGTCAGGGACCTGCGCCGAGCCCGCGATGGGAGTCGCGGTGATGGCGTAGGAGGGCGGCACGGTGGGCACCGCCGGATCGATCGTCACGGTATAGAACCTCGACACCTCGGCCGGCGCCGCAAGATTGAGCGTGGCGAGCGCGCCCGCTCCCCCGGCGTAGCTGCGAGCATCGATCAGATACTGCTGCTGGCGGGCAGCGACGTCGATCATGAAGCTTTGGGCCGCGCTTCTGCGGCCCTTGCGCATGTGGTCCTGGTAGGAGGGAAAGGCGATTGTCGCGAGTATGCCGACGATGACGACGGCGATCATCAGCTCGATCAGCGTGAAGCCCGCTGCTGCGACGCGCGCGGATCCGATTGCGGGCAGGGACGGCGTTGCGGAAAGAGAAGCCGGATTTGCCGGTGCGCGCGACGCCTCAGGGCGTTCGCGCCTTCTCCATGTGAAGCAGAATCGTGTCGACGAGTTCGGTCGCTGTGTTCTCACGTCTGTCCCCCCGGACAGATATTCGAATCCCCGCAGCGGCGCGATGCATTTGTGTTTTCATGCTCTTCGCTGTTGCGCAATCAATCTAGCAGACAGGTGAAACGAAGCATGTGAACTACGCAACACCCAGGCAAAACTTTTCGTATTAACTACTCTACGAATCAAAGCTTGGGAGCGGGTGTGTGAGGGAGTCGACGCCGCGAACGGGCGAGCGCCCTTTGCGCATCGCTGCGGGCGTCTTGGAGGACGCGATGTGCCGGCTGGCGACGCGGCCGGGCTAACGCGGATTCAGTCCGGTATCCGGCCGCAGGGGTAGCCCTTGCCGTAGCCGAATTCCACCAGCATGTAGCTCTTCACCGGGCCTTCCCTGGCGAGGGCCGGCTGGAATTTCAGTCCCTGCACGCTTTCCAGGGCGCTTTTCGCGAACGGCGGCGCGGCGCACACGACGTCGCTGTGTGTGAGTGTCCCCTGCTCGTCGATCAGAAGCTGGAGGATCACCGCACCGTTCCTCTGCGCGAACTCGCCGGTCGGGTAGCGGAGCTTCGGCTCCGCGAGCGGCCGCGCCGGCGACTTCAGGTTCGGCGACCTGAAATGAATGTAGCGCATGCCGTAGGCCTCGACGTATTCTTCGGGGTCGTTCTTGGGGAGCTTGTCCGAGAGAAGCAGCACGCGCAGCCGCACTTCCTGCGGGCGCGCCGGCCGGCTCTGCGCTCCCTTCTTGGCGCCCGCTGCTTGAGCGAGGCGAATGGCTTGCGGCGCGTCGGCAGGTCTCTGCGATTGGGCGGATACGGCCCCAGCCACCGCCGCGGCGAGCCCAACGGCACCGAGCATTGCGGATTGGGTGCGCGTAATGTGTGTCATGTCGGATCGCTTAAGCGGGGAGGCGGCCGGGTCCCCGGTAACCGGCCGCCGCCGTCCCGCGCTAGGTGTTACTGGTAGAGCTCGCGCCAGGTCGCGCGCCTGCCTATCGCACCGCCGGGCGGCGGAGGCACGGGGGGGAACGTCTGCGTGCCGGTAATGTCGGTTTGCTTCATTTTCAATGGGCCGCTCGGCAGCCGGTAAACCACGAAACCGGCGGAGAGCGCCGACCCGCCCTTGATTCCAACCACCTGCCCGGGCGAGGAGGGGAGATACGAGCCGGACCGGTAATGGAAGAAGTAGAAGAAGCGGTTGCCGCCGCTCGAGCAGGCCTCATTGTTCGGCTCGTTCGCTGACACGAGGAGCGCGCCCCGCACCAGCTGCATGTCCTCGTACACGCGTTCGCCGGGCGAGTCGTTGGCGGGGTTGAGATCCACCCACCAGCCGTTCCGCGTGCTCCAGTCAACCGCATTGTTGCTGATCGTGCGGTTGTTGGCGTCGATCACGCTCATGACCTGCTGCACCAGCCCCGCCGCCGGAGCGCGCAGGTTCCCGAGGTCGGCGCCGGTGTCCTTGAACCCGTACACCGTCTGCTGATAGGCCAGATTCATCGGGGGCACCAGCGTCGCCGGGTCCGGAATGTCGCTTGCGCCGAGGAACCGGCCAGTCGCGACGTAGATCACCTTGAAGCCCGCGTCGAAGCGCGTGAGCTCGGGTCTCGTCGTGATGGACTGCGGCTTGGGCGGGGTGCTCCCGTCCAGGGTCTGCCCGATGCGCTGCACGGTGACCGCGTCCGGAGTCGCCGCATTCGTTGATAGCTCGAAGCGCCACACGTTGCCCAGAAGGTCTCCGCCGTAGACAAAGGTCGTGGTGTTGTCCACTGCGAAGTTGGTGACAAATTCGGAGACCCTGGCGAACCCGCTCGGCGTCGTGGTGTCGCCCACGTTGGTTCCCGAAATCGCGGTGGGCGTCTTGCTCAACACGGCGCCGGTCGCTGCGTCGAGCACGAAGAGATAGCCGCCGCCGTCGCCCGGAAGGACGTTGTTGTATCCGGAGGTGACGATCACGACCCACTTGCCGTCGCTCGGACGCTTGGTGATGATGGGCTGGCCGTAGGTGTAGCCGATCTCCGGGTCGGAGATGGCGCACAGCGAGGCATCCGAGCAGATCTCCCACATGCCCTTCGGGTTGCTGGTGTCGGTCACGTCGAGTGCGAAGTAACCGCGCCCGCCCGCGTTCAGGCCGCTGACCAGCATCGTCTTCCAGGCGCCGCCGAGGAAAACGTCCATGGTGACGGGCGTGCCGTCCACGTAGTAACGATGGTTCACGTCGTAATTGGTCGCCGCAAGCTTGAAGAGCTGGGGCAGCAGCATGCGCGGCGCGTAGGCCCACAGCTCGGTGCCGCCGCCGACGGCGTTCTCGCCGCCGTGGAATGCGTGCAGCATGCCGTCGTTTGCGCCGATGAATACTGCGGGAGTGCGGCTCGCGGCTGGGCCCGTCTTGAAGGAGTTGTAGTCGGGGACCACCGCATCGCCGTAGATCAGGTCGGGCTTGCCGAGGGACACCGGCTTGGCGTTGACGGTGTCGCCCAGCACGTGCTCGCGGACGCGGTAGTAATTGGTCTCATGCTGCTTTTGCCCGCGCAGATAGTTGACCAGGTTGGTGCCGCTGTTGGCGATGGCAAGGTCCCCCGGGGACATCGCGCCGCATTGCGGCCAGATCGCCGGGTCGTTGGTGCAGTGGTTGTCGAAAAACGCCGCCTCCGTGCCGGACAGATTGCCGTATAGGAACGGCTTGAGCTTGTCCGAGGCGTCGCTGGGGTCGAACGTGAAAATCGCCCGGTCATCCGAGGCCGGCAAGGCCCGCGGATCGAGCTTCGAGCCCGCGGACCATGCAATACCCGGGAGCACAATACCGGTGACGATGTCGATTTTCTCCGCGACCAGTTCCCCGTCCCACTTCACGGTGCGGTAGGTCGAGGCGTACGCGAAATTGTCGCTGGGCGTTATGTTCGCGTTGCTGGTGGCCGCCGCCGCCGCGGCGCCGGTCGTGGTCTTGATCGCCTGGAGTGCCCCGGTAAGCCCGCTCTGCAGCGTGTTCGGGTTCTTCGCGCTGAAGTAGGTGCCGCGCCCGTTCACCGCCGCGTGCCACAGGTCGTCCAGCGCCGAAGGTGCGTCCTGGACCGGCTGCGGCCAGTTGCAGGTCGCGCTTGGGCCGCCCGGGGAGAAGGAGCAGCCGGTGACGCCGTCCTTGATCTTCTTGAAGTCCCCGCTGTTGGCGGTCGGGTAGTCGGATTGGTAGTTCATCAGGCCGTCCAGCCCCAGACCGAGGGTGAAGGTCACCATGTGCTGGTGCGACGCTTCGTCCACGCCCACGGTCGTCGGCACGTTGTTCTTCGACACCGCTCCGGTGGGCCGCAAGTCCGTCTTGTAGTAGTACATCGCCGCGTCGGCGAGCGTGTTGGCGGCTCCGCCCGGCGTAGTGGTGCTGGACGGTGGGAGCGTCGTCACCGTGGGATTGGGACTTAGTAGCACCGAAGTGATCGTCGAGCCGGTGGTCGTATTCGAAATGTTGCTGAGGAACGCATACGCCGGCGCCGGCGGTGTCAACGTCGTCCCGCTGCCGACGCAGGCCCCCCCTGCAGTGCCCGACGGAGGCGACCCGGCGACGTTCGTAAAGGTGGAGGCGCCCGGGTTGCCGTAGGTGGGCGCCCCAGGAACTCCATCAAAGGTGACCACCGTGCGGTCCATATCACGCACACGCTGCTTAATGCGCTTGTTGCTGCCTGTGCAACCGCAGGCCGTATCCGGGGTACCGCTGAAGTTCGCGGTGCCGTTGCCTGAGCAGACCACTTTTTCGGTTTCCCTTACCCGGTCCACCACCGTCTGTTGTAGCGCGCCACAGGCGGTGATGTCCTGGAAGGTGGGGACGGTGCTGGTGGAGGGTGGGCCGGCCACCCCGTCAACGCTCGAGGTGCTCGTGATGGTGTCGAGCGTCCGCTGCTTGACCCGCTTCAAGTTCGCCGCGCAGCCGCAATTCGTGTCCGGAGTGCCGGAGAAATTGGCGCTGCCGGCGGCGTTGGCCAAGCACACGACCTGTTCCAGCGTGCGCGTCGTCGAGCTGTCCGTTACCGTGGTCCCCGCCGCATCGAGCGTGCCGGTGGGCCGGTTGACAAAGGTCTCGACCACGTTGTCCTGGTTATCCATGGCGGTCGTGCCGTTGAGCTTGAGCCCGCCCGAGCTGTTCCAGTAGCCGTCGGTCGTGAGCAGTGCGAAGTTCTGCTGGCAGCTGTACTGGACCGGGTCGTCCGGCATGAAGCTGTTGATGCCGTCGGTCATGCCGGCGTAATGGCGCCCGACACGGGAGAGCGCGCGCCGCAGAGGCGTGTTGGCGCTCGGCGTCATCGCATAGAACGTCGTGTACCAGTTGGCCTTGTGGGTGACGTCGAACCTGTCAACCTTGAGATAACGCGTGCTGTCGGAGGCGTTGATGGTCACGAAGCCGATGCGATAGCGGTCATCCATGGGGGAGAACACACGGCCCGCGGCGCTCTTCATCATCTGAATGCGGGTGTGGTAATAGGCGAACCAGTTCGCGAAATTGGTCATCTCCTCCGCGTAGGTGCAGACCGGTTTCGCCGCGCAATCGGTGCGGTCGGGCCGGCCGCTATAGGTCGTGACCGAAGGCGCGATATCCGTGCGGACGAAGGTCCCGTATCTCACGTTCTGGTGGGAACCGTCTAACTTGGCCTGGCAGGACGCCGGCGAGCCGCCCGAAACCACCGCGGTCTGGTTGGCGAGGGTGCCGGTCGTGCAATAGCGCACCGGAGCCGGAATGGTGAAACCACCGGTCGGCGTGGAAGACAGGGTGCAAGTCGTCAGTTCGATATCGCTGCAATGTTCCCGTGGCAGGATCGTGTAGTAGTACGGGGCGCCAAACCGCATCCTGATGTAGCGGAAATCTGAACTCGTGGCGGTCGATTCCGGCCAACCAAAGGTGCCGTTCCCTGGCGTCGAGGCGTTGCTGTAACGGAACGACGTCAGCAACGTCGTGCCTGCGGTGTCGTAGCCGTTTCTCCGGCAAGCGGTCGCGCTGGTCGCGGTTGAGTTCGAAGCAGTGCAGAACACCGGCTCCGGGTACTCGGTGGTCAGGTCAAACGTGTTGGTGCTGACGTAGGGATTAACCTTTACCGCCGTCCACGGGGATCCAAAGCTCGGCAGGTCGGCGCCCGCCCCGTCCTTGCCCGGGCTGTAGGTAATCTGCGGGTTGTAGTAAATGGTGTTGAATTCGGCGGCGTACACAGGAGGCCCCGCCGGCCAATCCAGCGAGGGGACGTGCCGGACGCTGTCCGTAGTCGGGGAGACCGTATTGGTGCTACCCGAATCCAGTATGCAGTTGGTGCTGGTGGAGCCGCCGCTACTGAGCCGGTACAGCTTGCAGGTATTCGCGGCGTCGATGTTGTCGGGCATCCAGTAGCGTCCCATGCTGCCCGAATCGTCGAGGATGAACATGAGGTTCGGCAGCACCGAAGTGCTCGAAGCAGTACCCAACGGTACCGGCGAGAGGTCGGTCTGCGCCGCGCCCGCGGGCGGAACGCCGAGCGCCGTGGCCAAGACCAGGGTCGCGAACAGTGAACGTGCAGAGTAGTTGGGTTTCATAACCATGCTCTCCAAAAATATTCAACGTGCCTCAGAGCGCGACCGCCACCATGGACTGAACGTAGCTCACGGTGTTGCGCGGACCCTGCGTGCGCACGGTGATGCGGTAATAGACCCGGGGATCCTGCAAGTATCCGGGAGAGCCGACCGTAAAACTTTCGCCCTCGGTCGGCGGCGGGGGCGCCCCCGTGCCCGTGGGGTTGTCCAGCGCGCACTGGTTTCCCTGCGGGCACCCGGCGGAGGTGCTGTTGTACAAGGTGTCGGCGCAGTTGCACATCCGATGGATCTGGTACGAGATCGTGTTGCCGGCCGCATCGGCCCCCAGGTTCACCGAGTTGGTCCAGGTAGCGGCGCTGGTCCAGACCGGGGTGGCGTAGCCCGAGTTATATCCCTGGGGAATATTGTTCAACGACAGCGTCGGCCGGTTGGCGAGCAGCCATTGATAGGCCTGCTCGATGCCGTTGTCCGAAGACTGCATCGTCCCCTGCTTGAAAGCGAGATTGCCCGCGATCAGCGTGGCGGTGTCCACCGAGCGCATGATCGCGATGCCGGCGAGCGACATGGCGACCAGCACGATCAGCGCGATGAAGAGCACCGCGCCACGCACCCGGGACGGCAGGGAGGCGCGCGCTCCGATTGTGTTTGCGCGTGACATTTAGTAGGGCCTCCAAATCATGTTGCGCAGTGGAATCACGGTCTGAAACACCTTGTAGCGGTAGTGACGCTCGTCGGCGGTGAGCGTCCAGACCGGTCCGGTGGTGGTCGGCGGGTTCGCGGAGTCCTCCCACAGCCGGATGGTCGCGGGGCTCACCTCCTCCTTCTCGTACAGGCCGGAGCGCGCCACCACTGCGATTCGTATGGCCAGTACCGCCGCCCATTCGGCGCTGTTGACGGGCGTGGTCTCGTCGAAGACGTCGACCATGCCGTCATTGGTCAGATCCCTCCCGTACTGCGCCTGGAGCTGGACGATGTTGTCGAACATCGGGGTGGCCGCCGCTGCGCCAACCGCCTGCACCATCAACTGCCCGTTCTGGACCGAAAACACCTTATTGGTGGTATTGCCGATGTTGTATACCTTGCCATTCGTGGTGTATGCCGTTCCCAGCCCGGCCGGGTTGTTGTAGCGCGTGGGCAGCGTGCCGCCGGTGTAGGGATTTACATAGGTGCCGGCCTGGAGGTTCAACTTCGTGCTGTCGCCGGTCGCCGGCGGTATCTGGTTGACCTGCGCCAGCGTGCACGGCTTGCCGGGCTCCGCGATCACCACGTTATCGCCCGGCTGGAAACCGTACAGTGCGTTGACGATCTTGATGAAATCGTCGGTCACGCCGAGGCTGCCTACCAATATGTTCACGGGGGCGGGCAGCGCGTCGTTGTTCCCGTATACCACCGCAATCGTGTCGGGGGCGCCGGCGACGCCCGGCGTGCTCCCCGCGCCCGGTGTGATGAAGGCCGGCACCAGGAAGGACGGGGCGAGGGCAGCGCCGGTCTGCTGGTCCCACCCCTGCAGGGTGCAGCCCACGAGGTCGGGGGTGTTGATGCCATACCCCCCCTGCCGCACATCGCGCTCGATCGTGTACAAGGCTAGCGTGCCGCTGGTCTGCGCCTCGCCGCCGGAAGCCGTGGTGCGCTTCTGTCCCTCGAACACCGCGAACACCTGGAATATCGCGAGGCTCGCGATGATGCCGATCGCGGATGCGACCAGGAGCTCGACCAGGCTCAAGCCGCGGAACCGGCCGCGCTGCAGGGCAGTGATGTCGGATATCTTGCGCATCGTTCAACCGTTGATGTAGGCCATCGTGATGTGGCGGTGCACGTCCAAGCCCCCCGGCAGCTGCCAGCGGACGGTTACCGTGACCGTCGTGCCCGCTACCGTAATGATCGGAAGGTTCGCCGCGGCGGTGACTCCCGGCAGCGCATTCTGGATGCTCGTCACCCAGCTATCGATCGCTACGGGCGGCGCACCAGCGCCGGGGTAGGCGAAGCTGCCGAGACTGGCTCGGTTGACCCACATCTGCCCGATGATCTCGTTGGCGAGGAACGCCGCGTCGCTGCGGTACTTGGCGTCCGACATATGCTTGATCGCGAGCGCCTGCATGCCGACGAGCGCGAGTATCCCGATCGAGAAGATGAGGATCCCGATCAGCGCCTCGAGCAGCGTGGCGCCCCGTTGCCGGATGCCCGCTTTGGCTGGGATAGACATGTTGTTCTCCATCTGGCGCGCCTGCTACAGGCAGCCCGCAGGAACGGCGGCCCCGCACGAGCGCGTGTCCGTCACGGCGACCTGCGGATCGCACATCCGGACGTTGCCTCCCGCCCGGACCAGGATGCACAGTTCCCGGCTGTCCGCGGCGGCGATCGAGGGTGAATCGATCTTGATCTCGGTGACCGTTGCCGTGCCGTCGGCGTTCGTGGCAACGCTGCCGAAGCTGTTGAACGTGACTGTCCTGGCCCCGACCGGCGTAATCGTAACGAGCGCGGCGGCCGACCCTTCGCCGGCGAGCCGGGCCTGGATGACCTCTTGCGGGGGGTCGGCCACACGGGCGGTCCAGCCCGAGGATGCGTCCATCCGCAACTCGATACTGACGTTGCGGCGTATCGCCTCGGCGCGCGCGAGCTGCATGCCGTTCAACACGGCCTCGCCTGCCGTGCGGATCTGGGTGTTCTGCATCCACACCGCAAAGTTGGGAAGCGCGATGAGCAGCATGATCGCGAGGATGACGAGCGCGATCATCAGTTCGATGAGAGTGAAACCGGCGCTGCTCTTCATGGCGGTCAGCAGCTCCCGTCTTTGCGCCGTACCCAGCACGCGGCGTTAGGAGCGCCGTTCCAGCCCACGCCGAGAGTCGTCGTCACGCGGACATTATTTTCATTCAGCGTATAGACGAAGTTCGTCAGGCCTTCGTTCGCGAAGCCGGTCGCCGTGATCGTGTAAGTCTGCGACGGAGCCAGACCTGGCGCGCAGAGGAAATCGAAGTACTTCGAATTCGGGCCCGCTACGCCGCACCCGTTGAGCCCGGCGCCGTCATAGCGGCGGTTGTCCTGGTAGAACTGCTCCATGCGCACGCGAAAGTCCGAGAGCGCGGTGAAGGCCTCGGTGAGCTTGGCGCGCTGAACGTAGTCGTTGTATGCCGGTAGAGCGATCACCGCCAGGAAGCCGATGATGGCGACCGTGATCATCAGTTCGATTATGGTGAATCCGCGTTGCCGCTTCATTGCTTGCTCCTTTTCAGCGTGAGAAACGATAGTGCGCCAAGCCGCTGTAAGCTAGGGTTAACCGATGGGAGGCCGCCGACGGGCCACAAACGGCCGATGCCCGAGTAATTTTTGCACAGAGGCCGGTGCGACACGGGCAATAAGTCACGGAAACTCCGCGCGACGGACAACGCGCGAGCACGGCGCCCGGGACTCGGCCTCGAAGCGGCGAAAACAGCGCGAGCCGTGTCAAGAATTCGCGGATGAATCCACGGATAAATATGACACGCTCAGATAACAAGAACCGATGCCGTAATGAGAAGTGGGTCTCATCTTTGTTCACTGAGTGTGTCTGCTGGTGCCGTTCCAACTTGTCGTGCTTGTCGGCAAGGAGCTTTGCAGGCTTTAGGGGAAGCATCCTCGGAACCCCTGTACTGAGCGAGAGAAAGTTGGAACGGCACTCGCCCCGCAAACCCCTGGTGCAGGCTGCCGGAAGCGGCACCGAATTAGACTTAGTCCAGATTTCGGTCTACAATAATTAGTCAAATGAAGCCAATACCTTACACGCGCGACTCGCTGGTCGAGATGCTGCGCCATCACGACATCAATCCGACGCACCAGCGCATCGAAATCGCCCATGCCCTGTTCGCGCGCGGCGAGCACCTGTCGGCCGACCAGATCCT
>Ga0210379_10000327_pt1 | contig 15044 bp, 28 predicted proteins | sample PLMedo_2_FD_155468 | JGI IMG/M metagenome (GOLD analysis project Ga0210379, IMG submission 155468) | Groundwater sediment microbial communities from an aquifer in East River, Colorado, USA - PLM4_32_coex redo | ecosystem: Environmental > Terrestrial > Soil > Riparian zone | place: USA: East... | reverse complement strand
ATGGATGGCGGATTGGTTGGAGAAGAGCGGCATCGAACCGGCCGTCGTCATCGTGCTGACCGATATGTACATTGAGTTCCCCACCGTGGAGCCGCCGTACCCGGTGATCTGGGCGAGCACTACGCCCAACGTGCAAGCGCCATTCGGCGAAACGATTCACATCAAACCATAACTAGGAGAGCACATCATGGCAGAAAAGAAAGAAGCGAAGCCGAAGTTCGAGCGATTCCGTAATGTCAAGGGCACCGTTGGAGAATTCATCAGCGGCGGGTTTCAGGAGATCACCGAGTTGGGTGAGGAGTTCCGCGAAATCTACGACAACGCAAGTGAAGGACTGCAGCAGACCGACACGAACCAACGTCGTGATGCGACAGCATCGGAGATCGAAGGCTTCAGTGAACCGAGTATCAGTAGTTCAATCCTCGAAGAACTGTCAGCCTCGTATTCAGCCGACTATGGCAAGCTGTACCGTGGTCGTGTGTCGCAGTCGCGTGCATGCCGGGCGTCTAACGCAGCGTCGTCGATACGTGCTGCAGGTGAGGCGGTGCAGGCGTGGCTTGATGAGAATCCGGAGATTGACGAGGACGGCGACAAGAGCGAGCAGAAAGCATTGCTTGCGCGCCTGAAGAAGCAGGAAATCTCGGCCGACGATTACACGGAAGCACACGAAGAAGCCGGGACAGTGATATCCGAATGTGAAGAACTTGCTAACGAGATTGAGGGTCTCGACTGGCCGGGGATGTTCGGATGAAATCACTCCTCGATCCGAAGTTCAAGTATACCTCGTCGGTTGCCACCGATCTTCGCAAGACATTCGCGCGGGTACGCAAGCAGCAGGCAAGGGCAGCCCCTGCACCGAAGGTTGTGCAGCTCAAGCAGGTGAAGAAGTAGTATTAATCCAAGAAGGAGACAATTATGAGTATCAAATTTGCACAACAGGAGAAGGATGCGTTGGATGTCATCAGCAAAAACCCCGGCATCACAACGTTGTCGTTGTCAGTATTGTTGGCGGATGCCAGTGGTACCACACCGCAGCAGATGACCGGTATGCTGTCTGCGATGGCGAAAAAGCATTCGTTCGTGCGCGTTAAGGCGGCGGAGAATGGCAAATTCACGTACAAGTGCTACATGACCGTGCCGCCGGGCGTGGACCCGAAGCTGTTCGAGCCACGCCACGTTAACAAACAAAAAGTGCACGATCTCGTGGACCCCAAGCACTACCTCGAACGACCGAAGAACGGAGTTACCACGCAGTCGATGTTGCAACACTCCGCCGGATCAGCGCACGAGGAAGGCCCACCGCCAGACCTGAAGTTCGTGCCGCCGCTCAAGCCGGGTACGTTCACCGTCGATCTCGAATTACCCAACGGGAGGGTAGCAAAATTCACGATCAATGAAGCACGACGAATGTACGAGCAGCTTAATCATTTGTTCGCGCAGGGGTAGTGTAGTCGCGTTCTGGACATCTAGGCATGCCTAGATGTCTGGGGCGCTCAACCAGAGGAGATTACCATGAGCCAAAGCTATTACGATTGTGCCAATGTGTACGCGCATCGTCGCAACAAGAAGAAAAACGACTGGAAGCCAGTGTCGCACAACCAGTGGCTGCGTTACGATCCGATCAGTGATTGTTACCTTCACAGACATCACCGTACGACCACAGTAGAGATTTATCGAGACAAATATGTAGTTAACACGGGAGGTTGGGATACTGTAACAACATGGGCGAAGATTCACCAGTACGCATGTATTCACCTCTGCGGTAGACCGACACCATCGTTCGTGGCCAGCAAGTTCGTGTACTGGGATGGCTTTGGTGGGCGAGCGTACACCAAGTTTTATGACGGCATCGAGGTAGGGCTGGATGGCGTACCGTTCGAGCCTAAGCCTGTAGAGATGCGCAGAGCCAAGCCCGGTGCCCGTGCCGAGTTCTACGCCACGGCCAAGAAAGTTCGTGCTGCTGTAGCACTAAGGGCGCTTGTCGGTGAGTTCGACAACGTGCACCATACTGAGCTGCGTGATGGAGCGGCATGGGCACTGATGCAGTCAATCGCGGCGCGTAGCGAAGGATTGTTCGAGGAGTTCATACCGTACGGTGAAGTCGCTCCGCTGTTTGCTCAACGTCAGGTACAGGCATTCGGCAGACCGCGTAACGATCAACGGGAGGAAATGGCGTCGCCACAACAACGTCTCGCATCCAACATCAACGCAGCAATGCGCGCGTGGGAATCAACCAAGCCGCGTAATGAGCTGTACGAAACTTACCAGAGGAGTTACACGTGAGCCAAAAGACCGACCGCGAGCTTGCCGAAGAGACGCTGCAGAGGGTGGTCCGCACAGAAACGCGGTTAATGACACTCGGTACGAAACTCGGTCACGATCTGAAGGACGACGAGTACATCGAAGTGTTTCCGGCGACTAAGAGCATCATACTGCAGACGCTCGATGTGCCGTATACCAGTGTCATCAAAGTCGCGCGCCGGGCCGGGCTGCACGGGCATAAGGTGAAGGTGTATTTTGGCAACGACCTGATCGCAGAAATGCCGGTATGACGCCAGTGTGTGAAGCCGTCAAGTTGTTGTTAACCATACTGGGATATCCGGAGGTGCCGCCATTGTTCAAGCCAGAGAACGGGCAGTGCTTCTACGGGTTGACCAAAAATCAGGAGGTGGATCATGGACAAAGAATCGAACAGCCTTTGTTACGGGTGGTGGGAACGGAAGAATCGGGTAAATCTTCCTAAGACATTGGGGCATCCGAAGAATTACGTACTGACGCCGGAAGAACTGGAACGGTACAACGAGCTGATGCAGGCGGCAGTGGTAGCGATTCAGAAGGAAGCTGCAGCAGTGCGTCTGAATCATCGTGCACTAACCGGCAAACTCTTAACCTTCGAGGGTACGCCTCGCTGCACAACTCTTGCGCATGTGCTAGAACATCTGGTTAGTGATGGTAAGCACAAACTCGCGCTCATGCACTTTCTGAACGACGCCGCGAAGAAGCGCGTTGAGGCCCGTGAGGCGGAGTTGCGAGGATGATCGGCTGGATGACTGATCTTCTTAGCAATTTTATCAACAGGGGCAACATCCTGTACCCATACCACAAGAAACCATCAACCTCGTTGGTGGATGAGACATCGGAAATTCACAAGGCCATTAGCAAGGCCATGGCACAAAGCATGGCAGCGACGAAAGAGAATGCCATATTCAATGTACTCAACCAATCAATAGGAGTATCAGCGATGAGTGACCGTCCGCTATTCCAGATGTTCCAAGCTAAGAACGGGTTCTACGCCCGCATGCCAAACGGTGAGATCGTGCTTGGTATGACAATGACAGAAGCGTGCGAGGCGGCATGTGCTGCTGCCACTGAAGAAGCGATCAGCGCCGAGCCGTCACCTTCGCGCATTAGCGATCCGTTAGGGCAGGGTCTTGATCCCGACTTTGCCGACAACTGGGAGAAAGTGAAGCGGATTAAGCTACGTGAGTATCAGACGCAACTCGAAATCTACAAGGCGCAGATGGGTGTGTATAACGCCAAGGTTGAGAAACTGTGGACATTTCTATAGGGGAAGTGTTGTACCAGAGACTGCCCGTATACCTAGAACTGCGTGACAAGCGGGGGTTGGCGGAGTATCGCGTTAAGCTGACTTTGCCGCAGTCTCAGAGTGGCAAGATAGATGTGGTAGTTCCAATCTTGCATTTAGACGAGGCGTTTACTATTGGCAGTGCGTGGCTAGTGACGCCATCGACACCGGGCTTTATGGACATAATGAAGCTCGACTTTACCAACATGGGTACCCACCAACATCTTATTGCCGGAACCTCACTTCAGCTCAGTTTCCTGATTCACTTATCACCCTACCCTTGACATCTTAACCGGTTTAGTTCATAGTGGTACTACCGATCCGGCGGTTTCCGGAATAACGAGAGGAGATAACAATGAGCACGCCAACGCTGAAGAAAACCGAGGACGTGAACAAAGTCCGCGCGTACATCAAGAAGTGCATCGAAATCAAGTTCGGCACGATGAGCGAGTACGCTCGCAAGGAGCAAGTCTCGCTGCAGTACATCAGCAACGTCATGTCGGGCAACAAGCCTATCCCCGACTGGATGCTCAAGCGGTTCAAAATCAAGTACGTGTTTCTTGAGCATTGGGAAGTGATGGTGTGACGTGGACGTATTCTCTTTTTTAATTGGTGTCCTCGTTGGATTGTTACTCCGCGAGGTAGAGGACCATTGGTTCGGGAGCACCAAACCCCACGACCGGGAGTAACGTGAAAGCGAACCCCATCGTCCTCGACTTCGAGACATATTACGCGGACGACTACACGTTGTCGAAGATGACTACGGAAGCGTACGTGCGAGACCCCCGGTTCGAGACCATCATGTGCGGCATCAAGATCGGCCGCGAGCCGGGGTATTGGGTGGATGCGCCGGATGTGGAGGAGGAACTTAACTCCCTAGACTTACCCAACTGTGCTGTCATTGCGCATCATGCTCACTTCGATGGGTTGATACTTCAGCATCACTACGGTTTACGACCGAAGCTGTGGATCGACACACTATCCATGGCACGTGCCGTAGATGGTGCGAAGGCAGGGCTGTCATTGGGCAAGCTGTGCGAGCGCAACGACATTGGCGAGAAGGGCACTGAGGTACAAGATGCCCGAGGTAAGCGACGTGCCGACTTCACCGACTACGAGATACGCAAGTACGGAGCGTACTGCATCAACGACTGCGAGAAGGAGTGGATGCTCGTTAAGATTTATGGGCCGCACTTCTGCCACAGTGAGATCAGACTCATCGACTCCATCATCCGCATGTACACCGAGCCGGTGCTAGAACTGAATGTCGATCTGTTGGAAGCGTACAGGGAACGACTGCGGGTTAACAAGGTAAGGTTACTTGTTGAGGCGGGCGTCACGTTGCAGGACTTGCGCAGTGCTGACAGGTTCGCCGAGATACTGCGCTTTCATGGCATCGAGCCGGGGCTGAAGAAGAATCCAAAGGGCGAGTCGATATACGCATTCGCCAAGAAGGACGAGTGGATGATCGAGCTGGCCGAGCATCCGGATGAGGCGATACAGGCGCTCGCTGCAGCCCGGCTGAACGCACGCAGCACGATCAACGAGTCGCGGACTGAGCGGCTACTGGCGATGGCGAAGAACGGCCGCGCGTGCGTGTACTTATCGTACTATGCAGCAGCTCCCGGTCGCTGTGGTGGTGGCGACAAGCTCAACTGGCAGAACCTTGAGCGTGTGGCATACGACAAGAACAAAATTCAATCTGCCGGGTTTATACGTACTGCTGTTGAAGCACCAGATGGGTACGTGCTTGTCGTCGGTGACTCGATGAACATCGAGTCACGCATGCTCGACTGGATTTCCGGGCAGGAGGATCAGGTAGAAGCGTATCGGTTGTTCGACGCAGGCAAGGGACCTGATATCTACTGCGTTATGGCCGAAAAAATCTATGGTCGCAAGATCAGCAAGAAGAATGATCCGGACGAACGCTTCATGGGCAAAACTACCAAGCTCGGACTGGGATACGGCACGGGCGAGGCCAAGCTCGCTGTTACTGCGAGAATACCAATCAAGGAGGCGGCGCGGATAAAAAACGTGTACCGTGGTTCACATCAGCAGGTGGTCAGATTCTGGAGTCGATGCGACGACATCATCCACATGATCGCCAAGGGCAACGAAGGCGTCAAGGTAGACTTTCGCGGCATCGTCACAACCTGTAAGGATGGGTTGCTGCTACCGAACGGACTGGTGATCTACTACCGAGACCTGAAGTACGACGCTCAAGAGGAAGAGTGGACATACTGGGATGGCAAGACGCGAGTGAAGATTTACGGTGCGAAGATGGTGGAGAACATTATCCAAGCACTCGCACGCATCGTCGTTATGGAGCAATGTCTCATGGTGCCGCGTCGTTTGGTGCTGTCGGTACATGACGAAGGCGTGTGGATCACACGGGAGGACAAAGCCGAGAAGGTTAAGGCTGAAGCGGAGAAGGCACTACGTACACCACTTTGGTGGTGCCCTGATTTACCGCTGAATTGCGAAGTGGGATTCAATAGAAGCTACGGGAAGGCGAAACTATGAACGCAAAGGAGATACAAAAGCTGCCGTTGCATCAGCAGTTACTCATGGCCAAGATGGTGCGCGCTGTGTACGTCCAGAGAGTACGCGACACCAAGCAGAAGCTCGACCCTTGGCTGCTTCGGCAGATGGACGCCAAGATTAAAGAAGCCGAAGCTCAACCTCAGTAGGAGATACTAATGCACATCTATTTGGAACACCTCACTACCATGGCCCGGTTCGAGGTGATGGAGTACGACAAGGAAACGAAGATGGCAAAGCTGCGTGGTGAGTATGGCGCACAGTTCAGCCGCGATATTTCCAAGGAGTCCCTTGCCCGGCTAGGCTACAAGATCATCAAGTCGGAAGAGGTATTGCCGTTGCGGCCGAAAGTCCAGCCAGTTCCGCCGAAAGCCAAGGTGGACGACGACGAAGCTCCGCCACCCCCACCTAAGAAGAAGGCCAAGGTGGCGGTAGCTGCTGAAGTCGAGGAGGAGTAGCATGCGGGTGTTCGTGTGGCAGAAACACGAGGACGGGACTAAGAACCGACACTTCGAGGTTCTGTCACACGACCGTAGCACACGCACAATGCACTGCCGGTGGCCGCACGGGGCTGAGTTCGATTGGGAATATCAACCCGAATGGCTTCGTAGATTCTTTCTAGTGGAAACCGTAGAGGATGATGATGCCTAGCTCACCCGGTTACGTTCGTGACATACCGCAGGAAAAGCGTACTGCGAAAGCACGTGGCGACATTAAGCGGGACAACCTGCGCAAGAAGGCACGTCGTCTAATGGTGAAGAAGGGTTTGGTCAAACCCAACGACGGCAAGGATGTGGATCACAAGGTAGCATTAGGCAAGGGCGGTGCCCCGCTCGATCCGAAGAACCTGCGCGTGCAAACCGACAACAACAACCGTTCGTTTCCGCGCAACCCTGATGGTTCAATGAAGAAGAACGTATAGGAGCACACCCCATGTGGGCTGATACTCAGGTTTATCCTACGGTAATACCGTCAACACCACAGACTCCGCAGCCAGCATCAGCTCCAATGGTTAACATTGGAATTACGTTCAAACAACAAACTGCGCAGCTCGTGTTCGCAGCTATGTTAGGCAACCCATACTACGGGCCGCACACAGTGCAGGAGCTGGCAGAGAAGGCGCGTGAGGCAGCGGACAAGCTGGCGAATCTGTTATGACCGAACCTGAACCTGTCGTCATCGAGTACGACTTCACTCACACTGAGATGAAGTGCGTCGCCGATGCATGGGCGGCGTGGCTGCGCATAATGACACTCACGTATGGTGAACCGCCAGCAGGTGCGTTGCCTAACTTGCGGCAAACGTTCTATGTCGGTGTGCTCTCCGCGTTGAAGTTGACGCAGGAGGGTGTGTTGCACGCCGATCTAGCGAACGAGTGTATGTACACCGGCATGCTTGAACAGATACCGAAGGAAGCGATGGGGTCTGCGCAGTGATAGTCTGTTTACACGGGAGAAAGGCAATGCGTCCACGGTATGAAGAACCGGAAGATCGAGCCAACGAGTACACAGCACTGGCGAAGTTTGCGGCAACGTGGGATGTGTTTATTGGCCCACGCAATACTGAGACGGGATTGACTTTGCTGCAGAACAAGCAGGGCGTGCCAATCATATTCGTCGAGACGAAGTGCCGCAGGAACACATCGTACAAGTACCCATCGTTGAAAATATCCACCAAGAAGATTAAGCACGCGCAGCAGGTATGGACAAAAAGTCGAGTGCCAACGGTGTTGTTGATTCAATTTACTGACCGGCTCATGTTCACCAAGTTATATCCATTGAAGAAGCCGTTTCCCACTACAATGTGGGGGCGTGCGGATCGCGGTGATCCGTACGACATTGAAGAAGCAGTAGAAATTCACATCGGTAAATTTAGAGAGATCATGTGAAACCAATCGCGTGGTCGCACTCATCGTTGTCGGATTTTCGGAATTGCCCGAAGGCGTTCTACCGTAAACGTATTGCGAAAGACGTACTCGACCCACCCAACGATGCCGGGCTGGCGGGCGACTACATGCACAAGGTGTTCGAGATGTACCTGAAGAGTGGCGGCACTGCGATACTGCCATCAACCTACCCGACTAACATACGGGACTGGCCGCAGGGACTGAAAACTCCCGACAGGTACAAGGACTATCTCGACAAAATTCTGCTCGGACCCGGCATGCTGCTGGTTGAGAATAAGTACGCGATCAACAGAGACATGCAGCCGTGCATGTTCTTAGCTACTGATGTCTGGTGTCGCTCAATTCTCGACGTGTTGCGCATCGACGGCGAGATGGCATGGTCACTCGATCACAAGACAGGTAAACGCAAAGAGGATACCCGGCAGCTCAAGCTGTCTGCGTTGCAGATATTCGCGCATCATCCAGAGGTGATGCGCGTCAGTACCCGGTACTGTTGGCTCGTGGCAGGCGTTGTTGATAAGTCGATGTACACGCGCGATCAGGTAGTGGAGTTGTGGGCCGAGTTCATTCCTGACCTACGACAGTATGTGCAAGCGTTCAAGACCGAGACTTTCGTGCCTCGCCCTAGCGGGTTGTGCAACGGATGGTGCCCGGTCACTGACTGTGAGTTCTGGAAACCGAAGAGGAGTAGGTGATGCGGTTTCATAAAGCCGATCCGAATGCAATAGCGAGATATCGGGAGCGGCCAGTGGAACTGCGCAAAAGGTGCAGTTTTCCGTGTTCGCCGTGTTGTAAACAAGGTGATTTTTCATTGAAGTACGGCCGAGTCTACTACGGTAAATGGTGGTGTCTCGAATGCATCGACAAGGATAGGAGTAAATAACATGGCAGAGGGTCTCGTCAAACCGCAATCTACGTACGACACGATCAAGAACCGTGGTCGTGATCTCGACACACAAATCGACACAGCCGTAGGTGGCAAGTCTGCCGAGGATGCACCTGTGCCCGTACCGGTGTCGAGAGCTGTACCAAAGACTGAACCCAAGGGGTTGGTTAAGCCGAGCACGTATGATCGACTGAAGAAGCTGGTCGGTCTGTAATTCGGTACTGTAGTAGCAGTTTGCGCACCCCATAAGGGTAAGCCGCTGCATTTTCAAAGGAGCACATCATGGCGAACATAAACGGTCCATTCCATACTCCGCAGCACAAGATAACTCAACAGCAACAACTCGAAGAGTTCCAAAAAGAAGCCATCGAAGAAAGCGAAAGTTCAATGACGGCACTTGCATACGTGCTGGTCTGGCTCTTCGTCGCCGTTGGTGTTGGTTTACTATGGTGGATGACAAAATGACAAACCTTGAAGCAGTGATGGATATCGTGTACGAATCCGAACGACCGAAGAGATCGAAGTCCGGACTGAAGCGTCTGCAACGTGCAGGCAGGAAGCTGAACTTTAGTGCCGAGGAACAGGACAGGCTTGAAGTCAGGCTCGATTATCGCAGCCCGTCAACCAATGAACTCTTCCCAGTATGACACCTGAAGGCAAGGTGAAGGTGAGAGTCAAAGCAATCATCAAATCGTACAAGCCGCACGTGTACTCGCACTGGCCCGTGCTGAACGGCATGGGCGAACCTACCCTTGACTGTAACGGCAGCGTGGGCGGTGAAGCCTTCTCGGTTGAGACCAAGAAGGAAGGTGCGGGCCTGACGATGCGTCAGATGCGTACCAAAGCCGATATGGAGAACGGCGGAGTCACCGTGTTCGTCATTGTAGGCCGCGATGATCTGGCATTGGCAGAGTTCGATGCGTGGCTGCGTGAGCGTGTAATACGTTGGCTCGACAAATTAGAGAAAGGAGGAGGATCGCCATGGCCAAAGCAACGCGAAACATGATCGTAAAAACTGGGCATCTGCAACCATCATTATCAACATTGTGCAAGCTCGGCAGCATTCTAATTCACGTTGAAGAAGGCATGGCCGATGCCGGGCATCCATTCGACGTGATCGCGTTACGTACCCTTCTGGCTGACCATGAGGTGAAGGCGTTCCTTGCGGAGCTAGATCGTCTTGCGTTACTTCCGAAGAAGAGATAATGATCCTTGATCGCACACACGAGCGGGTGTTCCTGAAGGCCCGCGATCCGGCGGCAATCCATGCCGTGTTACCCGGATTGGTTGAGGATGTTGATTGGCGGGGGCACAACATTGCCATCGACCACAACATCGACAGCACCAAGATTCTGCGCAACATGGGGATCGACGTACCGGCCCCCATACGATACAAGTACGACTGGCCCGGCCTGCACAAACCGTACCGCCACCAGATCACTACGTCGGAATTCCTCACGATCACCCGCAGGGGTTTCGTGTTGAGCGAAATGGGCACATCTAAGACCGCGAGCGTGCTGTGGGCTGCTGACTTCCTGATGCGCGAAGGAAATGTGGATCGCTGCATCGTCATCGCGCCACTGTCCACGCTTGAGTTGGTGTGGCTGGCTGACATTTTCAGGTTCATCATGCACCGCACGGCCGTCGTCCTGCATGGCAGTGCCGAGAGACGACGTGAGCGGTTAGCATCGAAGGCTGACTTCTACGTTATCAACTACGAAGGGTTAGAGATCATACGTCCGGAGCTGAAGAAGCGTAAGGACATCAACCTGTACGTGATCGACGAGGTGGCCAAGTATCGCAACGAGAGCACCGAGCTGTACAAAACGTTGGAGATGGTGCTGCCGCTGAACGATCCCAAGTTTCGCCTGTGGTTGTTGACTGGTACGCCATGCCCTAACTCGCCGGAGGATGCATGGGCATTAGCTCGTCTGGTTAACAAAGCGAGAGTTCCCATGTACAAAAGTACGTGGAAACGTAAAACGATGTCGCGTATGTCGGTGCATAAGTGGCGTCCGCGTGAAGGCCACAAGGAGATGGTGTACGAGGTACTGCAGCCTGCGATCCGCTACGCCAAGAAGGATTGCTTCGATCTGCCGCCGGTTACATTCGAGTCGCGTGACTGCGAGCTGACGCCGGAACAGAAGAAGGCATTCTCTCTTATGCATCAGCACATGGTGACGTACGCAGGCGAGCACACAATCGACGCGGTTAATGCTGCCGACAAGATCGGCAAGCTGCGGCAGATACTGTGCGGCGCGGTGAAGGACCCGGAGACTGGGGAGTACGTGGAGCTGCCGCATAAGCCGAGGCTGAACGTCTTGCTTGAGTGCATCGAGCAGGCGAGTGCCAAGGCGCTCGTGATTGTACCCTTCAAAGGGATCACCCAGTTTCTGTATAGGGACGTATCAAAGCACCATGCGACGGCCGTGGTGAACGGTGACGTGACGATCCCCCAACGTAACGACATCTTCCGTAGGTTCAAGCAGGAGGAAGAGCCACGGGTGCTTCTGTGCCACCCCAAGGTCATGGCCCATGGGCTGTCGCTCACCGAGGCCGACATGCTGATCTTCTACGCCCCCATTTACAGCAATGAGGAGTCACAGCAGGTTGTTGAGCGATTCAACCGGCTTGGCCAGACTCGGCCAATGACTGTGATACGTCTTGGTAGTAATGCATTGGAGTGGGAAATCTACCGGCAGGTGGAAGGCAAGCGCGTATCGCAGCAGAACATCCTAGATTTGTACACGTCGATATTGCATTCACCAGCACTGGGGGGTAGGATCGGCGGCTCCCCCGCAAGGTAATACCCCGACCGAACGAGTCGGGGTTTACAACATATAAGGTTAACCTATAAGGATGACCATGAGCACACCAGTTATCGAGACTGACCGTCTCGTGCGGGCTTTCATCAAGCTCCGCGCGGCGCGCAAGGTATTGAAGTCGGAGTACGAGAAGGACGATGAGGAGCTGAGTACAAAGCTCCGGCGTGTCGAGAATGAATTGCTGCGACGCGCGCAAGAAGAAAACGTCGAAGGCTACAAGACTGCTGATGGCACGACATACATCAAGGAAGATCAGCATGTGTCGATTGCCGATCCGGACGAGTTCATGGAGTTCGTGAAGGAGACGGGCGACTTGTACTTCTACGAGCAACGTCCATCCCTCGGTCACGTACGAGAATACCAGAAAGCGCACGACGGCAATCTACCGCGTGGGGTGCGTATGTTCCGTGAATTCCGCATGCGGGTTCGTGCGGCCAAGAAGAAGGGAGAGGCAGATGTCGATTGAAGTCATGCTCGATCTGGAAACAATGGGGGTGGCTCACGACTCGCCCATCATTTCAATCGGAGCGGTTAAGTTCGATCCACGTGGCACCATCGGAGAACTGGGTGATCCGTCCAATCCCGAGTATGGGCACTTCCACGTAGCGGTTGAATTCCATTCACTCACCGAAGCCGGGTTCGTGTTTGATGGTAAGACTGTAGCGTGGTGGTTGGAGCAATCCGACGATGCGCGCAAGTCGATCCTGATGGACCCGATGCCAATCGCTTCGGCGCTGTCAATGTTCTACCTATGGTTCGGTGAGGTGTCGCGGCCGACATGGGGTAATGGTGCGGGATTCGACAACGTGATCCTGCGCAATGCGTATCTGCGACTCGGAGGTACCGCACCATTCAAGTACTCGCACGACTCGTGTTACCGCACTATGCGGATGCTGTTCCCTGACGTACCGTACGTGCCACCGGTTACGGCGCACAACGCTCTTTCCGATGCCGAAGCACAAGCGGCTCATTTGCAGAAGCTGTTCAATCGTCTTAACTTCAAAGGATAACCATGGCCACCACCGCAGTTGTTCCATTCGCAGAAACACCGGTTCCTGCGCATATTGTCAAAGCGCAAGAGAACCTGAAGAACATCCCCGACAAGATCAACATCCCGCAGCTTTCGTTTCGCGGCAAGGTCTGGCGGCAAGTCATCGAGGGCGAAGAGAAGCCGTTGGTGAACAAGGAGGATGAACCTGTCAGTACTGTTCATGTTGTCGTACTGAATCACAACAAGGCGCGTTCGCGTGCGTACTACGAGGGTGCATTCGAGGAAGGGAAGTCGCAACCACCGGCATGCTGGTCGATGGATGGCGAGACGCCCGACGAGACCGTGAAGGTGCCGCAGTCATCGACGTGCGCGAAGTGCCCGAACTCTGTGAAGGGGAGCAAGATCACCCCGGCAGGGAAAGAGACGACAGCGTGCTCGGTGTTCAAGCGTCTGGTGATCGTGCCGTTGACGAATCTCGAAAGCACTGCGATGCTGCTGCGCCTCGCACAAACGTCGATGTGGGACAAGAACAACGACGAGAACGAAGCGAAGGGTTACTACGCTTGGGATCAGTACCTCGACATGCTGCGCGCTCGGGGTGCTACGCACACTGGTCTGGTCGCTACGAAGGTGCGGTTCGACTCACGTGTGGCTTACCCCAAGCTGCTGTTCGCTGCGTCGCGTTGGTTGGAGGACGAAGAAATCGCCGACGTGAAGCCACGCTTCGAGGCGGAGGACGTGCTCAAGTTGCTGAACGCATCGGAAGTCGCGGCAGCGGCGCGCAAACCGAAGGCGGCGGATGGCGACGATGACGAGCCTGCACCAGCTCCGGCCAAGAAGAAAGCGGCTGCAGCCGAGGAAGAAGCACCAGCGAAAAAGAAGAAGGCTGCGGCCGAGGTGGAAGAAGTCGATGACGCGCCAGCTCCGACCAAGAAGAAGGCTGCTGCGCCGCCACCTGCCGACGATGACGATGAGACACCGCCACCCCCGGCCAAGAAGAAGGCTGCTGCAACCCCGCCGGATGATGACGACGATGATGAGTCTGCAGCGCCCCCGCCGAAGAAGAAGCCACCTGTCCCGGCCGAGGAAGAAGCTCCTGCTGCCGCTAAGAAGAAGCCCGGCAAGGACAACGGACTGGGCGATCTCGTGAACGAGTGGGACGACTAGCACTACCCGGTTGTTGCAACAAAGCGTGAGAACGGTGGGGGGCTACGGCCCCCCACTCCACCGGGAGAGTGCAGTGCGAACGAGTGAGTTTCTGCGCAAGGTATTACCCGACGAGGGATACCTTATTGTCGCAACACCGCCCCCGACTGGTAAGAGTGGGTGGTGGAACAACGTCGTTAATGACGTACCCGAGCTTCAAGTAAAAGCGACCGAGTGGCTACGTGCCGGTAAGGACGTGTACTTCGCTATGTCGTCGTATAAAGAGAGGCGGGTATGGAGTGCCACCAAGATCGACTATAAGACCAAGTTACCCGGCGCATGGGAGAAGCGCACACAGGCTAACGTCAGGTTAGTACGATCATTGTTCCTCGATCTCGACGTAGACCCGAAGAACGCTGAGAAGTACTCAACTCAGAAGGATGCGGCCATTGCCCTCACCGCATTCTGCAAGGTTATTGGCCTGCCTACACCCATGATGGTTGACAGCGGGTACGGCATACACGTGTACTGGCCGTTCACTGAAGCAGTACCGCGTGCGACATGGCAGGTGACAGCCGAGAAGCTGAAGAGCGTGTGCGTAGTGCTCGGCCTGAAGGCTGACCACGGCTGTACGTCCGACGCCGCCCGTGTGCTCCGTGTGCCGGGCACCCAGAACTTCAAGCGTGGCAGCTCGAAGCCGGTCGTGGTGAAGCTCGACGCGGCGGCGCACGACATAGCCATCCTCGACGCCGCCCTGTCCCAGTACGTTGCTGCTAATAACGTACCAGTAGATGCTACAAAGGCCCACACTCCCCTGTCGGCTAGGACTGGGCCAACAGCGGGCGTGGAAGGCAACATCGGTGCCACGAATGACCCGCTCAATGGCAACGCGCTGGTGTTCAACTGCCCCGCCATGGGCAAGCTGGTGGCCAACCGAGGGGCCACGGCCAGCTACCCACACTGGATCGCCGGGTTGAGCCTAGCTCGGTACTGCGACGATCCCAAGATCATGTCGCATGCCGTTAGCGACGGGCACCCCCAGTTCAACGCGCAAGAGACGGCCGAGAAGATGGGCACGCTCACCACTGGCCCGGCGAAGTGCGCAACCTTCTGGAAGTTCGACAACGACACGTGCGAGAACTGCCTGCACTGGACGAACATAA
>Ga0210379_10000326_pt1 | contig 15083 bp, 12 predicted proteins | sample PLMedo_2_FD_155468 | JGI IMG/M metagenome (GOLD analysis project Ga0210379, IMG submission 155468) | Groundwater sediment microbial communities from an aquifer in East River, Colorado, USA - PLM4_32_coex redo | ecosystem: Environmental > Terrestrial > Soil > Riparian zone | place: USA: East... | reverse complement strand
GCATTGAACCAGACATCACTCGAGTGGCACGGGGATGCCCTGCGCCTCGTGCGCACGGTCCATTTCTAGGGGAGGCCCCATGCGTTCCATCCACTCCATGACGATTCGCCGCCGCGCCGCCGCGCTGTGCCTGCTGATGCTCTTGATCGGCGCGCTCGGGTGCCCGGAGCACGCCGACTTTCCGACCCAGCTCGACCTCATCGTGCCGCCGACACCGGCCGATTTTGTGATCACGGACGAGGGTCCGAATCCAGCGGGCGGCCAGGACTACAACCTCAGCTGGACGATCTCTGACGCCACCAATGTGGATCGTTACCGGATCTATGTGCTCGATATCGGTACGCCGCAGCTGCAGGTAGAGACGACGAACACGTCGATATCGGTCACGTTCCCCTTCCAGAGTTCCGGTTTGCGGATGTCCGTGTCGGCGGTGAGCACCGGGAACGTGGAGGGAGGATCGACCGTCGGCGTAACTCCATAGATGTATCTAATTATATTAGAGCGCATTATAGGGTGTGTATGAAGTAACGCCGGAAGCTCGCTGCCCCGGCGTTTTCTCGTGGTACGATCCCTGCATTCCCGTGCCGGCCACCGGGTCGAGGCACGGCATGCAGGCTACCCTACGAATCTACGGATACGACTCCTTCGAGCAGATCGCCGTCGGCGGGATGGCGGTGGTCTACAAGGCCCGCAAGCTCTCCGTCAAGAAGCCGGTTGCCATCAAGGTGCTGCTCCCGCACCTCGCGGCGGACAGCCGCTTCATCGCGCGCTTCCAGCAGGAAGCGGAGGTCGCGGCGAAGGTCCAGCACGACAACATCGTCAACGTCGTCGACTACGGCAAAGCAGACTCGTCCTACTACATCGTGATGGAGTACTACGACGGCCTGACCGTCGAGGAGCTCCTGCGCAATCAGCCCCGCCTCCCGCTCGACGTGGCGCTTTCCATCGTGCTCAGCGTCTGTGGTGGACTGGAGGCTGCGCATGCCGCCCAGCTCGTCCACCGCGACATCAAACCGGCCAACGTCATCCTCACCCGCCAGGGCGGGATCAAAGTGGCGGATTTCGGCCTGGCCAAGTCGGTCGATAAATTCGTCGTGGTCACCCAGCCGGGCAAGGTGGTGGGGACGCCCGCCTACATGTCTCCCGAGCAGACTCGCGGCGAGCCGGTCGGCACGCAGAGCGATTTGTTCTCGCTCGGGGTGGTCGCCTTCGAGCTACTCTGCGGGCGCCGCCCCTTTTCGGGATCGAGCTATGGCGAGGTCGTCGACCAGATTCAGCGGCAGGAGCCGCCCCCGATCAGCTCGGTCAATCCAATGATCGAGCCGCCGATCGAGGCGGTGGTGTCGAGGCTGCTGGCCAAATCGCAGGCCGACCGATATGCCCACGCCTCCGAGGTGATCATGGACCTCGAGGCGCTCATGGACCGCTACAACCTGCGGCGCGACCAGCGCACGCTGGGCAAATTCGTCAGCGACCCGGTGGGCTACACCGACACCGTCAACCAGGGCCTGCTCGAGCGGCTGGCGGGCGAAGCTCCCGCTGGAAACCCGCGCAATCGCGCGCGCGACCCCGCGATCCTCCACTATCGCAAGGTTCTCTATCTGGACCCGGGGGACGAAGGGGCGAAGGCGTCGCTGGCGAAGCTCGGGGCACCGGTCGTGAGCGAAGAGGCTCCCGTCGCCGCCGGCACCACCCCAACGCGCAGGACGCCGGCCAAGGCGGCGCCTGCGGCCGACCCCAACGCGGAGTACCTGGTCATCCTCCAGTCGATCGACCCGAACGTCGAAACCGCGGAGACGTTCGCACTCAAGTTGTCGATGCGATTGAAGTCGCCGCTGCCGCGGATGCGGTCGCTGGTGTCGCGCGCGCCGTGCGTCATCGTGCAGCGGATTCCTTACAAGAAGGCCCGGTGGTTGATCTCGGTCGTCGAAGAACTGGGCGGAACCGCCCGGCTCGAGGTCATCGACGACCGGGTGCCCGTGACGGATGCCCCCAATATGGAACCCACCCTGCGCTCGGATCCCGCCGGCAAGACCGCGGAGAGACGCTCGGTCAGCGGCGGCATCCTGTGCCCGCGGTGTGGCTGGGAGGAAGAGCCCGACGCGAGGTTTTGTTCGATCTGCCTGCGACTGTTCGACAAGACCGACAAGATCGACGTGCCGGGCATGCACAGCGGATTCGCCAACCCGTCGGAAAACCCGCTCGACCAGCCACCGGGCGCTTCGCCCCGGACGGCGGCCCGGCCGTGGCACCGTCTCCCGCTCCGCCGCGCGCTCTTCGTCGGCATTCCGGCGTTGCTCGTCATCGCGGCCGTCTTGATTCTCGTCCTGCGCTGACGCTATCCGCCGAAAAGATCACGCGCGCGTGCACCCAGGTGATGATCGGCGGCGACCGTCCACGCCTCGATCTGCGGGTACTCCTTGCGCAGGTGGGTGGGGGCGGGCAGGGGGCGTCCGAGCAGCATCGCCGCCATCGCGAACGCGTTGGCGGGCGCCTTGCCGCGAAAATGGTTGTTGAGTACGACGAACGCGGGGGTCCCGCCCTGCGCGGCGCCGCGCACGACGTCGACCCACGGGATCAGCTCGCCCTCGGTGTACAGGTAGTCGTAACGCGCGTCCCGCCCCGCGTCGGCGGCGAACCATTCGCGGTAGTTGCGGCCGTGCAAGCGAAAGTAGGCGCCCGCGCGCCCGGCCTGGAAGTGATACGGGTGGAGCGAGTCGCCGATCACGGGCTGGTCGATGCCGCACACCGTGACGGAACGTCCCGCGAAATATTCGGCGGCGGCCGGCGACTCCCAGCTCCCGTGGCGGACCTCGACCGCGACGGGTGTGCCTGCGAAGGCATCGAGCAGGGCGTCTACGTGCGCGCGCGCGTCCGCATCGAAGCGGAACGACCAGGGAAACTGGAGCAGCACGGCACCGAGCCGGCCCGCGTCGGCGAACGGCTCCACCGCGCGCAGCACCGCCGGCAACTCCGCCGACGCTTCGGGGCCGCGACGATGCGTCAGCGCCTGGTGCGCCTTGACGGTGAATTGAAAGTCCGGGCGTGCGCGCACGCGCTCGAGCCACCGGCGGCAGACGTGCGCGGCGGGCGTGTGGTAGAACGTGCTGTTGATTTCGATGAGGTTGAAGTACGATGCGAGATAGGCGAGCGGGTCGAACCCGCGCGGCCGTGGGAGGGGGTACACGACGCCGTCCCAGTCGTCGTAGTGCCACCCGGCAGGGCCGACGTGCAGATTGTGTTCGACGTCCGTGTTCACGACACGCGCGGATCGGAGGGCCGCACGGTGGTGGAGTATAGCACGCCGGCGTGCGGTGCGGCGTTACCCCGGCACCACGCATGAACGCCCACCCTGCGAATCGCACGCGCGCGCTGCTCGCCGCCATCGTGGCGCTCGCCGCGATCCTGCGCCTCTTCCATCTCGGGTACCAGAGTCTCTGGGTGGACGAGATGCTCACGCTCACCGTGGCCACGCCCAAGCCGGGCTACCCCATCTGGCAACTGCTCCTGCACAACGTGCACGGGCCGCTGCACACCTTCGTCGTATTCCTGTTTCGCGCCGTGAGCGAAGCCGACGGGTGGCTGCGCCTGCCGAGCGCGCTCGCGGGCATCGCATCGGTGCCGCTCCTGTTCGAGTGGATACGGCCGCGCTTCGGCGACCGGGTGGCGCTCTGGTCGGCGCTGCTGCTGGCGGTCAATCCGCTCCACGTCTACTACTCGCAGGAGCTGCGCAATTACGCGTTCGCCGTCTTCTTTGTGCTGCTGGGCTGCGTGCAAATCGACCGCGCGGTGGTGCGCTGGTCGTCGGGGCGCGCGCTCGCGATCGCCGGGTGCGTGGCCGCGGCGGCGCTCTCCAATTTCTCGACCGTGTTCGCGCTGGCGGTGCAATCGCCGGTCTGGCTCCGGCGCAGCGGGTGGACGCGGGTGGCCTGGGCCCGCTGGGGAGTCACGGTCGCACTGGCGGCGCTGCTGATCTCCCCGTGGATCTACCGGGTGACCACCTACGTTGACTTATCCCGGCTGGCCACACCGGTGCTCCCGGGTGAGATCGAACCAGCCCAGCGGCTGCGCGGCGACACGACCGTTCGGCTGGAGTCGGTTCCGTACCTGGCCTACACCTACTGCGTGGGATTCACGCTCGGCCCGTCGCTGCGCGAGCTCCACGACAACGCGTCGCTCACGGCCGTGGTGCGGCATAACGCGGCCACGGTGGGGTGGGTGGCGGTGGTATTCGGCGCGTTGCTGGTGGCGGGGTGCGTGGGTGGCGCTCGCCGGTTCGGGTGGGGAGCCGTCGCGGAAATGCTCGCCTTCATCCTCGTCCCGCTGGCCGCGACGCTGGTGCTGAACTGGCAGAACGCAAAGGCGTTCAACGCGCGCTACGTCCTGGTGGGATTGCCCGCGTACCTCGGGCTGGTGGCGGTGGGCATCGAGGTGCTGGGTCGCGCGCGCGCGTGGGTGCCGGCCGCGCTCGCACTGGGCACGTGCGCACTCTCGCTCGTGAACCACTACTTCAACCCCGCCTACGCCAAGGAGGACGTCCGCGGCGCCGTGCGCGCGGTGGAGGGACGGCTCGCGCCCAACGAGTGCCTGTTCGCCCCCACCGTCTGGCAGATCGTCGCACACTACCAGCACAGCGATGCACCCCTCCACTACGTGTACCGCGACGCCCCCGGCGTGATGGAGGGGCAGTTGAGCGACCTGTCGGCGTCGTGCGCGTCGCTGTGGTACATCCGCGCGCGACCGTGGGTCGATGACTTCGACGGCCGCGTGATGGCCGATGTCCAGTCCCGCTACCGCGCGGCCGAGACCCTCGAGTTCGCCGGCGTCACCGCGATTCATTTCTTCCGAAAAGACTAGCCCGCGCCCGCGCAATTGGGACGCTTTGTGCAAGCGTGTCCGTCACACCGGAGCACGTTCGGTACGGTCGGATAGAACTCGCGCGCGCGCGCCATCGCGCGGCATTACCGGAAATCGCACCTTGAGGAGGCCCCCATGCGTCCCCGCGCAGCTCGTCGCGTCCGCGCACGATGGTTGTGGTTGATTGCACTCGCGCTGCCCGCGTGCGCGTCGTCGCCGCCGTCGCGGACCGAAACCGCCGCCATCCGTCAGATCCGCGAGGGGTACCTTCGCTACTACCCGGAGGGCCGCTACAACGACCACATCGTCCGCAGCGAGATCGTCAAGGGCATGAGCCTGTACGAGGTGCTGGCATCGTGGGGGATTCCCGACGAGCGTTCGGTCTCGACGCTCCGCAACCGGGAACGCTGGGGCTATGTGCTCCTCGACGACAACGCGGTGGATTGGGTCCGCTACGAGTTCGTGTTCGTCGGCAACGAGCTGGTCGAATGGGAATCCAGCCGCAACGTCGCTTCCGGCGACCCGGTGGACGCGCTGCACCCGGATTCCCCGCCTCCGCTCCCGGCCTGGGCGCGGGGCGTCAACCAGCCTTCGCTGCGTTCCCCCTGAGCCGGGCGACGCCGTCGCGCGGAGGTCACCGCCCGCGGCAGGCCGGCTTTCCTTGACACCACTCGTTCGCCGCCAGTATTGTCAACGCGAGCCGTTGTAATGCACGGCGGCGTCGCTGGTTAGCCTTTATTGCCCTCGTGAGGAGTGGAGATCCATGATCCCGAAGACGAGCCACGCGCGGATTGCCTACCGCACGAACGAGTTCGACAACATCCGGGAGTTGCTCGAGATGCTGATGTCCGAGCACACCCCGGCCAAGCACAAGATCAAGATGAAGACCAGCTTCGGATGGGAACCGCCGATGAACGTCTTCGAAACCGACGCCGAGTTCATCGTGATCATGGATATCTCCGGCATGGAGCGCAGCGACATCACGGTCGTCACCGACGGCAACATCGTTCGCATCAGCGGTGTTCGCAAAGACCTCATCCCGCCCGGGAAGAAGCAGTTCCATTCCCTGGAGATCCAGGTGGGACCGTTTCAACGTTTGATCGGCATACCGGTACCGGTCGACAGCCAGAGTTTGTCGACGCGCTACGCCAACGGCCTGCTCGAGATTCGCCTGCAGAAGAAGAACGAGAGCCCGGGACGACGCCGGGTGGCCATCGAATGACGCGCCGCCGATCCGCGCGCACGCGGGTCCCGGTCCGGAGGAGCAATCGGTGAAATCGCGCAGCACTCTCGAGTTCGAGGAGCCGGGCGTCGCGACGAGCAGCATTCCCAGCGAGCTCGCCATCTTGCCCATCAACGACGCGGTCGTGTTTCCCCTGATGATGGTCCCGCTGATCCTGCGGGACCCCAACCTCCTGCGCCTGGCCGACGAGGCCCTCGCTGAGCACAAGATCATCGGCGCCTTCACCCAGCGCAACCCGGAGACCGAGCAGCCGGGGCCAGACGACATCTATAAGGTGGGGACGGCAATCCAGATCCAGAAGATGATCCGTTTCCCGAACGGCGAAATGCGCCTCCTGGCGCAGGGGATCGGCCGCATCCGCCTCGACGAAGTGACGCAGGTGGTCCCGTACCTCAAGGGACGGGTCCGGCCGCTGGCGGAGCTGGAGCGCGACAGCGACGTGCACAAGGCCTACGTGCAGAACGTGATTCGGACCTTCACCAAGATGGTCGACGACTCCGACACGCTCGCCGACGAGCTGAAGATCATCATCAACAATATCAAGGAAGGCGGGCGCCTCGCCGACGTGGTGGCGACGAATCTCAACATCGAGCTCGACCGGAAGCAGAAGCTGCTCGAGGAAGTCGACGCCACCGAACGCCTCAAGCTGCTCGCCCGTTTTCTCGCCGACGAGATGGAGGTGCAGAAACTCGGCAAGAAACTTCAGGCCGACGTGAAGCGCGAGATGGATCGCGAGCAGCGCGAGTACTACCTGCGCCAGCAGCTGAAGGCCATCCGGCGCGAACTCGGAGAGGAGGACGACCGCACGGTGGAGACCGAGGAGCTCCGCGGCAAGATCGACGCGGCCAAGCTTCCCGAAAGTGTCCACGAGGTCGCGCTCAAGGAACTCGATCGCCTGCAGAAGATGTCGCCTGGGGCGGCGGAATACACGGTCTCGAAGACGTACATCGACTGGATCCTGGACTTGCCGTGGAGCGTGTCGACCGACGACAGCCTCGACGTCGCGCAGGCGGAGAAGATCCTCAACGAGGACCACTACGACCTCGAGCGTGTGAAAGAGCGCATCCTCGAGTTCTTGTCGGTCAAGAAGCTCAAGCAATCGATGAAGGGGTCGATCATCTGCTTCGCGGGTCCCCCCGGCGTCGGCAAGACCTCGCTGGGGAAGTCGATCGCCCGCGCCATGGGGCGGAAGTTCGTGCGCATTTCGCTCGGCGGCATGCGCGACGAAGCGGAGATCCGCGGCCACCGGCGAACCTACATCGGGGCACTACCGGGGCGGATCGTGCAAGGGATGCGAACGGCGGGGAGCAACAACCCGGTCTTCATGCTCGATGAGATCGACAAGCTCGGCGCCGATTTCCGCGGCGACCCGGCGGCGGCGCTGCTGGAGGTCCTCGACCCGGCGCAGAACGATTCGTTCGAGGACCACTACTTGAACATTCCCTTCGACCTCTCGAAAGTTCTGTTCATCGCCACCGCTAATGTGCTCGATTCCATCCCGCGCCCGCTCCTCGACCGCATGGAGGTAATCGAGATCCCGGGTTACATCACCCTGGACAAGCTCGAGATCGCAAAGAAATACCTGCTGCCGCGGCAGATGGACGAGAACGGCATTCCGCCGAAGCTCTTGAAGGTGACCGACGAAGGGCACCGGCAGATCATCCGGCGCTACACGCGCGAAGCGGGCGTGCGCGAGCTCGAGCGCAAACACGGGGCGATCTGCCGCAAGATCGCGCGCCGCATCGCGAGCGGAAACAAGCGCGCGGTGCGCATCACCGAGCGCAGCGTGTCGACGTTTCTGGGGCAGGAGGAGTACCACAGCGAGATCGCCCGCAAGCGGCCCACGGTGGGTGTGGTGACCGGGCTCGCGAAGACCTTCGACGGGGGCGAGATCCTGTTCATCGAGGCGGTGAAGATGAAGGGCGCCGGACGGCTGCGCCTGACCGGGCAACTCGGCGACGTGATGCGCGAGAGCGCGGAGGCGGCGTTGTCGTATGTCGCCTCGCACTACCTCGGCAAGGCGAAAGACCGCGATTTCTTCGAGAAGAACGACATCCACATCCACGTCCCGGCCGGGTCGGTTCCCAAGGACGGCCCCAGCGCCGGGGTGGCGATCGCAGTCACCATCGCGTCGCTCCTGTTCGACCGCCCGGTCCGCAACGATTTCGCCATGACCGGGGAGATCACGCTGACAGGCCAGGTCCTGGCCATCGGCGGCCTCAAGGACAAGGTTATCGCCGCCCACCGGGCGGGGATCCGGACCGTCCTGTTCCCGGATGCGAACCGGAGGGACCTGGACGAGATCCCCGATATCATCAAGAAAGACTTGAAGTTGGTCGCGATGCACCGTGCCAGCGAGGCCCTCGATCGGACCCTGGTATGGGAGAAGGAATAGCGTGCGACCCTTCCAGGCATCCGGACGGGTAACTGGCCCCTATCTTGCACAGCTATAGGCGTTTCGACGGGAACTCACCGTGACCACCAGCACCCTGACAGAACGCCGCGACCAGATGGTCGGGATGCTTACCCCCATCCTGGGCCGGATGGTACGGCGCGAGTCGTTCTCGCTGCCGCGCGACATCAACAACACCAGCCGCGTCCTGGTCGTGGACTCCGGCGACCTGACGGAGTTGCTCTTTTTCGCCCCGGTCTTGAACCACCTCAAGCACCGCTATCCGGGCATGAAGTTCACCGTGCTCGTGCGCCACGGCAACGGCGAGATGATCCGCACGCTCGAGCAGATCAGCGAGATCATCTCCTACGAGGAAGACCAGCTGTCATTTTTTTCCACGGCATACCTCGCGCTCTTGAAGCGCATCAAGGGGCGCGGATTCGACATCGTCTTCCTGCTGGGGAAGGAATTCAGTTTTGCGCGCTCGATGGTCGCGCTGTACTCGCGGGCGCGCCTGCGCGTTGGTTTCTCGCAGCGATTCACCTACCCGTTCGTCAACTGTGAGATTCGTCCGTCCGGGCAGGCGCAGTACGAGGCGCCGCGGGCGTTGAGCTTTTTGTCGGTGCTGGGGCAGAGCCCGGGTGATTCGGTGCCGGCGTGGCGCCTGCCCGAGACCGACGCGCGCTGGGCGTCGCAGATGATCCACTTCCGCAAGCCCGACAAGGATACCATGCTGCTGGTGGTCGACCCGGGCGTCGGCAAGGGGCACCACCGGTTGATCGATACTGCGCTCGCGTACATCGCCAACGAGGTCGCGCGCCGTCACGGCGCGAAGGTGCTCGCCCTCTCCAACAACCTCGACGCGAAGGGGATGGCCCGCTTTCGGTCGCTCTTGAACGCCGACATGATCGACCTGGCGCCCAAGAACGTCAAGGAAGCGCTTGCGCTCCTGTCGCGCGCCGATCTAGTCTTGGCGGGCAACACGGACTTCTTCCACTGCGCCGTGGGCATGCGCCGGCCCACAATCGGGTTCTTCACGCGTTTCGATGGCTCCAACTGGTTTCCAAAATCCACCCCCTGGGTGCAGATCATTCAGGGCGTGCGGGGCCAGCAGGTTTCGGTTGAAGAGGTTTGCTCCAAGGTCGACACCCTCCTGCACCTGTCGGCGCGCTAGCGCCGACCGCTCCTTTGCTCCATATTGTTCCCTGGCCCCGGCCCGCCGGGGCGAAAGGGCATGAACACCTACCTCCGCCTGCTTGCCTACGTGCGACCGTACTGGAAGCGAATGCTCGTGCTTTCGTGCGTGATCGCGCTGTTCGCATCGCTTTCCGGGATTTCACTCACCCTGATCCCGCCGTTCTTGCGCGTCATCCTCGACCGCGATCCGCCGGCGGTCGCGGACGCGGGCCCCGGTGAGGGGCTTCCGCTCCCGCACTTCGTCGAGCGCGCGCGCCTGGCGTCGAAGGCGGCGTTCGAAGGGTGGATGTACGCGGGCGACGCCGACCAACGCCTGATGCGGTTCATCTGGCTACTGGTCGCGCTGATGGTGGGCAAGAACGTATTCGGCTACGTGCAGACCTACTTCACCGAGTATCTGGAGCAGAAGGTGCTGTTCCGGATCCGGCGCGACGTGTACGCCCACATTCTCGAGCTCCCGCTGTCGTACTTCGACCGGGAGCGTTCGGGGCACCTGATTTCGAAGGTGACCAACGACGTCACCCTCCTGCGCGGCGCCGTCATCGGAGTCGCGGCCAGCGTCCTGCGCAACGTGCTCATGACGGCGGTGGCGCTGTTCATCATCCTGACGGTGAGCTGGCGCCTCACGCTCCTGGTCCTGTGCATCGTGCCGGTGAACGTGGTGCTGGTCGACCTGGTCGGGCGCAAGCTCAAGCGGCGGAGCCGCCGCGCGCAGGAGGGGATGGCCGACATGACCGCCAACCTCGAGGAGACCATCGCGGGCGTGCGCGTGGTCAAGTCGTTCGGCACCCATGAGCACGAGCAGGAGCGTTTCGGCCGCGCGAGCCACCGGCACATGATCCACTACATTCGCATGACCATGTACGCGGCCCTCTCCGCCCCCGCCTCCGAGATGCTGGGAACGCTGTCGTTCACGGTGGTGCTGTGGTACGGCGGGCGCCGGGTGCTCGAGGGATCGCTGCCGGCGGAGAACCTGGTGATGTTCGTGGCGGCAATGCTGTTCGTGCTGACGCCGCTGAAGAACCTGAGCAAGCTCAGCACGGTGGTGCAGCAGTCGGTCGCCTCGGCGCAGCGGATCTTCGGTCTGCTCGACGTGCCGAAGGAACCGGCGCGCGAGGGGTCGCGCGAGGCGCACTTCACCCGCGAGATTCGTTTCGAGCACGTCGACTTCGAGTACATCGCGGGGGAGCCGGTGCTGCGCGACGTCTCGTTTCGCGCCGGCAAGGGGGAAGTCGTTGCCATCGTGGGTTCCAGCGGGGCGGGCAAGACCACCCTCGTCGACCTGGTGCCGCGTTTCTACTCCCCGACGCGCGGACGCATCACCTTCGACGGCGAAGACACGCGCGAATTCACGCTGCAGTCGCTGCGCGGGCTGATGGGAATCGTGACCCAGGAGACGATTCTCTTCAATGATTCGGTCTACAACAACATTGTCTACGGGTCGCCGGAAGCTACCCGCGAACAGGTCGAACAGGCGGCCCGCGCCGCGAACGCGCACGACTTCATCCTCGAGCTCCCGAACGGCTACGACACCGTGGTCGGGGACCGCGGGGCGCAACTCTCCGGCGGCCAGCGCCAGCGCCTCGCCATCGCGCGCGCCATCCTGCGCGACCCCGAGATCCTGATCTTCGACGAGGCCACCAGCGCGCTCGACAGCGAGAGCGAGCAGCTGGTGCAGGAGGCGATGGACCGCCTGCTCGCGGGGCGCACGACCTTCGTCATCGCCCACCGGCTGTCCACGGTCCGGCACGCCGACCGGATTCTCGTCCTCGACCGGGGCCGTCTCAGCGAGCACGGAACCCACGCGGAGCTGATGGATCGCCAGGGCGTGTACCACCGCCTCTACCAGATTCAGTTCGGCCACGCGGCGGTATGACGATGGGTGCGAAGAGCCGGCCCCCCAAAGTCGTGGCGGTGGCCCCGAACTGGCTCGGCGACGCGGTGATGTGCCTGCCCGCCGTGGCGCTTTTGGCGCGCGGCGGCGCGACCACGGCCGTGGCGTGCGCGCCTTACGTCGCACGGGTGTTCTGGGGAGTGGACGGCGTCGACGAAATCTGGATCGACGCGGTGTCGGGGCGCCTGCGGCGCATCGCGGCGCGGGCGCGTGCACTGCACGCGCTGGGCGCGGACGCCGTCGCCCTCTTCCCGCTCTCGTTCGCGAGCGCCGTTCCGGGATTCATCGCGGGGGTGCGCCACCGCGTCGGTTTTGCCACCGATGCCCGGCGCGCCATGCTCAGCGAATCGCTGGGAGTGCCGTCGCGCGACGTGCACCTCGGGACGAGCTACGCGCGGGTGGCGCAGCGGGCGCTGGCGGCGCTCGGATTGCCGGTCGACGCAGCGGACGACCTGCCGCTACCCGTCCTGCGCGTGAGCGACGACGAGCGCGCCGCGGCGGCGAGGATGCTGGGGGCGGCCGGCGTGGCGGGCCGCAACTACCTGGTGGTTGTCCCCGGGGCGGCGTTCGGACCGGCGAAGGCCTGGCCGCGCGAGCGCTATCGTGCGCTGTGCCGCCTGCTCGTACGCGACGGGCCCGTCGTGGTGTGCGGGGGCGCGGGCGATCAGGACGCGTGCGCCGGGATCGCGGACGGCGTGGACGGCGTCGTGAACCTCGCGGGGCGCACGAGTCTGGGCGAATTGTTCGCCGTGGTCGAATCCGCGCGCGCGCTGGTTGCCAACGACAGCGGCGCACCGCACGTGGCCGCGGCGCTCGGCGTGCCGGCGGTGGTATTGTTCGGATCCACGTCGCCCGCGTGGACGGCGCCGCTGGGACGGACGGTGGAAGTCCTGCAGCACAAGGTGCACTGCAATCCGTGCTATCGCCGGGATTGTCCCACCCAGCTCGAGTGTTTCAACGGCATCGAGGTCGACGCGGTGCGGGAACGGGTGAGTTCCGTGCTCCGCGCGGGGCGAGATTCGAGTCGTCGCGGGGACGGGCCGTCGGATAGAATCTCCCGCGCGCGCGCCACCTCGTGACGCGGTGACGTCATGAATCGAAAGCGTTTTTTAGACCTCCTGGAACAGCTTCGCTCGCGGCGGGTTGCGGTCGTCGGGGACTACCTGCTTGACCAGTACATCCTGGGGACGACGTCGCGGGTCTCCCGGGAAGCGCCGATCCCGGTCATCGACTATCAACAGAGCGCGCACCACCCGGGCGGGGCGGCCAACGCGGCGCAGAATGTGACCGCCCTGGGCGCGATCGCCGTGGCCGTGGGCGTGCTCGGGGACGATTCGGAGGGCGCCACGCTCTCCGAGCTTTTGCGCGGCCGCGGCGTGGATACGCACGCACTGCTCCTCGCGCCCGGGGAGGCGACCTCGACCAAGCTCCGTATCATGGCCGGAGAAATGAACGCGCAGAAGCAACAGGTGGCGCGCGTGGACCGATCCCACCGCGTCGCACTCGCCGGCGATCTTGCCGCCCGACTGCTGACGGCGATTTCCGGCGCCGTCGCGTCGAGCGACGCGGTGTTGCTGGCCGACTACGGTCTCGGGGTGCTGTCTCCGCCGATCGTCGAGCACGCCATCGCGCGGGCGCGCGAGCGCAAGATACCGATCGTCGTCGACAGCCGGTACCGGCTCGCGTGGTTTCGCGGCGCCACGGTCGCGGTCCCCAACGAGGTGGAAGCCATGGAGGCGCTGGGCATCGAGCGCGAGGCGGACCTCGTGAATGCGGACGCCATGCAACGCCGGGTCGCCGACTGCGGCCTGGAGGGGATCATCGTGACCCGCGGAAGCCTGGGGATGATCGTGTGTGACGCGCGCGGAGCTTTCGAGACCATCGGCATCGCGGGCAGCCGCGAAGCCACCGACGTGACCGGGGCCGGCGACACCGTGGCCGCCATGGTTGCGCTCGCGCTGGCCGCCGGCGGGACACTCGCGGAAGCGGCGCACATGGCGACGTTCGCGGCCTCGGTGGTCGTGATGAAGCGGGGCACCGCGACGACGTCACCGGACGAGGTCCGCGCGGCCATCGCGGCGTCCGACGGCGCGGGGGAGCACGTATGACGACGACGGCGCCGGTCTACGCCGACCTCGACGCGCTGGTGGCTGCGGTTCGCGCAGCCGGCGCGCGCAGCGTGGTCCTGACCAACGGGTGCTTCGATCCGCTCCACGTTGGCCACGTTCGCTACCTGGAGGATGCGAAGCGACACGGCGACTATCTGGTGGTGGCGGTCAACGGCGACGCCGGGACGCGCCGGATCAAGGGCGAAGGCCGGCCCGTCGTGGGCGCGCAGGACCGGGCGCGCGTCGTGGCCGCGCTGCGCTGGGTCGACGCCGTGATCGTGTTCGACGAGGACAGCGTGGCCGGTATTCTCGAACGCCTGCGCCCGGCCGTGCACGCGAAAGGAACCGACTACCGCCCCGAGACCGTCCCGGAGTTCGCGGTCTCCGAGCGCCTTGGCATTCGCACGGTCGTCACCGGCGACGCCAAGACCCACGCGTCGCGGGAGATCGTCACGCGCGTGCGTTCGGCGCGGGACGGCGGCACGAGGCGGTCATGACCGCCCCGCCGTCGCTCGGGCGCGGCGACCGCGTGCTGGTGACACGCCTCGACTACCTGGGCGACGTCGTCCTCTCGCTCCCGCTGGTGGACGCCCTTCGCGCCCAGTTTCCCGGCGTCGAGATCGACTACCTCGCGCGGCGCCCCGGTGCGGACCTGCTCGCGGGCGACGAGCGTTTTGCGCGCGTGCTGGCGCTGGAAGCGGGCGTTCTCGCCGGCGTGCGCACTGCGCGCGCGCTGCGCGGGCGACGCTACCACTCCGTCATCGATCTGTACTCGAATCCACGCAGCGCGTGGCTCTCGTGGTTTTCGGGCGCGCGCATCCGGGTGGGAGGTGATCGGCGCGGCCGGCGGCGCCTCTACACGCACCCGGTGCGGGTTCCATCGTCGCTGCGAGCCGTGACGGACGTATTCCTCGCCTACGGCGCTGCCGTCGGAGTGGAAGCACGCACGGCGGGAAAACCGACGCTGGCCGTGACACCGTCCGAGCGGACGGCGGCGGAGGACGTTCTCTCTCGCTGCGGCGCGCGGGCCGGCCGGGTTCGGGTGGGCATACACCCCGGCGGGAAGTGGTCGGTCAAGCGCTGGCCGCCCGAAAAGTTCGCGGCCCTGGTGGAGCGGGTCCGTTCCCGCGGCGGTGCGGAGGTGGTGCTCTTCACCGGCCCCGGTGAACACGACGCCACCCGGGCGGTGCAGGAGCGGTGCCCGGACGGCGTACGCGTGCTGCCGGAGCTCGGGGTGAGAACGGCAGCGGCGGTAATCGCCCAGCTGGACGCGATGGTGGCGTGCGACGGCGGGATCATGCACGTCGCCGTCGCGGTGGGCACGCCGACGGTGGGCATCTTCGGAAGCAGCGAGTGTGACATCTGGTTTCCATACGAATCGTTCGGCCCGTT
>Ga0210379_10000325_pt1 | contig 15098 bp, 9 predicted proteins | sample PLMedo_2_FD_155468 | JGI IMG/M metagenome (GOLD analysis project Ga0210379, IMG submission 155468) | Groundwater sediment microbial communities from an aquifer in East River, Colorado, USA - PLM4_32_coex redo | ecosystem: Environmental > Terrestrial > Soil > Riparian zone | place: USA: East... | reverse complement strand
CCTCACCATGCCGCTCCACCGCGCGGGCGTGCCGATCCTGGGCACGCCGCCCGACTCGGTGGACCTCGCAGAGGACCGCGAGCGCTTCGTCGAGTTCCTCGACTCGCTCGGGATCGCGCACCCCGAGCACGCCATCGCCCGCAGCGTCGAGGAGGCCGAGGCCGCCGCGGCGCGCCTGCGCTTCCCGCTGCTCGTGCGGCCCTCGTTCGTGCTCGGCGGCCGCGGCATGGCGATCGTCTACGCGCCCGACGAGCTGCGCCACTACATGAGCCAGGCGCTCGAGAAGGCTCCGAGGGGGGCGATCCTGGTGGACAAGTTCCTCGAGGACGCCTTCGAGGTGGACGTGGACGCGCTCGCCGACGGGCGCGAGTGCGTGATCGGCGGCATCATGGAGCACATCGAGGAGGCCGGCGTTCACAGCGGCGATTCGTCCTGCGTGCTGCCCACCTACAAGATCGGCGAGCGGCACCTGGGCGAGATCCGCGACGTCACGCGCACCATGGCGAAAGCGCTGGGCGTCGTCGGCCTCATGAACGTGCAATACGCGATCGCCGACGGCAAGCTCTACGTGCTCGAGGTGAACCCGCGCGCCTCGCGCACCGTGCCCTACGTTTCGAAGGCCACCGGCGTGCCGCTCGCCAAGATGGCGACGCGCCTGATGCTCGGGAAGACGCTCGAGGAGCTGGGGCTCACCCAGGATTTGAGCGTGGATCGTTACTACGTCAAAGCCCCCGTCTTCCCCTTCGTCAAGTTCCCCGGCGTGGACCCCAAGCTCTCGCCCGAGATGCGCTCGACCGGCGAGGTGATGGGCGTGGCGCGCGACTTCGGCATGGCGTTCTACAAGGCCCAGCTCGCCGCCGGCATGCGGCTGCCGTCCGGGGGGACCGCGTTCGTCACGGTGAACGAGCGCGACCGCGAGGGCGTGGTCCCCACCGCGCGGCGGCTCGCCGGGCTCGGGTTCAAGCTCACCGCCACGCGCGGCACGGCTGCGGCATTGCGTGCCGCCGGGCTCGAGGTGGATGACATGCTCAAGGTGAGCGAAGGCCGCCCCAACGGCGTGGACGCGTTGAAGAGCCAGCAGGTGCAGCTGCTCATCAACACGCCGCTCGGCGCATCGTCCTTCCGCGATGGCTGGGCGCTGCGCACCGCAGCCGTCCAGCACAACGTGCCGTGCATCACGACGCTCTCCGGCGCGGCGGCCGCGGCCGAGGCGATCGAAGCGCTGCGGACAGGCGGCGTGGAGGTGGTGAGCCTGCAGGAGCTGCACGCGGAACGGGTGGCGGTGGGGGAGTAGGGGGAGCGGACGTGAGCGCGCAGACCTCATGATTGATTGCGGCCGGGGCGTCGCTTCCCATGCGACGTATGAGCCCACGCTCTGAACCGGGGTGGGCTCCCGTAGCGACAGGCCCGGTCGCAATCTTCTTCTCGGCGGCCCTGGCCGCGATCGCCGCCTATTACGCCGCCTTCATCGCGCGCACCAGCTTCTTCATCGGCCCTGCGCGCTATTTCCCGCTGCTCGACGACGCCATGGTGTCCATGCGCTACGCGCGGCACCTGGTGCAGGGCCAGGGCTTCGTGTGGAACCTGGGCGATCCGCCGCTCGAGGGCTTCACCAATCCGCTCTGGACGCTGGTGATGGCGGCGGTGCACCTGCTCCCGCTGCCCCAAACCCGCATGACGCTCGCGGTCCAGGCGATCGGCGCGGCGATCCTGCTCGCCCTGCTCGTGACGGTGTTCCGGCTCGGCACGTGGCTCCAGCAGAGCGCCGAGCCCGCTGCCGGACGCCCGAACGCCAGGCCCGGCGCCTCGTCACCCGCCGCGCCGTTCGCCGCGATGATCCTCGCAGGCTTCTATTGGCCGCTGGTCTACTGGACGCTCGAGGGCATGGAGGTCGGGCTGCTCGCCCTGATCGTCACGAACGCCGCCGTAGCCCTCGTCACCGGCCGCCGCATCTTGATCGCGTACCTGGTGCTCGGCATCGGCACTTTCGTGCGCACCGACTTCCTCGTCGTGCTGCTCGCCTTCGCCCTCGCCGGCGCCCTCCTCGATCCGGCGCGGCGCCGTGCGCATCTCGGCCTCGGCATCGGGGTCGCGGTCGCTGCAGCGTCGCTGCAGACGGGGGCACGCCTCCTCTACTTTCACGATCCGCTGCCGAACACGTACTACCTGAAGCTCACGGGCTATCCGGTGGCACTCCGGGTCGCGCGCGGCGCCTGGGTGCTGGCCCAGACGGTGGCGCGCTCGAACGGGCTCCTGCTCGTGCTCCCGGCGGCGGCGATCGCTCTCGCTTCGGGCGAGGCGCGGCGGCGCCAGCTCCTCCTGCTCACGCCGCTCTTCGCGCAGGCCGCCTACTCGGTCTGGGTGGGCGGCGACGCCTGGGAGGGAGAGATCCCGTGCAACCGCTACCTGGCGGTGGCGATGCCGCTGCTGTTCGTGGCGGCCATGCGACCGATCGCCCGGCTCGCGGCATGGCTCGACCCGCGGGCGCGCCTGGGTGCTGCTCCCGCGCTGGCCGTGACGGCCGCGGTCACGCTCGCCGTCGCGCCGTGGCGCACCACGCTCATGGTGGCGCCGCTGCCCTACCTCCTGAAGGACCGCGACCTCACGGTGCGCGCGCTCGCCGCCCGTCAGCTCCTGCGGCCGGAGGGAAGTGTCGCCGCGACCGGCGTGGGGACGATCGGCTACTACTCCGAGCGGCGGATCGTGGACCTGCTGGGCAAGTGCGACCGGCACGTCGCGCGGCTTCCGATGCGGCGGGCGATCCGCCAGAATCCGCTCACCTACTTCCTGCCCGGCCACCTGAAGTGGGACTACGCCTGGTCGATCGGCGAGCTGAAGCCGGACCTCGTGGCACAGCTCTGGGAGTACCCGGAGAAGGCGAGGCCGTACCTCTCGGACTACGTGGTGATGACGACGACGGTCGGCGGAGAGCCGCTGCAGATGGCGGCGCGGAGAGGATCGCCGCGGGTGGTGTGGCCGTGAAGAGCGCCGCCGTGCTCGGGAGCGGGTCCACGCTCTCCGCTTGCCGCAGATCTCGCGGAGATGGAGGATGCGGAACCGACATGCTGCGAACTCTCCGACCCGCTTCGATCGTCCTCATCGCGCTCGTCGTCCCGGCGGCGGCGGCGCCTCCCTGGCCCAGCCTCGAGCTGCTCGATCGTCAGGCGGGCGGCGTGGAGGGCGTGGCGTTCACCCCCGACGGGCAATTCCTCGCCTCGGCCGACAACAGCGGCACGGTGATCGTCCGCATGTTCCCGGGGCCCAGGCCCTACTCGGTGCTGCGGGGAGCCGGCTTCACGGATGTCGCGTGGGCCGCGGACGGCCGCACGCTGGTGGCGGGCGGTCTCGACCATCTCGTGTACGTCTGGCGCCAGCCGTTCATGGATGCGCCACGGACGCTGCCTTTTTCGGGGCCGGTCGAGGCCGTTGCCGTGAGCCCGGACGGTGTGATCCTGGCGGCCGGCCGCGGCGAGCGGACGATCCGGCGCTGGCGCATCCCCGTCATGAAGGAGCTGGATCCATTTCGGGGTCACACGGATGACATCTACGCCGTGCGCGTGAGCCCCGACGGCCAGTTCGTGGTCTCGGGCGGAAAGGACCGGAATCTTCGGGTGTGGGAAGCCTCGGGGCGGCAATCCATTGCTCTGCACGGCTACGACGACAGCGTCGTCGACCTGTCCTTCAGCCCCGATGGGGCGCTCCTCGCTGCGGCGTATGGCGACGGCACCCTCGGGCTCTGGAACCCGCGAACCTGGAGGCTCGAGCGCCTGCTGCACGGCCCTCCCACCTCCATCCGTCGCGTGGCCGTGAGCCGGGGCGGCTGGCTGGCGGGCGCCGGTGCCGACCGTGCGGTCTGGATCTGGGCGCCGGGCGACACGGTGCCGTCCTTTTCGCTGCCGGGGCATCGCGGCAGGGTGAACGCGGTCGCGTTCAGCCCCAGCGGCCACTGGCTCGCCTCGGCCGCGAGCGACACGACGGTGCGCCTGTGGACCGTTCCGTGAACCGGGCGCCCGAGCCATTCCGAATGCGACGGCTCGCGGCGCTCCGGCCGTGACAGGCGACGGTCGCCGCGCAAGGGCGGGATGATGCGTGATGCCGAATGGATCCGAGCGTTCGAGGCGTGCGCGATCGGAATGCCCAACTGGACCCACGAAGCGCACGTGCGCGTCGCATGGCTTCACCTGCGGCGGGATCCGTTCGTGACCGCGCTGGCGAAGCTGGGCGCCGGCATCCGCAGGCTCAATGCCGCCCACGGCGTGGTGGAGGGGCTCGAGACGGGGTATCACGAGACGCTTACGTGCGCCTTCCTGTGCGCGATCTGGGCGACCATGCAGTCCGCTCCGCCGAGCGCGAGCTCGGAGGAGTTCTGGAGTGCGAATCCGCACCTCTGGGCCCGAACCCTCCCCCGCCTCTACTACACGCGCGGCCGCATACTGACCCCGGACGCCAAGGCGCGATTCGTTCCCCCGGACATCGCGCCGCTGCCCAGTCCGCCGGGGTGGCCCCCGGTGCAGCGGGCCGATTGACGCCCCAGGAGCGCGGTCGTACGTTGCGGCGGCCTTCGCGCAGGGGAGGTGCGCTCGGGTGCATCCCCGCTTCACACAGGCTCACGCGACCCTTAAGGAGGAGGAGCCCATGATCATCTCCATCGTCAATCACACGAAGGGCAAGGTCACGGACGAGGAGCTTCAGACCGCGATCCGGGCGATCAATCGCCAGATCGCGGAGGACTTCGTTCCCTACTGGAGCATGTCGGCCACGCTGAGGCTCGAAGGCCGGAGCGCGGACCAGCCCGACAGCGCGCAGACCGCCGACATGCGCGGCGACGCGGTGATCTACCTGTGGGACGAGGTGGATGTGGACGGCGCGCTCGGCTACCACTTCCAGAACAACCGCGGCGTTCCCTTCGGCTTCGTCTTCACATCGATCGCCGAAGAGATCGGCGAGCCCTGGTCGGCGACGCTCTCCCACGAGGCGCTCGAGCTGATCGGCGATCCGGAGACCAACCTGCTGGTGATCGGCCCGCATCCCGATCCCGCCGAGGATCGCGAAGTCTTCCACTGGTTCGAGATGTGCGACGCGGTCCAGGCCGAGACCTACGAGATCGACGGCATCAAGGTCTCGAACTTCCTCCTGCCGCTCTACTTCACCGGAACCCGCGAGACCGACGAGCCCGGGGCCCGCAACGACTACCTGGGGCGCGCCTACAAGGGTCAGACGCTGCGCTCGTTCGGCATCAATCCGGGCGGCTACATCGGGTTCTTCGATCCCGAGCTGGGCAAGCACGACACCTACTCGCTGCAGGGCGACGCGATGGCGAAGGAGCGCTACGAGGTCAAACTGCAGGGGAAGGAGGCGCGGCGCTCGATCCGCTACAGCAGCCCCGACGTGCGGGCCAAGCTCCAGCGCAAGGCGCTCGCCGGCGGGCGGCGCGTTGCGACCGCTGCGGCACGGCCGCCGCTTGTAGTCTGCTCGCTGACCGAGGAGAGCGCGGCGGTCGCGACCGGCCCGAGCCGGCTCGGAACCTCGAAGGGGCCGGCGCTCGCGAAGGGGGCGGAGGGCAGGAAGGGCGCGGTGCTCGCGAAGGGGGCGACGATCGCGAAGGGGACCGCCATCGCGAAGGGGCCGGCAGTCGCGAAGGGATCGAGCGGCGGCCGGTCGTCGGGGAGCGGCGGCTCGTCGCGGGGCGGCCAGGGAAAGGGCAGAGTGCGCTGACGTTTCTTCGGGGCGGCCCGCGGGGCATTCGCGCTGCGGGCCGCTTCCGGAACTGCGTTGCGAGGAGGCCACGCCGCAGGTGCCGATCGTCTATCGCGTGGATCACGACGCCCGCGTCGTCGTGGCGGCCGGGGTTGGAGTCTTCTCGGACAGCGACGTATTCGGCTATCAGCGCGAGGTGTGGTCGCGCAAGGACGTCGCGGGCTACAACGAGCTCGTCGACATGACGCGGGTGACGCACATCGCGCTGCCGTCCGCCGACCGCGTCAAGGACCTGGCGAGCCTCTCCGCCGGGATGGACCCGCCGGAGTCGAAGTCGCGGATGGCGGTCGTCGCGTCCGAGAACCTCGCCTTCGGCCTTGGCCGGATGTTCCAGGCCTACCGGGAGCTCGACCGCCGCAACACCAAGGAGGTCGGCATCTTCCGCACGATGGAAGAAGCGCTGGCGTTCCTGGGGCTCGAACTGCCGCCAGAGATGCCGGTGGGGGCGTAAGGTGCGCGGGGCTGGCCCGGTTCCGGAGGCGGAGGATCGCATCCGGCGCGCGGCCAGGCGTCGTGTCATCGGAGCCGCGTCACCCGTTTCGTGATCGCCGCCCGCCCATCCTGGAGGCGCAGGAAGTAGATCCCCGAGGGAAGCTCCTCCCCCGAGCTCGCCCGGCCGTCCCAAACGACCGAGCCCATGCCACGGCCCGGCGCGTTTTCCTGGAGCGCCCGTAGCAGCCGGCCCCGAACATCGTAGATGCTCACCTTCGCACGCCCGCGACCGTCCGGGGGGCCGAAGAAGATCCTGGTCTCGGTTCGGAACGGATTCGGTGCGCACCACAGCAGGCCGCGCGGGATCGTGTCGTCCCGGGCATCCGGAACGTCCTCCACGCTCACGTGCTCGCAGCCTGCGGCAGCGAAAAGCACGGAGACGCCGCAGGTCGAGGTGAACATTCCACGGCTGTCGTGACCGACTCCCGGAACGACGATCGTCGCGTGCGTGGCCGCAATCGCCGCGCCGTAGAAGTGAACGAGGTAATTGCCGTAGATCCGGCCGCGCTCGAGGCGATAGGCACCCTGCAACATCGCGGGGCACGACGTGTCGAGATCGGGATGCGCCGGATCGGTGTCGAGCTCTCCGAGCAGGTTCGTGATCCGGCGTTGCGCGTATTGGCTGATGATCTGCGCGCTCGAGAGCCGGGACATGTAGCTGTTGCGCGACTGCAGGCCGTACTTGTACCGGTTGTACTCGGGACAGGAGTCGGCGCTCGGGATGGCGAATGAGGCGAGGGTTCCCGGGACGGCCCGCTCGCCATTCAGATAGAGATACGAGGACGGATTGGCGACGACGTAGTCGAGCTGGACGCCGAACCCGCTTTCCAGGGTTTGTTGGATGGCGCTCCCGGCGGCGAACCGGTTGACGAACTGCCCGCCCGCCGAATGTCCGGCGACCACGATCGATTGAAGATTCGGATTCTCGGAAGCGGCCCGGTAAAGGATCGAGTCGAGGACCGCGAACGAACTGATGGCCGCCGGGCGAGGATTGGACGCGGTGCTGAGGGACAGGTTTCCCTCCTTCCAGCCGGAATCGCTCCAGTACAGGCGATCCGCGGGAAGGCTGTGGAAGTCGACATCGGCTTCGACGAGGTACTGGGGCACGACCAGCAGGCTCGCGGCGTCGTTCAGGCCGGCGATCGCCGCACACTGGAGCAGGGTCTCGTAGCCGTAGCTGGAGTTTCGTTCGGAGCCGGGGATGATCACCACGGCGCGCACGACCTGCGGGTGCGAGTCGGTCAGGATCTGGTTTCCGTCGTAGGGGATCTGAAGCGTGTCGCCGTTCACGGTCACCGGGAAGCTGAACGAACCGACCTGCGCGACCGGAGACGCCGCGAGAGCGGGCCGCACGAGGCACAGGGCCAGGCACAAGGCGATTCCCATGAATCTCCTCATGGGTTGTCCTTCTGGCGCGATAGGATGGATGGGCTGCGCCGGGATGTCGGGACTACGTCCGCTGCTTCTTCTTCTCCGCAGCGGGGAACAGCACGTTGTTGAGGATGAGCCGGTAGCCGGGCGAGTGCCGGTAGCGTGACAACTCGGTCGGCGGGTCGCCGACCATGTGCTGGTAGTCCTCGGGGTCGTGGCCGCCGAGGAAGGTGAAGGTGCCGCGGCCGAACTGGCCGTGCAGGTACTTGACCTCGTCCGTGCCCTCGACTTCGGCGAGCGCCAGCACGCCGCTCCGGATGAAGCGCTTGTGGAACCCGGTGCTCTGCCCCAGGAACTCGGGGACGGCGTTCACGTGGTTCTGGAGCAGCATGGTGGGCACGGGATCGTTCTTGGCGGAGAAGTCGAAGAGCGTGAAGTATGCGCCGGGCCCGCGAATCGAGGCCTCCTGGGTGACGTCGATGTCGCTGAAGCGGTAGAGCAGGGGATCCATCTCGAGCCGGAAGCTCTTGAACGCCAGCGTGCGCGAGTAGTCGAGCTTGCGGTTCGAGGCCGGGTCGGCGGGATCTCCGTCGTAGTAGACGTCCACGATGTCGGTGCCGGCGGCGGCGAGCGCCAGGTCGTAGGTGTCGGTCGCCGAGCACATGCCGAACATGAACCCGCCGCGCCCGATGTACTCCTTGATGGCGCCGGCCACCGCCGCCTTGAGCTGCGTGACCTTGGCGAAGCCGAGCTTGGCGGCCATGGCCTGCTGTACCGCCTCCTCCTCCTTGTACCAGGGGAAGGAGTGGTAGGCGGCGTAGAACTTGCCGTGCTGGCCGGTGAAGTCCTCGTGGTGAAGGTGGAGCCAGTCGTACTGCTGCAGCTCGCCCCGCAGCACGCCCTCGTCCCACACCCGCGCGTAGGGGATCTGCGCGTACTCGAGTGCCAGCGTGACGGCGTCGTCCCACGGCGGGGTGTTGGGCGGGATGTAGACGGCGACCTTGGGCGACTTCTCGAGCATGACGGATTCCATGTTGTTGTCGGCGACCTCGGCGCGCATCGCGGCCTCGTCGGCCCCGCCCATGGGCTGGATCGTGACGCCGCGCAGGTTGGCCTCGCGCTCGGTCGCGGGATCGTCCTTGAGCAAGAACGAGCCGCCGCGGTAGTTGAGCAGCCACTCGGCCTTCTGCCCGCGCGTGAGCACCCAGTAGGCGAGCCCGTAGGCGCGCAGGTGATCGGTCTGGTGCTCGTCCATGGGAACCAGCCAGCCGGCGTGCGCCGGCGGCGGCGCGGCTGCACCGCCGAGCGAGAGGCCGAGCGCGAGCGCCGCGACGATCGGCCACGCCTCGATCACCTCTGCGTAGGAGCGCTCGCGACCGGGCGAGGACGCGCGGTGTGCGCTCGCAGCCCCGGCGCTGGCCGCATCGCTCGAGGCCGTCGCGCCGGCGCTCGCCGCGTCACCCCGCGGAGTCGCGCCGCCCGCAGGCGCGCGGCCGCCGCCGGGCGCATCCGCACGCCGCGCCGCCCGCCCCGGCCGCACGCGCGGACGCAGCAGGAGCGCGAGTCCCAGCGTGAGCACCGCGGCCACGGCCAGCGCGATCCCGGCGAGCACGACCCCGACCAGGCCCACCGGCCCCATCGGCCGCAGTCGCGAGCGCGGGATTACGCGGCCCATGCGAAAGACGCGTGGACGGATCATGCGGGTCTCATCTCCTCGAGGTGGCGCGGCCGGTCAAGAGGCTCAAGCATACCCCGCGGCTGGGCGGGGCGTCAGCGGGCGATGTGCGGGGCGTGTCCGCGACCTGTCAATTGCGGCGCGCCCGGGTGGCCGGGGAGGTCCGAGCCACTTGCGCGGCAACCGAAGCCCTGGCGGAGCCAGGGATGGCGGGAGCGAGGGCTGAGTTCAGTGAGGGCGCGCAGGATGCGCTCCCGAACGGCCGCGCAAGTGGCTCGGACCTCCCCGGCCACCCGGGCGCGCCTAGAACCTCCGGTCCCGCCGCAGCTGCTCGAGCTTGCGGCGCACCTCGGGGGCGTTCCACGACTTGGGGTAGCGGGAGAGGCACTCCTCGTACTGGGCGGCGGCCCGCGAGTCGTCCTTCAGGCGCACGTAGACGTCTCCGGCCCGGTCGCGCGCGACCGGGGCGAGGCGGTCGTCGGGGAGCGAATCGGCGACCGCGAGCAGGGGCTCGAGCGCTCCGGCGGCGTCGCCCGCCGCCGAACGCTGCGAGGCGAGCATGACGGCGGCCTGCGCCCACACCGACCCGCGCGGCAGCGCGCGGAAGAGCGAGTCGGTGAGCGCCGTGGCGCGCTTGGTCTCGCCGCGCCACTCCTCGTAGGCGATGCGCCCGAAGACCGGCAGCGCCGCCCGCGCCCCGCTCTCCTCGAGCAGGTAGAGGCGCTCGAGCGCGGCCCCGGTGAAGGGCCCGCGCGGATCGGTCGTGACTTTCTCGTACCAGGCGTGCGCCGAGTCGGTCTGGCCGGCGAAGAACAGGGCCTCGGCGTAGCGGAACGCCTGCTCGGGCGAGCGATCGGCCGCGGCCCGCAGGCCGGGCAGCGCGCGCGCGGGCGGGCCGTCGCGCAGGTCGGCGAGCGCGCGCTCTGCGGCGAACTCGGGGAGGTCCTCGCGTCCGCCCTCGGGCTCGAGCAGCGATCGCGCCTCGGCGGTGCGTCCGGCCTCGCGCAGCCCGCGCGCGATCCCGAGGCGCAGCTCGGTGCTCAGGCTTTTCGTGGGGAGGTCGGCGAGCGCCTTGTGGAGACGCGGCGCGAACTCGCGCTCGTCGTCGCGCGCGGTGATCACGTCCCAGGCGCGCCGCGCGGAGGCGGTGCGGTACGAGGCGTCGTAGCGCGTGTCGGCGGCGAGGTCGAGCCAGGTCTCGATCGCTCCGGTCGAGTCGCGCGTCGTGGCCTGGACCATCAGCTCCTCTGCAAAGGTGAACCGCAGGCGGGGGCGCGCCTCGGAGCGCTCGGCGGTGGCGAGCGTCTTGAGCGCGGTGCGCAGGTCGCCGAGCTTCCACTCGAGCCGCGCGCAGCCGCGGGCGAGGTCCATGCGCTCGGGGTAGCGCAGGTTCGCGCGGCGCACCATCTCGCGCACGTCGCGCGGGACCACGTCCTCGGCGCGGGTGAGCACCTCGCGCGCCCAGTCGGGCTGGAGCGGCGAGGCGACCCACGCCTCGATCGCGATCTGCGCGGCGTCGCGCGGACGCCCCAGGCGCTCGAGTGCCGAGGCCAGCTCGGGGCCGAGCAGGAGCGAGTCCTTCTGCGCGAGGCGCTCGGCGCGCGCCATCCGCTCGACCGCGCCGAAGTCCTCCATCGTGTTCTGCGTGCGGGCCAGCTCGGTCAAGACCAGCGGGTGGTGCGGCACCTCGGTGAGGAGTGCCTTGAGCAGGGGAAGCGCCTTCTCGGGGAGCCCGGCGACGTTCAGGTCCTGGGCCTGCCGGAGACTGGCGCGCAGCGCGTCGGTGAGCGGCGGCACCGGGTGCTGGCTCGGCTGGGGCGCGGACGGGATGTGGATGATGAGCGGCATCTGGTCGGTGGGCCGGACCGGGCGCGGCTGCGGGTTCTGGGCCCACGCTGCGCTCACCGCCGCCAGCGCCAGCAGGGCCGCCGCGGCCGGGCGTACTGCCCGCCTCATCTCCGGTTTCCGTTCAGGCTGCGGAGATAGCTCTCGATGAACGCCCGGTACTGGGCAGGATACCGGTCGGCCTCGGCCTTGAGCAGGTCGAGACGCAGCCGGTCGGTCTCGCGCAGCATTTCGCCTGGGATCTCGGCGGGCGAGCGGCGCGCCACCTCCTCGCCCGGGCGCGACTCGCGCATGGGGTCGAAGTCGCGGCGGTTGATCGAGCGCTGGGCGTCGAGCATGCGGGAGAGGATGCGCTGCTGGGTCTGCTGGGTCTCGCCGTCCACGTTCCCGCTGCGCAGCGCCTCCTCGACCTCCTTCATCTCGCGCTGCGCCTGGTCGAGCCTGCCGAGCAGCTTCTGGCGCTCGTCCTCCTCGCGCTGCATCTCCTCGACCTGCTGGCGGATGCGCGCCTGCTCCTCGGAGAGCCGCTGCATCTCCGCCTGGTCGCTCGCGGACATGCGCATCTGCTCGCTCAGGCGCTGGGAGATGCGCTTCGTGTCGCGGTTCACCTGGCCCTGGCGCTCGCCCATCTCGCCCATCTTCTCCGACATGCTCTTGCCGCGGCCGCCGGGGGCGCCGGCGCCGGGGTTTTTGCACATGGAGCTTTCGCTCTGGCGCAGCTCGAGCACGGCCTCGTTCAGCGCGTCGCTGCCCGCGCGTCCGGACTCCTCGCCGCGCTGGCGGTTTCCGGTGGCCAGGTCCTTGCCCGAGCTGGAGAGGCTCTCCATGGCGCGCCCCAGCGCCTCGCCGAGCTTGGGCGAGATGAAGGGCGTCTTCGCGGCCAGCGTGTAGAGCGAGTCGGAGACGCGCGCCACGCCTTCCGAGAGATCGGTCTGGCGGTCGGCGCGCTGGTTGGGCGGGATGCTCGACTGGAGGTTCGACTCGGCCTCGCGCTGGAGCGAGTTGAGATCCTGCGCCGCGCGCCGCACGGCGGCGAGATCGGCGCCGTCGCGCTCCTGCGAGCGCTGGGCGAGCAGGTTCTGCAGGCGCTGCGCCGCGCGCTCGAGGCTCTGGCCCGCGCGTTTGCCGGACTGCGCCGCCTTCTGGCGCTCGAGCTTGGCCGCAGAGCGCGACGCCTCGCGCTGGGCGGGGCTCGCCTCCTGCGACATCTCCTGCGCGCTCTCCTCCATCGCCTCCTGCTCGCCAGGCGATTCCAGCTCCTGCTCCATCTGGCGCACGTCGTGGGCCAGCTCTTCGGTCCGCTCGGCCGCCTTCTCCTGCTCCGCCGCGAGCGATTCGGCGCGCTCCCTGGCTGCGTCCGGGTTCTTCGAGGCGCTCTCGGGCTGCTTCTGCTCCGACCCCTGCCGCGGCTCGCCCTGGGGCGACTTGCGCGCGTCTTCGGGACGCTTCGACTCAGGATTGGCGGTCTCGGCTTCGTGCTCGCGGTTCAGCGTCTCCTGCTTGGCCTGGAGCTCCTTCGCGCGCTGGGCCAGCGCCTCGATCTTCTCTTCCTGGCGCAGGAGCTTGAGGAGCGCGAGCGTGCGCTCCAGGTTCTCGAGCATCTCGCGGTTCTGGTCGCGCCACTGCGGGAGTTGCTGCTCGACCGGGCGGCGGTCGAGCTGCTCGAGCGCCTCGCGCATGCGCTTCAGGGCCTCGCGGAACTCGGGCGACTGGATCTGCTGCAGCAGCTCGGCCATCTCCTTGAGCTTGGCGGTCATCTGCTGGTTGAAGGCCTCGCGCTCCGCGGCCTGCTCGATGCTCTCCCGCAGCTTCTCCGAGGCCTGATCGATCTGCTGCGAGATGTCCTGCTGGCGGTCGAGCGCGCTCTTCAGCTCCTCGCTGCGCTCGTGCGCGGGGTTGCTCGACGGCACGCCGCGCGGCGCGACCTGGCGGCTCATGCGGTCCAGCGACTTCTGCAGCTCGCGCGTCTTCTCGGCCGCCTTCTCGAGCGTGGTCTGCACTCCGCCCTGGGTGGCGTCCACGTGCTCGTAGAGCTCGGAAAGCGAGGGGAAGCGCAACTCGAAGCTGGGCGAGACCGCGACCCCACGCCCGGAGACGGCGTTGTCGTCGTAGAGCTCGAAGCGGAAGGTCGCGGTCTCGCCCGGCAGGAGCGCGAGCGCTGCGGCGTCCCAGTGCCCTTCGTAGCGCGCCTCGCGCGGCTGCTTCTCGAAGCGCGCGAGCGGGACGTTGACCCAGGGTGCGGCCGGGTCCTTGCGGTACTGGAGGCGCAGCTCGGAGAGCCCGAGGTCGTCCTGCCCCAGCACCTCGAGCGGCAGCTGCTGGCCGGTGGGCAGGTCGAGATCGCCCTCGGGCGTGCGCACCGCGATCACCGGCGGCGCGTCGGGGAGCGGCGTGATGCGGTAGCGGTAGCGACCCTCGCCGCTCGAGGCGCGGGCGTGAAGCTCGTAGTCGCCCTCGCGGTCCACGGCGATCTCGCCCTGCCAGCGCCGCGGCGTGAGCGCTGTGAAGTGCCTCGCCGCTCCGCCCGGGAGCGTCACGCCGAGCGTCTCGAGATCGCGGTCGAACGTGACCTCGAGCCGGGCGGTGGCACCCTTCAGGGCCGCGAGGTCGCCGCGCGTTGCGGCCCCGCGCTGCAGCGGCAGGCGCGCGTAGGCCGGGGCCTGGATCTCGAACTCGAACGAGACCGGCGAGGGCTCGCCCGCCATCGAGATGCGGTAGCTCCGGCTCTCGGCCGAGGCGGCGCGCACCTTGTAGATCTCCTCACGCGTGAGCTGCGTGAGGTCGAACCTCCAGCGCCGCTCGCCCCCCGGCCCTGCGCCCTCGGCGACCGCCTCGACGCCGGGGCCGCCGCGCACGATGCGCGGGCGCTGGGCCGAGTTCCACACCCGCGCGCGCACCGCGAGCGCGGCCCCGGGCGTGACCCGCACCGAGCCGGGCTCCACCACGAGGCGCACGGGCGGGGCGGCGAGCGTGGGATTCCACAGCGTGCGCCACGAGTGCCGCGCGCGCTCCGGGCTCGCGATGCCGAGGACGAGCAGTGCTACGAGTGCCAAGCCGAGGATCGCGCCGGGAACGCGCGGCTCGAGGCGGGGGCTGAGGGTCCGGAGCGGCACCGAGTCGAGGCGCCGGGCGGTCTCCTCCTGGAGCGCGAGCGCCAGCTCGGCCGAGGTGTCGCGCGGCGGGCGGGATTCGAAGTCGAGCGCGTTCCGGAGCCACGAGCGCACCTCGGGGAAGCGCTGCTCGATGCGCTCGAGGTAGTCCTCGAAGCCGAGCGAGAGCCGGGCCGAAGCTCGCGCCGCCCACGCGAGCGCCGCGATCACGGCGAGGGCGAGCGCCCCGAGGCGGACCCAGCCGGCGGCCGCTCCAGCCGGGAAGAGCGCGCCGACGGTGACCGCGACCGCCACCGCCATGCCGGCGGCGGCCGAAGCACGGAGCGCCACGCGCAGCGCGAGGGCGCGCGTGCGCGCATCGTAGCTCCCGCCGAGGGCTCGGGTGAGTGGGCTATGGCGCGGGCGGCTGTTCATAGGACTCGCGCCGCCTGGCGCGGGGCGGCTTCAGTGAGTGAGAGCGTAGTGCACGATGTTGAGCGCCGTGCGCACCGCGGCTTCGCGTTTGTCCGGGGGATCGTGGTGGATCTCCTCGTCCTCGAGGCCGTCTCCCAGGTCGCAATCGAAGCTAAAGAATACAACCAGCCTTCCATCGTAGACAATGCCGAACGCCTGGGCGGGGCCCCCGCTGTGCTCATGTATCTTCGGCAATCCGCCGGGGAAATCGTAAAGCTGGTGAAAAATCGGGTGGGAGAAGGGCAGCTCGACGATCTGGGCGTCCGGGAAGACGCGCTTCATCTCGCGGCGGAACGACGGCTCGATCCCGAAATCGTCGTCCACCCAGAGGAAGCCTCCCGAGGTCAGGTAGCGCCTCAGGTTCGCGACCTCGGTCGGGGTGAACTTCATGTTCC
>Ga0210379_10000323_pt1 | contig 15117 bp, 17 predicted proteins | sample PLMedo_2_FD_155468 | JGI IMG/M metagenome (GOLD analysis project Ga0210379, IMG submission 155468) | Groundwater sediment microbial communities from an aquifer in East River, Colorado, USA - PLM4_32_coex redo | ecosystem: Environmental > Terrestrial > Soil > Riparian zone | place: USA: East... | reverse complement strand
TGACGCGCGAGGCGACCATCAACGTGACGCGTGCCCAGGAGAAGGATACAAATCAGGCGTTCCGCTACGATCAGATCGGGCTGCTCGCGAGCCAGGCCGGCGGCGTGCCGATCGTCGTCAGCGGGCAGATGATTGGCTCGATGGGCATCGGCGGGTTCGGCGGCGGCCCGGGCGGCACCCGCTACCAGGCCATTGCCGTGCAGTGCCTGGAAGCGATCTTCGGACGAGAATCCGGCCAAGTCGCGAACCGCGAGTAGGCAGCAGCGCGGTTGACGGTTTCCTCCCCCGCACGCGGGGGAGGTGCCGCCGAAGACGGCGGAGGGGGGATGCGGGACACCGCAGTATTCACGCATCGCCTCGCGCGGACGGGTGATATTCCCGTCCTGAAGTCTCTGATGGCGGCCTCGATCCTCGAGCTGCAGAAAGATTTTCTCTCCCCCGACGCGATCGAAGCCTCCTTCGAAGTGATGGGCTTGGACACGCGCCTGATCGACGACGGCAGCTATTTCATCGTCGAATGCGACGGCGTGATCGCGGGCTGCGGCGGGTGGAGCCGCCGCAACACGCTGTTCGGCGGCGATCACGCCGTGGTCCGCAACGATGCATTGCTCGATCCGAAGAGAGATGCTGCGCGCCTCCGCGCCATGTACACGAGCCCGGCCTTCGTTCGCCGCGGCGTCGGGCGCCTCGTGCTGTCGCTGTGCGAGCGGGCCGCAGCCGCGGAAGGATTCACCCGTGCCGAACTCGCAGCCACGCTTGCGGGCGTGCCGCTTTATCGCGCCTGCGGGTACCGGGAAATCGAGCGTTTGGACGTGCCGACCTCGAAGGGGATCGCAGTTCCTCTCATCCGCATGGGGAAAGTGATCTCGACGACCGCTTAACGACGCGCCGTCCTATTCCGCGCCGTTCGGACACTCTTCAAGACAGCGCAACGCCACCTTGGCAATGTCTTCGAGGGTCCGACGGTCCGCCATCGTCTTTCCCATCAGACGAAGTCCCTGCGAGTTCGATAGGAAGAACCGCGCGAGCGCATCGACGTCGGCAGAGGCCGAGAGCTCGCCCCGCTCCTTGGCCCGCGCGAACGCATCGCGGAACGTTGCCTCGAGGCGATCCATGTTCCGCCGCACAACAGGCGCGGCGATACGGTCGTGGCGGACCACTTCGGCTGCGCAGTTTCCGAGGAAGCAGCCGGTCCTTCCCGGACCGGCAATGATCTGATCGATCATGCCCGCGTAGAACGCGACCAGCGCTTCGCGAATGGGAATGGGCCGCGAAAGCGCCGCCGACACGCGCGCAACCGCGCGATCGCCGTAGCGGTTGATGGTTTCGAGGAACAAGGTGTGCTTGTCGCCGAAAGACGCGTAGAGGCTCGAACGGTTGAGCTCGGTCGCGTCGCAGAGATCGCTCAACGACGTCGCTTCATATCCTTTGGACCAAAAGACCTGCATCGCCCGGTCGAGGACGCTTTCGGGATCGAATTCGCGGGGACGGGCCATGTTTCGACTCACCTCGCGGGCGTTGAAGCGGAATTTGTGTATCACACCCTACACAATGTGAACAACGACGCTTGCGCGCGCGGGTTTGTTGTCCACCGGCAAGAAACTATCTTGCATGCGGCGGGTTGCCGCTGGCAGAACGCTCAAACAACACCAAACGCGGTGCGGTTACTGCACTTTGATTGAATCCAAACGGATGAGAGACCGGAACGCGAATTTCGCCTAGTTCCGAATGTCCTGAAGGAACCACTCGGTCGGGATTTCGCGCCCCACGCCAGCCTTCTTCGCCGCCTCGTAGACGATCCCGCCCACCGCGAAGAACTGCGCGCCTTGCAGGTTGCCGCGCTCGGAATAGGTGATCTGGTCGCGCGCGGTCCGCCCCTTCTTCTGGCCGGTCAGGATGTCGGCCAAGGACACGCGGCGATCGGCCAGCAACACGCCGTGCGCGCGCCGTTCCCTCCTGCCGTCGCCGTGCTTCCTCGCCTTCGGCCTCGCTTCCCAGCCGAGATACTCGTCGTCAAGCACGAGGTCGCGATTGCTCACGGGCGTGGGGGCATCGCCGAGACGGAGATAGACATCGGTCCGCTTCAGCGTCTCTTCATCGGGCACGCCGCTGCCGCCGATATTGATGACATGCGCGCCCTTCTCGATCTGCGTGCCGTCGAGCACGGGCACGGCCGAGTTGGTGCAGGCCGCTACGATGTGCGCGTCTTTGTAGATGTCCTCCGGGCGGTCGCAAATTTTCACTTCGATGCCGTATTTCTCGGCAGCCTCGCGTGCGAAGGCCTCGCGATTCTCCTTGGTCGGGCTGAAGACCTGGAGCTTCCTGATTTTGCGCACGCGCGTGAAGGCTTCGAGATTGGAGTGCGCCATGCCGCCCGAGCCCAGCATGCCGACGACTTCGGCATCCGGATTGGCCATGTACTTGACGCCGATCCCGCCATCGGCGCCCACGCGCATGTGCTGCAGGATGCCGTCATTGATGAAGGCAAGCGGCTCGCCGGTGTCGATCGAGGTGAGCAGCACGAGCCCGCAGAACAGGCCGGGCCGCGAACAATATTTCTCCTGCGTCCGCACGCCGTTATAGCTGCGCTCATAGACGACGTCGGACTTGATCCGGATGGCGAAATAGCCGTTGGTCGAGCCGCCTTCCATCGTGCCCCACTGATAGTTCTTCGCGGGGTCCTTGGTCGGAATGCGGATGTCGATGCGCGGGCGGCACACAGCTTCCGTCGTCGCGATGTCGAGATAGGTCTTCTCGAGCACCGCGAGTGTGTCGTCCATCGTGAGCAGCTTGCTCACATCGTCATTGTTGATGATCAGTGTCACGGATCGACCGTGACCGAGATTTTCTCCGAGACGACCGCCGGATTGTGCGGAATGTGCGCGCCGTCGGCGAGCACGAGCTGCAGGCTGTGATTGCCCGGCGTCAGCTGCACGGAGATTTCCGTCTGCCCGCCGCCAAAGTGCCGGTGCTTCTCGTCCATCGGGATCGGCATGCCGGCGGGCGGCGTGTCGGCGTCGATGATCAGGTGATGGTGCCCGGTATTGGCATTGGTGGACCCTGCGGGCGCTACGCCCATGCCTGAGAGCCCGAACTGGACGAGCACCGGGCTTTTCACGTGTTGCCCGCTTTTCAAATTGATGAAGTAAGCACGCGCGCCCGGCGGTGAAGCGGTCTGCGCGGCGGCAAATCCGGAGGCCAAAATCACGGCGGCCGCGGCAATCAATCTTAAGCGCATCATAGTCCCCAATGTTAAAGAGGTCGTCGGCGACGACTATACACCCAGCGATGGATGGGGAGAATTACACGCCTTTCGGCAGCTCGCCCTTGTAGTTCTTGTCGAAGAACTCGGGCCTCATGCGCGAGGCGATGCCGTTTTCGGCAATTGTTGCCTCCCAATCGGCCTTCACCTTCGGATCTTCCATCCAATAGGGGATCGAGGTGCCGCCTTCGGGAATGTCCATCGCCGTGTAGTCGATATGCTTCTCGCCGGGCGGGCCGGGCTCGCGTCCAGGATTGTGCGGCCCGAACCACGCCATCAGACGCAGCGGGTCCTTCGAGACGCCGAAATGCTGATGGAACCAGCGCGCGCCGCCGGGTGCTGCCGAGATCAGGCCGACCGGTTCGTAGTCGATGCGCTTGATCTGGTCCGCCTGGCCGTCTTTCCAGGGCGTCGTGCCGAGCCGTTCCGGCCACGTGTGCGTGTAGCCCTTGCCCTTGATGCAGATCAGCACCGCGGCCGAGGTGTGCGCGTGCGCCTTGGAGTAACGGCCGTTCTCGTGCTGGCCGATCCAGAAATAGAACGTATTGCCGGTCATGAACGGTTCGACGCGGCGAAAGCCGGGCGAGCGGCGGTTGTCGAGCGGCAGATCGCAGGTCACCGCATCCGGCACGAGATTCGTGCGCCGCATGGCCAACCCACGCACCGGATCGGGCTCGACGTCGTCGTTGTACTTGTAGAAGTCGTCGCCGCCGGAGAAGCGATCGCGGAACTGCATCGGGCAGTTGAAGACCGCATCGACCGATTGCAGCGTGTTGAGCACGACCGGAGCGGTCGTGCCGGCGAGCAGCAGGGCAGGGGAGGAGCTCGCGTTCACGATCCTGTGCCACGCGTTCATGGGGATGGAGAACAGCGAGCCCTGCTGCCACTCGAAGGTGTGGCGCTTCTTGTCGCCTTCGAGCCAGACTTCGGTCGAGCCGCGGCCTTCGACCACAAAGAAGATCTTCTCGAAGAGATGCTTTTCCGCGTTCAGCGCGCCGCGGCCGGGCACTTCGGCCAGATAGCAGCCCCACTTGGACTCGGTGCCGTGCAACTGGATATAGGTCCCGCGACCGCCGAGCCGCTTCCACGGCGCCATCGGCAGGTTCTGCACCTTGCTGATGCCGATGTCGCGGAAGCAGGGGATGTCCTCGGATTCCATGAACAGGTCGTAGGGCGTCTTGACCTTGCCCCATTTGCCGTATCCGGCGCGCTTCCCGCCGACCGGCTCGTGCCAATGGACCTTACTCGCTACGTCGTGCATCTCGTTCTTTCCGCCAATGCGGCCTTCGGATCGCGTGTAGGGGCACAATAGCAGCCAAAATCGTCGGGTCAACGCGACGCGGAAAGGCCCGTAAAGCTCGCTTGACGCTAGGGTTTTTCCCGCTAACTTCGCCCGATGTCCGCTCTTCGACTTGGCACTTTCAAAAGCAAAGGTCGCGAGTTTTTCGGCGCCGTCAGTGCGTCGGGAATCATCGATCTCTCCGCGCGTCTGGGCGGCCGCTATACCGCCCTCATCGACCTCATCCGTGCCCGCGCTCTCAAAGAGGCGCGCGAAGCAGCGAACGGCAAGCCAGATGTACAGCTTGCGGAAGTGGAATTTCTCCCACCGATCCCGAGGCCGGAGAAGATCATCTGTGTCGGGATCAACTACCCCGAGCGCACCGCCGAATACAAAGACAAGCGCGAGCAGCCCAAATATCCCAATCTCTTCGTCCGCTTTCCCGATTCGCTCGCGGGTCATGAGCGCCCGATCGTGCGCCCGAAAGTGTCGGAGAAATTCGACTACGAAGGCGAGATCGTGCTCGTGATCGGACGCGAGGGGCGCAACGTCCCGCGTGACAAGGCACTCTCCATGGTCTTCGGACTCACGCTCGGCAACGAAGGCTCGGTGCGCGACTGGCTCCGCCATGGCACGCTCAACGTGACGCAGGGCAAGAACTTCGATCAGTCGGGAAGCTTGGGCCCTTGGATCGTGCCGGCCGAAGACGTCGATCCGGGCAAGCCGCTCCATCTGATGACGCGCATCAACGGTGAGCTGCGCCAGGACGACAACACCGAGCGCCTGACCTGGGACTTCTCCTGGCTGATCGAATACATCACCAAGTTCGCGACGCTGAAACCGGGCGATTTGATCTTCACCGGCACGCCGGTCGGCGCGGGTGGCCACCAGACGCCGCCGAAATGGCTCGTGCCTGGCGACGTGGTCGAGGTGGAAGTTCCCGAGATCGGCGTCCTGCGCAACACGGTAGTAGACGAAATATGACCGCGCCTAAACGCGCGACGGCATGGGTAGGGATGCGGCACATGTATAGAGGAGCATAACCTCACACCCACCTCCCCCTCGTGGGGAGGTCAAACCGCTGGAGCGCGCGAGCGCGAGGCGGTTTGGGTGGGGGCTTCATCTCCTCTGCAAACGCTGCTCGTCACGGGGAGCATTATGGCGAAGTTACGCTTGAGTTTTGCCTGCGCGCTCTATGACCGCATGCAGCCGCTCTACACCGGCGAAGTGCAGCCCGCGGGCATCGAGCTCAATTTCATCCCGATCGAAGAACCGCGGCCGATCTTCGACCGCATGTCGGGCGGGCAGGAATTCGACGTGGCCGAATATTCGAGCTCCGAATTCGTGCAGCGCTTCGCCAACAAACAGTGCCCGTTCGTGGCGATCCCCGTGTTCCCCTCGCGCGCGTTCCGCCACGGCTTCATCGCGATCAACAAGAAGTCGGGCATCGCGAAGCCCAAGGATCTGGAGGGCAAGCGCGTCGGCGTGCCGCTCTACACGATGACCGCGGCGATCTTCATCCGCGGACTCTTGCAGCATGAATTCGGCGTCGACTTCGAGAAGATCCACTGGGTACAGGGTGCGGTGAACCACGCCGGCGCGCACGGCAAGCCAACCGTGCTGCCGCTCTTGAAGCCGGTCCCGATCGAGGTTGATCCCAGCGGGCGCTCGCTCAGCGATCTCATCGAAGCCCGCGTCGTCGATGCGACGCTCGGAACCTCGCTCCCCGAAGCGATCCGCACCAACCCCGACATCACGCGGCTGTTCCCGAACTATGTCGAGATGGAGCGCGAATATTACAAGCGCACGGGCATCTACCCGATCATGCATCTGGTGGCGATCAAGAAGGAGGTCCACGAGCGCTATCCGTTCGTGGCCTCCAGCCTCTACGACGCCTTCGTCGAGTCCAAGAGGATCGCGCTCAAGCACATGTATAACCTGCGCGCGCTCCGCTACATGACGCCGTTCCTGATGCGCGACATCGATGAGATCTACGAGATCTTCAACGGCGATCCGTGGCCCTACGGCGTCGAGAAGAACCGCAGGACGCTCGAGGCGCTGGTCACGTATCTCGTGGACCAGCATCTGATCGCAGCACCCGTCAAGGTCGATGACTTGTTCGTGCCGACCTACGGCTGAAGAATACGTAAACGCTTTCGGAGACCGACCGATGTCGAAACTGGACAACCTTCTCAACGATCTGGTGATCGCCAACCGCATCCTCGCCAACGAGGATGTCGTCGACGCCTACGGCCACGTCAGCGTGCGCCATCCGGATCGGGCCGATCGCTTCTTCCTCGCCCGCTCGCTCGCACCCGAATTCATCACGCGCGACGACATCATCGAGTTCAATCTCGATGGGACACCGGTGAAGGAGGAGAAACGCGCGGTCTATCTCGAGCGCTTCATCCATGGCGGAATCCTGGAAGCGCGGCCCGACGTGATGGCGGTCGTGCACGCGCACGCCGAGGACATCCTTCCTTTCGGCATCGCCGACGGCACGCCGCTGCGCCCGGTGATTCACTCGGGCAGCTTCATCGGCTCGAACGTTCCCGTCTGGGACATCGCCGACACTTTCGGCGACACGAATCTGCTCGTCGCCAACGTGGCGCAAGGCCAGGACCTCGCGAAGTGCATGGGCCCCGCCAATGTCGCGTTGATGCGCGGCCACGGCTTCGCGGCGGCGGCGCGTTCGCTGATCGAAGTCGTGCGCATGTCGGTGTTCTTGCCCCGCAATGCGCGCGCGCTGATGCGCGCGAGGCAGCTCGGCGGCGAGATCAAATATCTGAGCCAGGGCGAGATCGATGCGCGCAATCGCGGCTACGGCCCCTATTCGGTCGAGACGTGGCGCGCCTGGGAATATTGGGCGAACAAGGCGGGCGTGAGCAATCTCGTGACGCGCCCGGACAAGGGTTGACGAATGCGCATTAACGTCGAACCCACCTCCCCCTTGTGGGGAGGTCGAAGCGCCGGAGCGCACAGCGCGAGGCGCTTCGGGTGGGGGGATTGGATGGGGAAAGAACGATGAGACTCGCCAGCTATCTCGCGAATGGAAAACCCGCGTTCGGTGTCGTCACCGACATGGGCGTCATCACGCTCTCCGATCGTCTGCGCGGCGGCAGCCGCACGCTCAAGGACGCGCTCAGCGAAGATGAGTGCCTGGACGAGATGCTGCACCTCGCCGAAGGTGCGGAGCCCGACATGCCGCTCGAGGGGCTCAAATATCTTCCCGTCGTCACCAATCCGGCGAAGATCCTCTGCGTCGGCATCAATTACCGCTCGCATGCGGCCGAGCATGGCGGCGCGGTTGCCGAGAAGCCGAACATCTTCACCAAGTTCACCGACTGCCTGAGCGAGCATGAAGGCGTCATGTGGCGGCCCAAGGCGTCGCAGCAGCTCGATTTCGAGGGCGAGCTCGCCGTCATCATCGGCAAAGGCGGCCGCGCGATCAAAGCGGAGAACGCGCTCAGCCACGTCGCGGGCTACACCTGCTTCTGCGACGGCTCGGTGCGCGACTTCATCAAGATCTCGCTGGTCACCGGCAAGAATTTCCCGCAGACGAGCCCGCTCGGCCCCTGGATGGTCACCGCCGACGAGATTCCCGATCCGTCAAAGCTCACGCTGACGACGCGGCTCAACGGCCAGCAGATGCAGCACTCGGGCACCGACATGCTGATGCACGACGTGCCGGCACTGATCGCCTATTGCTCGACGTTCACCGAGCTCTCGCCGGGCGATGTGATCGCCACCGGTACGCCCGAGGGCATCGGCGCCAAGCGCAATCCGCCCGTCTGGATGAAGGCGGGCGACGTGCTCGAAGTCGAAATCACCAAGATCGGCACCCTCCGCTCTAAGGTCGTCGACGAGCGCTAAACTCAACGACAGAGCGGGCTTTCGCCACTAAATGCGAGCTCAGGGCATCATCAGAGTACACAACAGCTCGTAATCGGCTCCTCCGCGATTTGGGACCGAACCGTATACCCGAAGGACGTAAATGCGCGATGCTCGTATTACGTCTCTACTCGGTTTGAGCAGCACGTATTTGATGTTTCTTGATCGGATGACGTCGACAAATGAGAAATCAAACCCCGTAGACAGTGTCTGATCCAGGCGCTGTTGCCGCTCACGAGATGGATGAAAACCGATTTCCGTTACAACCCACTTGCCGCCCTCAGTCCTACCTTGCAAAATTCTGTGTTTTTGGTGCGATGACACCGTTCCAAGAAACCGAATGATGTTTTGTGTCTGTCCATCATTGAATAGGTCTACTTGCGCGATCTCCGTTTCAGCTCTCTGATTGAACTGGAGTTCAACTTTGCTCCAGCGTAGGTTCTGATGAGTTCCGAGATAGTAGTGGGACTCGATTTCTCCGTAGTCGTTCGGCATGCGCAGACCATTCGGCATCCAGTACGAGTTATTCATAGACAGTAGAATGTCAGCGCAAACCACCTCATCGTAAGACTTTTCAAGGGTGTAAGCGCCAGCAGGTCGCGATTCATGCGCGAATAAATTCTCCACTGTCGCCCGTTCTTGGGCCGACAGCGGGCTCAGTAGCATGACGGACGCAACGAGAGGGGCTGCTCGGAGCCACGTCGCCCGGCGTGACCTACGGATGCATTGTCGAGAAATCGAACTGTCGATCGGAGTCATTGGGCCAAATCGTAGATGCTTCCGCACCGAAACTAACGGCGAATCGCGTTGGATTCACGACCCAGTTGTGGCGCAAATGAGCTACTAAAGAATGAAAGCGAGCCGCTAGAGCGCCCAATTACCGCTCGATCTGGACGACGTCACCCTTCGCGCCCTTGCCCTGCGCGCGGTACTGACCGATCGCGCGCAACAGCGCCGCATCGGAGACGGTGTAAAGCACGGCGTCGCTCTTGCCCGTGTTCACGTGGCGCCGCCACATGAAGTTCGGCACCGCCATGATGTCGTTCTTCTCCCAATCGAAGCGCTGTCCCCCGATCTCGGAGAAGCCCTGGCCTTCCATCACGACGATGAACGTCGAGCACGTCTCGCGTTTGAACGCGAGCTCCTCGCCCCGTCGGATCAGCTGCGCGCAGTAATCGAGCGTCGGATAGACCGGCCCGCCGGTGATCGGGTTGACGAACTCGAGTCTGATCGCTTCGAACGGATCGCCCTTTTCCTTGCGCAGGCGGTCGAGCGCCTCGCGCACATCCACGCCCTTGTAGTGGAACAGCGGCGTCGCCATCTGGCCCCAGCCGCGCTGGTTCGAGGTGAACACCGGTTTCAGCCCGCCGTGGCCGTAGAGCCGCGTCGAGTGTCCGTCGGTATAGGTCACCGGCTGGGATTTCTCGTTCGCCTGGTTCTCGCCCGTGTAGTTCTGATCGACCCACACGCAATCGAGATATTCCATCAGGGGCCAATCGAGCATGTCGATCCAGATCATCGGATCTTTGTCTTCATTGCCGTGATCGTGCCAGGTGCCGTTCGGCGTGAACACGATATCGCCGCGCTTGCACTCGCAGCGCTCGCCTTCGACATTCGTGTAGCCGCCCTTGTCGGACAAAATCGTGCGGCTCGCGTTCGGGCTGTGCACGTGCGCGGGCGCGATGTCGCCGTGGTTGTAGATCGCGATCGCGCAGCGGATGGTGTTGGTGACCTGGAGCCGTCCGCCCAATCCGGGATTGGTGAGCAGGATCCCCTGGCGGTCCGTCGTCTCGAGCGGCTTCACTTCCGCGCCGCGCGCGATCTCGGCGATCTTGAACAGGAAGGGGCTGATCTCGCGCCAGCGCCAGCGATGCGCCTGCATCTTCATCTGATTGGCCGCGACGCGCCCCTTGGCGAGGTCGCCCGTGCCCGTGGCGCCGCCGGTGTCCGCGAACCACGGCCGCTGCGCCGGCGAATTCGCCTGCGTGCGGATCCACGCGTTCAGCTTGGCGGTCTCGGTGTTGAGCTGATCCATCAGCTCGGCCGCGCTCAGCGCTCCCGCTGTCTTGGTCGCGACACTCATCGGCTTACTCCTCGGGTCAAAAGGGGTACTCTCCCTACAGGCAAATATAGTCTGCCCGGAGACTTTGCAAACCCGCCCTGATTTGGGTCAATTCACCGCGCCGAGGCCAGGAACTCCTTGATCGCGCGGGTGAAAATATGTGGCCTTTCCACGTTGGAGATGTGCCCGGCGCCCTCGATCTCAACGAAGCTGGAGCCGGCAACGCCCGCGTGCAGCGCCTTGGCCCCCCCGAGCGAGGCATCCTTGCCGCCGCAGATGAACCGCGCGGGCGTGTCGATCTTCGCAAGCCCGGGCCTGAGATCGAAATTGGACAATGCCCAGGCGCAGCCGATGAACCCGGCCGCCGGTGTCGTGCGGATCATCTCGCGCACCTTGTCGACCGTGCCCTTGTTCGCGGCGATGAACTCGGGCGGAAACCAGCGACCGACGGTCGGCTCGACAAGCGCCTCCATGCCCTGCTCGCGCGCGATCGCGATGCGCTCTTCCCATTGCTGCGCGGATTGCAGCGTGGACGCAGGCCCGCAATCGCACGGCACCACGCGATCGAGCCGGTCGGGATGTTTCTCGGCGAGCGCGACCGCGGTCATGCCGCCCATCGACAATCCGACGAAATGCGCGCGCTCGATTTCGAGCGCATCGAACAGGCCGATCACATCGGCGACGAGAACGTCGAAGCTGTACTTTCCTTCGGGCGCATCGGTACCGCCGTGCCCGCGCTGGTCGTAGCGCAGGATCTGGAACTTATCGCCGAGCGCCTCCGCCTGATCGTCCCACATCGAAAGATTGGTCGCGAGCGAGTTGGAGAATACGACCCACGGCGCGCCGCGCTTGCCTTCGATCCGGCAATTGAAGTTGATCCCGTTCGCTTTCACTTTCATCGCTTTACACCTTCCAGAAATCCTTGAGCAGTGCGAGCAGCGCTCCGGGCGATGTCGTCGGCATGAAATGCCCCGCATCGATGATCTCGAACCGCGCCCCGGGAATCTGTTTCGCGATCCCTTCGGTCACGGGAACGGCGCGAATGGCATCCTGTCGCCCCGCGATGACCAGTGCAGGACACGTGATCCCCGCCAGCAGCGGTGCCATATTCGTCCGCGCCATCATGCGGAACGCGAGGCCGAAACCGACCGGATCGTTCGCCACATACCGCCCGCGATAATTCTCGTAGGTCGCCTTGTCCGACAGCGTCGGCGGATAGGATTTGTCGAGCATCAACGGCAGAACCCCTCTGATGCCTTCCTTCTCGGCGAGCGCGGCGACGTTCTCGAGCGCGCCTGCACGCGCCGGATCGACGCCGGGTGCGGGATTGCAGAACACGAGCGAAGCGACGCCGGCCCGATTGCGCGCCTGGAACTCGAGCGCCTGCATGCTGGAGGCCGCGAGCGAGACGACATGGAACGGCGGCTTCAGATCGAGCGCCGTTATCAGTGCTTGCAGATCGTCCACCAACGTCTCGATGCTGTAGGGCGCGCGGACCTTTTCCGACAATCCGAACCCGCGCTGATCGAAACGGAAGATGTTCAGCTTCTTCGCGAGATCGGCGACGATGCCGTCCCACGAATCCAGCGATCCGCCGATCTCATGCAGCAGGATGACGGTCTGACCCGCCTTCCCCTCGAGCTTGTAGTGAAAGCTTGCGCCGTTCGCTTCGATCCAAGGCAAGCGATAGTCTCCCCACGCAATAATATGTTGGATTGTCAGCCGTTACCCGGAATTGTCGCACATCCGCGCGTAACGCGAAACCAAAACTCAGTAGGGGCGCATCTCCACGTTTGCATTCGCCAGACGCAGATAGAGATTGCGCGTGCGCAGCACCGGCCACCAATCGTACAGAAACGTCTCCACCGGCTTCCAGTTGGCGACCCAGCTGATGATGATCAGTCCTTCCTGAAAATAGCGCGCCAAAGACGACTCGCCGAACCGCCCGGTGATGACTTGCGTCGCCAAAAGACCGACCGCCAACACCGCCATCCCGATAAGGAGCGACAGCCTTCCCATGCGAAACAGCTCATTGAGCTCGCGCTGGGTCACTTCCGCGCGATATCGGAAATATTTTTGCAGCGCCGCGCCCACATCCCTGCATTCCGGCTTTTGCAGTTCCGCGGTCGGCAGATGCAGCACAATGTGGATCGGCTCATCGCGCGGCAATTCTCGCGCCCAGCCGACGATGAACTCCTCGGCATTCTTGTCGAGATCGCGCTCCTGAAACGGGAACGGATCGAGCGAATTGAACAGCTGCGAGATGCTGGCGATGCGGACCGCGATCGGGCCCGACGGACCCGGTGAAACCGAAACATTGCTCATGGCCAACCTCGCGCGCAGCTTCTCGGAAACTCTATTGAGCTTGGCGGGTCCCGGCACTATGAATGTCGAGCCCGCTTTCAACTCGCCGGGATCAGACTAACGCCTTGCACAAAAAGGAGGTTTCAACGTGAGCCTCGTCGTTCGTAACATCAGGAGAGTGGACGCGGAAGTGGTCGAAGGCTACGGCCAGATCGGCGTCGCGACCGTGCATGAGGCGCAGGGACGTAAGGGCTTGCTCGCCTCTTACATGCGGCCCATCTACCGCCCGACCCACATCGCGGGCCCCGCAGTCACGTGCGAGATGGCGCCCGGCGACAACTGGATGTTGCATGTTGCGGTCGAGCAGTGTCGCACGGGCGACATACTCGTGGCTGCACCCACCTCGCCTTGCGAAGACGGCTACTTCGGCGAATTGATCGCGACACAGCTGAAAGCGCGCGGCGTGATCGGGCTCATTCTCGAAGCCGGTTGCCGCGACGTCGCCGAGCTCACCGCCATGAAATTCCCCGTCTGGTCGAAAGCGGTGTTCGCGCAGGGCACGGTCAAGGAGACCGTCGGCAACGTGAACCTGCCGATCGTCTGCGCGGGTCAGCTGATCAATCCCGGCGATCTGATCGTCGCCGATGACGACGGCGTCGTCGTCGTGCGCCGCCGCGAAGCCGCGGACGTGCTCAATTTGAGCCGTGAACGCGAGGAGAAGGAGGCGAAGAGCCGCGCGCGCTACGCACGCGGCGAGCTCAGCCTCGACGTCAACAACATGCGGGCGAAGCTCGCCGAGCGCGGCTTGAAGTACGGCGACGCGCCGCCCGATGAGACTTGACAGTCCGTCCGTTACATCCAAAGCGGCGGAGTGATGGCCATGACACACACGGGGACCTGTCACTGCGGACAAGTATCCTTCGAGGTCGAAGGCGAGCCGGAGGAGGTCATGGAGTGCAACTGCTCGCACTGCAGTCGCAAAGGCTTTCTGCTGTGGTTCATCCCGCGCGACAAGTTCAAGCTGCTCCAAGGCGCGGACAGCCTCACGACGTATGAATTCAACAAGCACATCATCGCACATCAGTTCTGCAAGACCTGCAGCTGCCAGGCCTTCGCCTACGGCAAGGACCGTTCGGGCGCCGAGATGGCCGCGGTCAATGCGCGGTGCCTCGCTGACATAGATTTATCGTCGCTCAAGCGGATTCCCGTCGACGGGCGTTCGTTCTGATCGATCGCGCAGATAATAAGAGGGTGTCATGATCATCGACTGCCACGGCCATTACACGACCGAACCGAAGCCGCTGATGGATTTCCGCCAGCAGCAGATCGCGGCCTTCAAGGACAAGCAGCCGCTTCCCTCGTTCGGCTCCGTCAAGATCAGCGACGACGCATTCCGCGACAGCGTCGAAGGCAACCAGCTGCGCATCCAGCGCGAGCGCAGCATCTCGCTGACATTGTTCTCGCCGCGCGCCTCCGGCATGGGCCATCACATCGGCGACGCGAAGGTCAGCCTCGAATGGTCGCGCGCGTCGAACGATTGCATCCACCGCGTCTGCACGCTGTTCCCGGAGAATTTCATCGGCGTCTGCCAGTTGCCGCAATCGCCCGGCGTATCGCCGGACAATTGCATCGAAGAGGTGAAGCGTTGCGTGAACGAGCTCGGCTTCGTCGGCTGCAATTTGAATCCCGATCCCTCCGGCGGAAGCTGGACCGCGCCGCCTTTGACCGATCGCCACTGGTACAAGTTCTACGAGACGCTGATCGATCTCAACGTGCCCGCCATGGTCCATGTCAGCGCGTCGTGCAACCCGGCGTTCCACACGACGGGCGCGCACTACATCAACGCCGACACGACCGCGTTCATGCAGTTCGTCACCGCCGATCTGTTCAAGGACCTACCGCAGCTGAAGCTGATCGTCCCGCATGGCGGCGGCGCGGTGCCCTACCATTGGGGGCGCTATCGCGGCTTAGCGCAGAACCTCAACCGCCCGCCGCTCGACGAGATGATGCGCGACAACGTCTTCTTCGACACCTGCGTCTATCATCAGCCCGGCATCGACCTGCTCGTGAAGCTCGTGCCCGCGGACAACATCCTGTTCGCCTCCGAGATGCTCGGCGCGGTCAAGGGCAACGATCCCACGACCGGCTTCAGCTATGACGACACGCGCCGCTACATCGAAGCCGCGTCGTTGAGCGCAGCCGACAAGCAGAAGATCTTCGAAGGCAATGCGCTCAAGGTCTTTCCGCGCCTCAAAGGCAAGCTCGACCAGACCAAGCCCACGAAGAGATAGACCAGAGATTGCAGATGGCTTCAACGAG
>Ga0210379_10000322_pt1 | contig 15125 bp, 16 predicted proteins | sample PLMedo_2_FD_155468 | JGI IMG/M metagenome (GOLD analysis project Ga0210379, IMG submission 155468) | Groundwater sediment microbial communities from an aquifer in East River, Colorado, USA - PLM4_32_coex redo | ecosystem: Environmental > Terrestrial > Soil > Riparian zone | place: USA: East... | reverse complement strand
CTGCTGTTTGGGCTCGCCTTCCCCGCCGTGTTCGTCAATTTCAGCCATGGACAGAACGGGTTCTTGAGCGCGGGCCTGCTGGGCCTCGGGGTGGCGTCGTTGGAGCGGCGTCCACTGATCGCGGGCATCTTCTTCGGTCTGCTCACCTATAAACCGCAGCTCGGGCCGCTGCTGCCGTTCGTTCTGCTCATCGATCGCCAGTGGGTGGCTTTCGCCGCGGCGAGCGTCACGGCGTTGGTCTTGGCCGGGTTGTCGTATGCCGCGTTCGGAGCGGAGACCTGGCAGGCGTTCGTCGCGAGCTTCGAGCCCACGCGGACCTATGTCCTCGAGCAGGGACCAACGGGATGGCAGAAGCTGCAGAGCGCGTTCGCCGCAATGCGCAATCTCGGTGCAAGCATCGAAACGGCCTATGCCGTGCAGGCCGTCGTAACGCTCACGGCTGCTGCTGCCGTGCTCTGGATCTGGCGGCGTCCGGTACCGATGTCGTTGAAGGGCTCGGCACTGGCGACAGGAACCTTGCTCGTGACGCCGTACGTGCTCGACTACGACCTGATGCTGCTGGCGTTGCCGCTGGCATGGCTGACAGTCGAGGGTCTGCGCACGGGCTTCCTGAACTGGGAGAAGATCACGTTGTTCGGGGTGTGGTTTCTGCCGCTCGTGTCGCGCGAGATCGGGACGATCGGCCTGCCGATCGGGCCCGTGGTGCTCCTGCTGCTGCTCAGCATGATCGTGCGCCGCTCCATGGTCGGCCAGACGTCCAGTCACGGCGCGGCTGCCCAGCCGCTTTAGCGGTGGGCGTTGACCGCCAACCCACGTTGGCGAGAACATGAGGATCGCGTCAGCCCCTGCCCGATCCATGACTGCAAGTCTGTATGCACAACATCGCGAGCCGTTTCCGCCTCTGTTTTTCACGAAGGCCGCGGCGGCGATGCAGCTGTCTCGAAACGATCGCCTCCTGGATGTTGCCTGTGGCACAGGCGCACTCGCCTTCGGGTTCGCGCCTTATGTCGGTTCCCTCGTCGGGCTCGACCCGGACGGCCAGGCGTTGGACTATGTCCGCGCTGAAGCCGCCAGGAACGGTATCAATATCGGGCTGATCAATACGACTCTAGAGGACATGCCCGACGACAGCGGGTGCTTCGACGTCGCGACCATAGGACGGGCCCAGGCACATTTGTCTCGTGATCGGGCACTCGCGCGGCTGAACAATGCGGTTTCGGCCCGAGGCAAGGTCCTCATTTGCACGACCCTGACCGACGACAATTTTTCCGGGCCTTGGGCTAAGGAGTTTCGTGCAATCGGACGGCGTTGGGGGCGCCGAAAGGTGCCCGCCGGCAGCGAACGTGAGTTCATGGCCGGCTTGCCGTTTGTCATGCAAGATCAAGTCATATTTCGGCGGGGCCGCACTGTATCAGTGGACGACCTGCTGCTTCGAGCGCTCACCTACTCCGGAACCACAGCAGGCAAGTTGGGTGCGCGCAAGGATCAGTTCCTCGCGGAGCTCCGTTCGGCAATAACGCCTTATTCGACCCACGGCGTAGTGAAAGAGGTCACCCTCACCGTAGGAGTTATTTTCGCCAGAGACGCGCGCTGAACAGCACGCCGTGCCGCAGCACTGTCGCATTTGGCCTGGGAAAGCGCGCCAGCGTCTAATCCAGCGCCATGATGCTGAGGATAGCGATAGCCGGGCCCAACAACGCTCGGCATGGCCGCCCAGCCGCTTTAGCGGTGCGCGTTGACCGCCGGGCATGTTGGCGGGAACATGAAGATCGGCGATAGTTCCCTGCTCGATCCATGACTGCAAATCTTTATGCCCAATATCGCGAACCTTTCGCGCCCAAATTCTTCGCGAAAGCCGCCGCCGCGATGCAGCTATCTCAAAACGATCGGCTCTTGGATATTGCCTGCGGGACGGGCGCGCTTGCGTTGGGCTTTGCGCCCTATGTCGGCGCGCTGACCGGTCTCGACCCGGACGCGCAAGCGCTGGACTTCGTCCGCGCCGAAGCCGCTCGAAACGGAATCAATATCGAGCTGATCCACGCGGGCATCGAGGACATGCCGGAGGATCTAGGCCCCTTCGACGTTGTGACTGTGGGACGGGCGCATGCGCAATTGCCGCGCGATCACACTCTCGCGCAGCTGGACGCATTGGTCTCGGCCCGCGGCAAGGTGCTTATTTGCAGGACATTCACCGATGATGGTCTTTCCGGTCGCTGGGCCAAGCAATATCGCGCGGTCGGCCGGCGCTGGGGGCGCCGAAAAGCGGCGCTGACGAGTGTTGAGTTCATGGCGGACTCGCCGTTTGTCCTCATAGACGGACTCGAATTCCGGTGGCGCCGTACTGTCTCGGTCGATGACCTCTTGTTGCGTGCGCTTACCTATTCGGGGACGACTGCCGACAAGCTAGGCCCAGACAAAGATCGGTTTTTGGCAGAGCTCTGCGCGGCGATAACGCCCTATTCGAGCCTAGGGGCGGTGGACGAGGTTATCCTCACCATGGGATATGTTTTCGCCCGCCAGGGTGCGCAGAACAGCGCTCTGTAGCGTCTCCTCGGAACAGAAGCGCTCGTTCGCGTCTAATCCAGCGCCATGATGCTGAGGATGGCCGGGCCCAAGATGACGACGAAGAGACAGGGCAGGAAGAACACGATCATCGGCACGGTGAGCTTGGCCGGCAACGCGGCGGCCTTGCGTTCGGCTTCGGACATGCGCGCTTCGCGGTTTTCGGCAGCCGCCACGCGCAGCGCGGTTCCCACGGGCGTACCGTATTTTTCCGACTGAACGAGAGCGGCCGAGACCGCCTTGATGCCGGAATGGCCGCAACGCTCGGCGAGGTTCTGGAACGCGAGCCTGCGGTCGGGAAGATAGGACAGCTCCGCCGTCGTCAGTCCGAGCTCTTCGGCCAGTTCCACCGATTGCGTTCCCACTTCCTGGGCGACGCGGTTGAACGCCGATTCGATCGACATGCCGGCTTCGACGCAGATCAGCATCAGGTCGAGAGCGTCGGGAAATGCGCGCACGATCGACAACTGACGCTTCTGGGCGATGTTGGTAACGAAGAGGTCGGGCAGATAGAAGCCCACGCCCGCCGCGGCGACCGCCATGAGGAACTTGATCACGAACGCATATTCGAGATGGGCGATGCCGAAGATGTAGACCAGCGCGCCGATGAACACGATCGGCGGCATGATGAAGCGGAAGAACATGAACGTGACGAGCGGCGCCTGACCGCGGAAGCCTGCGCGCGCGAGCTTTTCGCGCATACCCGGCGATTCCAGGATCTTTTCCAGCTTCAGGTTGTCGAGCGTCGCCTTCATGAAGCTGATAGGAGTCGAACGCAGCTGCCCGCGGCGCGAGTTCTGCGCCATGGCCTCGCGCTGCTTCTGGCGCAACTCCTCGCGCCGTTCGGCGACGCCCTTCATGCGCGTCTCGAGCTTGTTGGTCTTAACGTAGGGCAGCCCGAGCGTGAGGATGGTCGCGAACGCGGCGATGGCGGAAAGCGCCATCACGAGGAAGTCGCGCTGGAGAAGTAGGGCCCAATATCCAAGATTCGGCATGTTCGAGTCCCGCTCAGTACTTGAAGCTGACCATTTTCTTCATGACGGCAATTCCAGTGCCCATCCACACGACGCAACCCATCAGCATCAGCTTGCCGAGGTCGACCCGGAACATCGGCTCGATGTAGTCGGGCGTCGTAAAGAAGATGAGCGCGGCGACGCCCGGCGGCAGTGAGCCGATGATCGACGCACCGGCTTTGGCTTCCGAGGACATCGCGCGGATCTTTCCCTGCATGCGCTTGCGGTCGCGCAACACGGTGGAGAGGTTCGTCAGCGCTTCCGAGAGATTACCGCCCGTCTTCTGCTGAATGGTCATGACGATGCCGAAAAAGTTGACTTCCGGCGTCGGCATCCGCTCGAACATGCGCTTGAGCCCGTCTTCCATGGTCACGCCGACCTTCAGGCTTTCGATCAAGAGCTTGAACTCGCCCCGCACCGGCTCGGAAATTTCGGATGCGACGACTTTCAGCGCCTCGTTCACGGGGAGACCGGACTTGACGCTGCGCACGATCGTATCAATGGCGGGCGCAAACTCGCGAGTGAACTTCTTCTCGCGGCTGCCTTTCAGGAATGAGAGCACCCAACGCGGGAAGCCCAACCCAAAGGCAAATCCCGAAAGTGGCGCGACCCAGAGCATCTCGGTCAGGAGGTAGGCGCCAACGGCTCCGACGACGCCCGAGATCGAAGCGAATATCCAAAACGTTCTCGGTTCGATCGAAAGTCCAGCTTGCTCGATTCTGCGCCGCAGACTTGGCCGCTTCTTGTTCTGCGCAGCCTGCTGGTCCAGCTCCTTGAGCATCGTCTGGACGTTCTTGCGACGCTGCTGCGTAGCATCGACCGCCGCGCCTTTCGCAATGCGCCCGCCGGGCCGTGCGACGGCCGAGATTCTCTTTTCGGCAGCCGCACTCGGCCCGCCGAACGCGAAGGCCAGGCCGCCAATGGCGAAGAAGACGAGCAGGCCGATCAGAATCACCGGTAGGGTCATTGACGCTTCCTCATGGCTGCGCCGCGTCGAGCGCGTCTGCGAGCTCGTGGTCCAGACCGAAGTAGCGTGCGCGGTCCCAGAACGCCGGACGCGCGATGCCCGTGCCGATATGGCGTCCCTTGATCCTTCCGGACTCGTCCTCGCCTTCGATCTGAAAGACGAGCAGATCCTGCGTGATGATGACGTCGCCTTCGCTGCCGATCACTTCGGTGATGTTCGTGATGCGGCGCGAACCGTCGCGCAGACGTTCGGCCTGAATGATGATGTCGACCGAGCCCACGATCATTTCGCGGATCGTCTTCGACGGCAGATTGTAACCGCCCATGGTGATCAGGGATTCGATACGGGACAAGCACTCGCGCGGGGTGTTCGCGTGGACGGTGCCCATGGAGCCGTCGTGACCGGTGTTCATGGCCTGAAGCAAGTCGAACGCTTCGGGTCCGCGCACCTCGCCCACGATGATGCGTTCCGGTCTCATACGCAGACAGTTGCGTACGAGGTCGCGCATGGTGATCTGGCCCTGACCCTCGAGATTGGGCGGGCGGGTTTCCAGCCGCACCACGTGGGGCTGCTGGAGCTGAAGTTCGGCGGCGTCTTCGCAAGTGACGATGCGTTCGTCCGCGTCGATATAGGCGGTCAAGCAGTTGAGCAGCGTCGTCTTGCCGGAACCGGTACCGCCGGAGATGATCACGTTGCAGCGCGACCGGCCGACCACCGCGAGCACGCGCGCGCCTTCGGGCGTGATCGAGGTGTAGCGGACCAGGTCTTCGAGTTTCAGCTTGTCCTTGCGGAACTTACGAATGGTGAGCGTGGGCCCGTCGAGCGACAGAGGCGGCGCGATGACGTTGACGCGGGAGCCGTCGGGCAGACGCGCGTCGCAGATCGGCGAGCTTTCGTCCACACGGCGACCGACCTGGCTCACAATGCGCTGGCAGATGTTCATCAGCTGCGCGTTGTCGCGGAAGCGGATGTTGGTGAGCTGGACCTTGCCGGCGACTTCGATGAACACCCGCGACGCGCCGTTGACCATGATGTCGGCGATGTCGTCGCGCGCGAGCAACGGCTCCAGCGGACCATAGCCCAGCACGTCGTTGCAGATGTCGGTGAGGAGCTGTTCCTGCTCCGCGATCGACATCACCACGTTCTTGATGGTGATGATCTCGTTGACGATGTCGCGGATTTCTTCGCGCGCCGAATCGATGTCCAGCTGTCCCAACTGCGCGAGATCGATCGTGTCGATCAGCGCAGAGAAGATCATCGTCTTGACTTGGTAATAGTGGTCGGAGCGGTTATCGACCGCGAGCGTCGGTCCCTGCCCGGCTATTGGCTTCGGCGGCACAGCCGAGGGCTGCGGCGCGGCGGTGGGCGCTGCCGCCTTCGGGACCTGAGCAGCGTTTTGCGGCTTAGACGACGGAGGAGGTGCAGCGGCCGGTTTCTCGGACGCGCGCGCAGCAGGCTTGTCGCCGCCCGCACGTTGGGGCGGCTGACGAACAACCTCTTCTGCAGCACCACGCTTGCCGAACATGCATTAACCCGCCTTGCGAATGAACGGCAGGAAGGAGCCCTTCTTGGACGAGCGGCTGATCTTGCGACCAGTGATCGCACCGGCGAGCTTTCTCACGCCGTCCGTTGCCGCTGCCGCGGGCGCAACCTCGGCCAGCATCTGGCCGTTGTTGGCGGCCGATCCGAAGAGTTGGGGATCGAAGGGCAGAACCAACTCCGGCTCCTGGCCGATCGCGGCCGCGAATTCCTTGAGCGGAATTTCGGGACGCTTGGGAATGCCGGCCTGATTGATCACGAGCCGCGGCGCGCCGTCATGCGGGCGGCGGGCGCGCACCACATCCAGGATGCTCTTCGCGTTGCGCAACGACACGAGATCGAGCGCTGCCACGATCACGATCTCGTCGGCCGCAAGCAGCGTCTGGCGGGACCATGGAGCCCAGACGTGCGGCAGATCGACGACCACGCAGGGAATCGAGTTGCGCACCTGGTCGACAACCGTTTCATACGCGCCGTCGTCGACGTCGTAGTCGCGGTCGAGAAGAGCCGGCGCGGGAAAGAGCGAAAGATGCGGTCCGTATTTGATCAGCAGGCGATCGAGCAGAACGTCATCGAGACGTTCGGGCGCGGCCAGCGCATCGGCAATGCCCTGCCCGGAGTCCTCGTTGAAGTTCAGTCCGAGCGTTCCGAACGCGAGGTCGAAGTCGATGATGGCGGTGTCGATCTTCAACTCCTCGGCGACGAACCAGGCGGTGTTGTGCGCGAGAGTGGATGAGCCGATGCCGCCGCGCGCGCCGGTAAAGACCGTGACGCGGCCGATCGGCGACGCCTTGGGCCCGGCATAGAGACCCGAAATCGTCTCGATGAAGTGAAGCGGATCGAGCGGGGCGACCATGTACTCGGACACGCCACGGCGCGTGAGCTCGCGATAGAGCTGCACGTCGTTGACGCGACCCACGACGATCACCTTTGTGCTCTCGTCGCAGACGGTCGCGAGCTGCTCGAGCTCGGCGATGACATCGTCTCCCTGGCAACGCGTCTCCACGACCAAGAGATTGGGCGTGGGTTGCGTCCCGTAGTGAGTCACGGCCCCCTGGACGCCGCCCGGCTGAACGTTGACGTGGGCCTTGGAAAGCCGGCGGTCGGTTGCGGCGCGCTCGAGCGAGGCCTGCGTGTCGGGAAACTCGCAGAACGCGTCGATCGAAATCCGCGGTACGGGGCGTTCGTGCGACGCCGCGCCGTAATTGCCCTGATTCTCGGATGCTGGCGCTTTGGACATGGGACCCTCTTACATTCCGCCTTGGACGTCGGAAACGAACGCGTTCTGATCGTCTGTCTTGTCGGCCTGCGTGACTTCACCCTTGCGATACTTGTCGAGAACGATCAGGCGCCGCTGCGCATCGGGTTGACCCGACGTATCGGGTGTCAGCAGATCGCGCGGATCGGACACCATCGCCGCGATGTTGTGCTGCGTCGCGCAGCCGAAATTCGGCGGCAGCGTGTTGCCCGCCGTGAAACCAAGATTGGTCGACCAATCGCCGCACGACGGGGCCTCTGCGACGTAGCGGATATAGGTCAGACGGATGTCGTCCGCCGGACCGGGTGCGTTTGCGCCGCCGACCATGATCTGATTGCGCGATAGGCCGCGTGCGACGAGCTCGTCGACCACGAGATTGGCCACTGCCTGATTGCCGTTCGGGGGCGCGATCGCGAGCGAGCCGCTGCCGTGCGAGAGGTAATCCTGCGCGAAGCGCCCGATCTGCCCCTGCGCGTTTTCATCGAGCGCGGGCTGCCCGTTATAGAGCAGACGCAGCGTCATCATGCGCGGCTGCACCGAAATCGGGAACCGCGCGTCGATGTCGAAGGCCTGGTCCGGGCCATTGGCGAGCGGTGTGGAGCAGGCAGAGGCCGCCAAAGCCACAACGGCGACGCACGCACGCAGGATCTGAGGCAAGTAGGTCATGACTGCTTCTCCACTAATCAATGATGTAGCCGACGGTGTTACCGGGCGCGCGCGCCGACGAATTGGGCGCGTTGCCGTAGACCGAGTTGAGTCGACCTTGCACGATCGTCTCGAGATCGGTCGGCGTGACGTAGCCCTGATCGGGCCGGGCCAAGCGCGCTTCGGTGACGGGGTCGACGAGGTAGGCCGTGATCATCACGACGAGCTCGGTCTCGCTGTTCTGGAAGTCGCGGCTGCGGAACAGCCCGCCCAAAACCGGCAGGTCCTTCAGTCCCGGGAATCCATCGATGTTCTGCTTGGTCTGCTGCTGGAGCAGGCCGCCGATCACGAGCGAACCACCGGACGGCAGCTCGACAGTCGTCTCAGCGCGGCGCACGGCGAGCGCTGGAATGGTGAGGCCCTTCAGGCCGCCCACGCCTTCCAGCGTGAAAGCACCGGTGTTGGTGAGCTCGCTGACTTCGGTGGAGACCTGAAGCGAGATGTGGCCCTTGTCGAGAACGACGGGCGTGAACTGGAGCGCCACGCCGAACGGCTTGAACTCCACGACGATGTTGCCGTCGCGGTCGCGAGAGATCGGCACCGGGAATTCGCCGCCGACGAGGAAGCGGGCGACTTCGCCCGAAACCGCGGTCAGATTCGGTTCGGCCAGCGTGTGGACCAGGCCGAGCTGCTCCATCGCCCTGACCACGCCCTGCGCGTTGGTGGGCGCCGGGTTGCAGTCAAAAAGGAGACCAAGCGCCTGGCAGTCGACGGCCGCATCGAAATCGTTGCTGACGGCACCGATGCGGGCGCCGGAGATCGCCGAAAGCGCCTTGCCGATGAGGCTGAACTGGTTGCCGGTCGAGGCGAAGATCGGCGTGCCATCGCCCGTCTGGCCGACCGCGGCAGTGACATTGATGCCGAACTGTTTTGCGATCGTGCGGCTCATTTCGGCGACGCGCACCTGGATCATGACCTGCGTGGCCTGCTGGATCCTGAGACCGTTCACAACGCGTTCGGCCGAGCCGGCGACGCGGGCCGCCATGGTCTGCGCCTGGCTTGCATCCGCGGCGGAGCTCACCGTTCCGTTGAGCACGATGGTGCCGTTCAGCGCTTCCGCCTTGACTCTCGAGCTGGGCATCTCGCGCGCGATCTGATCGGTCAATTGCTGAACGTCGGGACCGACCTGGATTTCCAAGGTGCCCAGACGAGCGCCATTTGTGTCGAGCAGGATCAGGTTCGTGACGCCGGCGCCGCGGCCCATGATGAATATCCGTCTCGGCGTGCGCACGACGGCATCGACGATCGCCGGATTGGCGGCGAACACGTCGCGCACATCCTTGTCGAGCTCGATCACGGCGCCTTTGCCGATGGGCAGCACCAGGGACTGCGGCGCGCCGTTGGCGTCACCGGTAAACTTGATCAGCGTGGATTCCTGCGGCGGCGCCGGATTCACGCCCGACGCGCCGAACGAAGGTGCGGCCGACATTGCGACCGTCATAAGAGCCGCAGCCGCGATGCGCGCCAGAGCCATTTTTGCTTTGCGTGACGTCATCGCTTATCTCCCGGCAATTTCTCTAGCGGCGCGCACGACGCCGAAACGGACCACTGTGCTGGTGTCGAGCGTGGCTGAACTCAGCGCGCCTGTGGTACCGCGTCCGTCGCTGTCTTCGATCGAGCGCAGCGCGAGCGAGATGTTGCCGCTCGCGACGGACCGCTGCAGAACCTCGGCTTGCGATGGAGTCACTTCGAGCGTCGCCGTCTTGCCGACGCGCGCCTCAGTTTCGACGGGGGCTCCGTCTGTGGCTGTGGCGCCTGCTTCCGTCGTCGTTGTCGGCACCGCCTCCGGCTGAGCAATCTGATCGATGGCGAGCACGCGGATGTCGCGCAGGATCGTATCCGAGCGCCACACCTTCGCCACGTTGTTGTTGGCTCCGTTGCCGGAGATCTCATGCGTGAGAATCACGTCGACGCGATCGTTCGGGAGAACGAAGCCGCCGGCGCTGCTTTCCGCCGTGACGTTCGTCGCAACCGCGCGCATGCCGGGCATCAGCGTGGCTGCGAGGAAGCCCGTGGCATCCGTGCGTATGACGTTGAGATCGGTGATCGGCTGACCGGAGACGAGCGGCGAGCGGACGACCATGCCTTCGATCGCCTTTGCCATGTCCGGCTGTTTTTCTTTCGTGATGAAATTGGGGCCGACGGACGAGATCGGCCACGCGTCCCAACGCAGCGAACCGACCTCGAGCTTGCGCCCAGGCGGCACTGTCGTCGACGCGACGAGCACGTCGCTTGTGATTGGCGGCGGCGGCGCCGACGCCTCGACAGGTGCCGGCGCTCCTCCGAGCATACTGTTGACGAGCAGCGCAGCTGCGCCAGCAGCTATCGCGGCAACGCCGAGGACTGCAATACGTGCGACGTTCATGGGATCGTGCTCCTTCGTGGTCCCATATGAGCACGTGCCGACTTAGAATTTGATTAATGCAAAAGGAAAGAACCGAGTGATCGGGCGTGAAAAATGGTTTAGCCGGCCGCCGCGATCTGAAAGACGTGCGTGTACGGAAGGATAAGCAGGGCGGCCAGCGCCAGCGCGATGCCGTAGGGCACGCCCCCCTTGTGATCCGAAAGTCGCGCGTACCAGGCCTGGCGGACCAGAAACGCAGGCTGGGGAATCTTGCGCAAGGTGATGAGGCCGACCGTGAGCACGCCGCCGAGCAGCGACGCCACGATCGCGTAGCTGAAGAGCGCGTCGAAACCGAGCCAGAGCGTCGCCGCGGCGAAGAATTTCGCATCGCCCCCGCCGATCCAGCCGAGCGCGAACAGTCCCAAGCCTGCGAGCAGGCCGAGCGCGCCGGCCAGCAAATGCGGGCTTGCTTCGCTCCAGCTCATGGCGCGGCCGCCGAACGCAAGCACGATCAGGAAGGCGAGGAAGAGCAGAATCATCACGCCGGGGATGACGTTGGGGATCTTGTAGGTCATGAGATCCGAAACGGCGGCCGCGGCGAGCAGAACCGGCAGAACTCCCAAGACCAGAATTGCGACCGTCATCGTCTGCCTTCGCTTCTAACCTCTAGTCCGAAAAGACGACGGCCACCCCGAGGGGTGGCCGCCGCAACTTCCCGTTCTTCGATCTACCGAGGGAAACCGAAGGCGAGCTTTAGCCCTATTACGGGTTCAAGCCCGTCTCGACCGCGGTAAAGTTCGTGTCGAGAGCGGTACCGACGGCCTGCACCGCGGCGATAATCACAACGGCGATGCCGGCCGCGATGAGACCATATTCAATGGCCGTCGCACCCGACTCATTCTTCAGAAAACGCGTGATGAAGTTCTTCATTTAGAAGCTCCCACTTGAAGTTTCACCCAATGTCCGCGTCGTGCCTCGCGGCATCTGTGCGCGAACGCTGCAACCTACGCGACAGGATTTAATGGAAAGTAAATTCGCGGGGCGCGCGAAACGTTGAAACGCGATTCGATCAACGTGCTGAAGAATGGGTTTATCGCGGCGCGGCAACGGAAACCATCTTTGTACGGACTTCAGCTGAACGGGTGCAGGAAAACGCCGAACGCCGGCGGTTGGCCGGCGTTCGAGCGTTCAACTGATGGAAACCGGCTGGATAGCCGAGTGGCTGCTGTGCTAAGGGCCCACCGCGGCTGCGACGACATCCCACAAGATGGTCTTGACAGTCGTGCTCAGCGACTGGAGCGTCCCAAGGATCGCGAGCGTGATGCCGCTGGCGATCAGACCGTATTCGATCGCGGTCGCACCACCTTCGTCCTTCAAGAACTGCAAACAGAACCTTTTCATGGCACAGGCCTCGTTGCTGCATCCGGATACAGCGGGCGACAAAAATGCCCCGCAGTACCGAGCGCATAGTCCTGCAACGCCAAGCGAAATGCTTGTGTTTTCAGAACGGCCGGTTAATGCATCGCTAATCGGGCCGTTAAAGTCGTCAGGCGACAGCGCCGTTTATCCGTCCTTTAAGGGGCTTGCGTCATCGTAGCCGCGTCTTTTCCAGGCGGACGATATGAGCATCACCCCCCCGATCGAGAACACGGTCAGCCTCTGGCGCAATTTCCAGGCGACAAAGCTATACGACGCACTCGCCGCAGCGCCGGTCATTTTGGTGTTCGGCTCATCCGGCGCCCATCTTGCGCGCGAGCTCTGGAGCGATCTGATTCTCGCGGACATTTCTGCGCTCGATTTGCAGTTCGCAATTTCGCTCGTCAGGCAGTCGGTGGCGCTGACGCTGATCGTTCTCCTGATGACGTTTCTGATTATTCGCAATCCGGCGAAGGCGAAAGCAAAAGGCTTGATGCCCCGCATCGCCGCGATCGCCGGCACCTATTTCGCGGTTGCGATCGCATGGCTGCCGCGGCAGGAAATCGGGCTTGAATTGTCGCTGGTTTCGCTGACCCTGATGCTGGCGGGCGCGGGTTTTTCCGTCTATTCCATTCTCCATCTCGGGCGCTCCTTCAGCCTGATGGCGGAAGCGCGTCGCCTTGTGACCGACGGCCCGTATGCGCTTATTCGCCACCCGCTCTATCTCGGCGAGGCCGTCTCGCTGTTCGGATTCACGCTGCAGTTCTTCTCGCCTCTCGCGCTTTTGATCTTCGCGGTGCAGATCGGCTTTCAGCTCGTGCGGATGAAGAACGAGGAAGGCGTGCTGGAAGGATTGTTTCCCGAATACGGGTCTTACAAGAGCCGCACGGCGCGGCTGATACCGGGCCTCTATTGATAATTGAAGGGCCGTTCTTCACCCGGCGTTTACGCGCGACGGGCTAGATTTCCCGCAAGTTTCCAAGGAGTCCGCGATGATCAAGTCACGCCTGTTTTCGACCTTTGCGCTCGCCGGGGCGTCCGCCCTGGTGCTCGTGTCCGGTTCGGCGCTCGCCGATGTTCGCCTGTCCGCGGATCAGGTGCGCGTTCTCGCGCTCAAGACCCCGTTCTCGTCGATCTCGGTCGGCAATCCGCTGATCGCGGACGCGACCGTCATCGACGAGAATCATCTCTTCGTCGTCGGCAAGGAATTCGGCACCACGAACCTCATCGCCGTGGACGACGAGGGCAATTTGGTTTTCGAGGAGCTCATCACGGTCACGACCCAGATGGGCTCAATGGTGACGGTGACGCGCGGTCCCACCCAGTCGACCTTCACCTGCAACGGCGGACGCTGCGAAGTAAGGCCGACACCGGGTGACGAAACCGGGAAGTATCGCGACGATACGACCGCGATTCAGATCCGCGAGCAGCAGGCCGTGCGCGCCGCCGCGACGCCCAATCTCGCGCCTCAATAAGCAGCTCCCTCTCGAGGAGATTTAGGGCGGCCTTCGGCCGCCCTTTTTTTGTGCGCGACGAAGTAAGCGATCGCTTGAATGGCGGCGGGACCGCCTTCTCGGCGACCCCGACCTTTCACAGAAAAGCGATGCGGCGTAGCGCGCCTGCGCGCGAGTCGGTTCGACCGACATCAGCGATCGCAGGGGCTAGCCTTGGATTCCACCTCCCCCTTGTGGGGAGGTCGGACGGCGTAGCCGTCCGGGTGGGGGGCGTGCGTTCAACACTGAAACGACATATTCGATGGTGCCATCGATGTTCTCCAGCACATCGAGATTTGAAAAGCGCAGCACCTGATATCCCTCAGCCGTGAGTGTTCGATCTCGAATTTCGTCACGAACCTTATGCCGGACCTCGCCGTGCTGGGCTCCGTCCAACTCGATCACGAGCCCATGCGTGTGCTCGACGAAATCCAAAACATATGAGCGAAACGGTGCCTGACGCCTAAAGTGGAAACCGACCGCCTTCAGTCCCCGCAACCGGTACCACACCTTGCGCTCGAGATCGGTCGCACGCGCACGGAGAGGTCTCGCACGGCCTATCGTGCCTGGTTTGAGGCGTTTACGCATGCAGTGAATTCTAACGATCGTTTAGGGCAGCAAGTAGGCAGTGTACCCCCCACCCGGAGACTACACCTGCGAAGCAAATGGTGGGCGCTGCGAGAGACCTCTCCCGCAAGGGGAGAGGTGAGGCGGAGCGCTTATCTGATCCGCGGGCGACGGCACGGACCAGCGGTGCTCGCGGTTGCGCGACATCTCCCGCACTGGGAGAGGTAAATCTGACTAGCAAACGATCGTTCGGGGTAGTTGCGGTCGAACGCACATGACTGCGACCTCGCCCGTGGGCTCAACCGGAAACGGCCGCGCGGGGCAAACCTGCGCGGCCGTCGAGGGGAAAGGCAACGCGATGCTTGTTAGCTGTTCTGCGACATCCGCGCGGTCGCGGTGTACGTCGTGTTGAACGTGGCCACGAAGGGGATCGTGAACTGGCGCTGGAAGCTCGCCGTCAGATTGGCGACCGCCGGCGTTCCCGCTGTGATCGTATAGCTGACCGTCGACGCGTGCGGCAGGTGCGTGGTGTCCAGGTAGCCGTTCAGCGTCGTGGTCAATTGGGTTTGCGTGACGCTGGGATTGATGGCCGCCTGACGGACGGTGGTCTCAACGGCCCACTGCAGGGACGCGTTGGTGTGCAGCATGATGCCGGCATAGGCGATGCCGAACATGAAGGTGATGAAGGCCGACGAGACAATGGCGAACTCCACTGCCGCGGCGCCCGACTCGTCACCGCGAAAGCCGGCGAGGCTGCGAAGGTTCAAGTGTTTCATCGCACGCGCACCGTTTCTGTAATCGTTTTGTCCATGCTGTAGAAGTTGCCGCCGAAATGGCCCGTGGCCGTGACGGTCATGTACATCTCGGGCCACTGATTGTCGGCGCACGGCGTGTTGCAATCCTGCGCGGCGCTCGCGCATTTGCAGACGCGCGAGCTGGAGACCGTTCCGCCGGCTGGCTTCCTGGTCCACGCCGCGTCGGCTTTCGTCTGCGCGGTCGTGGCGTCCGTACCGCCCGCCATCGCGTACTGGGCGCCGGCGCGGACAGCGGTCTGCATGTTCGCCGCACCCATGCCCATGGAATTGACGTCGGCGAGCGCGACCACGACGCCGCACAGAACGGGCGCGATCAAGGCGAACTCGATCGCCGAGGTGCCGCGCTTGTCGCGCCGGATCTTCGCAAGAAGGCGAGAGATGTTCATGAGCGTTCTCATCGATCGTCTCCTTTATTCGACCAGTGAAATGTTGCCGTACACGACGAT
>Ga0210379_10000321_pt1 | contig 15149 bp, 28 predicted proteins | sample PLMedo_2_FD_155468 | JGI IMG/M metagenome (GOLD analysis project Ga0210379, IMG submission 155468) | Groundwater sediment microbial communities from an aquifer in East River, Colorado, USA - PLM4_32_coex redo | ecosystem: Environmental > Terrestrial > Soil > Riparian zone | place: USA: East... | reverse complement strand
CGAGCACCGCGCGCACTGCCATCTGGTTGCGCGTCAAAGCGCCGAGACAAGCCGGGTGTTCGCTCGGAAACTGCGCCGCATAGGGGACCGTCTGGTGGAACACGCCAGCGCCAAGAAGCTCGGCGAGCTCCACCGCCTCGGCGAAAGCGTCGTGCACGCCCAGTTCGTGCCCGGCGAGGATCACCGGGTTCTTCGCGCCGAGCAGCCGCGCGGCCAGCGTCGCGAGCGCAGCGTCCGATGGGCGCATGCGCGCATCGACCCGGGTCGCTGCGCCCAGCTCGAGTTCCGCTTCCTGCTCGAGTACGTCGCCGGGAAGGGAAATGAACACCGGCCCGGTAGGCGGCGTAAGCGCGACCTTCGCCGCGCGGTGCATGATGAGCGGCAGGTCCTCCGCGCGCGTGACTTCCACCGCCCATTTCACGAAGGGCTGCGCCACCGGGACGAGCGGCGCGTAGAGCAGCGGCTCGAGCAGCCCGTGGCCCTGCTCCTGCTGGCCGGCGGTGAGGATGATCGGCGAGCCGGAGAACCTGGCGTTGTACAGCGCGCCCATGGCATTGCCCAGGCCCGGGGCGACGTGCACGTTCGCCGCGACAAGTCGGTTGCAGGCGCGCGCATAGCCGTCGGCCATGCCGACCACCACCGACTCGTGCAGCCCGAGGACGAACTTCAGCTGCGGGAAGTCGGGAATGACCTCCATGATCGGCAGCTCGGTGGTGCCCGGATTGCCGAACAGGTGGTCGACGCCCTCGTCGATGAGCAGGCGCAGGAACGCGCTGCGGCCGGTGAGTCGCGTCATGCAGCGCAGTGTGTCCGAACCGCGCGGTCAGTCAAGCCTTGCGCCGAAAAAAGGCCGGGGATCTCCCGGCCTTCTTTCTTGCGCACCTGCGTTCGCGCCGGCTTACGCCGCCTTCTTTTCCTCGGCGGGCTTCTTCGCTTCCGCCTGCAGCTCCGGCCGGTCCAACAGCGTCACCAGCGCCATCGGCGCGTTGTCGCCCTTGCGCATGCCGCTCTTCAGGATGCGCAGGTAGCCGCCGTTGCGCTTCGCGTAGCGCGGGCCGAGCTCGTCGAACAGCTTGCCCACGATGTCGCGGTCGCGCAGGCGGTCGAACGCGAGGCGCCGGTTGGCGAGGCTGGGCGCCTTGCCCAGGGTGATCATGGGTTCCACCACCCGGCGCAGTTCCTTCGCCTTGGGCAGCGTGGTCTTGATCTCCTCGTGGCGCAGCAGCGACACCATCATGTTGCGCAGCATCGCGAGCCGGTGGCTCGAGGTGCGGTTCAGCTTGCGCAGGCCTAGTCCGTGGCGCATAGATCCCTCATCCGCGGTGATGCTCGAGGCCGGCCGGCGGCCAGTTCTCCAGCTTCATGCCGAGCGTGAGCCCGCGCGAGGCGAGCACTTCCTTGATCTCGTTGAGCGACTTGCGGCCCAGGTTCGGCGTCTTCAGCAGTTCGGTCTCGCTGCGCTGGATCAGGTCGCCGATGTAGTAGATGTTCTCGGCCTTGAGGCAATTCGCCGAGCGCACGGTGAGCTCCAGGTCGTCCACCGGGCGCAGCAGGATCGGGTCCACCGTGGGCGACTTGGGCGCCTCGGTAGGCAGCGCGGTGCCCTCGAGCTGCGCGAACACCGACAGCTGGTCGACCAGCACGCGCGCGGCGTAGCGGATCGCCTCCTCGGGCTCGATCGACCCGTTGGTCTCGATGTCCATGATCAGCTTGTCGAGATCGGTGCGCTGCTCGACGCGCGCCGACTCCACCGCGTAGGACACGCGCCGCACCGGGCTGAACGAGGCGTCGAGGACGACGCGGCCGATGCCCTTGGTCTCTTCCGGCAGGAAGCGCATGTTGCCCGGCACGTAGCCGCGGCCCGATTCCACCTTGATCTGCATCTCGAGCTTGCCGGCGGCCGCGAGGTGCGCGATGACGTGCTCGGGGTTGACGATCTCGACGTCGTGCGACGGCTCGATGTCGGCGGCGGTGACCGGCCCCTCGCCCTTCTTCTTCAGGCTGAGGATCGCTTCCTGCCGGTTGTGCAGGCGGAACACGATGCCCTTCAGGTTGAGCAGGATGTCGACCACGTCTTCGCGCACGCCGTCGATGGTCGAGTACTCGTGCACCACCCCGGCGATCTGCACCTCGGTGGGCGCGGAGCCCGGCATGGAGGACAGCAGCACGCGGCGCAGCGCGTTGCCGAGCGTGTGGCCGAAGCCCCGCTCGAAGGGCTCCATGGTGACCTTGGCGTGCGAGGGCGAGAGGTTCTGGACGTCGACGATGCGCGGCTTGAGGAATCCGGATTGCGGCATGTGCTTTTTTCCCGTTACTTCGAATACAACTCGATGATCAGGCTCTCGTTTACCGTCGAGGGCAGGTCGGTGCGCGCGGGCATCGTCTTGAAGGTGCCCTTCATCGCCTTGGCGTCCACTTCCAGCCACTCGGGGAAGCCGCGGCCCTCGGCGGCTTCAGCCGAGGCCTTGATGCGCAGCTGCTCCTTCGCCTTGACGGTCACTTCGATCACGTCGCCCGGGCGCACCTGGTAGGACGGGATGTTGACGCGCTTGCCGTTGACCAGGATGCCGTTGTGGCGCACCACCTGGCGCGCCTCGGTGCGCGAGGCGCCGAAGCCCATGCGGTAGGCCATGTTGTCCAGCCGGGTCTCCAGCAGTTGCAGCAGCCGCTCGCCGGTGACGCCCTTGGAGCGCGCGGCCTCAGCGTAGGTGTTGCGGAACTGGCGCTCGAGCACGCCGTAGATGCGGCGCAGCTTCTGCTTCTCGCGCAGCTGCTTGCCGAAGTCCGACATGCGCGTGCCGCTCTTCTGGCCGTGCTGGCCTGGAGCGTAGCTGCGCCGCTCCACCGCGCAGCGATCGGTGAAGCACTTTTCACCCTTGAGGAACAGCTTCTCGCCCTCGCGGCGGCATTGCCGGCACTTGGCGTCGAGGTTTCTGGCCATGCGTTCTCCTTGCCTGCTTTCTCAGACGCGCCGGCGCTTGGGGGCGCGGCAGCCGTTGTGCGGGACCGGGGTGACATCCGCGATGCTGCCGATCTTGAGGCCGATCGCGTTGAGCGCGCGTACCGCGGACTCGCGGCCGGGCCCCGGGCCCTTGATGCGCACCTCGATGTTCTTCACGCCGCATTCCTGCGCGGCGCGGCCGGCGCGCTCCGCAGCGACCTGTGCCGCGAACGGCGTCGACTTGCGCGAGCCCTTGAAGCCGGCGTTGCCCGAAGTCGCCCAGGACAGCGTGTTGCCCTGCCGGTCGGTGATGGTGACGATGGTGTTGTTGAACGAGGCGTGGACGTGGGCGATGCCCTCGGCCACGTTCTTCTTCACTTTCTTGCGCGCGCGCGCCGACGCAGTCTGCTGCAGCTGCTGCGTGTTCGGGGTGGTTTTGGTTGCCATGTCGTGTCCTAGTCTTAAGCGGCCTTGCCGGCCGGCACGTTGAGCTTGATCGCGGCCTTGCGCGGGCCCTTGCGCGTGCGCGCGTTGGTGCGCGTGCGCTGGCCGCGTACCGGCAGGCCCTTGCGATGGCGCACGCCGCGGTAGCAGCCGAGGTCCATCAGACGCTTGATCGACATCGATACTTCGCGCCGCAGGTCGCCCTCGAGCGTGAGACGCGTCACCTGCTCGCGCAGGCGCTCCATCTCGGCATCGCTGAGTTCCTTGATCTTGCGCGTCTTCTCGACGCCCGCGGCGGCGCAGATCGCGCGCGCGCGCGCGCGGCCGATGCCGTAGATCGCGGTGAGCGCGATGTCGGCGTGCTGGTGGTTCGGAATATTGATGCCCGCGATGCGTGCCATGGATGGTCCCGGGGAAACCGAAAATTATACCTGTTTCGTCAAGGTGTTAGCAAGCTTTTCGCTGCTTCAGCCCTGACGCTGCTTGTGGCGCGGATCCGAGCAGATCACCCGCACCACTCCCTTGCGCCGCACGATCTTGCACTTGCGGCACATTCTCTTCACTGAGGCCGATACTTTCATCTCTCGCTCCCGATTCTCGATCAGCGGACGGGCAAGCCGCCCTTGAAGCTCGCCTTCTTCAGCAAGCTCTCGTACTGGTGCGTCATCACGTAGGCCTGCACCTGTGACATGAAGTCCATCGTCACCACGACGATGATCAGCAGCGAGGTGCCGCCGAAGTAGAACGGCACGTTCCAGCGCAGGATGAGGAACTCCGGCAGCAGGCACACCAGCGTGACATAGACCGCGCCTGCCAGCGTGAGGCGCGTGAGGATGATTTCCAGATAGCGCGCCGTCTGCTCGCCCGGGCGTATCCCCGGCACGAAGGCGCCGGACTTCTTCAGGTTGTCCGCGGTTTCCTTCGGGTTGTACTGCAGCGCCGTGTAGAAGAAACAGAAGAACACGATCAACCCGGCGTACAGCAGCACGTAGATCGGCTGCCCCGGCGTGAGCGTCGCCGCCACGTCACGCAGCCAGATCATGCCTTCGGCGGAACCGAACCAGCCGAGCAGCGTGGCCGGGAACAGGATCAGCGAGCTGGCAAAGATCGGCGGGATCACGCCCGACATGTTGAGCTTGAACGGCAGGTGCGAGCTCTGCCCGCCGTAGACGCGGTTGCCGACCTGGCGCTTGGCGTAATTGACCAGGATCTTCCTCTGCCCGCGCTCGACGAAGCACACCACCGCCGTAACCGCGAGCACCGACGCGGCGATGAGCAGCGCGGTGAGCGGGTGCATGGCGCCGGTGCGCACCAGCTCGAGGGTGCCGGCGATCGCCTGCGGCAGGCCCGCCGCGATGCCGGCGAAGATGATGATCGAGATGCCGTTGCCCAGGCCGCGCTCGGTGATCTGCTCGCCGAGCCACATCAGGAACATGGTGCCGGTCACCAGGGTGGTGACCGTGGTGAGGCGGAACATCAGGCCCGGATCCAGCACCAGGCCGGCCTGCGACTCGAGCGCGATGGAGATCCCCGTGCCCTGGAACAGCGCGAGCAGCACGGTGCCGTAGCGCGTGTACTGCGTGATCTTGCGCCGGCCCGACTCGCCTTCCTTGCGCAGCTGTTCGAGTTGCGGGCTGACCGCGGTCATCAGCTGCATGATGATCGAGGCGGAGATGTACGGCATGATGCCCAGCGCGAAGATGGTGAAGCGCGACAGCGCGCCACCCGAGAACATGTTGAACATGCCCAGGATGCCGCCCTGCTGGCTCTTGAACAGGTCGGCCAGCACGTTCGGGTCGATGCCCGGCACCGGAATGTGCGCGCCGATGCGGAACACCACCAGCGCGCCGAGCAGGAACACCAAGCGCCGCTTCAGGTCGCCGTAGCGCCCGGTCTTGCCCGCGTTTGGAAGCGTGGTAGCCAAGCCCGCTTATTCCTTTGCCGCCGGCTGCGCCGCCTGCGGCGCATCCTCGACCGTGCCGCCCGCAGCCTCGATGGCCGCGCGTGCGCCCTTGGTCGCCTTGACGCCCTTCAGCGTGACCTTGCGCGTGAGTTTGCCGGACAGGATGACTTTCGCTGCCAGCACGTCGCGCGGCACGATGGCCTCGGCCTTGAGGGCGCCGAGGTCGATGTCCGTCACCTTCATGCCCTGCAGCTCGGACAACCGCACCTCGGCGTACAGGGCGCGCGTGGGCGAGGCGAAACCGCGCTTGGGCAGCCGGCGATGCAGCGGCATCTGGCCGCCCTCGAAGCCCACCTTGTGGTAGCCACCGGAGCGCGCTCGCTGGCCCTTGTGCCCGCGGCCGGCGGTCTTGCCCCAGCCGGAGCCGATGCCGCGGCCGACGCGATGCCGCGATTTCTTGGAACCCGGCGCTGGTTTTAGCGTGTTGAGGCGCATCGTTTAGCCTTCGATCCGTACGAGGTAGAAAACTCTCTCGATCATGCCGCGCACCGCCGGCGTGTCGACCAGCTCGACCGTGTGGTTGAGGCGCTTCAGCCCGAGGCCGCGCACCGTCGCGCAGTGCCCCGCCTTGCAGCCGTTGGTGCTCTTCACCAGTTTCACCTTGATCTTCTTTTGCGCCATGGCCATCCCTTAAGCGAGGATCTCTTCGACTTTCTTGCCCCGCTTGGCGGCGATCTCCGCCGGCGTGTTCATCGCCTGCAGGCCCTGCAGCGTGGCGCGCACGACGTTGTAGGGGTTGGTCGAGCCGAAGCACTTGGCGAGCACGTTGGTCACACCCATCACCTCGAACACCGCGCGCATCGGGCCGCCGGCGATGATGCCGGTGCCTTCGTGCGCAGGCTGCATCAGGACGGTGGCCGCGCCGTGGTGCCCTATGACCGTATGGTGCAGCGTGCCGTTCTTCAGCTTGACCTTGAACAGCTTGCGCCGCGCCTCCTCCATCGCCTTCTGCACCGCGACCGGAACCTCGCGCGCCTTGCCCTTGCCCATGCCGATGCCGCCGTCTCCGTCGCCGACCACGGTGAGGGCGGCAAAACCGAGCACCCGCCCGCCCTTGACCACCTTGGTAACCCGGTTGACCGCGATCATCTTCTCGCGCAGGCCGTCCGAGCGTTCCTCGCTCTGCTGCATCCTGGGCTGCATTTTTGCCATGTGTCGATCCTCAGAACTTCAGGCCGCCCGCACGGGCGGCGTCGGCGAGCGCCTTCACGCGCCCGTGGTAGCGATAGCCGCCGCGGTCGAACGCGACCTTCTCGATGCCGGCCTGCTTCGCTTTCTGCGCGATGCGCGCGCCCACCACTTCGGCCGCCTTGCGGTTGCCGCCGTTCTTGAGCTGGGCACGCACTTCCTTCTCCGCGGTCGAGGCCGTGGCCAGCACCTTCTCGCCGCCCGCGGACATGATCTGCGCATAGATGTGGCTGTTGGTGCGGTACACCGTGAGGCGAATCGCGCCGATTTCGCGGATCTTGAGCCGCGTCTGGCGCGCGCGGCGCAGGCGGGCTTCGTTCTTGTCGAGCATGTCTGGGCTCCGTTACTTCTTCTTCGTCTCTTTCAAGACGATTTGCTCGTTGGCGTAGCGCACGCCCTTGCCCTTGTAGGGCTCGGGCGGCTTGGTGTCGCGGATCTCGGCGGCCACCTGCCCGACCAGCTGCCTGTCCACGCCGCTCACCACGATTTCGGTCTGCGTCGGCGTCGCCACCTTGATGCCCTTGGGCATCTGGTGCACCACCGGGTGCGAGAAGCCGACCGAAAGGTTGAGCTTGTCGCCCTGCGCCTGCGCGCGGTAGCCGACGCCCACCAGAGCGAGCTTCTTCTCGAAGCCCTTGCTCACGCCGGCCACCATGTTGGCGACCAGCGCGCGCAGTGTGCCGGACATTGCGTTGGCGTGGCGCGAATTGCCCAGCGCCTTGCACACCAGGGCGTCGCCCTCCTTCTGGATGCCGACATTCGGGTCGGTCGGCCGCGCGATGGTGCCGAGCGGCCCCTTGACCGAGATGCTGTCCGCGGCGAGCGTCACCTCGACGCCCTTGGGCAGCACGATCGGATTCTTGGCGATGCGGGACATCGTTCGCTCCTTACGCCACGATGCAAAGCACTTCGCCGCCGACACCGTCGGCGCGGGCCTTGCGGTCGGTCATCACGCCGCGCGAGGTCGACAGGATGGCCACGCCCAGCCCGTTCATCACGCGCGGGATGTCGTCGCGCCCCTTGTAGACGCGCAGCCCGGGCTTGGAGACGCGCTCGATGCGCTCAATCACCGGTTTGCCGGCGTAGTACTTCAGGCCGATGCGCAGCTCCTTGTGCGCGCCGTCGTCGCGCACCGCGAAATCCTCGATATAGCCTTCGTCCTTGAGCACCTGGGCGATGGAAATCTTCACTCTGGAACAGGGCATCACCGTCTCCGTGTGCCCGACCATCTGGGCATTGCGGATGCGGGTCAGCATGTCGGCGATCGGATCGGTCATGCTCATGCGCGGATCTCCTTACCAGCTCGCCTTGATCACGCCGGGCACTTCGCCGCGCATCGCGAGGTCGCGCAGCTTGCTGCGGCCGAGGCCGAACTTGCGGTACACGCCGCGCGGGCGCCCGGTGATGGCGCAGCGGTTGCGCAGGCGCGAGGGCGAGGCATTGCGCGGCAGCTTCTGCAACTTGGCGCGCGCCGCGTCGCGGTCCTCGTCGGCGGCCTTGGCGTTGTGGATCACGTCCAGCAGCGCCTGGCGCTTGACCTTGAATTTGGCGACGGTCTGGCGGCGCTTCTTCTCACGCAGTACGACGGATAGTTTGGCCATGTGCGGTCCCTCAGTGCTTGAACGGGAAGCGGAACGCGGCGAGCAGGGCTTTCGCTTCGTCGTCCGTCTTCGCCGTCGTGGTGATGGCGATATTCATGCCCCGGAGCGCGTCAACCTTGTCGTACTCGATCTCCGGGAAAATGATCTGTTCCTTGACGCCCAGGCTGTAGTTGCCGCGGCCGTCGAATGCGCGGTTGGACACGCCGCGGAAGTCGCGGATGCGCGGGATGGCGATGTTGACCAGCCGGTCAAGGAACTCGTACATGCGCGCGCCGCGCAGCGTGACCATGCAGCCGATGGGGAAGCCGGCGCGCAGCTTGAAGTTGGCGATCGAGCGGCGCGCCTTGGTGACCACCGGCTTCTGGCCGGCGATCTTCGCCATGTCGGCGACCGCGTTTTCCAGCGCCTTCTTGTCGCCCACCGTCTCGCCGACGCCCATGTTCAGCGTGATCTTGCGGATGCGCGGCACTTCCATGCTGGTCTTGTAGCCGAACTTCTTCAGCAGGTCCGGCACGACCTTCTCGCGGTAGTGCGCGGCCAGGCGCGCCGGCGGCACCGGCAGCGTGGACTTGGCGGGCTTCTCGGCGGGTTTTTCCGCCGCCTTGGCCGCCTTGGCCGCCTTGTCGGCCGCCCTGCCGGCTTTCTCGGCTTTTTCCGCCTGGGCAGCCTTGTCGGCCTTGTCTGTCTGGGGAGTCTTGTCCTTGGCCATCTTCATTGCCCTATGCGTCTACCTGCTCGCCGTTCGACTTGAACACGCGCACCTTGCGGCCGTCGTCGAGCTGCTTGAAACCCACGCGGTCGCCCTTCTGCGTCCCCGGATTGAACAGCGCGATGTTCGAGACATGGATCGGCATGTCCTTGTCGACGATGCCGCCGGTCACGCCTTTCATCGGATTGGGCCGGGTGTGCTTCTTCACCCGGTTGACCCCTTCGACCACGACGAACTCGGCGCTCACGCGGCGCAGCACAGTGCCGCGCTTGCCCTTGTCGCGGCCGGTGATGACGACGACCTCGTCGCCCTTGCGGATGCGTAGCATGGCGTGTTTCCTCAGAGAACTTCCGGCGCGAGCGAAACGATCTTCATGAAGCGCTCGGTGCGCAGTTCGCGCGTCACCGGGCCGAAGATGCGCGTGCCGATCGGCTCGAGCTTGGGGTTGAGCAGCACCGCGGCGTTGCTGTCGAAGCGGATCAGCGAGCCATCGGCGCGGCGCACGCCCTTCGCGGTGCGCACCACCACGGCGTCGTAGATCTCGCCCTTCTTCACGCGGCCACGCGGCGCGGCGTCCTTGACGCTCACCTTGATCACGTCGCCGATGCTGGCATAGCGGCGCTTGGAGCCGCCCAGCACCTTGATGCACATCACCGAGCGCGCGCCGGTGTTGTCGGCAACGTCCAAAATCGACTGCATCTGAATCATCGGAACTCTCCATCCAACTTGCGTCACCCGGCTTGGCCGGGCGGGCAGTTTTGGACCCCGTACGGGGCGGAAAAGGGTGCGGATTGTAGCGTAAAACCCGCGCCCCGGGGAATCTCAAACGGCCTTCGATTTCTCGATCAGCCGGATCACCTTCCAGGCCTTGGTGCGCGAAATGGGCCGGCACTCGGCGATTTCGACCAGGTCGCCCTGATGGATGCCGCCGTCTTCCACGTGCACGTGATACTTCTTCGAGCGCGTGATGGTCTTGCCGACCAGCGGGTGCCGCACGCGGCGCTCGACCAGCACCGTCACGGTCTTCTGCATCTTGTCGCTCACCACCCGGCCCACCAGGGTGCGGGCGCGGTCCGGGGTTGCTTGCGTCGCTGGCTGGTTCATTTGCCCGCCTTCTCCTTCATCATGGTGCGCACGCGCGCGATGTCGCGGCGCACCTTCTTGATCTGGCTGGTGTTGCTCAGCTGCTGCGTAGCATGCTGCATGCGCAGGCCGAACTGCGCCTTGAGCAGCTCCATCAGCTCCTTGTTCAGCTCGTCACCGCTCTTCGTGCGAATCTCGCTCGCCTTCATGGCTTACCCCAGCATCCGGTGCACAACGATGGTCTTGAACGGCAGCTTGGCCGAAGCCAGCGCGAACGCCTCCTTGGCAATCGCGGCGTCGACGCCGTCCATCTCATAGATGATCTTCCCCGGCTGGATCTCGCACACGAAGTACTCCGGGTTGCCCTTGCCGTTGCCCATGCGCACCTCGGCCGGCTTGGTGGAGATCGGCTTGTCCGGGAACACGCGGATCCAGATGCGCCCGCCGCGCTTGATGTGGCGCGACAGCGCGCGGCGCGCGGCCTCGAGCTGGCGCGCGGTCAGGCGGCCGCGCCCGACGGCCTTCAGGCCATACTCGCCGAAAGACACCTTGTTGCCACGCGTGGCAACGCCGGTGTTGCGGCCCTTCTGCTGCTTGCGGTACTTGGTACGTGCGGGTTGCAGCATCGCTCAGTTCCTTTTCATACCTTCTTCTCGCCTTCGTCCTTGACCACTTTCTTGGCGCGCTTCACGGTGGTCTTGGGCGCGGGGGCCTCGGGCTTCCTCGGTGCGGCCTTCTTCTCGCCCTCGGGCCTGGCCCGCGCGGGGGCGCGGCGTGCGCCGGGCCTGGGCGCAGGCTTCTTCGCCTTGCGCGGTTCTGCGGTGGCGTCCGCCGGAGCGGGCGCCAGGGCCGGAACTGCGCCCGGCGTCGCTGCCGCCGCGCCTGCCCCGGCCGGCAGCGCAGCGAGCGCCTCCGCCTTGGACATCACTTCGCCCTTGTACACCCAGACCTTGATGCCGATCACCCCGTAGGTGGTCTTCGCCTCGCCCGTGCCGTAGTCGATGTCGGCGCGCAGGGTGTGCAGGGGCACGCGGCCCTCGCGGTACCACTCCGTGCGCGCGATCTCGATGCCGTTCAGGCGGCCGGCGCTCATGATCTTGATGCCCTGCGCGCCCAGGCGCATGGCGTTCTGCATGGCGCGCTTCATCGCGCGGCGGAACATGATGCGCTTCTCGAGTTGCTGCGCGATCGAGTCCGCGATCAGCTGGGCGTCGATCTCGGGCTTGCGGATCTCCTCGATGTTGACGTGCACCTGCTGCACCCCCATAAGGCGGCGCAACTCGGCCTTGAGCGCTTCGATCTCCTCGCCCTTCTTGCCGATCACCACCCCGGGACGCGCCGAGAAGATGGTGATGCGCGCGTCCTTGGCGGGGCGCTCGATCAGCACGCGGCCGACGGAGGCGTGCGCCAGCTTCTTCTTGAGGAAGTCGCGCACCTTGATGTCCTCGGCCAGCATGCCGGCGAACTGCCGGCTGTTGGCGTACCAGCGCGAGCTCCAGTTGCGGTTGACCGCCAGGCGGAAGCCGATCGGATTGATTTTCTGTCCCATAAGCCCTCGTCAGTCTCCAACCGTGACGTAGATGTTGCAGGAGTGCTTGAGCACGCGGTTGCCCCGGCCCTTGGCACGGGCCTGGAAGCGCCTGAGGAACGAACCGCGTTCCACGAGCACGCTCTTCACCTTCAGGGCGTCGATGTCGGCGCCGTCGTTGTGCTCGGCGTTGGCGATCGCCGACTCGAGCACTTTCTTGATAATCGCCGCGCCCTTCTTCGGCGTGAAGGCGAGGATGTTGAGCGCCTTGTCCACCGGCTGGCCGCGGATCATGTCGGCCACCAGGCGGCCCTTCTGGGCCGAGAGCCGCGCGCTGCGCAGAATCGCCTTGGTTTCCATGCTGGCTCCTTACTTCTTCGCCGCCGGGGCCGCAGCCGGCGCCGCAGCGGCCGCCGGTGCGGCGGCGCCCGGGGCACCCTGCGGCGGCCTGCCCACCGCTTCCTCGGTGCGCTTACCCACCGCCGAGTGGCTCTTGAAGATGCGCGTGAGCGCGAATTCGCCCAGCTTGTGGCCGACCATGTTCTCGGTGATGTACACCGGGATGTGCTGCTTGCCGTTGTGCACGGCCATGGTCAAGCCGATGAACTCCGGCATCACGGTCGAACGGCGCGACCAGGTCTTGATCGGACGCTTGTCGCTGGCGGCGCGCGCCGCGGCGACCTTGTCCATCAGGTGGTGGTCCACGAAGGGACCTTTCTTGATTGAGCGTGCCATGGTGGACCTCTAGCTAACCCCTATTTCGTGCGCCGGTCGCGCACGATCATCACCTGCGTGCGCTTGTTGCGGCGGGTCTTGAATCCCTTGGCTTGCTGACCCCACGGAGACACAGGGGGTTGCCCCGATGAGGTGCGGCCTTCGCCGCCGCCGTGCGGGTGGTCGATCGGGTTCATCGCCACGCCGCGCACCGTCGGCCGGATGCCGCGCCAGCGCTTGCGGCCTGCCTTGCCGATCGATTCGAGGTTGTGCTCCTCGTTGCCCACTTCGCCGATGGTCGCGCGGCAGTCGACGTGCACCTTGCGGATCTCGCCGGAGCGCAGGCGCAGCTGGGCATACGAGCCCTCGCGCGCGAGCAACTGCGCGGAGGCGCCAGCCGAACGCGCCAGCTGCGCGCCCTTGCCGGGCAGCATCTCGATGCAATGAACCGTGGTGCCGACCGGGATATTGCGCAGCGGCAGCGTATTGCCCGACTTGATCGGTGCTTCCGCGCCGGACATGAGCTGCGTCCCCGCGCTCACGCCCTTGGGCGCCAGCACGTAGCGCCTCTCGCCATCGGCGTACAGCAACAGCGCCAGGTGGGAGCTGCGGTTCGGGTCGTACTCCAAGCGCTCTACGGTCGCCGTGATGCCGTCCTTGTTGCGGCGGAAATCCACCATGCGGTAGTGCTGCTTGTGGCCGCCGCCCTGGTGCCGCACGGTGATGCGGCCGTGGTTGTTGCGGCCGCTGGTCCTCGACTTCGTGGCGGTGAGGGGCCAGTGCGGCTCGCCCTTGTGCAGCTCGGGCGTGACCACCTTCACCAGCGCGCGACGCCCGGGGGAAGTGGGTTTGACCTTCATCAGTGGCATGGCTTACTCCGTCGCGGCAAAGTTGATTTCCTGGCCGGCGGCGAGGCGCACGTAGGCCTTCTTCCAGTTGCGGCGCCGCCCCATGAAGCGCCCGAAGCGCTTCTCCTTGCCCCTGACGTTGAGCACGGTGACCGACTGCACCTTGGTCTTGAACAGCAACTCGACGGCCGCCTTCACCTCGGGCTTGGTCGCGTCGTCGGCGACCCGGAACACGTACTGGCGGTTCTTGTCCGCCACCAGCGTGCTCTTCTCCGACACCACCGGCGCGAGCACTACGTTCATCAGTCGTTCGGCTGCGTACTTCTTCGGCGCGCTCATTTGAACATCTCCTCGAAGCGCGCCAGCGCCTTGCGGGTCAGCAGCACGTGCGGGAAACGCACCAGCGCAAGCGGGTTCGTCTGCCGCGCGGCGATCACCACGACGTTGTTCAGGTTGCGCGACGACAGCTCCAGGTTCTGGTCCACCTCGTCGGTGATCACCAGCACCTCCTCGAAGCCCATCGACTTCACCTTCTGCGCCAGCAGCTTGGTCTTCGGCGCTTCCAGCTTGAACTCCTCCACCACGCGGATGCGATCCTCGCGCGCCAGCTGCGACAGGATCGACATCATCCCCGCGCGCATCATCTTGCGATTCACCTTGTGCGCAAAGTTCTCGTCCGGGCTGGCGGCGAAGATCTTGCCGCCGCCGCGCCACAGCGGGCTCGAGGCCATGCCGGCGCGCGCGCGGCCGGTGCCCTTCTGCCGCCAGGGCTTCTTGGTCGACTTGGCGATCTCGCTGCGTTCCTTCTGCTTGCGCGTGCCCATGCGCGCATTGGCCTGGTACGCGACGACCACCTGGTGTACCAGGGCTTCGTTGAAGTCCCGCCCGAAAATGGCGTCCGGCGCGCTCGTGGTGCCCGCCACGCCCTTGTCGCTGATCAGTTTAAGTTCCATGGCGGGTCCCTTCAGGCCTTCGCCGCCGGGCGCACGAAAACGTCGCGCCCTTTGGAGCCGGGTACCGAACCTCTGACCAGCAGCAGTTGCCGTTCGGTATCGACACGCACCACGACGAGATTGGGCACCGTGCGCGTAACGTCGCCCAGGTGGCCCGCCATGCGCTTGCCGGGAAACACGCGCCCCGGGCTCTGGTTCTGGCCCGTCGAGCCCGGCTTGTTGTGCGAGATCGAGTTGCCGTGGGTCGCGCGGTTGGAGGAGAAGTGGTGCCGCTTGATGACGCCGCTGAAGCCCTTGCCGATGGTCACGCCCTGCACATCCACCTTCTGCCCGACCTTGAACAGGTCGACGCCGAGCTTGCCGCCGACCTTCAGGCTGGCGAGCTCCTTGGCGTCGGTACGGAACTCCTTGAGCAGGCGGCCGGCTTCGACGGCGGCCTTGGCGAGGTGGCCGGCGAGCGGCTTTCTGACGCGGCTGGCGCGGCGCTTGCCGAACGCGACCTGCACGGCGGCATAGCCGTCCTTCTCGGGCGTCTTGATCTGGGTGATGCGGTTGTCGGACACGTCGAGCACCGTCACCGGCAGCGTATTGCCGTCGTCGGTGAAGATGCGCGTCATGCCGACCTTGCGGCCGACCAGTCCAATCGTCATAAAACCCTCTTCTGTTTAACCCGGTGGTTCCGGGCGCCGGCTGCAATTGGCCGGCACTTCACTTAGTACTGCGTGCTACTTGACCTTGATCTCCACGTCCACGCCCGCCGGCAGGTCGAGCTTCATCAGCGCGTCCACGGTCTTGTCGGTCGGGTCGATGATGTCCATCAGGCGCAGGTGCGTGCGGATCTCGAGCTGCTCGCGCGAGGCCTTGTCGATGTGCGGCGAGCGCAGCAGGTCGAAGCGCTGCCGGCGTGTCGGCAACGGTACCGGGCCGCGCACCACCGCGCCCGTGCGCTTGGCGGTATCTACGATCTCGAGCGCCGACTGGTCGATCAGCCGGTAGTCATACGCCTTGAGGCGGATGCGGATGCGTTGGCTTTCCATCGCTTACTCGATGACCTTGGCGACGACGCCGGCGCCGACGGTCTTGCCGCCCTCGCGGATGGCAAAGCGCAGCCCCTGCTCCATCGCGATGGGCGTGATCAGCGTCACCACCATCTTGATGTTGTCCCCCGGCATCACCA
>Ga0210379_10000318_pt1 | contig 15173 bp, 18 predicted proteins | sample PLMedo_2_FD_155468 | JGI IMG/M metagenome (GOLD analysis project Ga0210379, IMG submission 155468) | Groundwater sediment microbial communities from an aquifer in East River, Colorado, USA - PLM4_32_coex redo | ecosystem: Environmental > Terrestrial > Soil > Riparian zone | place: USA: East... | reverse complement strand
GCGGCAAGAAGGTCGCCAAGGCCAAGGGCGAGTAGCTTCTCGCCCGCTCGAGTCCTGCGCCCGCTGCACGGGCGAACTAGGCTCGATGGAAATCACCGTCGCCATCGACTGCATGGGGGGCGACCACGGCCCCCACGTGACGGTCCCAGCCGCCCTCGAAATGCAGCGCGGACATGGGGACGTCGCCATCATTCTGGTCGGCCAGCGCGAGGCGCTCGAGGCGGAACTCGCCAAGCGCGGCGCGGCGGCCGGGCCGCGGCTGCGCCTGCAACACGCCAGCGAAGTGGTGAGCATGGACGAGCCGCCGGCACAGGCGCTGCGCTACAAGAAGGACTCCTCGATGCGCGTGGCGGTCAACCTGGTGAAGAGCGGCGAGGCCCATGCCTGCGTCAGCGCCGGCAATACCGGCGCCTTGATGGCCACTTCCCGCTACGTGCTGAAAACGCTGCCCGGCATAGACCGCCCCGCCATCGCCACTGTCCTGCCCAACATGCGCGGCGGCTGGACCTACGTGCTGGACCTGGGGGCCAACGTCGACTGCACGCCGGAGCAGTTGATGCAGTTCGGCGTGATGGGCGCGATGCTGGTCGCGGCGGTGGAGCACAAGGAGCGGCCTTCGGTGGGGCTGCTGAACATCGGCGTGGAAGACATCAAGGGGAACGAGACCGTGAAACGCGCGGCCGACCTGCTGCGCGACAGCGGGCTCAATTTCCACGGCAACGTGGAGGGCGACGACATTTTCAAGGGCACCACTGACGTCGTGGTGTGCGACGGCTTCGTCGGCAATGCCGTGCTCAAGGCGTCGGAGGGGGTCGTCACCATGATCGTGGCGTTCCTGCGGCAGGAGTTCTCGCGCAATCCCTTTCGCAAGTTCGCTGCGCTCGTGGCGCTGCCGGTGCTGAAGGCGCTGCGCCGGCGCATGGATCCGGGCCGCTACAACGGCGCCAGCCTGCTCGGCCTGCGCGGCGTGGTGATCAAGAGCCACGGCTCGGCCGACGCCTACGCGTTCGGCAAGGCGCTCGAGCGGGCGGTGGACGAGGTGCGCAACGACGTGATCCAGCGCATTTCGCAGAGCATGGCGAAAATGCATCCCGCGCCGCACGCGGCGCAGGCGGTCGGCGAATGACTTACTCGCGCATCGTCGGCACCGGCAGCTACCTGCCGCCGCGCATCATGACCAATGCCGAATTCGCGGCGCGTCTGGATACCAGCGACGAGTGGATCCGGGAACGCACCGGCATCGTGCAACGCCACATCGCCGCCGAGTCGCAGACCTCCAGCGACCTCGCGCTCGAAGCGAGCCGCGCGGCGCTGGCGGCGGCGGGCATGAAAGCGGCGGACCTGGACCTCATCATCGTTGCGACCTCGACGCCGGATTTCGTCTTCCCTAGCACCGCGTGCCTGCTGCAGGCGAAGCTGGGCGTCGCGAACTCCGCGGCGTTCGACCTGCAGGCGGTTTGCAGCGGGTTCATCTACGCGCTCGCCACCGCCGACAGTTTCATCCGCGCCGGCACCCACAAGTCCGCGCTGGTGGTGGGCGCCGAGGTGTTCTCGCGCATCCTGGACTGGAACGACCGCGGCACCTGCGTGCTGTTCGGCGATGGTGCCGGCGCTGTCGTGTTGGCTGCCGGCGCGCAACCAGGGCTGCACGCTTCCGTGCTGCGTGCCGATGGCAGCCATGCGGATATCCTCTCGGTTCCGGGCAATATTTGCGGCGGGCGCATCGTCGGCTCTCCCTACGTGCAGATGCAGGGAGGCCAGGTGTTCAAGTTCGCGGTCAAGGTGCTCGACGAGGTGGCGCGGGAGACCGTGGCCGCCGCCGGGATGCGCCTGGAGGACATCGACTGGCTGATCCCGCACCAGGCCAATGTGCGCATCCTGGAGGCCACGGCGAAAAAGCTCGGCCTGCCCAGGGAGAAACTGGTGGTGACCGTGGATCACCATGGCAACACGTCGGCGGCCTCGGTGCCCCTGGCGCTCGACGAATACGTGCGCGCCGGCAGGATCCGCAGCGGGCACCGCGTGCTGATGCAGGGCGTCGGCGGTGGATTCACCTGGGGCGCGACTCTCGCGACGATGTAGGACGATGAAACTGGCGATGGTGTTTCCGGGTCAGGGTTCGCAATCGGTCGGCATGCTGCAGGCCTACGCGGGCCTGCCCGGCGTAGACGAGGTGCGCCGCTGCGCCAGCGAGGCGCTTGGCGGAGACTTCGTCAAACTGCTCGACGAAGGGCCCGGCGAGGCGCTCAATCTCACGCTCAACACGCAACCGGCGATGGTCACGGCCGGTTTCGCGGCGTACAGCGCCTGGCGCGCGCTCGGCGGGCCCGTGCCCGCGGTGGTGGCGGGGCACAGCCTCGGTGAATACACCGCGCTGGTCGCCGCAGGGGCGATCGCGTTTCGCGACTGCCTGCCGCTGGTCAGGTACCGCGCGCAGTCCATGCAGGAAGCCGTGCCGGAGGGCCTGGGCGCGATGGCGGCTATCCTCAGCCTCGACGACGAGCAGGTGCGCGCCGCGTGCGAGGAGGCAGCGCAAGGCGAAGTGGTGCAGGCGGTCAATTTCAATGCGCCCGGGCAGATCGTCATCGCCGGCCACCGGACCGCTGTGGCGAGGGCCATGGAGGCATGCAAGGCGAGAGGCGCAAAGCGCGCGCTGCCGCTTCCTGTCAGCGCGCCGTTCCATTCGAGCCTGATGCGGCCGGCGGCGGAGAAGCTGCGCGCCTACCTGGAGGGCGTGCGCATGGCCGAATCGCAGATCGACCTGGTCAACAACGTGGACGTAGCGGTGCGCAGGCAGCCTGCGGAGATCAAGGATGCGCTGGTGCGCCAGGCGGCGTCGCCGGTCCGCTGGGTGGAGACGATAAGAAGAATGCGCGCCATGGGCGTGACCCATGTGGTGGAATGCGGCCCCGGCAAGGTGCTTGCGGGAATGAGCAAGCGCATCGACGGCGAGCTGCAAAGCCACGCACTGGCCGACAGGGCGTCGCTGGAGCAGGCGCTGGCCGCCCTGAAAGGTGCTCGATGACCTTGCAGGGGAAGCTTGCATTGGTTACCGGCGCAACGCGCGGCATCGGCCGCGCCATTGCGCTCGAACTCGGGCGCCAGGGGGCCACGGTCGTCGGCACGGCGACCGCCGAGGCTGGCGCGGCCGAGATCGGCGGCATGCTCTCTCAGGCAGGCATCAAGGGCGCGGGCAAGGTGCTGAACGTGCGCGACGCGGCGGGCTGCGACGCGCTGATCGAGGCCGTACAGAAGGAGCACGGGGACATCCTGATCCTGGTCAACAACGCGGGTATTACCCGCGACAATCTCGCGTTGCGCATGAGGGACGCGGAGTGGGACGATGTCATGGACACCAACCTCAAGGCGGTATTCCGCCTTTCGCGCGCGGTGATGCGCGGCATGATGAAGGCACGCTGGGGGCGCATCATCAACATCACTTCCGTGGTCGGCGCCTCCGGCAACCCGGGCCAGGCCAACTACGCCGCGGCCAAGGCGGGCGTGGTGGGCATGAGCAAGTCGCTGGCACGCGAACTGGCGAGCCGCAGCATCACCGTCAATTGCGTCGCGCCGGGATTCATCGATACCGACATGACGCGGGCGCTGCCGGAGGCGCAGCGCAACGCGCTGCTGGCGCAGATTCCGCTGGGCCGGCTGGGCGCTCCGGAGGATATCGGCGCGGCGGTGGCCTATCTCGCCTCGCCCGCCGCCGCCTACGTCACCGGCTGCGTGCTGCACGTGAACGGTGGCATGTACATGGCGTGAGGGAATGCGCGCCGATTTGGTAAAATCCGGGCCGCCGCTTGGCCCCCACAGGGAAGGAGCAAGAGATGGAAAACATCGAACAACGCGTCAAGAAGATCGTCGCCGAGCAGCTCGGAGTGAACGAGACGGAGATCAAGAGCGAGTCGTCCTTCGTCGACGACCTGGGCGCCGATTCTCTCGACACCGTGGAGCTGGTGATGGCCCTGGAGGAAGAATTCGAAACCGAGATCCCGGACGAGGACGCGGAGAAGATCACCACCGTCCAGCAGGCCATCGACTACGTCAAGGCCCATTCGAAGTCCTAAGTGCAGCGCCGCAGAGTCGCCGTCACCGGCCTGGGCATCGTTTGCCCGGTCGGCAATACCGTAGAGGAAGCGTGGAGCAGCTTGGTCGCGGGGAAACCCGGGATCGGGCCGATCACGCGCTTTGACGCGGCGGCGTTCGCCTGCCGCATCGCGGGCGAAGTGAAGGGCTTCGACGTTGCCGCGTACCTCCCGGCGAAGGAGGCGCGGCACATGGATACGTTCATCCACTACGGGCTCGCGGCGGCGATACAGGCATGGAAGGATTGCGGCCTGCAGGTGACGGAGGCGAACGCCGAGCGCATCGGCGTCAATATCGGCTCCGGCATCGGCGGGCTGCCGCGCATCGAGGAGACGCACGCTGAAGTGGTGCAACGCGGTCCGCGCCGCATCTCGCCGTTCTTCGTCCCCGCTACGATCATCAACATGATATCGGGGCACCTGTCGATCCTCTACGGCATGAAAGGCCCGAACCTTGCCGTGGTCACCGCCTGCACCACCGGGCTGCACGCCATCGGGCTGTCGGCGCGCTTGATCGAGTATGGCGATGCGGACGTGATGCTGGCCGGGGGTGCGGAAGCGACCATCTCGCCGCTGGGTGTCGGTGGTTTCGCCGCCGCGCGCGCCCTGTCCACGCGCAACGACGATCCTGCCACCGCCAGCCGTCCATGGGACAAGGATCGGGACGGTTTCGTGCTCGGCGAGGGGGGCGGCGTGCTGGTGCTGGAGGAGTTCGAGCGTGCCAAGGCGCGCGGCGCGCGGATCTATTGCGAGCTGGTCGGCTTCGGCATGAGCGGCGACGCCTTCCACATGACTGCGCCGGACCTCGACGGCCCGCGCCGCTCCATGTTGGCGGCGCTCGCCAACGCGCGCCTGGCCCCGGACAAGGTGCAGTATCTGAACGCGCACGGCACCTCCACGCCGCTGGGCGACAAGAACGAGACCGAAGCCGTCAAGCTGGCCTTCGGCGCCCACGCGGCGAAGCTGGTGGTGAATTCCACCAAGTCGATGACCGGCCACCTGCTGGGCGGCGCGGGCGGCATCGAGTCGGTGTTCACGGCGCTGGCGTTGCAGCGCCAGGTGTCCCCGCCGACGATCAACATCTTCAACCAGGATCCGGAATGCGACCTGGACTACTGCGCCAACACGGCGCGGGACCTCAGGATCGACTACGCCGTCAAGAACAACTTCGGTTTTGGCGGCACCAACGGCACGCTGGTGTTCGGCCGCATTTGACCGGCACGCCGCTGCTGCGACTGGAGTTGCGGGCCTCCCGGATACTGGCAGGCGCGCTGTTGCTGTTGCATGCGCTGGCAGCGGCCTGCATTGCGGTCGTGCTGCCCGGCGTCTGGGGCGCCACGCTGGCGGCGCTGGTCGCGGCGCTGGGCGTCGCCACCGCCTGGGACCGGGCGCTGCTGCGTTCCGCGCGTTCCGTGCGCTTTGTCGAGCTGTACGCTGGCGGGCTGGCGGTGCTGGGGCTGGCGGACGGCAGCCGGCTGGAGGGGCCCGTCGCCGCGCGACGCAACGTCAGCCCTTGGTGGGTGACTTTGCCCTTTGAGGGGCGCACTCGGCGTACCCTGCCGGTGGCCCGGGATATGCTTTCCGCGGGCGACTTCCGGCGCCTCAGAATCTGGGCGCTGTGGGGGCGGGTGCCCGGCGTGGCGGCACCGCAACCCGTTGCCTGAGCAACCGGCGGCTTCAGCCGCCGAACTATTTCAAAAGGTCAGTGTCTGTGGCACATAGGCGTTGCAGCCGGGTAGCGTTGGGTGGCGGCGATGTCTGAGCGCGACATCGACCAGCAGTTGGTGGAACGCGCCCAGCGCGGAGACAAGCGCGCCTTCGAGCTGCTGGTGGAGAAGTACCAGCGCAAGCTGGGCCGGCTGCTGGCGCGGTTCATCCGCGATCCGGCTGAGGTGGAGGATGTGACACAGGAAGCGTTCATCAAGGCATACCGGGCGCTGCCCGCGTTTCGCGGGGACAGCGCGTTCTATACGTGGCTGTACCGCATAGGCATCAACACCGCCAAGAACTACCTGATGGCGTTGGGGCGGCGGGCCCCCACCTCCACTGAAGTGGAGGCGGAGGATGCCGAGGGTTTCGAGGACGCAGAGCAGTTGCGCGACATCAACACGCCCGAGAGCATGTTGCTGTCGAAGGAGATCGCCACGACGGTGAACGCGGCGATCGAGGAGTTGCCCGAGGAACTGCGCACGGCGATACAGTTGCGCGAGATCGAGGGCATGAGTTACGAGGATATCGCGCGCATCATGGACTGCCCGATCGGCACCGTGCGCTCGCGCATCTTCAGGGCGCGCGAGGCGATCGCGGAACGGCTGCGGCCGCTGCTCGACACGCGCAAGGACCAGAGGTGGTAGCACGATGAAGTCGAAGATATCGGCATTGATGGACAGCGAGCTCGACGCACGCGAGCTGCACGAGCCGCTTTCCGCGCTGGGCGAGGATGGCGACGCCCGTGAGACCTGGCGCACCTATCACCTGATCAGCGACGCACTGCGCGGCGGAGCGATACTGTCCGCCAACTGCGCGCCGCGCGTGGCGCAGCGCCTGGCGCAGGAGCCGGCCCTGATCGCGCCGCTGCCGTCGGCGATTCGGCCGCCGGAGCGCGCGCGCTGGTTCGTGCCTTCGGCGCTTGCCGCGAGCGTCGCGGCGTTCGCCCTCGTCGGCTGGCTGGCGTTGGCGCCGCAGCAAGGGGCCGGCCCGGCCCCCGCGCCGCTTGCCCAAGCCCCCCAGGCGGAACGCGCCAAGGAGCCGGCGCATCTGCCCCTCACCAGCGCGGCCCAGGATTACCTCATCGCGCACCAGGCGTTTTCGCCGCGCAATTCGCTGCAGGGCATGGCGCCCTACGTGCGGTCCGTTTCCGATCAGTCCCCGGCGAGGAAACGATGAACCGCGCGGCCGGCGCCTTGCTGCTCTGGGCAGCCGCCGGGCTGGCGCAGGCGCAGGCCGCGCCGGAGGCGCTGGACTGGCTGCGCAAGATCTACCTGGCTAGCGAGAAGCTGTCCTATGCCGGCACCTTTGTCTACCAGCAGGGCGAGCGCACGGAGACTTCCCGCATCACGCGCCGTGCCGACGCCTCCGGCGGCATGGAGCGGTTGGAGGTGCTCGACGGCCCGCCGCGGGAAGTGGTGCGCACCCGGGACGAAATCCGCTGCTATCTGCCGGAAAGCCAGACGGTGAAAGTGGACCGCCGGCGCGACCAGCGCGCCTTTCCGGCGCTGCTGCCGGCGCAGGTCTCGGGCCTGACGGAGCATTATTCGATCACCATGGACGAGACCGCGCGCATTGCGGGCTTCGACTGCCAGGCGATCGTGCTTGCGCCCAGGGATGAGCTGCGCTACGGCTACAAGCTGTGGGCCGACGTGCATACCGGCATGCTGCTCAAGGCGCGGGCGTTCAACCATGCGGGCGAAACCGTGGAACAGTTCACCTTCACGCAGCTCGAGATCGGCAACGTGGCGCGCGAGCGACTGCGGCCGCCGGCTGCGGCGCGCAGCTGGCGCGTGGAGCAGTCTGCCGTCGCCCCCGCCAACCTGGCGGAGGCGGGCTGGAACATGCGCGCCGACTTGCCCGGGTTCCGCAAGGTGGTGGAGATCCGCAGGATGCTGCGCGATTCTCAGCCGGTTGGCCAGGTGGTGTATTCGGACGGCCTGGCGGCGGTTTCGATTTTCATCGAACCGATCGCGGGGCGCACGCAGGCCCCGCGCCTCGGGCTGGCCACCGTGGGGGCCGTCAACGTCTATACCCGCGAGGTGGCAAACCATCTCGTGACCGTGGTGGGCGAAGCACCGGCGGCCAGCGTGCAGCGCATGGGCAACCGTGTGGAGTTCCGCCGCCCGCAGTGAGCGACCGCGCCGCGGGTCCTTCCGCGGCGCCATACCTTCAAGAGGAAATCCCATGCGATTGATCAGAGCCGCCGCCGCGATAGTCCTCACCCTGTGCGCGGCATTTGCAACTGCGCAGGGCCGCGAGCTGCCCGATTTCACCCGCCTGGTCGAGGAGCAGGGCGCCGCGGTGGTGAATATCAGCACCACGCAGGCGGCGCGGCGGGCGGCGGTGCCGCAGATCCCCAACATGGAGGACGAAGAGGTTCTGGAATTCTTCCGGCGCTTCATCCCGCGCCAGCAGCCCGGCCCCGGCTCGCGGCCGGAGAGCCGCTCGCTCGGCTCGGGCTTCATCATCAGCACGGACGGCTACATCCTGACCAATGCGCACGTCATCGACTCCGCGGACGAGATCAACGTCAAGCTGACCGACAAGCGCGAGTACAAGGCCAAGGTGATCGGTGCCGACAAGCGCACCGACGTGGCGCTGATCAAGATCGAGGCCGCCGGCCTGCCGTCGGTGCGCCTGGGCGATCCCGCCCGCCTGAAGGTGGGCGAGTGGGTGGTGGCGATCGGCTCGCCCTTCGGTTTCGAGAGCACCGTGACCGCCGGCATCGTCAGCGCCAAGGGCCGCTCGCTGCCGCAGGAGAATTTCGTCCCGTTCATCCAGACGGACGTGGCCATCAACCCCGGCAACTCCGGCGGCCCGCTGTTCAACATGCGCGGCGAGGTGGTCGGGGTCAATTCGCAGATCTACAGCCGCACGGGCGGGTTCATGGGGTTGTCCTTCGCGATCCCCATCGACGTGGCGCTCGACATCCAGAAGCAGCTGCGCGACAAGGGCCGCGTCTCGCGCGGGCGCATCGGCGTGGTGATCCAGGACGTCAACAAGGATCTGGCGCTGTCGTTCGGCCTCGACCGGCCGCGCGGCGCCCTGGTGAATTCGGTGGAGAAAGGCAGCCCGGCGGACAAGGCCGGCATCGAGGCCACCGACATCATCACGCGCTTCGATGGCAAGCCGGTGGAATCCTCCGGCGACCTGCCGCGCATCGTCGGCGCGACGCGTCCGGGCGCCAGCGCCCAGGTCGAAGTCTGGCGCAAGGGCGCTGCGCGCACGCTGCCCCTGACCGTCGGCGAACTGCAGGAGGAGCGCGTGGCCGCGCGCGATGCGCCGCGCGAGCGCAAGCCGGCGGAGCTCGCGGCCAACCGCCTGGGGATCGTGGTGAACGAACTCAGCGCCGAGCAGAAAAAGGACATGCGGCTGGGGCAGGGCCTGGTGGTGGTGGAGGTGCGGCCCGACGCGAGGGCCGACGTGCGCCGGGGCGACGTGATCCTGAAGATGGTGCACAACGGCCAGCACACCGAGCTGAAGACTTCCGAGCAGTTCAACAAGCTGCTCGCGGGACTGGACAAGAATGCCGTGATCACGCTGCAGGTGCGCCGCGGCGAGAACACCGCGTTCGTCACGGTCAGCGGCCTGGCGGACAAGGGCTAGGCGGCGCCCTGGCACTGCGGCTTTACGGGCGCGCCTGCTGCCACCTGTGCGAGGAGATGGCACGCGCCCTGCGCTCGCTCGGCGTGGCCTTCGAGGAATTCGATGTCGACGCCGATGCGGCGCTCGAATCCCGGTACGGCGAGCTGGTGCCGGTGCTCACGGACGCGGCGGGCGTCGAGATCTGCCACACCCGCCTGGACCAAGCGGCACTGCAGGCGCGGCTTGCGGTAAGATAGCGCCCGCAGCAGAGAAGGGTGCCCTGGGCACCCTTTTTTGTGCTTCCCATGACGCCGCAGAGCCGCATCCGCAATTTCTCGATCATCGCCCACATCGACCACGGCAAGTCGACGCTCGCCGACCGCATCATCCAGTTGTGCGGCGGCCTGTCCGAGCGCGAGATGGGCGACCAGGTGCTCGATTCGATGGACCTGGAACGCGAGCGCGGCATCACCATCAAGGCACAGACCGCGGCGCTCCAGTACCAGGCCCGCGACGGCGAACGCTATCTGCTCAACCTGATCGACACGCCCGGGCACGTCGATTTCTCCTATGAGGTGAGCCGCTCGCTCGCCGCCTGCGAGGGCGCGCTGCTGGTGGTAGACGCCTCGCAGGGGGTGGAGGCGCAGACGGTGGCCAACTGCTACACCGCGATCGAGCAGGGCGTCGAGGTGATCCCGGTGCTGAACAAGATCGACCTGCCTTCGGCCGACCCGGAGAAGGCCATCCAGGAGATCGAAGACGTCATCGGCATCCCGGCGCAGGGTGCGCTGCGCGCCAGCGCCAAGACCGGGGAGGGCGTGCCGGAGATCCTCGAGGCGGTGATCGCCCGGATCCCGCCGCCCAAAGGCGACCCCGAGGCGCGCTTGCAGGCATTGGTGATCGACTCCTGGTTCGACAACTACGTAGGCGTGGTGATGCTGGTGCGCATGGTCCAGGGCACGCTGCGCCCCAAGGACAAGGTGCTGCTGATGAGCACCGGCGCGGCCCACCTGTGCGAGCAGGTCGGCGTGTTCACCCCCAAGTCGCAAGCACGCGAGCAGCTGGTCGCCGGGGAGGTCGGTTTCGTGGTCGCCGGCGTGAAGGAGCTGCGCGAGGCCAAGGTCGGCGACACGATGACGCGCACCGACAAGCCGGCGCCGGCGCCGCTGCCCGGCTTCAAGGAGATCAAGCCGCAGGTGTTCGCCGGCCTGTACCCGGTGGAGTCGAACCAGTACGAGGGCCTGCGCGAAGCCCTGGAAAAGCTGCACCTGAACGACGCCTCCTTCCACTACGAGCCGGAGGTGTCGCAGGCGCTGGGCTTCGGTTTCCGCTGCGGTTTCCTCGGCCTGCTGCACATGGACATCGTGCAGGAGCGGCTGGAGCGCGAATACGGCATGCAGCTGGTGACCACCGCGCCGTCGGTGGTGTACGAAGTCCTGCTGCGCGACGGCTCGGTGCAGCAGATCTCCAACCCCGCGAAGCTGCCCGATCCCTCGCAGATCGAGGAGATCCGCGAGCCGATGATCGCCACCACCATTTTCGTGCCGCAGGAGTATGTCGGCCCGGTGATGACCCTGTGCACCGAGAAGCGCGGCACGCAGACCAACTTGCACTACTCGGCGCGCCACGTGGTGCTGTCCTACGACCTGCCGCTGAACGAAGTGGTGCTCGATTTCTTCGACCGGCTGAAGTCGCTGACGCGCGGCTTCGGCTCGATGGACTACGAATTCAAGGCCTACCGGCCGGCCGACGTGATCCGGCTCGACGTGCTGGTGAACGGAGAACGGGTCGACGCCCTGTCCAGCATGGTGCACCGCGAGGCGGCGCAGCGCCGCGGGCGCGAGCTGGCGGCGCGCCTGCGCGGCCTGATCCCGCGGCAGATGTTCGACGTGGCGATCCAGGCGGCGATCGGCTCCAACATCATCGCGCGCGAGAACGTCAAGGCGCTGCGCAAGAACGTGCTCGCCAAGTGCTACGGCGGCGACGTCTCGCGCAAGCGCAAGCTGCTGGAGAAGCAGAAGGAAGGCAAGAAGCGCATGAAGCAGGTCGGCTCGGTGGAGATTCCCCAGGAGGCGTTCCTGGCGGTGCTGCAGAGGGACTCCGACTAGCCGATGAATTTCGCCCTGTTCCTGCTGATCCTGCTGGTGGTGACCGGCGGCGTGTGGGCGCTGGACGCGCTGCTGCTGCGCAAGCGGCGCCGGGAAGGCGCGAGGCAGCCGTGGTGGGTGGAGTACTCGGTCAGCTTCTTCCCGGTGATCCTGATCGTGTTCCTGCTGCGCTCGTTCCTGTTCGAACCGTTCAAGATTCCCTCGGGCTCGATGATCCCGACCCTGCTGGTCGGCGACTTCATCCTGGTCAACAAGTTCAGCTACGGCATTCGCCTGCCGGTGGCGAACGTGAAGCTGGTCGACATCAATTCGCCGCGGCGCGGCGACGTGATGGTGTTCCGCTACCCCGAGGATCCGTCGCTCGACTACATCAAGCGGGTGGTCGGCGTCCCGGGCGACCGCATCGAATACCGCAACAAGCGCCTGACGATCAACGGCCAGCCGGTGCCGGTGCAGCAGATCGAAGACTACCTGTCGCGCGAGCGCATGCAGTATTCGCGGCGCTTCCTCGAGACTCTGAACGGCGTCCAGCACGAGATCATGCTGGAGGAGGACGCCCCCGCCTTCGTGGGCCAGGGGCGCGCTTTCCCGCATTCCGGCAATTGCACCTACAATACGACGGGACTGGCGTGCACGGTTCCGCCAGGCCACTATTTCATGATGGGCGACAACCGCGACAATTCGAGCGACAGCCGGGTATGGGGTTTCGTGCCCGACGAGAACATCGTCGGCCGCGCGTTCTTCATCTGGCTCAACTTCGGGGAGCTCGGCCGTTTCGGCTCTTTCCGATGAAGGCCTTTTTCGACAGGAGACCGACCATGCGCAACAGGCAGCAGGGAATCACCTTGATGGGGCTGATCGCCGGCGCGGCGGTGCTCATTTTCGCCGCCGTACTGGCGATGAAGCTGGTGCCCTCGTACATCGAGTTCTTCGCCGTGAAGAAGGCCATGGCGGGGATCGCGGTCGACACGCGCGGCCGGAGCGCCTCGGTGGCGGACATCCGCCGCCTGTTCGAGAACCGCTCGGCGGTCGACGATATCAACAGCGTCAAGTCGAGCGACCTCGAAATCAGCAAGGAAGGCAACGATTATGTCGTGGCCGCCGCCTGGCGCAGGGAGATCCCGCTGTTCGCCAACATCGGCGTGTACATCGACTTCACGGCGTCGACCAGGGACTGACCCGGGCGTCGCTCAAAGCTTGTCCAGCACCACGCGCCTCGAGGAACGTCTCGGCCACCGATTCGAGCGCGCCGGGCTGCTCGAGCAGGCGCTGACGCACCGCAGCTACGGCTCCCCGCACAACGAGCGCCTCGAGTTTCTCGGCGACGGCGTGCTGGACTGCGTCGTGGCGCAGGAGCTTTTTGCCCGTTTCCCCGCTTTGAGCGAGGGCGAGTTGTCGCGGCTGCGCGCCAGCCTGGTGCGCAAGGAAGCGCTCGCCGCGGTGGCGCGCGACCTCGGGCTTGGCGATCATCTGCGACTCGGCGAGGGCGAGAGCGCGAGCGGGGGTGCCACCCGCCCTTCGATATTGGCCGACACCCTGGAAGCCCTGTACGGTGCCGTGTTCCTGGATGCCGGATACGAGCGCGCGCGCCACGCGGTCTGCACTACGTTCGGCTCCGCGCTCGATTCGCTGGACCCCAATGCCACCGCCAAGGATCCGAAAACCCGTCTGCAGGAGCTGCTGCAGGCGCGTGGCCAAGGCTTGCCCAGCTACCGTGTGGTCGCGACGCAGGGCGCCGCGCACCAGCAGATCTTCGAAGTGGAATGCGTCGTGGAGCAGCTCGGCTTGCGCGCCACGGGCCATGGCGAGGCGCGCCGCGCCGCGGAGCAGCAAGCGGCCGAGGCGCTGCTGCGGCAACTGGGCGCATGAGCGGCTTTCGCAGTGGCACGGTGGGCCTGGTGGGCAAGCCGAATACCGGCAAGTCCAGCCTGCTCAACAAGCTGCTGGGCCAGAAACTGGCCATCGTGTCGCCGCGCGAGCAGACGACGCGCCACCTGCTGACGGGGATCCTCACCACCGCGGACTGCCAGTACGTTTTCGTCGATGCGCCGGGCTTCCAGATGCGGCATCGCAATCTGCTCAACCGCTCCCTGAACCGGCGCGCCGGCGAGGTGGCGCGGGACGTGGACGTGGTGGCGTTTGTCCTGGAAGCGCTGCACTTCGACGCGGCCGACCGGGCGGCGCTGGCCAAGGTGCCGCAGGGCAGACCCGTGGTGGCGGTCGTCAACAAGATCGACCTCGTGCGCCCGGCCGAGAAGTTGCTGCCGTTCCTCGAACGCGTCGCGCGGGAGCGCGCTTTCGATGCCATCGTTCCGGTGTCGGCGGCCAGCGGGCGCAACTTGGCCGAACTGCTGCGCGTGCTGCGCGCGCGCTTGCCCGAGGGCAAGGCGATGTACCCGGATGACCAGCTCACCGACCGCGACGAGCGCTTCTTCGCGGCGGAACTGCTGCGCGAAAAGATCTTCAGGTTGCTCGGCGAGGAGCTGCCTTACCGCTGCGAGGCAGTGGTGGACAGCTTCCGCGAAGAGGGGCGGCTGCGGCGCATCGAGGCCACCATCTGGGTCGAGCGTGAGAGCCACAAGCCGATCGTGATCGGCAAGCAGGGCGCGACGCTGAAGCGGATATCCACTGAAGCGCGCAAGGACATGGAACGCCTGTTCGGCGGCAAGGTTTTCCTGCAGGTCTGGGTCAAGGTCAGGCGACGCTGGACCGACGACGAACGCCTGCTGCGCCAGCTGGGCTACGCATGACGCGCCGGCGCACCGAGCGCGAGCCCGCGTTCGTCCTGCACAGCTATCCTTACAAGGAGACGAGCCTGATCGTGGAGGTGTTCACGCGCCACCGCGGCCGCGTCGGGTTGTTGGCGCGCGGTGCGCGGCGGCCCCGCTCGGCGATCCGCGGCACGCTGCTCGCGTTCCATCCCCTGCGGCTGAGCTGGAGCGCCTCCGCCGAGCTCGGCACCTTGCTGGCGGCCGAATGGTCCGGCGGCCAACCCGCCCTTGCGGGCATGGGCCTGATGTGCGGCTTCTACATCAACGAGCTGCTGCTGAAGCTGCTGCCGCGGGAAGACGCGCACGAAGCCCTGTTCGACGCGTATGCCGACAGCATGGCGCGCCTCGCTTCACGCGAGGATCTTGCGGCCGTGCTGCGCGGCTTCGAGCGCAGGCTGCTCACCGAACTCGGGTATGCTCCCCTGCTCGAGCGCGACGCCGGCAGCGGGCAGCCCGTGGACCCTGCGCGGCGCTACACCTACGAGCCGGAGCGCGGACCGTTGGCGGCGAATGGCGACGCCGGGCAGGCGGTCACCGTCGGCGGCCAGACGCTGCTCGACATGGCGCGCGACGACTATTCGCGCACGGAGACGCGCGACGAGGCGCGGCGCCTGATGCGCTGGCTGATCGCTGCGCGTCTGTCGGGACAAGCGCTGCATACGCGCGAAGTGCTGCGGGAGCTGCAGGAACTATGATCGAGCTCGGCGTCAACGTGGACCACGTGGCGACAGTGCGTCAGGCGCGCCGCACCTACGAACCGGACCCGGTGTGGGCGGCGGTGGAAGCGCACCTCGGCGGCGCCGATGGCATCACGGTGCACCTGCGCGAGGACCGGCGCCACATCCAGGACGAGGACGTGCGCCGGCTGCGCGAGCTGACCCACATCAAGCTCAACCTGGAAATGGCTGCCA
>Ga0210379_10000317_pt1 | contig 15229 bp, 14 predicted proteins | sample PLMedo_2_FD_155468 | JGI IMG/M metagenome (GOLD analysis project Ga0210379, IMG submission 155468) | Groundwater sediment microbial communities from an aquifer in East River, Colorado, USA - PLM4_32_coex redo | ecosystem: Environmental > Terrestrial > Soil > Riparian zone | place: USA: East... | reverse complement strand
CTCACCGCTCACCGCTCACCGCTCACCGCTCACCTTCATCCGATGCTGACGCAAACAAGCCCAGGCACGACCCGCGATGCCCTCGCGGGCCTGATCCCGGTCTCGATCATCACCGGCTTCCTGGGCAGCGGCAAGACCACGCTCTTGAACCGGCTGCTCAAGCGGCCGGAGATGAACCGGGTGGCCGTCGTCGTCAACGAACTGGGCGAGATCGGCATCGACAACGATCTCGTCGAGGTCTCATCCGAGCAGATGATGCTGCTCAACAACGGCTGCCTGTGCTGCGTGCTGCGCGGCGACCTGCAGGAAACCCTGCGCGACCTCTTTATCAAGCGCCGCAACGGCGAGATCATCGATTTCGACCGCGTGGTGATCGAGACCACCGGGCTCGCCGACCCGGCGCCGGTGATGCAGACGCTGATCACCGATTCGCTGCTGCTCGAGCAATACCGCCTCGACTGCGTGGTGACGCTGGTGGACGCGGTCAATGCCCCTGGCCAGCTGGTGCAGTTCACCGAGCCGGTGAAGCAGGTCGCGCTGGCCGACCGGCTGGTGGTGACCAAGTCGGACCTGGTGACGGAGAAGCAGCTCACTGCGCTCACCTCTCGGCTACGCGAGATCAACCCGAAGGCGCCGGTAAAGATTGCCTTGAATGGCGAGGTCGAACTGTCGTTCCTGGTGGATGTCGGCTTGCGGCGTGCCGACGCGCGGCTGGAGGAAGTCGAGCGCTGGCTCGGGGCGGGTGAGGAAGAGGACGAACATGGCCACACGCACCGTCACGACGAAATGGTACAAACCTTCGTGCTGCGCTTCGATAGGCCGCTGCCGTGGGAAGCGTTCACGCAATGCCTCGAAGTGCTGACCGCGTTGCGCGGGCCGGACCTACTGCGCGTGAAAGGGTTGGTCAATGTTGCCGGCAAGGCGGGCCCGATGGTGGTGCAGGGCGTGCAGCACCTGTTCCACCCGCCGCTCGAGCTCGCAGCCTGGCCGGGTACCGACCGCACCACGCGGCTCGTCTTCATCACCCGCGGCATAGCGCGCGAGGCCGTTGCCGACCTGTTCAAGGCAATCGGCGCGGTGACCGCAGGCCAGTCCGTCTGAGCGGCGCGGGAATTCCGGTATCCGTTGCGTGAATCTCGTCGAGATCGCGCGCCGACTGCGTGATGACGCCGCGCGCCTCAAGTTCGCGCCGCCGGTGGCTTACGTCTACAACCCGCTGGCCTACGCCTGGATACCCCACCGCACCTATCTCCAGCGCTACGGGGCCGGATCGCCGCAGGTCCTGCTGCTCGGAATGAATCCCGGGCCATTCGGCATGGCGCAGACCGGCGTGCCCTTTGGCGATGTTGCCATGGTCCGCGACTGGCTGGGCATCGAGGCGGCCGTTGTGCGGCCCGCGCGCGAGCATCCCAAGCGGCCGGTTGCGGGATTCCAATGCGCCCGTGGCGAAGTGAGCGGTCAACGGCTGTGGGGTTGGGCGCGGAATGCGTTTGGCACCCCGCAGCGTTTCTTCGCGCGGTTTTTCGTCGTCAACTATTGCCCGCTCGTGTTCATGGAAGCGGGCGGGCGCAACCATACTCCGGACAGGCTGCAGCGCGCCGAGAGCGCGGCACTGTTCGGCGCGTGCGACAAAGCATTGCGGCGCACCGTCGAGCAGATGCGCCCGGAATACGTGGTGGGGGTGGGGCGTTTTGCCGCGGACCGCGCGGCGGCCGCGCTGAAGGGCCTGCGGGTCAAGCTCGGCGTCGTGCCGCACCCCAGTCCCGCGAGCCCGCTCGCGAATCGCGGCTGGGCCGCGCAGATGACGCGCGCGCTGGCGGGACAGGGAATCGCGATCGACAAATGAGCAACGGCCGCGCAGATGCGCGGCCGTTTGCTGCAATTGGAATCAGGCTGTTACCAATAAACGCCTGGGCATAAGGATCTTGTCGGGCCCAAGGCTGGCAAAGTCCTAGCGGGAGGTTGCGCCGGCGATCTTCGGCTGCGAGGGGTGAAAAACGTAACCCTCGTTCTGGGCATTGACCAGGCAGCCCTCGTACTCCTTGTACGCGGTTCGTGATTCGTTGACGACGACACGATCCATGGTGAGGCGCTGCCATCTCCACCGCCGGTCCTGGTCGACGTAAAAGCGCCAGATGTAATTCATCCTCAGCCCCCCATACGCCTACTATACGCCAGTTTTATTTGGCTCCCCGAGCTGTGCTCGAACCAACGACCTTTGGATTAACAGGCCTGTTCAAGACTCCTTACAACAAGAAGTTACATCACGTAACATTAAACTGCAATCTTCAGGGGAGGGGAAATCATGGATTGCCTAGAGCGATATCCATACCTGACCGCAGGCGTCATCGCTGTATTGCTTTCTTTAGTATTCGGCCTGGTAATGCAGCATACGTTGCTTGATAAGTCTCAGCGCGGCGGGCGCGCATACAGCCTTGGCGTACTTGAATGCATCATTTTTATGGCGGCATTCTCGGGAGCAGGCACGATGGGCGCAGCATGGCTGGGTTTTAAGGTTGCCTCCAAGTGGAAAAGCTGGACTCTGTTCTCCGCGAATACGGAGGATGAAAAAGTGAAGGACTTGACGACCCCGAAGGAGGTTGGCCGGCAGTACCGCAGCTTTTTGGTAGGCACCGCAGTGAATCTTGTAATTGGGCTAGTTACAGCAGGGATCGCTTCCGCATTGAGCGGTAAGGCCGTTCCCTGGCCATAGCCAACATATTTCGCATCATGGGCGCTGGCCGCGGCGATTGACGTCGTACACGTCCGCTTTGGTTCGTTCCTTAATCCGCCTGTTCCAGGCCTATTTACGACCCCACTAGACGCAAAGGGACATACTTGGCGACCCTGGAAAGGATGGCTCCCCGCGCTGGGCTCGAACCAGCGACCGGCGGACCAATAGAGGGCTAAGTAGGTGTTTTCAGTCGTAACGTGCCAGTCCCGAAAACCTGCAAGAGGTTCTTGAGGTTGCGCCGTGGAGAGGGAATTCGTACCGTTCAAAATGGCGAGTACAAAGCAACAGGGGCTAGCATTGCGCTAGCCCCTGCACTTTATGGCTCCCCGAGCTGGGCTCGAACCAGCGACCTGCGGATTAACAGTCCGTCGCTCTACCAACTGAGCTATCGGGGAATATTCGTGGCGGCCGCCGTGAAAATCCCTTTGGTGCAGCTCCAAAACGGCGCTTATTTTAACAGGTTGCGACGGGTGGCAGTCATTCAGCCTGGCGGGTCGGCAGTAACCAGCAGCGACTACCGATACGCTCATACCGACATTGCCGCAACAAATATCGGGACCGCGTTCGGCGCCAATGTCAGGCAGCAGGCCGAAAACCTGTTCGAAATAAGAGAGGAACAGTTAACATGATGAAATCCATGCGACAGGGCCGCATGGATTTCATACCAGCACGCTGGCGATCGCGCGCGCGACGTAATCCACGTTGCGTGAGTTGATCGCGGCGACGCAGATGCGGCCGCTGTCGATGGCATAGAGCGAGTATTCCTTACGCAGCCGTCCGACCTGCTCCCGGGATAGTCCGGAGTAGGAGAACAAGCCGCGCTGGTTGACGACGAAACTGAAGTCGAAATCGGCGCGCTGCGCCCGGATCTTCTCCACCAGCACGCGCCGCATGGTCTTGATGCGCTCGCGCATTTGTCCCAGCTCCCGGTCCCAAAGCGCGCGCAGCTCGGGCGTCGTCAGGACCGTGGTCACCGCCTGCGCTCCATGCGTAGCCGGGCTGGAATAGTTGGTGCGGATCACGCGCTTCAACTGGCTCAGCGTGCGGGCGGCCTCATCCTGACTGCCGGTTACCACCGACAAGGAGCCGACGCGCTCGCCGTACAGCGAGAGCGACTTGGAGAACGAGCTCGACACGAACACCACCGGGCACGCCTGGGCGAAACGGCGCACCGCCATCGCGTCGGTATCGAGGCCGTCGGCGAAGCCCTGGTACGCCATGTCGAGGAACGGCACCAGCCGGCGGCGATTGACGACTTCGATGATCCGCTCCCACTGTCCGGGCGCAAGGTCCACCCCGGTCGGGTTGTGGCAGCAGGCGTGCAACACCGCGACCGACCCGGCAGGCAACCGGTCGAGGGCGCCGATCATGCCGTCGAAATCGAGGCCGTGCGTGGCCGGGTTGTAGTAGGGGTAGGCGCCGACCTTGAAGCCGGCGTATTCGAACACCGCCTGGTGATTCTCCCAACTCGGGTTGCTGATCCACAGGCCCGTCCCGGGATTGATCCGGCGCAGCAGGTCGCCGCCAACCTTGAGCGCGCCGGTGCCGCCCAGCGTCTGCACCGTCACCACACGCTGCTCGCGCACCGCGGGGCTGTCCTTGCCGAAGACCAGCTCCTGCACCGCGCGGTCGTAGGCAGGAATGCCGTCGATCGGCAGGTAGTTGCGAGGCAGGGGGCTTTCCGCGAGCTTCTGTTCGACGCGGCGAACGCACTCCAGGACCGGGACTTTGCCGTTGTCGTCGTAATAAACGCCGACGCCAAGGTTGACTTTGTTGGGGTTGGTGTCCGTGTTGTAGGCCTCGGTGACGCCCAGGATGGGGTCACGCGGCGCCATTTCGAGGCCGGCTAGCAGGGTCTGGCTCATATCTTGTCGGGAACCCGGGGAAATATGGATGAAAAACTTTCCAGTCAGGCGATATCTTACCCGTTGGGGCGCCTGGACGTAACCGGACAACGCGCGAACGGGCACGGGCGATGACAGGCTGGCGGCAGGGCGCCGCATTGTGGGAAAATCAAAGGTTAACTTTCACGATCCCGGGCAGAAATGAACCGACCCGCACCCGATCCCAAGATTGTTGCCAATGCTCCGGCGCTGGCCGAATTTCCCGGGAGCCCGTATCGCCTGAACCTGCTGTTCCCGCCGGCTGGCGACCAACCCGAGGCGATCGAGAAGCTCGTCGCCGGCGTGCGCGACGGACTCCCGTTCCAGACCCTGCTCGGGGTCACCGGCTCCGGCAAGACCTACACCATGGCGCACGTCATCGCCCAGCTCGGCTGCCCGGCGCTGATCATGGCGCCGAACAAGACACTGGCGGCGCAGCTCTATTCGGAGATGCGCGAGTTTTTCCCGGAAAACGCGGTCGAGTACTTCGTCTCGTACTACGACTATTACCAGCCCGAAGCCTACGTGCCGTCGAAGGACCTGTTCATCGAGAAGGACTCCAGCATCAACGAGCACATCGAGCAGATGCGGCTCTCGGCCACCAAATCGCTGCTCGAGCGCCGCGACACCATCATCGTCTGCACTGTTTCCGCGATCTACGGCATCGGCGACCCGATGGACTACCACAGCATGATCCTGCACCTGCGGGAGCGCGAGAAGCTGCCGCAGCGCGAGGCCATCCAGCGCCTCGCCGCCATGCAGTACGAGAGAAACGAATTCGAGTTCCGGCGCGGCGTGTTCCGGGTGCGCGGTGAGGTGCTCGACATCTTCCCGGCCGAGAATTCGGAAACGGCGGTCCGACTGACGCTGTTCGACGACGAGGTGGAGTCCATCCACGTGTTCGACCCGCTCACCGGCCAGGTGCTGCAGCGCGTGCCGCGCTTCACGGTATATCCTTCCAGCCATTACGTCACGCCGCGTTCCACGACGCTGCGCGCGATCGAGGCGATCAAGGCGGAGCTGCGGGAGCGCAGCGACTGGTTCCAGAAGGAGAACAAGCTGGTCGAAGCCCAGCGCATCGAGCAGCGCACGCGCTTCGACCTCGAGATGCTGGCGGAAATGGGCTTCTGCAAGGGCATCGAGAACTATTCGCGGCACCTCTCGGGTCGCCAGCCGGGAGAGCCGCCGCCGACGCTGATCGATTACCTGCCGCACGACGCGTTGATGATCGTCGACGAGAGCCACGTCACCGTTCCGCAACTGGGCGGCATGTACCGCGGCGACCGCGCGCGCAAGGAAAACCTGGTGAACTACGGCTTCCGGCTGCCGTCGGCCCTGGATAACCGGCCGCTGCGCTTCGACGAGTTCGAACAGCACTTGCGGCGCACCGTGTTCGTTTCCGCGACCCCGGCCGAGTACGAGCGGACGCACCAGGCCCAGGTGGTGGAGCAGGTGGTGCGGCCGACCGGGCTGGTGGACCCGATGCTGGAGGTGCGGCCCGCTGCCACGCAGGTGGACGATCTGCTGTCCGAGATCAACGAGCGGGTAAAGGTGAACGAACGCGTCCTGGTGACCACGCTCACCAAGCGGATGGCGGAAGATCTCACCGATTACTACAGCGAGCAGGGCGTCAAGGTGCGTTACCTGCACTCCGACATCGACACCGTTGAGCGCGTCGAGATCATCCGCGACTTGCGCCTGGGGCAGTTCGACGTGCTGGTTGGCATCAACCTGCTGCGCGAGGGGCTCGACCTGCCAGAAGTGTCGCTGGTGGCGATACTCGACGCGGACAAGGAGGGTTTCCTGCGCTCGGAGCGCTCGCTAATCCAGACCATCGGGCGCGCGGCGCGGCACATCAACGGCAGCGCGATCCTCTATGCGGACAGAGTCACCGACTCGATGCGCCGGGCCATGGATGAGACCGAGCGCCGCCGCCGGAAGCAGACGGCCTACAATGCTGCGCGCGGTATTACCCCGATCGGCATCTCAAAGCGCATCAAGGACATCATCGAAGGGGTGTACGATCACGAGGAGGCGCGCACCCAACTGAAGGCAGCGCAAACCCAGGCGCGCTACGAAACCATGGACGAGAAGGCGCTGACGCGGGAGTTGAAGCAACTGGAGAAGGCCATGCTGGAGGCGGCACGCAACCTCGAATTCGAGCGCGCGGCGCAACTGCGCGACCAGTTGCGGGCGCTCAAGGAACGCCTGTTCATCGAAGTAGCATGAGCACGCAAATCCGGATCCTGTTTGTTTGCATGGGCAACATCTGCCGCTCGCCCACCGCCGATGGGGTATTCAAGCATTACGTCGCTGAAGCCGGTCTTGCGGAGCGGATTTCCAGCGATTCCGCGGGCACCCTCGACTATCACGTCGGTGAGCCACCGGATGCGCGCGCGCAACTGGCGGCGAGCCGTCGCGGCTACGATCTAAGCACGCTGCGCGGGCGTCAAGTCAGCCATCGGGATTTCGCCGATTTCGACTACGTGCTGGCGATGGACGAAACCAACCTGAACGCGCTCGTGCGCCTGTGTCCTCCGCAGCACACGCACAAGCTGAAGCTCTTCATGAAGTTCAGCTCGATTGCAGGATCGATTGAGGTGCCCGATCCCTACTATAGCGGCCCCAAGGTATTCGAGCAGGTACTCGACATGGTGGAGCAGGCGGCGCAGGGGCTGCTGCGCCACCTGCGGGCGCGGATCGACGTTTAGTCCGGCACGTTGCTAGGGGCGCTGGTCCGTTTCGATCTGCACCAGAGGCTCTTCGCTGACCGGCTGCGAGGGCGGACGTACCCGCCGCGGGCGCGACACAGGTACTTCCTCGACGGCCTCCTGCTGTACCGACCCGATTTTTTCGGGATCCGATTCGACCTGTTTCAGTTCCGGGGGCCATTCGATCTTGACCGGAATTGCAGGGGCATAGCCGGCGCCGGCCGGAACGGCATCCACTTGCGCCGCCGTCTGCTGGGGATATTCGCGCACCTGCTCGTTTTCAAACGCTGGACGCTCGATGCGCGGTTCCTGGTACGAACCGCCTGCCGGCCTGACGTCCTCGGTCATCGTGCTTGCCGCCACCGGCTCGAACTGGCTGGCAGCCGCTGCTGTCATCTCGCTCGCTGGACGAAACAGCTCTCGTTCCGCCGCTTCCGGTTGCGGCCCGCGTACGGATTGTCCGCCGCCGCCTTCCCCCTGGCGCTGCTCCTGGCGGTCGCGGCCGCCGCGGCGGCGCCTTCTGCCCCGTCCTTCACGCTGCTCGCCGTGCTCGCGCGGCGGCGGCTGGTCCTGTGCCGCACCGCGCTGCGGTTGCTGAGGCTGCTGCTGCCGCGGTCCCTGGCCCTGGGAATGCTGCCGGTTGCCTTCGTGCCGTCGCTGGTCGTTTCGATCCTGCTCGTTGCGGTGACGCCCGCCGTCGCGTTGCTGGTCGCGGTTGCGCTGGTGGTCCTGGCGCTGACCGCCTTGTTGCCCGCGTTCAGGCTGGCGATCTCGGCGTCCGCCGTCCCGGTCGCCGCGTTCGTGCCGGCCGCGGTGCTGAGGGCGTTCCGGAAGCGGGGGACGCGCAGCGCTTTCTGCCGGCGCGGTGGCAGGGGGTGACGGGCGCTTGAACCAGCCGAAGATCTTCCCGATGATCGAGGCTTCGGCTGCGGCAGGCGCGGCGGGTTGCGGCTGCTGTTCCGCCTTAACTTCCCTCGCGACGGGTATCGGCGCCGGCTGCTGCGGCGTTATGCCTTTAACCACGGCTTCCGGGCGCGGTGCTGCCGGTTCGGACGATCCCGGCTGCGCCTTCTGTTCCTCCTCGGTCGGGAGCGTCACCAGGTTGTAGCTGGCCGGCAGCGGTTCGGTCTTGTTGAGGTCGTCGTGGCGCATCCGAGTGATCGTGTAATTCGGCGTCTCGAGATGCACGTTGGGGATCAGCATGATAGTGACACGATGCCGCGTCTCGATCGACTGCAGGTCCACGCGTTTCTCGTTCAGCAGGAAGGTGGCGACGTCCACCGGCACCTGGGCATTGACCACCCCGGTGTTTTCCTTCATCGCTTCCTCCTGCAGGATGCGCAGGATGTGCAGCGCGGTGGACTCGGTGCCGCGGATGTGGCCGGTGCCGTGGCAGCGAGGACAGGGGTTGTGCGCGGTTTCACCGAGCGACGGGCGCAGTCGCTGGCGCGACAACTCCATCAGCCCGAAACGCGAGATCTTGCCCGTCTGCACGCGGGCGCGGTCGTAGCGCATGCAGTCGCGCAGCCGGTTTTCCACTTCGCGCTGGTTGCGGCCGCTCTCCATGTCGATGAAGTCGATCACGATGAGGCCGCCCAGGTCGCGCAACCGCAGCTGCCGGGCGATTTCCTCGGCGGCCTCCATGTTGGTGCGAAACGCGGTTTCCTCGATATCCGAGCCGCGCGTCGAACGGGCGGAGTTGACGTCTATGGATACCAGCGCCTCGGTGTGGTCGAACACGACCGCGCCGCCGGACGGCAGGTTGACCGAACGCGCGTACGCGGACTCGATCTGGTGTTCGATCTGGAAGCGCGAGAACAGCGGCACGTCATCCCGGTACAGCTTGATGCGGTTGACGTTCTGCGGCATGACGTGGCTCATGAACTGCTGGGCCTGCTCGTAAACGCCCTCGGTATCGATCAGGACTTCGCCGATGTCCTGGTGGTAGTAGTCGCGGATGGCGCGGATCACCAGGCTGGATTCCTGGTAGATCAGGAATGCGCCGTTCTGCTGTTTCGCGGCGCTTTCGATGGCGCGCCAGAGCTGCATCAGGTAGTTCAGGTCCCAGGTCAGCTCTTCGGCGGCGCGACCGATGGCCGCGGTGCGGCCGATGACGCTCATGCCCTGGGGCACTTCGAGCTGGTCGATGACGTCGCGCAACTCGTTGCGCTCCTCGCCTTCGACGCGGCGCGACACGCCGCCGCCGCGCGGATTGTTAGGCATCAGCACGAGGTAACGGCCGGCGAGGCTGATGAAAGTGGTAAGCGCCGCACCCTTGTTGCCACGCTCGTCCTTGTCAACCTGAACGATGAGTTCCTGGCCTTCGTTGAGCGCCTCCTTGATGCTGGCGCGGCCCACGTCCACGCCGGGCTTGAAGTAGGCGCGGGCGACCTCCTTGAAGGGCAGAAAGCCGTGGCGTTCGGCGCCGTAATCGACGAAGGCCGCCTCGAGGCTGGGTTCAATACGGGTGATGACCCCCTTGTAGATGTTGCTCTTGCGCTGCTCTTTGCCGGGGGTTTCGATATCGAGGTCGACGAGTTTCTGACCGTCGACAATGGCGACGCGCAGCTCTTCCACCTGCGTCGCGTTAAACAGCATTCTCTTCATTGTTGTCTTCTCCCGCGCTCAAAACACGGGATGGGGCAAACCACAAGCCTGCCGTCTTGGGCGGGCGGCGCTGACTGGTTCAGTCGCGTGGCGTGAGCATGTTGGACTTGCTTATCCTGATGTCTCGTGTGATTTGCCAACGGGATTCGCGCAAAAGGCGCGGAATCCGGGGATTCTCGGTGTGTCGTGAGCGCGAATTTCGTCTAGTATCGCTACTTCAGTGTGGTGAGCGACATTAACCATTCCTTGCGGCGCATTGGCGTCCGGCGCAGTCTTCGTTCGGTCCTGCAACCGTAATCCGCGGCGCGCGCTTCAGCACGCTTGCCCTGATTCGCGCACACCCGAAATAAACTGCCTGGAACGGGGTGCCAACCGGATCGCGGCGCCGGACTTGCGCGGCAGTTTGCTGCGGGCTGCCCGGTCCATCGCGACGTGCTGAGAATAGTATAGAGAAATGAAAGGCTTAAGTAAAGATTCGGCCACCTCGCACGAAGTGGAGGCGGAATCCGCCGGCCAGCGCGTGGACAACTACCTGACTAAGCGGCTGAAAGGGGTCCCCAAGAGCCATATCTACCGCATCCTCCGCAGCGGCGAGGTGCGTATCAACAGTCGCCGCGTCGGACCCGACTACCGGGTGCAGGAGGGTGACCGCCTGCGCCTGCCGCCCCTGCGCACCGCCAGGCCGGCCGCGATTTCCGGGCATGCGCCAGGGTCGCGTCTCAAGGCCGACGTACTATACGAAGACGATCTGCTTCTGGTAATCAACAAGCCGGCCGGTGTCGCGGTGCATGGCGGCAGCGGCATCAGCCGCGGTGTGGTGGAGCAGCTACGCCAGGAGCGGCCCGAGGCACGCTTCCTGGAACTGGTGCATCGGCTCGACCGGGACACCTCAGGCGTCCTGTTGCTGGCCAAGCGGCGCTCGGCTCTGCTCGCATTGCACCGACAGCTGCGGGAGGGCGCAGTGCACAAGCTCTACCGCGTGCTGGTGAAAGGGCGCTGGCGCGATGACCAGCGCAGCGTCAGGCTGCCGCTGCACAAGTACGTGCTGCCTTCAGGCGAGCGCCGCGTCGCCGTAAAAAGCGAGGGCATGCCCGCGCACACGGTATTCCGCCTGCAACGGCGCTGGGACCAGTACAGCCTGCTCACGGCGGACCTCAAGACCGGTCGCACCCACCAGATCCGCGTGCATCTCGCCCATGTCGGCTATCCCGTTGCCGGCGACGAAAAGTACGGCGATTTCGCACTCAACAAGCAACTTGCGCGCCTGGGACTCAAGCGCATGTTCCTGCACGCGTGCGAGGCCGTCATCACCCATCCCCAGAGCGGCGCCACCCTGTCGCTGGAAGCACCGCTGCCGCCGGAGCTCCAGGCATTTCTGGCGACGCTCGATGGCGGGGAAACTCGCGTTGGCTAGACGTTTCGACCTGCTGGTATTCGACTGGGACGGCACGCTCATGGATTCGGCGGCCGCCATCACGGCGTCGCTGCAGGACGCCTGCCGCGACCTGAATCTGCCGGTGCCGACTGCGGAACGGGCGCGCTACGTCATCGGACTGGGGCTCGATGACGCCATGTCTTATCTGCTGCCGGGGATTGACCCGGCGCGTTACCCGGAGGTGAGAGAGCGCTATCGCCATCATTTCCTGGCAAAAGATTCCGGCACGTCGCTATTTCCCGGGGCGGCCGAAACGATGGCGGCGCTGCACGATCGCGGCTTTCTGCTGGCGGTAGCCACAGGCAAGAGCCGCCGTGGTCTCGACCGCGCACTCGCGGCCACCGGGCTGACGCCGTTGTTTCATGCCACGCGCTGCGCCGACGAAGGTCATTCCAAGCCCCATCCCGGCATGTTGCAGGAACTGTTGGGCGAGCTGGACGTGGACCGGGAGCACGCACTGATGATCGGCGACACCACGCATGACATGGAAATGGCGCGAGCTGCCGGTGTCGCCCGTGTCGGCGTCGCATACGGCGCCCACGCGAAGGAATTCCTGCTGGCCTACGATCTGGTGACATGCATGGACGATTTCGAGGGGCTCCGGCAGTGGCTGTTGCGACTGACGTGAATGTTCCGCTGTCCGCGGGCATAACGGACGCGGAGGCGGAGTAAGATAGCGGGGGCTGCGGCAATGACGCCGCGTGGCAGCATTCTTCAAGGACGGCAATCATGGCAGAACAGGAAGCGGGCGGACCCGGGACTAGTTGGGAACGGCAGACCATTGAGAAAGTCGCACTGGCGGCTATCCAGGAACAGCGTCGCGCCCGCCAGTGGGGGATTGTCTTCAAGATGCTGCTGTTCATCTACCTGTTCGCACTGCTGTTCGTGGGCCTGGGCTGGTTCAGCAAGAAAGATTCCAGTCCCGGCAGGCACTCCGCCCTGGTGGACCTGCAAGGGGTGATCTCGTCCAGCAGCGCGGCCAGCGCCGAAGTCGTCATGGCGGGGCTGCAGGACGCATTCAAGGACAAGCGCACCCAGGGCGTGATTCTGCGCATCAACAGCCCGGGTGGCAGTCCGGTGCAGGCAGGGCACATCAACGACGAAATCCGGCGCCTGCGCACCAAGCACCCCGACATCCCGCTGTACGCGGTGGTGGAAGACATCTGCGCTTCGGGCGGCTACTACGTGGCGGTTGCTGCCGACCGCATATATGTCGACAAGGCGAGCATAGTGGGCTCCATCGGCGTGTTGATGGACGGCTTCGGCTTTACCGGAGCGATGGAAAAGCTCGGCGTCGAACGCCGACTGCTGGCGGCCGGCGACAACAAGGGATTCCTCGATCCGTTCTCGCCGCTGCTCGAGCCGCAAAAGGAGCACGCCCAGCAGATGCTGGGCGATATCCACCAGCAATTCATCGGCGTCGTCCGGCAAGGCCGTGGCAAACGGCTGAAGGAGACTCCCGACATGTTCTCCGGCCTGTTGTGGGTGGGACAGAAGAGCGTCGAGTTGGGGCTCGCCGATGCGCTCGGCGGCATCGATTACGTGGCGCGGGAAGTGATCAAGGCAGAGGACATCGTGGATTTCACGCCGCGCGAGAATATCGCGGAGCGTCTCGCCAAGAGATTTGGCGCAGGCGTGGCCGATGGTCTGGCCCGTTTCGGAGCCGTTCAAGGCATGACGTTGAGGTAATTGCTCAGGACTCTGTTCGTCCGAGTAGAAACACCACCTGCCGCCGGTCCACAGCCGGCGGATTTTTTTTCCAGAGCGCGACGGAGCGCGTTATCACCGATGCGGCTGGCAAAGTGAGATCGGCGGCAATGCACAGCAGCGTATCGCCGCGGCAGTGCTCGAGCAGGGACTGCAACATTGCGGCGTTGCGGTAGGGAGTCTCGATGAAGATCTGGGTTTCCCGAAATGACAGCGCATCGAGTTCGCGGAGGCGGCGCGCACGCTCCATTCTGTCCACCGGCAGATAGCCGTGGAAAGCAAAGCGCTGCCCGTTCATGCCGGATGCCATCAGCGCCAGCAGGATGGAGGAGGGACCAACCAGCGGCATCACGACGATTCCGGCATCGTGTGCGCGCTGCACCAGCGAGGCGCCCGGGTCAGCCACCGCCGGGCAGCCCGCCTCCGACATCAGTCCGCAGTCCTCGCCGGCGAGCAGCAGCGCGAGCAAGGGCTCGACATTGCGCGCGTGCTCGTCGAACTGATGAAGGACAATCTGCTGCAACGGCACTGGATGGCCGATCGCCTTGAGGAAGCGGCGCGCGGACTTGGCATTCTCGACGGCGAACGTCCGCAGGCCGCGCGCTGCATCCAGCGTCGCGTGGGGAATCAGCGACGCCGCGTCGTCGCCGCCGAGGGCAACCGGTATCAGGTAGAGCTTGCCCCGGTTCAGGTCAGACAACCGCGACCCCTTCATTCCGGAGCATGGCGGCGAGCCGCATCAGCGGCAGGCCGATCAGCGCGCTGGGGTCATCACCCCGCACGCACGCGACCAGCACTATGCCCAAACCCTCGATCTTGGCGCTGCCGGCGCAGTCATAGGGCCGTTCCCGTTCCAGGTAGTGCTCGATCTCGCCATCGCCATATTGGCGGAAACAGACGGTAGTCGGGACATCCGCCGCCTGCAACGCACCGGTCCCGGAATTGAGCAGCGCCACGGCAGTGTGGAACACGACGTCCCTGCCGCGCATCGCCTTGAGTTGGGCGACCGCATTTGCATAGTTGCCCGGCTTGCCCAGGTGGGCGCCATCGAGGTCCGCCACTTGGTCGCAGCCGATGACTAGCGCTTGCGGGAACTCGGTGCTCACGGCGCGCGCCTTGGCCTGCGCAAGACGCAGGGCGGTGTCGCGCGCCGCCTCCCCGTGCAAGGCGCCTTCATCCACGGCAGGTGCCCGTACTTCGAACGGCAACCGCAGCCGCGCCAGAAGTTCGCGGCGATAGGGTGATGTGGAAGCGAGCACGAGACGGGGGATAAACACGGGGGGATGGCCTAAGTCTCTGCCAAAGCTCGATTTTTCTGCAAATTTTCTTTGACAGGGTAGCGCAAAAATACTATCATGCGCCGCCTATGCCTGCACAGACTGTCATCGATAGTCTGGAGTTTGCCCGGACCGGGCAGGCGCTGCGCGGCAGCTTGCCTGTGCCGGAGCTGCTGCGGTTGCGGGACAGCCTGGCTGAAGCGCCGGGAGAGGTGGAGTTCATGGTGCAGGGCGGCCACGATGCGCGCCGGCGCCCGATCCTCAGCCTCGATATCAGCGGCACGTTGCGCTTGCAGTGTCAGCGTTGCCTCGGGGCGCTGGATTATCCGCTGCGGCTGGCGAATACGTTGCTGCTGGTGGGCGCGGCCGCGGCGGCCGGGGGCGACCCAGAGAACGGGGACGCAGAATGGATCGAAGCGAGCGCCAAACTGGACGTGGCGGCCCTGGTTGAAGAGGAAATTCTGCTGAGCCTGCCGTACGCCCCCCGGCACGAGGAGGGGCAGTGCGAACAAGGTCAAACGGCAGCAAAGGATGGCGCGGGATCTTCGGCGTTTGCCAAACTCGTCGCGCTGAAGCAAGAGGGCAGTTGATAATCAAGGAGCGATAGCAATGGCAGTACAGCAGAACAAGAAGTCTCCGTCGAAGCGCGGCATGCACCGCTCGCACGACGCGCTTTCCAATCCGCCGCTGGCGCTCGAGCCGACGACCGGGGAAGTGCACCTGCGGCATCACATCAGCCCGAACGGCTATTACCGGGGCAAGAAGGTCGTCAAGACCAAGGGTGACTAGGCGCTTGCCTGACGTCGCACGACTGATGGCCGGCGCGCCGCCTGGGAAGGGGGGAACGCGGATGGGGGTGACGGTTGCCATCGACT
>Ga0210379_10000315_pt1 | contig 15274 bp, 12 predicted proteins | sample PLMedo_2_FD_155468 | JGI IMG/M metagenome (GOLD analysis project Ga0210379, IMG submission 155468) | Groundwater sediment microbial communities from an aquifer in East River, Colorado, USA - PLM4_32_coex redo | ecosystem: Environmental > Terrestrial > Soil > Riparian zone | place: USA: East... | reverse complement strand
TCGGGAAGTTACCGCATCGGCATCCATGACACGCGCGCGGCGTCTGCCTCGTAGCCGAATTCGTTCCTGACCGGTCACAGGACTAGCGCTGATCCGCCGCCACACGTTTTGCGCCGCCGGTTGATCCAGCTTGGCGGTTTCGCTCAACAGACCTAGTGCAAAGCGGTCTTTGAATGACTAGATTCTGCGCATGCCGCGGATTAGTCCAAAGATACTAACCTGGGCGCGCGAGACCGCTGGTCTCACGCCTGAACAGGCTGTGCAGAAGCTTGACATTAAGGATGCGCGAGGTGTTCCCGCCGTTCAGCGACTAGCTGCATACGAGTCGGGCGAGTCAATCACGCGCCCGCTGCTTGTCAAAATGGCGAAGCAGTATCGCCGATCGCTTGTCACGTTCTATATGCAAGCACCCCCGCGAAGGGGGGATCGCGGAGAGGACTTCCGCACGCTTCCGGTCGGACAACACAGAACAGCGGATGCCCTCGTTGATGCGCTAGTTCGGGATATCCGCGCACGACAGAGCATGGTCAAGTCGGTCCTGGAGGAGGACGAAGACACTAGAGACCTTCCGTTCGTTGGCTCAATCAAGCTCAGCAGCGGTGTAGGAAATGCTCTCGCGTCAATTCGTCGTTCTATCCGGATCGATATTGCAGAATATCGGGCCCAGGCCTCTCCGGAGAGCGCTTTTGCATTGCTCAGGAGTGCGGTTGAATCTGTCGGCATCTTTGTTCTTCTCGTAGGGAATTTAGGGAGTCATCACACCTCCATAGATGTGGAGACCTTTAGAGGGTTTGCGCTTTCTGACAGAGTCGCTCCGTTTGTCGTTATTAATGATCAAGACGCCAAAGCGGCTTGGTCATTCACGTTGCTACATGAGGTAACTCACCTTTGGCTCGGCACAACGGGCATCAGCGGAATATTTGGTGCAAATCAGATCGAGCGATTCTGCGATGATGTTGCCAGTTCCTATCTGCTTTCGGAGACCGAATTGGCAGCGTTGGATGTCAGTTCTTACACTGACCTCCAAGCCGCAATAGGCGCGATCGGAGACTTTGCCGAAGAACGTCACCTCAGTCGATCAATGGTCGCCTATCGTCTACTTAGGAACGGCAAAATTTCAGACCAGGTTTGGCGCAACATTTCCGACGCTCTCCGGGAAGAGTGGTTTCGGACTCGCGAGGCCCGCAGGAAGCGAGAACGAGAGAGCGAAGGCGGGCCCGATTACTACGTTGTGCGGCGGCATCGCCTAGGAACCGCGCTATTGCGGTTCGTCAGTCGCACCCTGAGCGAGGGCGCACTAACACCCACAAAAGCTGCGAAGATACTTGGCGTCAAACCTAGGAGTGTCGAGCCCCTTCTTCGGGGAGCGTCCCTTTCGACTACGGGTCCAGGATTAGGGGCGCCCCGTGCTATACCTTCTTGACGCCAACATTCTGATAACCGCCCATAACCAATACTATCCACTGGATACCGTGCCTGAATTTTGGGCGTGGCTGCGCCACGTAGCGGTTGAGGGAAAATTGAAAATTCCCTTGGAGTGCTATGAGGAGATAAAGGACGGAGGCACTGACGAAAGCAAAGATCTTCTGTTCGCTTGGATCAATGAAGCAGAGAACAAGGCTGCTGTCGTACTGGCGGAAGAGGTTGATCCCGCGCTGGTGGCCACTGTGATTGAACAGGGTTATGCGAATGACCTAAGCGACGACGAAGTAGAGCAACTGGGGAGAGATCCCTTTCTAATTGCGTACGCGCTCGTTGCTGCCGCTGATCGTTGCGTGGTGACGAACGAAGTTTCCAAACCAACACGAATCCGACAAAACCGCCACATTCCAGACGTGTGCAATTCGCTCGGCATAAGCTGGTGCAACACTTTCGCCCTCACGCGAGTGCTGGGTTTCAAAACGTCTTGGAAGCCATAAGGTCTGCGTCTTAAGGCCGATCAGCCACCAGCGGTTTTTCGCCGCCGACTTCATCCCAGATCTGAATCTGGTGCGTCTCGCGCCTCAGGCCCAGCGTCGACACGATCACGCCGATGCCGGCAACCGTCATCGGATAGAGCAAGCCGATCAGCGGCACGCCGGTGAACGTGCCTGCGAGGAACGTCGCGATGAACGGCACGCCGCCGCCGAACACGCCGTTGCCGATGTGATAGGGCAGCGACATCGACGAATAGCGGATACGCGCCGGGAAGAGCTCGACGAGGAACGCGGCGATCGGGCCATACACCATCGTGACGAGGATCACCATGTACCAGACGAGGATGCAGAGAATGACGGGGTTGTCTCTGAACACGCCGAGCCATGTGAACACCGGCCAGTACGAGACGACCGCGAGGAGAAATCCCGCCGTCATGATCGAGCGCCGTCCGATTCTGTCGGAGAGCCAGCCCCAGAAGATGAAGAACGGCGCGCCCAAGAGCAGCGCGACCGTCATCACGATATAGACCGTGACATAGTCGATCATCAGCACGTTCAAGAGATACGCGAGCGCATAGAACTGGCTCGTGTACCAGACGACGCCCTCGGGCGCGGTGAAGCCGAATAGCGCAAGCGCCATCAGGCCCAAGTTCTTGCGGCTGCTATAGGTGTCGCGCACCGGATTGCGCGAAGCCTGACCCTGCTCCTTCAGTCGTGCGAACAGCGGCGATTCGTGGAGCTTGAGCCGGATATAGCCCGACAGCACGACAAGCAGCGCCGAGATCAGGAACGGAAACCGCCAGCCATAGGCATTGAATGCTTCATCGCCCAAGCCGATGCGGAACGCCATGATGGATAGGAGCGCCATCACGATGCCCATCGTCGCCGTCGTCTGGATCCAGCTCGTGTAGAATCCGCGCTGTCCGTCGGGCGCGTGTTCCGCGACATAGGTTGCCGCGCCGCCATACTCGCCGCCGAGTGCCAGGCCCTGGACTACGCGACACCCGACGAGCAGCACCGGCGCGAGCCAGCCGATCGACTCATAAGTCGGCAGACATCCGACAAGGAACGTCGCCAATCCCATCAGGCCGAGCGTCAGCATGAAGGTGTATTTGCGTCCGATCAGATCGCCCAGATAGCCGAAGAAGATCGCGCCGAACGGCCGCACCACGAACCCGGTCCAGAAGATGCCGAGCGAAAAAAGGAAGCCGTTGCGCATCTCGCCGGGGAAGAAGTGAGTAGCGAAAAAGCCCGCCAGCACGCCGTAAAGGTAGAAGTCGTACCACTCGATCAGCGTCCCGCAGGACGAGGCGGCAATGATGAAGGCGAGGCTCCGCTTTGGCTTTGCTGCATCGCCATAACCCACAAGTCCTTTGGCCGTCCCGTTCAGCGTCGCCATGGTCGATTACCGTTTCCGATCCCTTAAGAATCCAAATAAGACTTTAACCCCCGACGGTTGCGCAAGCGGTTGTTCCGGTCACCCGACTCTTATCCAGGCTGTCCATCCGTAGGGGGAATCTCACACTAAATGTCGGATATACCTGTACGAACCCTGTCTTGGGGTGTAACCTTTGATGCACAAAACGATCTGTTTGCACGTGGAGGGAACGAATGATTCGAGCCCGAGCGCTGGCTTCGGTCGCCGCGGTTCTTGGCGCAGCACTTGTACCTGTCGCCACACTTCAAGCACAAAATTCTACAACGACCGCAGCCGACCATAAGGCAGTCATTCAACAATACTGCGTCGCGTGTCACAGCGGTCCAACGCCCTTCGCCAGGCTGGATCTCGAAAAGTTCGACTTCGATCATTTCGAGAACGGCGGCGTCATCTGGGAAAAGCTGATCCGCAAAGTGCGCATGCGCGCGATGCCGCCGGCAGGAATGCCGCGTCCGCCAGACGCCGCCTACGAGGCGATGGTCAAGTTCATGGAGAACGGGCGCGATAATCTGGCGCAAGCGACTCCCAATCCGGGCCGTCCCACGCTGCATCGGCTCAATCGCACGGAATACCAGAACGCCGTTCGCGATCTCTTGGCGCTTGAGGTCGACGTCTCCGAGCTCTTGCCCGCCGACGATATCGGCTACGGCTTCGACAATATCGGCGACGTGCTGCAGGTCTCGCCCTTCCTGATGGAGCGCTATCTCGGCGCGGCTCGCAAGATCAGCCGCACCGCTGTTGGCGATCCTTCGATGCCCGTTACGTATCAGACCTACAACGTGCATCACGGGCTCGTTCAGTACGACCGTCAGAATGAAAAAGCACCCATCGGTTCGCGTGGCGGCACGGTGCTTCGCCATCTCTTCCCGGTGGACGGCGATTACGAGATTTCGGTGTCGCTGCAACGAAGCAGAGATGACGAGTATCTGGGCTTCGAACGCGAGCGCAAACTCGATCTGAGACTCGACAACCAACGCCTCCAGCTCTTCACGCTCGCAGCGAGCGAGAAGAAGATCATCCTTGGCAGCGGCAAGGCGCCGGACGCGGACCTGAAGGTTCGCCTTCCGGTCAAGGCCGGCCCGCATGAGGTTGGCGCGACGTTCCTTAAGGACACCGTTCTTAAGGAAGGAGTCATCGAGCGCGTTCGCGACGACAACGTGCAGACGTATTTCGAAGGCGTGGCCACCGTTACCGTTGCCGGTCCTTTCAATGTCACGGGGCCGGGTGAGACGGTGTCGCGCGACAAGATCTTTATCTGCCGTCCGACCGGACGCGCGGATGAAGAGGCGTGTGCGCAGAGGGTCCTCACCAATCTCGCGCATCGCGCCTATCGTCGGCCCGCGACCAACGAAGACGTCCAGCCGTTGATGGCGCTCTATAAGCAGGGCGTGCAAAACGGCGGCTTCGAGTCGGGCATCAGGCTCGCAATGCAGAAGGTGCTCGTGTCGCCCGACTTCATCTTCCGCGCGGAGATGGATCCGGCGGGTGCGAAGGCCGGTACGGTCTATCGGGTCAGCGACGTCGAACTCGCTTCCCGGCTCTCCTTCTTCCTCTGGAGCAGCATTCCCGACGACGAGCTTCTCCAGACTGCCGAAGCTGGGCGCTTGAAAGACCCGGCCGTCCTGCAGGCGCAGGTCACGCGCATGCTGGCGGATTCCAGGTCATCGGCGCTCGTGAAGAACTTCGCCGGCCAGTGGCTCTTCTTGCGCAATATCGAAAGGATTGCGCCGGACGTCACGTCCTTCCCGAATTTCGACGAGAATTTGCGCTACGCGTTGCAGCGTGAAACGGAGCTCTTGATCGAAAGCCAGGTGAAGGAAGATCACGGCGTCGGCGATCTCTTGACGACGGACTACACGTTCCTCAATGAGCGCTTGGCCGAGCACTACGGAGTCAAGGGCATCTACGGCAACGAATTCCGCCGGGTGAAGCTCGAGGATCCGAACCGGCACGGCCTCTTGGGGCAGGCGAGCATCCTGACGGTGACGTCTTATCCGAACCGCACTGCGCCGACGATTCGCGGCAAGTGGGTGCTCGAGCAGCTCTTGGGCACGCCGCCGCCGCCGCCGCCGCCCAATGTTCCATCATTGAAGAACGACGCGACCACGCAGAAGCTCACCATGCGGCAACGCATGGAAGCGCACAGGGCCAATCCCGCGTGCGCTGCGTGCCATCGCCAGATGGACCCCTTGGGCTTTGCGCTGGAAAACTTCGATGGTCTCGGCGGCTGGCGTACCGAAACTGCGCCGGGATCGGGACCGATGGATACGTCGGGTGAGCTCCCGGACGGCACCAAGTTCAACGGACCGGCGGGTTTGCGCGACGTCCTGATGAAGAAGAAGGACGCGTTCGTGGAAACCTTCACCGAACGGCTTCTCACCTACGCTCTCGGTCGTGGCGTAGAGGAATACGACTTCGCAGCGCTGCGTAAGATCACGCGCGACGCGGCTAAAGACAATCAAAAGTGGTCATCAATCATCCTTGGAATCGTCAACAGCACCCCATTCCAAATGAGGAGGGTTAGCGATGGTAATACGTAAAATACACATTCCCCGGCGCACCTTTTTGCGTGGGGCCGGCGCGGCCGTTGCCCTGCCGTTCTTGGACTCCATGACACCGGCACTCGCCCAAGAGGCGAAGCGGCCGATCCGCATGGCGTTCATGCAAACCCCGAACGGGATCATGAACCTGAAGAACGAGTGGACGCCCAAGACAGAGGGCGCCGACTGGGAGATGACCCGGACGCTTGAGCCGGTCGCAGCCTTCCGCAAGAACTTGGTGGTGATGTCCGGCCTCGATCAGCAGCAGGCCGCTGGTCTTGACGGCGAAGTGGGCGGCGACCATCCGCGCGCTTGCACCGCCTGGCTGACCGGCACGCATGCGAAGATGACCTCCGGTGCAGACCTTCGCGCCGGCATCTCCGCGGACCAGATCGCGGCGAAAGAGTTCGGCAAGTATACCCAGCTCGCTTCGCTCGAAATCGGTCTCGAGTCGGCTGAAGTCGTGGGCGCCTGCGAATCCGCTTACGGCTGCGCCTACTACAACACGATCTCATGGGCGAACGAGACGACACCGCTGCCGATGGAAAATCGGCCGCGCGTCATCTTCGAGCGTCTGTTCGGCGAGACGACCGATCCGAAGCAGCTCGCAATTCTCCGCAAGGAAGACCGCAGCATCCTCGATGCGATCAATTCCGACGTGAAGCGCATGCGCGTGAAAGTCGGCGGCACGGACCGCAGCAAGATCGACCAGTATCTGGACGCGATCCGCGACGTCGAGCGGCGCATGCAGCTGGCCGAGAAGCAGGACGTCAAGGCGCTTCCGATCGGAACACCCTCGGGCGCTCCGGAAGTGTTCTCCGATTACTTCCGCCTGATGGTCGACATCATGGTGCTTGCGTGGCAGACCGACATGACCCGCGTCATCACCTTCCAGATGGGTCATGAGATGAGCGGTCGCGCCTATCCCGAGCTCGGATTCGGCGATGCCCACCATCCCTGCACGCATCACCAGGGCGACCCGGAGAAGATCGCGAAGACGACGCAGATCAACATCCTTCACGCCAAGGTGCTCGGCTACTATCTGGGCAAGCTCCAGGCGACGAAGGACGGCTCAAGCAATCTGCTCGACAATTCGATGATCCTCTACGGTGCGGGCTTAAGCGACGCCAATCTGCATCTCTACACCAACCTGTCGCTGGTGCTCGCCGCCGGTAAGAACACCGGGATCAAGGGCGGCATGCATGTGAAGTATCCGAACCGCACGCCGATGACGAACCTGCTTCTCTCCATGCTGGACGCGGCAAACGTTCCGAAGGTCGAGAAGCTCGGCGACAGCACGGGACGGCTCAAGCTGCCGACCATCTGAGTTGAGGCTTAACGGGTCCCCGCGAAAGCGGGGACCCGGGAGTTTTACGCTTGCCGATCCCTCAAACCCGCTCGCGCGGATTTGCGGGATCGATATCGAAACGCCAAACGGTTCTAAGCGGGAGAACGCAATGAACATTCGGGCAAGGCTTCTGGCGGGACTGATGGGCTCCGCCCTTATCGCGGGCTCGGCCTTTGCCGCCGCGACAAGTGATTCGTCGCTGGTGACGGCCGCCAGACAAGGGGACCGCGCCGCCGTACAGGCCGCGCTGAAGGGCCTGAGCAAACAGGACGTCGCCGGCCAACAGGGGACAGCCGCTCTGGCCTGGGCTGCCACCCACAACGATCTGCAACTGGCCGACCTTCTCATTCGCGCAGGCGCGAACGCGAAGGCCGCCAACGAGTTCGGCGCAACGGCGCTTTATGCGGCCGCGGAACATGCCGATCCCGCGATGACGCAGAAGCTCATCGCTGCCGGGGCCGATCCCAATGTGGGGCTCCCCTCGGGCGAGACGCCGCTGATGCTCGCGTCCCAGCGCGGCCACATTGAGACGGTGAAGGCGCTTCTCAAAGGTGGCGCCAATCCGAACGCCAAGGAAAGCAACGCCGGACAGAACGCGCTCATGTGGGCGCTTGCGGAACGCCAGGCTGTCGTCGCCGATGAGCTCATCAAAGGCGGCGCCGACGTGAATGCCGGCTCGAAGAGCGGATTCACCCCGCTGATGTTCGCCGCTCAGCAGAACGACATCGACAGCGGGCGTATCCTCCTTCGCGCTAACGCGAGGGTGGATGCCACCCAGCCCAAGAGCGGAGTCACGGCGCTGATGATCGCAAGCGCGATGGCCCACACACCGACCGTGGACCTCCTGCTCGAGAACAAGGCCGATCCGAATAAGGTCGACTCAATCGGTCAGACGGCATTGCATAAAGCCGTGCGCGATTCCGATTACGGCATCAACCTCGTCGGAAAGCCCGCCGTCCTCGCCACCGTGAAGTCGCTTCTGGCGCACAAGGCGAACCCAAACGCTCGCCTCAATCCGGATGCGGCAACGGCTGCGGCCGAGCTGGTGTACAGCCAGGCTCAGAACGACCGGCGGCGCGTCGCCTCCACCGTCAACGAAATCTCGCTCAAGGGCTCGACTCCGCTGGTGCTCGCGGCCGAGGTCAACAACCTCGACGTGGTCAAGGCGCTCATCGAAGCCGGTGCGGATCCCAAGATCCCGACCGAGCAAGGCTCGACGGCGCTCATAATGGCGGCCGGCGGCGGCACGGACATCCAGCGGATGCGCGCGCCTGAAGAAAGGGCGATGGCGATCGAGACGGTGAAGTACCTCGTCGATCACGGCGTCGATGTAAAGGCGGGCGGCCAATACGGCTGGACCGCGATGCACATGGCGTCCTATCAGGGCCTGACCGACGTCATCGAATACCTCGCCAGCAAAGGCGGGGACGTCAATGAGATGGACGCCTTCGGACAGACGCCGCTCAGCATCGCGATGGCCGTGCTCACTCAGGACATCGGCGCCCGTCGTCCGCAGATCCCACGCCGCTTCCGCGGCGAGGTCGCGCAGCTTCTCTTGAAGCTCGGCGCAACGCCGCTCGATAAGTCCGGCGTCGTCGTCGTGCTCCAGCGCTCCGGCGATCTGGATCTGGGCCGCGGCGAAGGCGGCGGTCCATAGCTCACCCGTAAGCGAGCGCCGTCATCATGCGGTGCTCGCTCTACGCTGCGTTTCAAGCGCGGGCCCGGCGTCCCCACGGACGGTGAGGCCCGCGTTTTTGTTTTGGCCATGAAGGTGGAGGACATCGTCCGGTCTTGCTCCCGAAATCGTGAGCGAGCACAATTCTCAAGACCCCGCCAAAGGCTGGGACGGACGAACACTGAAAGTCAGAGGGAGGCTGTTCAATGATCAAGTCCAGGTGGCTCGCAATCGCAGGCGCATCGGTCGTGTGCTGCACCGTGTCCTGGATGGCCAACGCGCAAGGGCCGACCTTCGCGGTCTACTGTCGTGGCCCGTTGGTCACGTTCAGGGCCGATGGCGGCAAGACCATCACGACGCCCTTCAAGTGGGCGAAGGAAGGCGCCACCAAGGCCAATCCCGGTGCCGGCGAATGCGCGCGCCCCGAAGCGCCGCCGCAGGCACCCGACAAGGCCGGCGATGCCGGCACGCTCATCGGCAATCTCGGGCCGTTCGACAATCTGCCGGTGGAGACAGTCGGCAAGATCTGCGTCACCAAGAACGGCAACCAGTTCGCGGTGAAGCAGATCCTGCGTCAGCTCGGCCATCAGACCGCGCCCTATCACATCCCGCCGCTCGAGAACGGCGGCTGCCCCGGCTGAGCGAGTTGATCCAAATCCCGACCTCCCCCTTGTGGGGAGGTCGAAGCGCCGTAGCGCTTTAGCGCGAGGCGCTTCGGGTGGGGGGATTATCTAAGCTGGAACGAAAACGCTTCACGGCAGGAACGTGAAGCCCTCTTTCTCGAAATAGGGCTGCGCCTTCGGCGTGGTCAGCCACTGCACATAGATCGACGCGAGCACATTGGTCGAGTTCGTCATGACCGCGACCGGATACGTGACCGACGCCTTGCGCACGACATCGGCGCGGCTGCTCGTCTCGATCAATTTGCGCCCCGCGAGCGCGTCCATCGCTTGCGGCCCGGCCGAGATGAACACATCCGCCATCGCGCCGCCCTCGAGCTGGCGCGCGAGCTCCGCGCTGGGCCCGTAGGTCACAATGACCGTGAACGCGTTCTCGGACAGGAAGAACGCGTTCGCACCCTCGATCGAAGTCTTGAGACTCTCATCGGCGAACAGGATGATGTCCTGCGTCTGCGTCCAGGCCGGCTGGACCACCACGCCCGCAAGCACGACCGCCGCCCCCGCACGAAGAAACACTCTCCTCAGCATATCTCCACCTTGATCCGCGCTCGCTTCCGTATTTGTACAACCGCTCCCCGCGTCCGGGAACCCCGTAACAAACCGCTTCTCGGGAGCTTGATGGGCTTGCACATGATTTCCCTCCCTTGAAAAGGGAGGGTCGGAGCGTCTGAGCGAACGCGAAGACGCTCCGGGGAGGGATCGTCGCAAGGCGGGAGCGTCGCCACTCCCTACTCGCTATTCGCCCCTTTTACTTCCCGCCTTCCGCCCTCAGCTTCGCCCGCGCCGCCAGCGCGCATTCCCGCTGCACGGTCAGGATCCGCTGCACCCCGTCCGCGCCCACCACGAACGGATGCCGCTGCCCTGACGTTCGCGCCGTCAGCTTCGCGATCTTCTCGAGCGAGTCGTCGAAATTGGGATGGTTGCCCAGCTGCACGTCGGCGCCCTTCGCCTTCGCCACAGAGGCGAACTTCGCCACCGAATCCGCGTAGGTCGTGTAGTTCGCTTCCACGGGTCTGAAATTGAAGCTGTTGCCGCCCCACAGCTCCGCGACGTGCCGAACCCCGTCGTCGCGCACCTGGATGATCAGCGAGATCGTGCCCGGCGTGTGCGGCGGCGTCGCGTAGATTTCGATCGTGGTATCGCCGAGCGTGAGCTTGTCGCCGTCTTTGAACGACGTGCCGAACCCCGTCGTCGCGCACCTGGATGATCAGCGAGATCGTGCCCGGCGTGTGCGGCGGCGTCGCGTAGATTTCGATCGTGGTATCGCCGAGCGTGAGCTTGTCGCCGTCTTTGACCGACATGCCGCGCTTCGGGATCGGCCCGCGGTTCGGATTTGCGCTCGGCTGTTGCGTGGCGAGGAAATCCCAATCGGTCCCGCTCATCACCAGCGGCGCCTTGAGCTTGTCGGTGAGATATTGCGCGCCGCCGAAATGGTCCGTGTGCCCGTGCGTGATCACCACATACTTCACCTGTGTCGGATCGAGGCCGAGCTTCTTCAATCCCCCTTCGATGAAGGTCTCCGCCTCGCGCGCGTTGTTCAGCGTATCGATGACGATGATCCCGGCCGATGTCGTGACCGCCCACGCCGACACCTGGGGAATGCCCACGAAGTAGAGATTGTCGAACACCTTCGCCGGCTCTACCGAATTGCTCGTGGGATCCGCCGGCTGTGGCGCGCCGGGGCAGAGCCGGAACGTCTGCCGCAGATCCTTTCCCGCCGCCTTGTTCGCCGCGGCCACATGGGCCGCTTCCGTGTCCGCCGTCTGCGCGATCGCACCGGCAAGTGAGAACGCCGCCACCGCCGCTGAAGCAAGAAGACTCACGCCGATCCGCATGTCCCATCCCTCCATGCTGTCTTTGAACGAACGTTACGCCTTCCCTCGCGCCCTTTCCACGCCGGCGTCAGTGGATTCACCTCACATCCTCACCTAGAGTTCTGGGACCGGCATTGAGTGCCTGTGGGGACCGACATGACGCACGATCCGAGACTTCTCAAAGGCGAAGAGCAGATCGAAGCGCTCCGCGCGAAGGTGCCCGACTGGATCAAGCGCCTCGAGCGGCCTGCCACACCCGCGCTGATCCCCAAATTCGGGCCGCTCGAAGGCATCCGCGTGGTCAGCACGGGCGTGTTCATCGCGCAGCCCTATATCGGCACGAAGCTCGGCGAGTTCGGCGCGGAGGTCATCCACATCGAGCGGCCGGGCGGCGACACATTCCGCTCGACCGCGCCGCTGCTCACTCGCGGTCCGCGCCCGCATGGCTGCGACGAGGCCGAGGTCGGCAAGAACAAGCTCTCGCTCGGGCTCGATCTCACGAAAGCGCGCGGGCTCGAGCTCCTGATGGCGCTTTGGAAGATCTCCGATGTCTGGATGGAATCCTCGATGCCGGGAAGCATGGAGCGCTGCGGCATCACCAACGAGCTCGCGCTCGCGGTCAACCCGAGCCTCGTCATCGTTCGCGTCAGCACCTACGGTCAATATGGCGAGCATGAATATCTCGGCCGGCCCGGCTACGACGCGATCGCGCAGGCGTTCGGCGGCATGATGAGCATCACCGGCGATCCGAGCGGCCCGCCGCAGCGTGCCAAGGTCTACACCGGCGATTACATCACCGCGCTCACGGGCTGGGCGTCGACCTTGATGGCGCTCATGGAGGTCAAGAAGACCGGCCGCGGACAGGTCATCGATCTCGCGCAATATGAGGCCGTCGCGCAGACGCAAGGCAACTGCATGCCGCTCTTCACGGGGCAGGGCGCGCTCTACGGCCACACCGGCAATCGCGCGCCGGGATTCCAGCCCTACGACACCTTCAAGTGCCAAGACGGCTGGGTGTTCATCGGCGCGCTCGGCGGCCATATCTATCCGCGCGTACCGAAATTCCTCGACCTCGATTCCGACGAGTATTGCTACGACGCCTGCTCCAAGGACGCCGACGCCGTCAATTCCGAGAAAGGCAAAGAGCTCGATCGTCGCTTGCGCGAGTATTGCGCCGCGCGCACCTGCGACGAGGTCGAGAAGGCGTTCAACCACGCGCGGATCAGCTGCACCCGCGTCTTCAACGCGCGCGATCAGTATCACGACGGCCATTATGCGGCGCGCGAGATGACGGTCCCCGTCGTCGATCATCAATCGGGCGTGCCCATCCGCGTCTATGGCGTGGTGCCGAAAATGTCGCTCACGCCGGGGCGCATCTGGCGCGGCGCGCCGTCCATCGGCGAGGACACGACGGCGATCCTCGGAACGCTGCTGAGCTTGAGCGACGCAGACATCGACGGCCTGTACGGCGAGGCCGTTGTCCACCACACCGAGCCGTTCACCGAACCCGCGGTCGCCGCCATCAATCCGTAGAGGCTATCGTGCGCCCGCGCGCGCGAGAAATGCGGCTGCGCGCTCGATCCGTTGCCGCCGCGTCGTCAACTCATCCATGCGTCTGTAATAGTCCACCCATCGTTTGCATCGTGTAGCGATGGACAGCCGCATCATTTCCCGATTGAGATCGTGCTGTCTCTTCAAGACGCTCTTGAACTCGGCCTTGAGCCCGGCCAGCACCGCGTCTCTCAAGCCTCGTCTCCGTGTTCGAATGGCGGCGAACCTATATCCGTCCGCCGCCATGACGCGCGTGACAATCGAATGACCTGTCGCGGACACCGCTAGGACGAGGAAACGCTGACGCCTGAGAAAACGCGGTCGTTAACCAGGACTTGCTCTCATTATGAACGAGACTCGTTCAACTTTCGTGGCGCTGCGTCCGCGGGCGAACGCTGCTCCGACATTCAGAGCGCATGGGCTTCTACTTAACTCGTGGTTCACGCTGGCTTGCGCATAGTTCACAGGTATATGGCGGCCCGGGGGCGTAAACTTGACAGCAGACGTCATCAAAACGATCAGCCGTCCGGACTTTGACCGCCAAGTGTTGATCGTCAAACGTTCGGATGGGCGTTATTCGTACCAAATTCGGTTCCTGGAAGAGACGCCCACCGCTAAAGAGTGGGGGCCACCGGGCCCCTACTGCGGCATCTATGATTCTGCACACACAGCCGAACTTGAAGCTCTCGCGCGGGTACGATGGCCCGAATCGTCGTAAGGCATAATCTCATGCGTGACAAAATGAGATCGGGGGCTGATTCCATCAGAGTCTCGACGCCCCAATTCCGAACGGCGTTAGTTCGGAAGCTTAGGAATATCGCACCCGGCTATCAGCCGGAGTTCGTCGAACAGGAACGCGGCCTTTGCTTCCGCATGATTGATCGATCGGGGCGCATTCGCTCCAAGTTGATGACCATCAATCGAAACAGTGGTCGCGTGCTGGAACGCACGTGCCTCGAAGCGATGCTGAAGGCCGCTGGATTTCCAGGCAAACCTGAAGACCAATTGGCCCCCTGACACAGACCGTTGCTTCGCCCTTTAAAGACCCGCTGCTTGCCGCTGACACATAGGATAACGCCTATAGACATAGGAATAGGACTATATTACCTTGCCGCGCGCAGTGAGTGCGAGGCGAGCAGCAGCATGAATCTCCGAATCCCCACGACCTCCTTAGACCGCTTGCCTGGCGTGTTTTCGGCAAATCGATTGCGCCGCCAAGCTTTTGGGACCCGCGTAAAATATTCGCGCAAACAGAATATTGACAACGGAAATAATCCAGCATGACCAATAGCTTACAGACCGCGTCAGCAAACCGGATTAGTGCCCGCTCCAAACGCAGCTACAAAGGCTGGTCTCCCGAACGCCGCGCCCGTCAGGCGGCGTTGATCCGTAATTGGTCGCCGTGGCGCCGCTCCACCGGTCCCAAGACCGATGCAGGAAAATCGCGCTGCGCCATGAACGCGCTGAAGCACGGCTATAGGAGCCAGGCCAGAATCCGCGAGAAGCGGCTCGTCCTCCACATACTCCGCCTCGCTGAGCGCAATATCAAAAGGCTCAGGCTCCACATCCGCATGCGGGATGCACGCCCGCGCATCAAGTATAAGTTCCTGCCCCCTCACGCTGTGCGCGTCCCCGAGTCGCTCGCGATGCTTCGCGCACGCTACGAGGCTCTTTCCTCCCTTCCCGTCACGACAGATCAGCCACGCAACACTCAAACCCACCTCCCCCTTGTGGGGAGGTCGAACCGCCGGAGCGCCTTGGCGCGAGGCGGTTAGGGTGGGGGGAGTGCCGAATCAGGAAATCGCGAGGCCGTTTCAGCAAATTTGCCCAGGGACTAGAATGGCCGCAACCGCGCCCACCTGAAGGAGGACCCTATGGCCGTCAGCTTCACGGTGAATGCCAAGCCCGCCACATCGGATCTACCCCCGCACACGCCGCTCCTCTGGGTGATCCGCGAAGACCTGAAGCTCACCGGCACGAAGTTCGGCTGCGGCGCCGGCCTTTGCGGCGCCTGCATGGTGCACATCGACGGCGTCCGCGCCTTCTCCTGCCAGACCCAGCTCTCCCAGGTCGCCGGCAAATCGATCACCACCATCGAAGGCCTCTCGCCCGACTCCTCGCACCCGGTACAGAAGGCGTGGCTCGCAGAGAACGTGCCGCAATGCGGCTACTGCCAGTCGGGCCAGATCATGAGCGCGGCCGACCTGCTCAAGAAGAATCCCAAGCCGTCGCGTGCCGAGATCGTCGAGCACATGAGCACCAATCTCTGCCGCTGCGGCACCTATCCCAGAATTGTGCGCGCCATCGAACGC
>Ga0210379_10000314_pt1 | contig 15282 bp, 15 predicted proteins | sample PLMedo_2_FD_155468 | JGI IMG/M metagenome (GOLD analysis project Ga0210379, IMG submission 155468) | Groundwater sediment microbial communities from an aquifer in East River, Colorado, USA - PLM4_32_coex redo | ecosystem: Environmental > Terrestrial > Soil > Riparian zone | place: USA: East... | reverse complement strand
AAGGACGAGCAACGAGTTACGAGCAACGAGTCACTCCTTAAAGTTCTCCAAATCCAGATGCTTCAGTTGCTCCACGAACTCACCTTCATGCTCAAGGCAGCGCAGGTCCATCACGAATGCGCCGTCCTTGATGCGCCCGATGACGGGGACCGGTAGCGCGCGAAACGCCGCGGCAATCCCCGCGGCCAGCGCGTTGCGCCGCTTGCCAGCCGCGGCGACCGCGATGCCGTGGCTCGCGACGAGGTCCACGGGCAGCGAGCCGCTGCCGATCTGGCTCTTCACAGAGATGATTTCGGCGCCGGCCTTACCCCGCAGTGCCGATTCGACGGCAGGGAGCAGGCGCTGCGCCTGCGCCTCGATCTCCGCGGGCGGGCGAGCGAGAAACCTCAACGTGGGCAGCGCCGCTTTCAGGCGTGCGGGATCGGCGTAGAGCCGCAGCACCGCTTCCAGCGCGGCGAGCGTCATCTTGTCCACGCGCAACGCGCGCTTCATGGGGTTCTTTCGGATGCGCTCGATGAGCTCCGATCGCCCGACGATCAGCCCCGCTTGCGGACCGCCCAGCAGCTTGTCGCCGCTGAAGGTGACGATGTCGGCGCCGGCAGCGAGCGCTTCGCGTGGCGTGGGTTCGTGCGGCAGCCCGTAGTCCTCCAGGTTCACCAGCATGCCGCTGCCCAGATCGGTAATCAGAGGCAGCTTGTGCCGGTGCGCGAGCGCGGCCAGCTTGTCCTCGGGCACCGCTGCGGTGAAACCCTGTATGGCGTAGTTGCTCGTGTGGACCTTCATCAAGGCTGCGGTGCGTGCTGAGATTGCGCCGGCGTAGTCCTTAAGATGGGTGCGGTTGGTGGTGCCGATCTCGACCAATTTCGCGCCGGCGCGGGCCATGATGTCGGGCATGCGGAAGGCGCCGCCGATCTCGATCAGTTCGCCGCGCGATACTGGAACTTCCTTCTTCAGTGCCAGGGTATTGAGCGTGAGATAGACCGCCGCGGCGTTGTTGTTGACCACCACCGCAGCCTCGGCGCCGGTGAGCCGCGCCAGCCAGCGCTCGACGTGGCGGTCGCGCTCGCCGCGGTCGCCGCCATCCAGGTCGAACTCGAGATTGACGGGGCGCGTCATCGCGCACGTGACTGCCTGCACGGCTTCCTGCGGCATGAGCGCGCGTCCCAGGTTGGTATGCAGCACCGTGCCCGTGAGATTGAATACCGGCTTGAGCGAGGACTGCGTCTCGCGCGCCAGACGCGTCGCGCATGCCCGTACGAAACGAGCTTCGTCGAAAGCGGCTTCAGGATGGGCCCGGCGCTGATTGAGGGCGGCGCGCAGCTCGGAAAGCTCGGCGCGCGCGGCTTCGGTCACCAGCGGACGGCCGTGGCGGGCGATGAGCTCCGCGACCGCTCCGAGCTGGAGCAGCCGGTCGAGTGAGGGGATCGCGCGACGCGCGGCGGCCGTCGGATTCAGCATGGCGGGCACCGCCCGGACGCAAAGCAGGAGAAGATAACTGCGATCATGCCGCGCAAGAAAGATACTGCGATGAAACGAAAATGGGGGTGGAAGTTTAGCCCAAGTTCGACTGTTATGCTATTGTCGCGCCACTAGATTGACGGAGGAGGGGCGATGAGAATAGCGATTCATGCTGCCGTGGCCCTGGTGACCGCGTCATGGGCATGTGGCGTCCCGGCGCAGAAACCCGAGCCGGCGCAGGCCGCTTCGACCAACTCAGGACAGGCCTATCCGGCGCGGCCGGTCCGGTTCATCTGTCCCTACGTTGCGGGTGGAGCCGGCGACATTTTCACGCGCACCATTGCGCAGAAGCTCACGGAGGCGCTGGGGCACCCCTTTGTGGTGGACAACCGCCCGGGCGCCAATGGCGGGATCGGCACGGACCTCGTCGCCAAGGCAACGCCTGACGGCCATACCTTGCTGATGGGCAACAGCGGTCCGCTGGCGGTCAACCCGGTGTTGTACAAGAAGGTGCCGTACGACCCGCTCAAGGACTTTGCGCCCATCACGCAGGGCACCTCCTACATGTACGTGCTGGTGGTGCCGGCAGCCTTGCCGGTTACCAACTTGAACGAATTCACGGCGCTGCTGAAGTCCAAGCCTGGGCAGATGACCTACGGCTCGACCGGCATCGGGGGCGGCAACCATCTATCGGGCGAGCTGTTCAGCTTGATGACCGGCACCCAGTCCATCCACGTGCCCTACACGGGAAGCGCCGCCGCGCTCGCCGCGCTGCTCGGTGGGCAACTGAATTACATGTTCGACACCGTGATCACGGCCGTGCCGCATTTGCGCGCCGGGCGGTTGCGGGGTATCGGAGTGACCGCGCTCAGGCGCGCCTCCTCGTTGCCGGAGGTGCCGACGCTCGATGAGTTGGGGCTGAAGGGCTTCGAGCTGACTCAGTGGCAGGCAGTGGTAGCTCCCGCCGGCACGCCGAAACCGGTCGTTGACCTGCTCTACCGCGAGGTGGCGAGAGCGCTGAAGATGCCCGACGTGATCGAGCGGCTGGCGACGCAGGGCGGCAACGAGCTGGTGGGCAACACCCCTGAGGAATTCGCGCAGGTGATCAAGAACGACCTTGCGAAGTATGCGAAGCTCGTCAAAGCGGCGAACATCCAGGTGCAGTGAAAGACATCAACCTCTCACCGCGGAGGACGCTGAGGACGCGGAGGAAACGAATCACGAATCACGATTCACGGAATTTGGAACCGCCAAGAACGTCAGGAAATTCAGACACCGCAGCCTATGCTGCAGTGCTCACCTCAACTCGGACATCCGGCGTCGCAACTGCGACGCTGCCATAGAGCGGTCACCGCCGCTTGAAGCGATCGATGAGCACGCCTCCCTGCGCTTGCGTCACACCCTTTAGATTGAAATGCAGGTGCACCGAGTTGAATACGGTCACATCACGCCGCACCGGATTGCTCCGATCGAGCCCGCCCTCAATCTTGACGTTGACCGCCTGCAGCGGAAGCCGCTCTTCCCGCGCGATGACCTGAAGGAGTTCGACCCCGCACGCGGCGACGCCAGTCAAGAACAATTCAGCGGGCGTAATGGCCTCGCCCGGACACCCGTTCTGTACGGGGCCATCGACGATGAAATGGTGGTTGCGGGTATTGCAGATCACGCGTCCGAACGTGTCGGTCGAGCGCGCCTGCACCGTGTAGCCTAGAATTTCGGCTTGTCCCACTCTATTCGAACAGCCGCTCTGGCAGCGGCAGCCCCGCCAGATCCTCGGGCGTCAACCGCCCATCGGGCTCGATCCCGAAGCGCTCGAGCACGTGGATCAACTGCCGCGCATGCTGCGCGGAGTGCCAGGTCGAGCGCTCGAACACGACGTGCATCGGCTGCATGCCGTAGTAAGTCTTCATCTTCCTGGAGAGAGATTTGTCCTCCAGCCCATCCCACCATTTCTGCAGCCTGCCGATCACTTCCTCCCCGTAGCCTGCGATCTCGGCGCCGGTCAGGAAAGTGCCCTCCTTCGGTGGCACGTTGGCGTGCTGCACCGCATATTCGACGCCGCCTATGACCGATTCGAGATACGCCTCGCCGATACGGAACGCGTGGTGCGTCAGCAACCGGATCGAACGATCGCGGTTCTCGATGACACGCTCGTGGATGCGTTGGGCCGGCATCTGGCGGGCATAGCGCTGCAGGGCGCGCAGCACGTTGATCCATTTCCTGATCAGCTGATCCGGCGGCAGCGGCTTGTGGCCCGTGCCCTGGAGCCCGACGAACTCGGCGACGTCCTCGAGATTCTGTCCGAAGACGTAATTCGCGCCCTTCGCCACCACGGGCACGTTGCGAACGCCCAGCGCGAGCAGCTTTTCCCGCCCGCCGGGATCGTTCAGTATGTCGATCACGATGTGGTCGATCTTCCTGCGCGAAAGAAACTCTTTCGCCCGGAGACAACTGCTTCACCCAGGTTGAAGGAACAGAATGAATTTTTCGATGGCACCCATGCCGGGTCCTTAACAGAGCTAACGCACGGAGCCTAATCCCTGCGATCCGCGGGCGTCAAGGCGCGGCGCCACCTGGCTTAACGATGAACGAGGAACGCGGAACGATGATCGGAAAGCCGCTCCAACCGGTGGTCAGAAGTTTTGTTCATCGTTCATCATTCATAATTCATCGTTAGGTTCTATCGCCCCCGGCGGACACTCCCGGACCGCATCGCCGTTGTCGCGCATGCGCTCTCCGAATTCTATGATGCCGCCGCCCAGGCATACCTGGCTCTCGTATAGCACCACGGACTGGCCGGGCGTGACCGCCCATTGCGGCTCGGCGAACTCGATCACGCAGCGTTCAGCCCCGGCAGCGACGAGGGTGCACGGCGCGTCTTTCTGCCGGTAGCGCGTCTTCGCGCTGTAGACCCAGTTGCAGTGGGGCGACATGCCGCTGATCCAGTTGAGGTCCCGCGCCGTCAAACGGTCGGCCAGCAGCGCGGGATGATCGTGGCCCTGGACCGCGACCAGCCGGTTGCTTTGCACGTCCTTGGTGGCGACGTACCACGGCTCGCCCGCGCCGTCACGGTTGCCGCCGATGCCGAGCCCCTGACGCTGGCCGATGGTGTAGAACATCAGCCCGTGGTGGCGGCCGATGAGGCGGCCTTCCGGCGTGCGGATGTCGCCCGGGTTGTCCGGCAGATAGCGGCTGAGGAATTCGCGGAACGGGCGCTCCCCGATGAAGCAGATCCCGGTCGAGTCTTTCTTGTCGTGGACGGCGAGTCCCGCGCGGCGCGCGATCTCGCGCACGTCGCGCTTGTAGAGCTTGCCGAGCGGGAACAGCGTCCTGGCGAGCCGGGCCTGGTCGAGGCGGTAGAGGAAGTAGCTCTGGTCCTTGGTGCCGTCCTCTGCCTTGAGCAGCTGGTAGAGCCCTTCCGCCTCGCGCACCTGCGCATAATGGCCGGTGGCGATCCAATCGGCGCCGAGACCGATAGCGTGGTCGAGAAAGGCCCGGAACTTGATCTCGGCGTTGCACAACACGTCGGGGTTGGGCGTGCGGCCGGCCTGGTATTCGCGCAGAAAATCACTGAATACTCTTTCCTTGTATTCACTTGAGAAATTGACGACGTCGATCTCGATGCCGATGGTCTCGGCCACCGCGACCGCGTCCACCAGGTCCTCGCGCGAGGCGCAATACTCGCCGGTGTCGTCGTCCTCCCAATTCTTCATGAACAGGCCCGACACCTGGTAGCCCTGTTGCTTGAGCAACAGCGCGGCGATGGAGGAGTCCACTCCGCCCGACATACCGACGATGACGCGCTTTCCTGCCATCGACCTAGGTTGAGTGGTGATAAAGAACGTCGAGCGGGTAACGCCGCCCGGCGAGGTAATCGTCTATGCAGCGCATCACCAGCGGCGAGCGATGGCGGGCCACCTCGCGCCGGATCTCCGGAGGCGTGAGCCATACCGCGCGGATGATGCCGGTGTCGAGGGGGCGACCGACCTCCGTCCCCGTGATCTTGCCCGTGATAGCGAAGCGGATGTACGTCACGTCGTCAGCGCCGGAATGATATTGATAGACCCCCAGCAAACCCGTCGGTTCGAAATTGGAGGCGGTCTCTTCCAGCGTCTCACGCGCAACGGCCTGGATTAGGGATTCGCCCGGGTCGAGGTGCCCGGCCGGCTGGTTGATGAGTTGCCCGCGACCGGTGTGCTCCTCGACTAGCAGGAAGCGGCCGTCGCGCTCGACGATCGCAGCCACGGTGACGCTGGGTTTCCAGATGAGAGCGTTGTCTGACATAGAGCGTATTGTACCGCTGCGGTAGCGCGCCGAAGCGCGGAGCAGGGGCCCCACGCTTGTGTGGGGATGCGACCAAGGAGGGCGCGTCGGAGCGATGAGCAGGGGCCCTGCCTGCGGGGATGCGACCGCGGAGACGCGCAGTGCAGCCGACAGTACCGATCTGGGCTCTTGCCGCAAACCGTTCGGAGGCTGCGGGCTGGCGGCCGATGCAATGTATTGGATACTTGCCGAGCGTGGATCAGAGGCCGCGGCGCCTAAGCGCGGAGCAGGGGCGGCGTTCCGCCCAAACTGCGTGGTCACGGTACAAAAGAAAAGGCAGGGCGCAGGCCCTGCCTTGTTCGGAGAGAAAAAGCGGTATTACTTTTTCTCTTCGCCTTACTTGCCTTCGGCGCCCTTCTTGCCTTCGGCACCTTTCGCGCCTGTGGCGCCAGTAGCGCCAGTAGCACCCTTCGCGCCTGAGGCGCCAGTAGCACCCTTCGCGCCTTCGGCACCCTTCGCACCCTTCGCGCCTGAGGCGCCAGTAGCACCCTTCGCGCCTTCGGCACCCTTCGCACCCTTCGCGCCGCCAGTAGCGCCTTTCGCGCCTTTGGCACCTTTCTCGCCCTTCGCACCGCCAGTAGCGCCTTTCGCGCCTTTGGCACCTTTTGCGCCCTTCTCGCCCTTCGCACCGCCAGTAGCGCCTTTCGCGCCTTCGGCACCCTTCGCGCCTTCGGCACCTTTCGCGCCTGTGGCGCCAGTAGCGCCTTTCGCGCCAGTAGCGCCAGTAGCGCCTTTATCTTGCGCGAACGCGACCGGGGTCAGGGTCACCGCGGCGAAGACGGCGGCCAGTACAGTAGCAAGCAGCTTACTCATGATGTTTCCTCGTGGTAGTTGAAAAGTGGTTGTTTGCAGCAAACGACCAAACTCTCGGTCAACGAGCATAACGGCCCAGCTGGGCAGGTCGTTGACAAGGCGCAAAGAAATAGGGCACCCTGCGCCGCCGCGCTGAATAAACATATTGTAAATCAATAGGATAGTTTCACCGCCTGCGTCACGCTCTGCGCGCTGATGCCGGCCAAGTACTCCACGATTGCTGTCCCGCGCGCCGGGCTATGCTTCCACTGGATCGCGCAGCGTGCGCGTCAGCCACTGGTAGCCGGGAAGGGTGAGGAACCCGACATAATCGTCGCTGGTGGTGATCTCGTCGAAAAACCTTGCGGTATCCTCGTAGCGGCCCGACACAGTGCGCGTACAAAAAAAGGCAGGGCGCGAGCCCTGCCTTTTCATCGGAAGAAGCAGTATTACTTCTTCGCGGGGGCCGGGCACTTCACGTCTTTGCCATCGACCTTTACGACATCGCCTGGCTTCTTGCCCTTGCAGGCAGCGGCGACGGGGTCGGCCTTCTTCTCTTGCGCGAAGGCGGCCGGGATCAGGGTAACGGCGGCAAAGGCGGTTGCCAGCAACACGGTAAGCAGCTTGCTCATGATGTCTTTCCTCTAGGTTGTTAAACAGTTGGTTGTTTGCACCAAACGACCGAATTCTCGGTCAACGCGGATAACGGCCCAGCGCGGCAGAGGGTTGACAAGGTCTAGGAAAATAGCACGCTCTTCGCTGCTTCTCTTGATAAAAATTAGTTAAATCAATAGGTTAGTTTCACAGCCTACATTGCGTTCTGCGTGCTAAGGCTGGCCGAGGGCCGCACGATTGACCTCCCATACGCCGGGCTATGCTGCAACTGGTTCGCGCAGCGGGCGCGTCAACCACTCGTAACCGGGAAGGGTAAGGAACTCGACGTAATCGTCGCTTGTGGTGATCTCTTCGAAGAGCCTCGCGGCATCCTCGTAGCGGCCCCCCGCCCATCCCTCCGCGCCCAACAGCGCCTTCACCCTGGTGAGCTCCTCCGGCAGCAATCTGCGGATGAGCTCCCGGGTCACCTTGCGCCCGTCCTCGAGTACACCTTTCGGGCTGCGGATCCATTGCCAGATCTGCGAGCGGGCGATCTCGGCGGTGGCGGCGTCCTCCATCAGGTTGAACACCGGCACGCAGCCATTGCCCGCGAGCCAGGCGCCGGTGTACTGGATACCGATGCTGATGTTGTTGCGCAGCCCCGCTTCGGTGATCGGCTTCTCGGGCTGGAAGTCGAGCAGGGCTTGGGCCGTGATCGTCACGTCATCGCGCTTCCTGTGCACCTGATTCGGGGTCGGCATGTGCTGGTCAAACACCGCCTTCGCGAGTCCCACCAGGCCCGGGTGCGCGACCCAGGTACCGTCGCAGCCGTCGGTCGCTTCGCGGACTTTGTCGGCGCGCACCTTCTCGAGTGCGGCCGCATTGGCGGCCGGATCGCTCTTGATCGGAATCTGGGCCGCCATGCCGCCAATCGCAAAGGCGTTACGGCGATGGCAGGTCTTGACGAGCAGCAGGGCGTAGGCTCGCATGAAAGGCGCGGTCATGGTCACCTGCGCGCGGTCGGCGAGGCAGAAGTCCCGGTGGGAGCGGAATTTCTTGATGCAGCTGAAGATGTAGTCCCAGCGCCCGATGTTGAGCCCTACGCAATGCTCGCGCAGCTCGAAGAGGATCTCGTCCATCTCGAATGCGGCGAGCACGGTCTCGATCAGCACCGTTGCCTTGATCGTGCCCTGCGGCACCCCGAGTTCGCGCTGCGCCGTGACGAAGACTTCGTTCCACAGCCGCGCTTCGAGGTGGCTTTCTATCTTGGGCAGGTAGAAATAGGGGCCGGTGCTGCGCGCGAGCAGCGCCTTCGCGTTGTGGAAGAAGTAGAGCGCAAAGTCGAAAATCGCTCCGGAGACCGGCTCGCTGTCGACCAGCACGTGACCCTCCAGGAGGTGCCAGCCGCGCGGTCGCACCATGAGGGTGGCGGTGTTCTCGTTCAGTGCGTAGCGTTTGCCCTCAGGGCTGATGAAATCGATGGTGCGGTGGACCGCGTCGCGCAAGTTGACCTGGCCCTCGATCATGTTTTCCCACGTCGGCGTGTTCGAGTCCTCGAAGTCAGCCATGAACACGTTGGCGCCGCAGTTGAGGGCGTTGATCACCATCTTGCGGTCGGTCGGCCCGGTAATCTCGACGCGGCGATCCTGCAGATTGCGCGGCACCGGCGCCACGCTCCATTCGGCGTCGCGAATGGACTTTGTCTGCGGCAGGAAATCCGGCAGCTTGCCGGCGTCGAACTCGGTCTGGCGCCGCGCGCGGGCCGCTATCAGCTCGCGGCGGCGCGCCTCGAATTTGCGCGCGAGCTTGGCGACGAACGCCATTGCCTGGGGGGTGAGGATTTCGGAGTATGGCTCCGGCACCCTGCCGACTATGACGACGCCGTGAGAAGGCGGTGTGTGCTGATCCATGTTGGAATCCTTGAATAAAAAGCGGGTCGTGGTCATGATTTCATATTGTAAAAATCCATACCACGGTCCATGTTGCAGTGCATTATACGCGAGACGGCTGCCGGGGCAATGAAGACGATCTATGCCACATGCAGTTGCGCCTTGTCGCGGTCGTGGAACTGCGCTTCCTCGGTCGAACCCGTGAGCGCCGTGACCGAGGACTGCCCGCCCTGTATCACCTGCGTTACGGCGTCGAAATAGCCGGTGCCCACTTCACGCTGATGCTTGGTGGCGGTGTAACCGAACATTTCCGCCGCGAACTCCGCTTCCTGCAGAGGCGCGTAGGCTGCCATGCCTTCCGTCGCGTAACGGCGCGCAAGATCGAACATGCCGTAGTTGAGCATGTGAAAACCCGCGAGCGTGATGAACTGGAACTTGTATCCCATCGCGCCCAGTTCGCGCTGAAACTTGGCGATGGTTGCGTCATCGAGATGGCGTTTCCAGTTGAACGACGGTGAGCAGTTGTAGGCGAGCATCTTTCCGGGATAGGCGCGGTGAATCGCTTCGGCGTACTTGCGCGCGAAGCCGAGGTCGGGCGTGCCGGTCTCGCACCACACCATATCGGCGTATGGCGCGTACGCGAGTCCGCGCGAGATCGCCTGCTCGATACCGTTTCTCACTCGATAGAAGCCTTCGGCCGAGCGTTCTCCAGTCAAGAACGGCTTGTCATTCTCGTCGACGTTGCTAGTGACGAGAGTCGCGGCTTCCGCGTCCGTGCGCGCAAGCAACACGGTGGGCACGCCCATGACGTCGGCCGCCAGCCGCGCAGCGCAGAGTTTTTGCACCGCGTCCTGCGTGGACACGAGCACTTTTCCGCCCATGTGGCCGCATTTTTTGACCGACGACAACTGATCCTCAAAGTGCACGCCCGCCGCGCCGGCCTCGATCATCGCCTTCATCAGCTCGAATGCGTTCAGCACACCGCCGAATCCCGACTCCGCGTCGGCCACGATCGGCGCAAACCAGTCCACCGCATCGTCGTCTTCGGCGTGATGCAGTTGGTCGGCACGCATGAGAGCGTTGTTGATCCGGCGCACCACGCTGGGCACGCTCGATACCGAGTACAGAGATTGGTCGGGATACATCTGGCACGAATCGTTTCCGTCCGCCGCAACCTGCCAGCCCGACAGGTAGATGGCCTGCAATCCCGCCTTCACCTGCTGCATCGCCTGATTGCCGGTCAGTGCGCCGAGCGTGTTTACGTAAGGCCTGGTGGTAAGCAACCGCCACAGCTTCTGGGCGCCGCGGTGAGCCAGCGTATGTTCGATGAGCAACGATCCGCGCAGGCGAAATACGTCCTCTGCAGTGTGGTTGCGCTTGACCCCGCGCCAGCGCGGATTCTCTTCCCAGTCGTCCTTGATTGCTTCGATCGCAGCAGCGTGCCTGCTTGCACTCCTGAGCATGCCAATCTCCTTGGGTGTGAAGGTGGACAAATGCACCGTAATGCGGCTATTCTGTGAATTCCACACAATAAAATTTCACAGTGTAAATTTCACAGAAAAGAGTTTCTAGAGCTTCACAAGGTCATATTTACTGAAGGAACGAAAGATGGAAGGAATCACCAGGAACAGCCATTTTCTCGGGGCGAAGTTGCGGACCCTGCGAAAAGAGCACCGGATTACGCTCGAAGATCTATCTGCGCGCTGTGCCCAGATGGATCCGCAGTCTGCACCGTCGGTGTCCTACCTCAGCATGATTGAAAGCGGGCGCCGGAGTCCGTCTCCGGCGGTACTCGCCTTGATCGCGGGCGTCTTCCAGCGCAAACCATTGTGGTTTCTCGATCAGAACGCGGAGTTCGCTCCGGTCAGTCGCGAAAAGGCGGCGGGTGGCGCGGTACGGATTCCTTTTGAGCCCGCGTTTCTTTTCTCCAAGAACCTGCTGCAGGCCGCGATCCCCGAGCTGTTGTCGCAGACGGGGACCACGGGACGTCAGTTCGCGCATCTGTTGATTCGCTCGCATCAGGAAATATCGCGTAACGAATATCCGGATTTGGAACGTACCGCCGAAAAGGTTGGCAAGCGCGGGTTCCCCCTTAAGGTCGATGATCTGATGGCGCTATGTAAGCGGCATGACCTCGAGATTCGCTGGTTCGAGCGCAAACCGCTACTTGCGCGCGACAAAGACCACGACGTGCGAAGTGTGGTTCGGTCTTTTTTCGATCCTCCCGGCATCGTTTATCTGAATAGGGCCTTGCAGTCGGATGCGGCGCGTCTGAAGTTCGATCTGGCGTCTCACATCGGGCATAAGGTGCTGCATGGAGGAGACGGCCTGAAATCTCCTCACGCCACGGGAGGTGATATGGGTGGAAGCCCGGACAGCGGCTCACCCTTTCACGCCGGCATCGAGGCTAAAGATGCTCTGCTCGCGTGGAGAGACTTCGAATGCAGTTTTTTCGCTGGCGCTCTGCTCTGTCCGAAAGTGCCATTCCGCCGCTTCCTGATGCGAGAACGGTATCGGATTGAGGCGAGGCGAAAGCTCGACCTCACACCGGCAGTAATGATGCGGCGAATGACCAAGGTGTCCCCCTATCCGTACTGGCACTTTTTTGACGCGACTGCGCCGGGGCACTTCCGCGCCGTGTATCGGGGCAACGGCATCCCGCTACCTTGGGGCAACATGACGCAGGCCACAGACCCCTGCCCGCATTGGGCCGTGTTCCGCATGGCGGGCAATGCCCAGAACGACTCGAATTCGCAGATTTCCGTCCTTAGAGAGAACGATCGGTGGCAACTCTACTGTTGTCATACTCTTCGCACCCGTGATATGGCGGGGAACCCCCACGTACTATCGGTAGGAATCGACCTGGTGCCTGCGCTGTCCTCGAACGAGGCCAACGGAACGCAGATTGTGGATAGCATCGGAGAAAGCTGCTTTCGGAAAGGCGGACAGGCGAGGATAGGTCGCCCTGAAGCAGCGGCCATTCGCGCAGTAGCCAATATTCTCAGCATTGCCTGGGTTGAGGAGTCCTTGGAGCAACCTGCTCGCATAATCTGCCCTCGCAGTACACGCTGCCCGCGCCAGGGACAATGCGACGTGGCTCCGGCGACTCGTGCGCGAGACATTACTGACATCAAACGGGAAATCCTTACGACAGCGAAATAGCGGCTTTCTTGCGGACGCATTGTTACGAGTTCGAATTGCCCGTAGGTACGCGCGCGAGCCACCTGTAGGCGTGCGCGAGTCTATCTTTGGGCTGCATGCGGACTCCGTAAGCGCGTGATTCCTCGCTTAAATTGCCGGATCTGAAAGGCCGGGCCCGCTACCGTCAGCCGGGTGGCCCTCCCGGCCGGTGGGAGGGAGGTCTGCTAAAATCATCGCTTTTCGCCGGGCCGCCCGCGCCGCGGCGCAACGCGGCGTCCGGCACGTTCGCCGCCCGATACGACGTCGCCGCAACACGCGGATTGCTTTTCGAACCCTGTTTGATATGGAGAACGAAGGATCATGACTGAACGACTCGACCTGTTGAAGATCGCCCAGGAAGAACAGAGTGGTGATCTGTTCAAGCGGCTGGACGGCATCTACAAGCGATCCAAGATCCAGCCGCAGGGCATCTCCGACGCGATCATCTGGGAGGGCGGAAACCAGTACGGCAACGTGAAGCCAGTCGCCCACGCATTCACGGATATGTTTGCGCTCAACGGCACGCTCATGGCGCTCGACGTCCTGGGCTTGCCGTTCCTCGGCGTGCCCATGATGGCGCAGTTCCGGCACGACACCAAGCTCGCGTCGCTCGAATGGTTTGGCAAGCTCGAGTACACCGCCCTCAAGTGGTCCACCGCCGGCGACTTCCTGGTCAACGAGAATGGCAAGAAGGTGGTGGTCTTCGGCAAGTCCGCCAATGCGCCACTGCGCACCGCGGCCGGGGTCTACTGCAATGTCCGGCCCTACGGCACGATCACCAGCGTGCGTTTCATGCCCGGCCTGCCCTATTCGCAGGACGGCAAGAAGTTCCGGGTCGATCGGGATACCGGCAACATCCACTCCGAGATGAATACTCCTGGAGTGAGGATGGCGTACGCGGTGCGCTTGTTCCTGAAGATGGTGCACGACACGAAGCAGGTCGGGCGCGTCGCCACGAAACCGACACAGGCCCAGGAAGACGCCGTCAACGCGGGAATTCTGCGCTGGCTGTTGCAGGGCACGAAATTCGAGCTCAAGCGGCGCTACGCTGTCGACGCCTATGCCGAGCACAAGGCAAACGTCGATGCGATCGTCGCCCTGCTGCCCAAGGACTTCAAGGCCGGCATGCAGAACTGGGGCGGAGAAATCCACGAGCATATCTCCGACACCAATTTCGGCATTCTGCTGCATGACATGTATCAGCAGCGCAAGGCGATCGTTTACGCAACGGACCTCGACGGCGACCGATTGACCGATCTCATGGCCGACGCGCCCGACGTGCTGCGCGGGTGGGGGCAGAGGATTCTCGAACATGTCAAGGCCGGCACTGACATGAAGAAGGTGTGGAAGGAGATGGGCTTCACCATGACGAACGGCAAGGACATGACGAGCGTCATGTACCGCATGCAGGGCGAGCCGATCTTCGAACAGACGCTGGGTTCTGCCGATGCGATGCTTCTGCGCCTGCTGGCCGGGGATGAGACGGTCGGCGGCGAGAAGCAGCCCTACGATCCGAGGATCCACTTCGTCCTGATCAACGAGGCTTACAAGGCGGCAAATCCAGGCAATAAGGAACTCGCGCGCTGGCTGGACGCGCAGCTCGTTACGTTCGACAAGATCTATAGCGCAATGCGGCCCCGCTACCTCGAGGGCTACAACAAGCTGAAGGAATTGATCAAGCCCTGGGGCAAGTAAGCACTGTTCCGCGCCGTGACCGCGCGGCGCATCGCCGGGACGCCGAATTCAGGCGCTGCATGAAGTAGTCACGGGCGGCTGCGGCAGGCAGCGCCCCATAGACAAAGCCCACGCCACCTGACGGTCGCGTGGGCTTCTTTGTTGGATTCGGATCAGCCGGCCAGGGCCGGCGTGGCGCTCAGGAAGCGGCCTGAATGTTCGAGGCCTGCTTGCCTTTGGGGCCTTGGGTGACTTCGAACGAGACCTTCTGGCCTTCCTTGAGGGTCTTGAAACCGCTCATCTGGATCGCCGAGAAGTGCGCAAACAGGTCCTCGCTGCCGTCGTCTGGCGTGATAAACCCGTAGCCCTTGGCGTCGTTGAACCACTTCACCGTACCGGTTGCCATACACCTACCTCTGCTCGGAAAAAGCGGGTGGGGCGCCCGCACGCTGTTTGAGTTTCAAGATCGCGTACGGACCGTACCGGTACAGCGAACAAGCTTGAAGCCAAACACCCATTCGCTTTCTAGGGCATTTGCCATGGGAAGTCAAGTATAGCCCTAAAATGGCCGTTAAATCGCTACTTGAAAAATTCTGGATTATGGTGAAAATACCAATGGGAGCGCGGAATTAACGGCGGTATCCGGCATGGCGACTCGGCAGCGCGAAGACACGGTCCTTGAGGCAAAGAAAGCCAAAGTCAAGGCGCCGCCGATGTTCAAAGTCTTGCTGCTGAACGACGATTACACGCCGATGGATTTTGTGGTTTTGGTGCTGCAGAAATTCTTCGCGCTGAGCCGCGAAAAGGCCACGCAGATCATGCTCAAGGTGCACCGGGACGGTATCGGGATATGCGGCGTCTATCCGAGGGACGTCGCCGCGACCAAGGTGGAACAGGTAAAATCGTACTCCAAACAGCACCAACATCCGTTACAGTGTGTAATGGAAGAGATGTGACATGATCGCCCAGGAACTGGAAGTCAGCCTGCACATGGCCTTTATGGAGGCCCGGCAGAAGCGCCACGAGTTCATCACCGTGGAGCACCTGCTGCTCGCGCTGCTCGACAACCCCTCGGCCTCCGAGGTGCTGCGCGCGTGTGCCGCCGACATCGAGGACCTGAGGAAGCAGTTGGCGGAGTTCGTCACCGAGCATACCCCGATCCTGTCGGGCGAGGAGGCAGACACCCAGCCCACGCTCGGCTTCCAGCGGGTGATCCAGCGCGCGATATTGCACGTGCAGTCCTCCGGCAAGAAGGAGGTGACCGGCGCCAACGTGCTGGTGGCCATCTTCGGCGAGAAGGACTCCCACGCGGTCTATTTCCTGCACCAGAAGGGTGTCACGCGGCTCGACGTCGTGAACTTCATCTCGCACG
>Ga0210379_10000313_pt1 | contig 15342 bp, 26 predicted proteins | sample PLMedo_2_FD_155468 | JGI IMG/M metagenome (GOLD analysis project Ga0210379, IMG submission 155468) | Groundwater sediment microbial communities from an aquifer in East River, Colorado, USA - PLM4_32_coex redo | ecosystem: Environmental > Terrestrial > Soil > Riparian zone | place: USA: East... | reverse complement strand
TGTTTGAAGCGGTCAAGGGGAAACCCTACGTTGCACACTTCCGTTACGCTACACACGGGACTGTGAACCGTGGAAACGCGCATCCCTTCAGCGTCGTCAAGCGCACGCTGTACGTAGCCCATAACGGGATGATCCGGATTGATTGCCCGGACAAGAGCAAATCCGACACATGGCACTTTGTGGAGTCAGTCCTAAGGCCTTGCGGCTTCACAGCGATTCATCCCGAAGGACTGAAGGCCCTTGGCAAGCTGATCGGGCCGGGAAACAAGCTGGCCTTCCTGGACATCAGTGGACAGGTTTCGATTGTGAACGCTGAACAGGGCTCGTGGTCCGAAGACATTTGGTTCAGCAACACCTACAGCCTTAAACCGCCCGGGATGTTCTTTGACGATGTTCCCGAAGTTAAAACCCGACTGACTTTCGAGTGTGGTGTTGAGTGTGAGTTGTGTTCGTCCGAAGTGAGTGCCTTAACCGAAGTGGAAAGCATGTTCCTGTGTGACAAGTGTGTTGAAGAGTACGAAGACTTTGAAGACTCAGACTTTGATCCTATCACCTTGGAGGGTGACAACTATGACTTGCAAACAAGCTGAACAGATTGCCAACCTAATCAACGCTCGAAACGGCCTACTGCCGCACGTCACGACGGAAGACGTGTTCAAGAATCAAACCGAATACCTCTTCCGCTCCATCGAGATCACAGGCGAGATTTATGCCTGTGTGCGCATCAAGAAGCTGTCCTGGTATCTGGCCGCTCACTTGGCAGTCGCGAAAACCCATCAGAATCAGGGCAACGCGGCTGATCTGTTGGAGCAGTGCATAGCCGTCGCGAAGGATCAGGGCGCACGTTTGTTGTCCTGCACGGTGAAGGCTGAGAACAGCATCAGCAAACGGCTTTTCCTGTCCAAGGGCTTCATGTACGTCAACAGCTTCGTCAACGAGATAACGGGCAACCGCCTGAACGTGTACCACAAAGACCTAAACGGATAAGCCCGAAAGGGGGGCGCAAGCCCCTCTCTGCTCGTAACGCGAGCACTGAAGATGGGCGAGGAGAATACAAATGACAAATAAACATCTGAACGCTTTAGCAAACGCACTGTACGCAGCACACCCCAACAGGGTGGACTTCCCAAGAAGCAGCTTCAGGAGCATCGAACCCTCGGAGGATTTGGTAGACGTATTCATGTCTGCTGTTGACGCTGTGGCCGATGTGTGCGAGGCCGCAAACCCAAAATTTGACCGTGCCTACTTCATGGCGCGCGTTGTCCAGGGTCCCAAAGCGAAACGACAAAGGGAGGTGTGAAATGCAGCACTTGGACGCGTTCTATTACTGGATTAACAAGGCCCGCTTGCCTTGGCGCTGTCTGGTTTGCGGTTTCCAAGGGCACGGCGCGGACCCAGAAGCACACGTTAGAGAGTGCCTAAAACGTGGAGGGGCGAAATGAAATCAACGTTCATTTGCTCGAAGTACCGATTCGAAAAAGCCCTGGCATTGTGGTCGGAGACGATGGTTTCCGAGGATACACAGGTTGCTACTCTGCGCAGGGCCGGCCCTTCTGAGGCTGAAGTGACCCTCAAGAACGGGGATATTTTGGAATACCGTTTGCAGCTTGCAAACGCGGGATAGCCTTGTTATGCTCTGAAGTTCCGTAACCGCCTCAACAGGTCGGAACGTGAAGAGTTAGCGAAGACAGGCGCCACGCCTGCCATTGTCCGAAAACCAATTCCGAGTAGCGAGGCCGCGCCTGAGCGTCTGACTTTGGACGCTGCGCTACAGACGGCGATGCCCTTGTCTGCTGAATTGCTGACGCAGCCGGGTGTGGAGTACGAGATTAAGTACATGAACATTCCTGTGATTTTCTTCAGGGATAGGCGCAAAGACGCACGGTAAAAACCAAAGGGGGTTCCAGTGTGCAAGATCAATTAGTCGTACAAACGAATGACATTCAACACTCTTACTCTGACTCGAAGATCGTGGAGCTGTGGCTTGCCCAACGCCCCGCGACGACAGTCAGGGCTTACGTCTACGAGCTGAAGCGGTTCCTGGCTTTCACCCAAGGTACGAAGTTGGGGGCCGTCACGCTCGAAGACTTGCAATTATTCGTCAACAGTCTGGAACACCTCCGAGCAGCATCACGCCTTCGGGCAATCGGAACCATCAAGTCACTGTTCAACTTCGCAGCGAGAGCAGGACACCTCCGTTACAATCCAGCCGCCGCTATCCGCTGCGAGAAGATCCAAGACACGCTACACAAGCGCATCCTGTCGCTGGAGGAAGTCAAGGCCCTGGTCCTGGCCGTCAAGCGGGAAGACGTGAGGGTCCTGGTTGCGCTGCTGTACTACACAGGACTGCGCATTAAGGAAGCTGTTTCCCTGACGTGGGAGAACGTCATTGCAAGGCCCGAGGATCAGACAGGACAGCTCACAGTTGTAGGCAAGGGCAACAAGACGCGAACCCTCATTCTCAATCCGAAAATCTGGACGCTGATTCAGATGTTACCACGCACCTGTGAATTCATGTTTCCGACCCGTAACGGGACACCCCTGGACGAGCCGGCTATCTGGCATTACATTCGCAAAGCTGCAATCAAGGCCGGCATCGACAAGCCGGTATCCGCGCACTGGCTGCGCCACGCTCACGCGTCTCATGCACTGGACGCCGGGGCCGATCTCAATGTGATCCGCGAAACTCTTGGTCACGTATCCCTCGCGACAACATCTCGGTACGTTCACGCAAGACCTAACACTTCGAGCAGTCAATACATCGACTTGTAACCTAACGCTGAAGGGGTTTTGTACACCCAAGGGGCCAACGTGTCTAACGACGACTTAATGCACGATCTGATAGTTATCATGTGGAGTGAATTCTTTCTTGGCTACACTTTCCTGGTCGGATTACCTCGAATGTTGACGGCACGCCCTGGCTGGCCGCGCTGGAAGAGTGTCTGCAAGGAATGGAGGTATGACTTGGAACTGTTCTTCTGGTTGAAGATACAGCCCCGCATGAAAAAACTTATTGCACGGTGCAACTAATTAACGCAATGCGCATCTTAACCCTTAATTGCGCGAGACAGCGAACACGGCCCGAGGCCGTCAACCAAAATGAACCAGGAGAAACGAATGAACGCCCTTATAGAACAGGATGAACAGAAGATCGAGACAAAAGCGAACCGCGTGAAACTCATACTCAATCACCCTCATGTGACCGCGAACCACCATGACTTACTCCAGCTCAGGATGGACAGACTCCGCATTGACGGACTGACCAACTTAGTCGCTGCCGCTGAAGCCGAGATGAAAAACATTGCCATGAAATACCTGGGTCAGCACTTCCAGGAACTTGATAGCGAGGTGTACTTGAATGGCTGAACAACTTGATGGAATCTGGGACAACCTCTTCGAGAGCACGTCCCTAAACACAAACCCGAATTCCCCGCAGGCACCCGTCAAGGCTGTCGTCGTCGCCCCGAGCGCACAGACAGCTCCCGCCCCGTCCGCCGCACCAAAGCGAGCGCGTAAGTCCGCGAAGGCTACCGCCGCGACACCCGTCCCCGCAGCCCCGGATGAACCAGCCGCAGACGCCAGTATCTTCTTCGGTGCAGAAGACGCTGACGAGGTTGGCACCGCCGGGGCAACTGCTCAAGCGCAAGCAACGCTTGAAGAGGCGATCAACGAGGACGACGACGAGGACTTGTTTGGGGAAGACACCGACGAGATACCGGCTGCACCTGTGACCGCACCAGTACCGACTGAAGCCAAGAAAGCAGGACGACCCAAAGGAACCAAGAAGAAAGCAACAACCGCGGAGCAATACGTTGAGAGAATGGATGCGGTCAACCGAGGTGAAACCCTTGCGGACGACACGTTTCGACCAACGCCTGTGGAACAGACTGCCCGTGTGGGAGCAGAGAAGGGTATCGAAGCTCTGCCGACAGAAGTCGAACTTCTGGTTAGGACTTGCACACGCAGCGCGCTTGAGGAAATTGCGGCCTTCTTCCGCCGATCGTACAGGTAAGAGACTCTGGAATAGGACACCTCGCACAGCGCCGGAAGGTATCAAGTTCAACGATACGGACCGACATACCTTCCGAGATGCTGTGATGGATATCCCTCTGGAGCACAGGAAAGACGCAATAGTTTCGGTCCACTTACACGACTACAGGCAACCCGACGGCAAGCTGACGAAGGTCCTGGATATTGGCTTCTGGGTAGCTCAGCCTGACGGAACGAAGAAGAAGGTCAAGGGCTTGAAGTTCCCTCTGACTAACGCGGATCAGCTCGCTGTGCGACTCTTGCGACTACATCGACGTTGGTGCAAAGAGGAAAAGACGGAAGAGTTTGAACAGCCATCGAAGATGGAATGGGACACATGAATCCAATTCAGACACATTGCAAAAGGCACGGCATCGAGAAAACGGTTTCGTTCAACGGCAAAGGTCGGCGCGTGTCGTCTTGCGCTGAGTGCTGCCGTGGATACCGAAAGAAGCGCTACACCAGCGCCGCGGTATGGCAGAGGCAACACCGACTTCAGCAATACGGGCTGTCGGAACAGAAGTGGTTGCTGCTTTTCGTTAGACAGAGGGGTCGTTGTGCCGTGTGCTCGGAACCATTTGCGTCTGACAATCGAAGAATCCACGTCGATCACTGTCACCGATCCGGAAAAGTAAGGGGCCTTCTTTGCGTAGGGTGCAACACAGTGACGATCGCAGGTATCGACAGAGCAATCAACGCGGGGTTCCTGGAGAGGGCGATTAATTATGTGGTGGAAAACACAACTGGCTCAGCACTTGGGGCTGACGGGACACGAAGAAGGGTTCATAACCCTATGTTGTCCGCTGCATGACGACAACAACCCGAGCGCTTGGCTGAATTGGGAAGTCGGTAAGTTTGGATGTTACGCCGGCTGTGGGAATCACGACATCCGGGAATTATTTAACGAAATCTTTGGTGAAAGTGGGGACGAAGAAACCGTGGCTGAAGATCAATCAACCTTACTCGAAGCAATACGAAACTCGAAGAACCTGCTGCCGGCCAGTCAGTTCTATGAGACAGCGAGGGCGCACGCGACTGCGTTCCTCCACAGCCGGGGCATCAAGCCGGCAACCTACGCAGCGGTAGGCGCGAAGCCTGACTTAGATCCTGCCTCGAAGACGTTCGGGTACATCGTGTTCCCCTTCGAGGACGGGCACTACGTAGCACGCAAGTTCATCGACGGCATGGTGGGCGAGCGCTATCTCAATTCCGCTGGAGACAAGGTGTTCTATGGGCTACCTGCGCTTGACAAAAGAGGCGACGTTATCGCCGTCGAAGGGATTTACGATTTCCTTGCTTTGGTGGAGATGGGTTTCCGTAACGTCATTGCTACACTTTCCACGAACTTCAAAGAGCAACACGCCTTTTCACTTCGAGGAAGGACAGTCTTTGTACTTTTCGACGCTGATTATGCCGGCTTCAAAGGCACACAGAAGGCGATGGAGCATCTTACCGCGGTTGGGGCTAACCCGATACGTCTCGACATCCGAGACTACTCAGACTTAATCAACGATCCGCATGACGCATTCCGTGCAAGCACACCTGAGAAGTCCTTTTCTGACTGGATCTACAAGCACACTGCGCAGTACGACCAGTCCGACAACGGCTACATCGAAGAGGTGTTCTTGCCCAACAAGGAATCGCTGAAGTGCTTCAAGACAAACCTCCAGTCATTTGACGCGACGATGGGTGGAGGTTTGAAAGAGGGGCTGCACGTCTTCGCGGGTGAACCCGGTGCCGGTAAGTCAGCCCTATCCCTCTTCTTGACAAGCGGCATGGCCGGCTGTGGAGCGCGGGTGCTCTACGCCACTTATGAAATCTCGAAGCGTCAGTGCTGGTCCCGCGTCTCCAGTGTGCATGAGCGCAAGGAATGGCAAGGCATCGAGATGAATCCCTCCAGGCTATCGGAACCCACGCGGAAGATCGTGCGCGAGGTGTCCAAGCGTATGCGGGTCGTGGCCGGCTGGTCAATCAACGAGATCGAACGGGCTGCACCCAACTACGACATCATCGTGATCGACTACATTCAGCGTATGCCGGGGCGCACGACGGACGTAAGGACGAACGTCTCCGATAACAGTCAGAAGCTGAGCAACCTCGCTCGGGATAACGCCAAGGTGATCGTCCTCGTTTCCTCCCTGAGTCGGCGCGGCTACGGTGACGGGATGGATCTGTCAGCACTGAAGGAATCAGGCGACATCGAATACGTTGCCCAGTCTGTCACGTTCTTACAGAAGGCGGGCGACGGGATCATCATCATCAACACGCTGAAGAATACACGCGGACCCCTCGGGAAGAACTGGCTGGACTCGAACCTTGCAACCTGCACCTTCCGAGAGACTGATCCAATCCAGCAATCGCAGAGTGACAACGAGTTTGAAGGGCAACTGCGAGGAGGACAATGAGGAATCCTAACTGTCAGCTCTGTCCGCGTCATGAGTCCGCCAGTACCGTCTGCATGTGGGGCATCGGCGCGACGGTCGTCAGTCCCAAGGTGATGTTTGTGCTCGACGTACCGAACCGGACTGCTGACTTCCGAGGGCAGGTGTTAGATCCTGATCTGTACACCTGGATGAAGCGGATCTGTGAGCTGGCCGGTCTACGACTAGGGACCGACACCTATACCACCTATGCGGTCAAGTGTGGCGGGCAGTACAACGGTAAGCCGAAGGCCAAGGAAGTGAAGGCTTGTCAGACGTACCTGTGGGAAGAGATTCAAACTGTCAGACCGGAATACGTGATCTGCATGGGAGCTGCTGCTATCCGCGCACTGTACGGCAAGGCGGCGAAGCCGTTGAAGCAGCTACGCACCAGGGTTCAGCGGGCAGGCATCCGGGTCAAAGGTGCAGAGGGCGACTGCATTACCCCGTTCAAGCTGTCCGCAACCTATTCGCCCAGAATTCTCTCAGAGAGTCCGCAGCTTGTGACAGCGCTGGCCCGAGACATCGAGATCATTACTGGGAAGGTAACTCAAATTGCTGTAACCCGGCGCTACCGCTACGACGATCCGGAGGGATTCTTACGTGCTTTGTGACGAAGTAAAACTTGAGAAGAAGCGGGAAAGAGAGCGCCTTTGGCGGGAGAATAATCGCGACCGGGTTAGGGCGTCTCAAGAGAAATGGCGCCTGAACAATCTGGAAGAAGACCGCGCCAACAAACGGCGGCACGCTCGCAAAGCGTACTGGGATAATCCCGAGAAGGCGCGCGCTTACGGTCGCGCACAGGGGCGCCGTCTTCACTTAAAACGAAAGTATGGAATCTGCGAAGTAGACGTTCAGTGGCTGCTGCTTCAACAAGGCGGGCGCTGCGCGGTCTGTCAGACTGGCGATTTCAAACCGAACGTTGACCATTGCCACGTCTCCGGCAGAGTTCGCGGCGTCGTCTGCATTCGCTGCAACACTTTAGTTGGCTATCTGGAAACGACACCTCCCGCGGTCTTGTGCGCGGCAACCGAGTATATAAAGTCATGTCAAAACTAATTGGATGGGACATCGAGACGAACGGATTCGTTCCATACGACCCCAGTAAGAAGATTCTCACGGAAGCGGCGGCAGTCGCACCCGGTGAGGCTTATGGGTTCTCAATTGAACACCCTGACTCGATCCCTGGAATTGCCGCGCCTAACCGTGCGGCACTGCGACAACTGCTCACTGATCCTAAGGTTACGCTTGCGGGACATGGCGTGAAGTTCGATGTCCTTTTCGAGACGGTCAAACATGGTCCTGTTGAGTGCTCTCTTTTTGACACCCGCGTCGCGCACAGTCTGCTTGATGAGAACGCCCCAGATAATTCGCTGAAGTACCTTGCGTCAACCTTGACGGATCTAGGGCACTACGGTGACGAAGTAGACCGCGCCAACTTGGTCAACGAACCTCTCAAGAAGGTCTTGGAGTACAACACACAGGACGCGGATGCGTCGCTCCGAGTAGCCCGAGCACTAGAGCCAGCCTTGAAAGAGCAAGGCATGTGGCCCTTGTTCGAATTCATGATGCGCGTGGAAAAAGTTTTAGTAGATGTCGAAGCCGCGGGCGTATGGATCGACCGACCGTGGGCACAGCGGGCCGGCTGTGAGGTGTACAAGAACCTGAAGGAATCGGAGCAGGAACTATACCGGCTAGCCGGCAAAGAGTTCAACCTTAACTCGTCGGCTCAGAAGGTGTGGTTCTTCTACGAACACATGGGCCTGCCGGTCGTCCAGCTCACCAAGGGAGGCGAACCCGCCACGGATAAGAACGCCATCGTCTTGCTGAGGTACACCGAGGGGCAGTCGCCGGCACAGAAGCAAGCAACCGCGGCACTCTCCACCTGGAGCAAGAACAACAAGCTGTGGAATGGCTACTTCGTTCCGCTGCCAGGACTGCTTCAGCACGATCACCGACTCCATACCACGTACAACATAGGCCGCGGGCAGGCAGACGACGGAGAGGGCGACGCCGGCGCAAAGACCGGGCGTCTATCGAGCAGCAATCCCAACTTGCAGAACATCCCTATCCAACCTCTGATCCGCGGCATGTTCGCAGCAACCGACGTGTACGAGAATGGGCCTGAGTCTGATTGGGAGCTAGTCTGCGCTGACTACTCGCAGCTTGAGCTGCGTGTCGGTGCGTTCCTTGCGCAAGCGATGAACATGATCCAGTCCTTCGTTGAGGGCAAAGACTTCCACAACGCAACCTTGTCCGACGTGACGGGTATTCCATACGAAGACATCCTCGCGATCGTGAAGGACAAGGATCACCCGCAGCACTATGAGATAGGCAAGGTCAAGCGGGTCGGTGTGAAGCGGGTCAACTTCGGCGTGTTCTACGGGATTGGCTACCGCAAGCTGACTAAGCAACTGCTGGCCTTCGATGTCGTCATGCACGAAATGGAAGTAAAGAATCTGATGGCGCAATGGTTCGATAAGAATTGGGAAGTGGCCGAGTGGATCACGAAGATCGAGGATGAAGTCCTCCGGACGGGAAAGTGCGTCACGCCCACAGGCCGGGTCCGACACTTGGTCGGTGCCAACAGGCACACGGCGATCGGGATGCGTATGCTGCGCCAGGGCGTCAACACCCCGGTTCAGTCCTTCGCCTCAGAGATTTGCTTGGCTGCGATGATGTTGCTGCACGCAGATTACAAAGCATGGGCCTTATCACATGGCACGCCAACCGCTCGAATCGTCCTGCAAGTTCACGACATGATTGGCATGGAGTTCAACAAGAAGTACCACACCCGCGAGCAGATCCTCGAACACCTCAAGCACACGATGGAAGTCAAAGTCGTTTCCTTTCTTAAAGATCACTTCGGTATCAACCTCAACGTCCCCCTCGTCGCAGACCCCGACGCAGCAATCCGCTGGTCCTAAGCAACCTTCCTCTCCGTATCGCATCATACGTTAAGACTGTAGTAACGTATGATGCGATACGGAGGTAAGACATGAAGGTTGGAACCGCAATAGTAGTCACACCCTTGAGCTTCACCGACGAAGAACTTCTCACCGTACAGAACGGCATCGTCCTGGAGATCAAGCGCACAGCACAGGCCGGCCAGATCGGGGCTATCGAGCACAGCATCTCGTTGTTCCGCAAGATCCAGCCCGCCGTGGACAAGGCAATCGAACGCTTGAAGGCTTTGCAAGAGGCCGAGACTAAAGCGCAGGCTGAACCCGCGTCAGAGAACACAGCCCAGTAGCACACAACCCAATAAGACAGGAGAAACGCATGACTCAGGCAACGTACCATGCAGTAAATACCGAAGCGCTTCAAGCGCAGTTCGCTGAAGACAAGTCAAAGCAGGGCGACAGCGCGTGGTTAAAGCTGACCCAAGGAACCCACACACTCAGGATCTGTCCTCCCTTCGGGCCGGATGGAATCCCGTACCGCAAGGCCGAATCATTCCATAACCTCGTCGGAGCAGAGAACCGCAAGATCAATCCCGTTTCCTTCGACTATCTCTTCGGAAGCAAGAAGTTGTCAACGTACATGGCGAAGGCGAAGAAGATCGTCAAGCTGGACTTCGAGCTGTGGCAGAAGCACGGCGATCCGCTCAAGAAGCTGGCCGAGGCTGTTAAGGCGCTCGGAGACAAGAGCGACGGCGCGAAGAAACTGTGGCCCAAGAAATCGTTCTACTTCAACGTAATCAATCGGGCCGATGGCAAGCTGTACAAGTGGCAACAGTCCAAGAAGTTCTTCTCCACGGTGGAAACCCAGTTCAAGGTTACACCTCAGATGTTCGACCCGAACGTCGGCTTCGACTTCATGCTGACCGCTGAGAACGAGGGGATTGAACGACGCTACTCTTCCCCGATCTTCATCCAGAATCCAACTCCGCTCAACTCCCCGAGTCCGCTGTTCGACTTGGACGAGGTTGTGGCGAGGGGTGTCTACGGCTACCACACAGTGCTCGAAGCGATAGTGTCCACACCTTACCTTCAGCCCTTCATTGCAGCAACTCGGTTCGACATCAAGTCGTTCCTGGCGTAACGAGCTACCCGCGGGCATCGAGCGCCGACAAAGTACACCAGATTCCCTGCGTCCAAAGAGCTGTGACACGGCCAGCTACAGGGCGGTAGAAAGCCGGCGAGCGGTGACTCAAATCAAAACAGGAGACAACCATGACAAAGGCAGAAGAGAAGGCATTCCATAAGGGCGCGACTGCTGAACGCAACGTGTTCGGTGCGAAGTTCAGAAGGATCGAGCAGAACTTCGGATACCGCAGCTTTCAGTTGAGCGAGGCAATCGAGTTCCGCAAGGCGCGAGTCAAGCGGTTCCGTGCAAAGAAGGGCGGGCTGTAATGATTACTCCAGACCAACTACTACACGACATGAAGCAAGGCGCACTCAGGATGAATCAGGTCCCCTGCACTGAGTGCCGCTCCAAGAAGACCGCGGGTCGGGATCACTTCCACGGATCAGACTGGGGCAAGTGTGTGCGGTTGGTCTGGTTCGACACGCTTGGGGCCAAGGCCAAAGAGGAACGAACGGGTGAGGATGCCATGCGCTTGAACGACGGGCACCTCCACGAAGCGCTGTTGCTCAAAGCGATTCAAATGGGCGGGCACACGATCACCCATCGGGACCAGAAGGACGGCGAGATTGAAGTCACTGAGATGGTGCAACTACCGGGGGGTTCATCCCTGGAGATACGCACCCTCGGACACACTGACGGTGTGATGGACGGGGAAGTCGTCATCGAGTGCAAGGCTGTGAAGGATTGGGCGTGGAAGAACAAGTTCTGCAAGGGCCTGCTCCCGCCTACTTATTACGGGCAGTGCCAGTTCTACCTTCACGCGCACAAGAAGACACGATGCTTCCTGGTCGTCAAGCACCGACACACTTCGGAAGTCATGATCTTCGTGATCGACTACGACATCGAACACATTAACAGACGCCGATTGCAACTGGCCGGCATCAAGGTCGCTGTGCAGAACAGGCTGGCAATCAAGGTTCCCTTTGCAGCACCGACTGACGAGTGCAGATTCTGCGAACAATACAATCAATGTTGGAGGTAGCAATGCTTTACATCGGAGTAGACCCAGGTGGATCAGGCGGGATCGCAGTCATCAGCGGGCAGTGTCCGCGGATCACCCTCGCCAAGTTTGACGGACGCACTGAGCACGATATCAACGCACTGTTCGAGACAATCCAGCTCGAAGCCAAGGGATTCTGCGTGGCGATGATCGAGCAGGTTCACTCGATGCCGAAGCAGGGTGTCTCCAGTTCCTTCACCTTCGGTAAGTCCTACGGGTTCCTCCGCGGGATTCTGGTCGCACACAAGATCCCCTTCGCCAACGTGACCCCGCAGAAGTGGCAGAAGGCCCTGAGCTGTAGGACAGGGGGCGACAAGAACGTCAGCAAGGCGAAGGCACAGCAACTCTATCCTGTCCTCGCGAACTACATTACGCACGCAACAGCGGACGCTCTGCTCCTGGCAACCTACGCTGAGAAGTACGGACTCGATGGAGGGACGAGATGAAGAACCTCAATGTCGGCTATGTGGTTGTCATTGAAGAGGGTGGCGTAGGCGAGCTCAAGATGAAGCCCCTGGTCAAGAAGGATAAGGCGTGGCCGCAGGCCGGCCTGTTGCTTAGCGGGCTATACGCTACGCTCTTTCCGAGCAACCTTCTGGCAAAGCAAGCCATCTATCGTACTGTGCAATACGCAAAGGCAACACAGCACAAGGATTGGCCTGAACTGACTTCGTACCGGATTGTCCTTGTGATTTCCATAGTACAATAAGCCCCCAATTCCTCGGAGGTTTTGATGAAAGAATGGCACAGCAGGGCGATAGAGTTGCGCGGAAAGGGCTTAACGTACGGCGCGATTGCAGGCAAGTTGGGCAGGAGTTATCACACAGTGCGGGACGTATTCAGATCAGTGCCGGTAGCGCCGGCCACGGAAACATCGAAGACAGAACAGAAGAAGATCGACGCATTGCTTTCGTCTCTTGAGAAAGCCAGGGCACCCCGAATCAAACTCGTCACTCGGACGACGGCCCCGGCACAAGGTGACTTCTCTCGGGTGACAATCCCCGACACCCACGGTGTCAAAGCAGATCCAGCAGCGCTTGCTGCACTACTCGGTGATCTGCGCTCGATTGCTCCCCGAGAGATAGTTATGCTTGGAGATCACCTCGATTGCGGTGGTTTCCTCGCACAGCATCACACGATGGGCTATGTGGCTGAGACCGAGTACACGTTCGAGGACGACGTTGCCGCGTGCAACCAGTTGCTCGATCAGATCCAAGCCATCGTTCCCGCCGCCTCGATCTACTACCTGGAGGGCAACCATGAGCGACGGATGGAGCGATGGTGTGTTACGCAGGCACTGGCTAACCGGAAGGATTCCGACTACCTCCGAAGAATGTTTTCCGCTGAGAGTGTTCTATCCCTGGAGAAAAGAGGCATCCAGTATTTCAAGCAAGGGGCCTTCTACCACGGACTCCGCATCCCCTCAACCATCAAACTCGGCAAGTGTTTCTTCACCCACGGTTCAAGAGCAGGTACGCACTCTGCTGCACAAACTCTCGCAGACTTCGGCGGGAATGTGGTGTTCGGTCACACACACCGAATGGACTCTTCTACGAAGCGCTCTGTTTCTGAAGGCGTCATGGGGGCATGGAACCCCGGCTGCCTCTGCCAGCTTCAACCATTATGGCAACACACTCAGATCACAGGTTGGTCCCACGGATACGGTCTTCAGTTAGTTCGCAGTGGCGGGGAGTTTCTTCATATCAACGTCCCCATCATCGACGGTAAGTCATTCCTGATTCCTCTCACAAAGAAGATTGCGTGAGCGCGGTGCCTCTCTGGAGGTTGTTCGGATGGGAAGACATCTGGGATGCACCTTCAGAGTACGACGACGAGGAACCTTCACATGGAAATAAACAACGTGGTCTTTGGGATCTCAGGGCGACTCGACGCCGTTGGGGACGTGGATCTGATGCAGAAACTGAGCGTCACACGTCACCGATACCTCGGCAGAAGCATCAACGAGATCCGCTACTACGCCGTGCAGACCGCGGTCCTGACGGACTGGACAGTTGAGAAGTGCAAGCCTGATTTCTGGAAGGTCATCAAGAACGGCGAAACCCTGGTCTATATCGAACTAGGTGACGCTGCCACAGCCAAGATACACAAGTTCGTCAAGGGGGCCGAATGATAAAGGACTTAGGAGAGCGGAAGGTGTTTAGCTCCGGGATGCAGCGCGACGTGACGACAGGGAAGATCCTGTTCCGACTCGTACTCAAGGGGCCGATGTTCAATCGGTGGGCGCAGCAACTAACTCTCGGTGCCATCAAGTATGGCGTTGACAACTGGATGAAGGCCGAGGGTCAGGAAGAGTTGGACAGGTTCGAGGATTCAGCCATGCGTCACTTCGTTCAGTGGATGAATGGAGAGACAGACGAGGATCACGCTGCCGCAGTCTTCTTCAACATCAACGGGGCTGAGTACGTAAAAGACCGACTCAAGGGAGAAAGCGCGTGAACAAGAAACCACACGAACCAGTGACGATCGAAGTCTTCCAAGGGAAGCAAATCGCGGAGTGCCCTGCCAACTTCCGCGTGGCGATGAAGGTCACCTGCGAAGATGGGACAGTCTACGCTGCCGGCTACAACGTCTATCACCATCCGAACGGCTGCCCGTACCTGACTCTGCGGCGTATCACCTTGAAGCGTGGCGAACAGCGCCGGCTGGACAAGATGAACAAACTCCTGGAGGTGCGCTGATGGACTGCCTGTGCGGAAACTGCATTCGTAAGCGTGAGCGCATGTTTTGCTGGGTGACACTGGCGATCTTCCTCTTGGGCCTCTTGCTCACCTGGTCAGTCAAGGCTGATGAGAAGCCCAAGCTGACCAAACACAATCTGACCCTGGACTCCGACTTCCGAGACGCGCTGAAGGCATTCAAGAAGAAGTGTCCTGTCTGTAAGCTGTACTACTCCGCAGGGAAGATGATGGACAAAGACGGACCCGTGCAAGTTGCCTTCGTAATCATTCGAGATCAAGGCACGGAGTTGCGGGTGTCTCGGTGGATCACAGCCAGGGGTATGAACGTCGTGACTGTCTATGTTCCGAACGCAGTAGTGGATGTGGAGTTCTTGAAGTTCCTTAAGGGAGGAATCGACAATGATTGAACCGATATTTAGAGAGAAAGGCTACGACACAACAGAAGTATCCTGGGGTAACACAACCAACCCAGAGCCGTGGTTCGACTACATTCTGGACAGTACATTTAGCCAGTTAGCTCCAGGAGAGCAACTGCGTCCTGCTTCATCTTTTCCTGAGAATGCAAATACACCATCGTTGTCTTCACTGACGCGTGACCCAGAAGTTCCTGAACCGTCCGAATGTCAACGCCTCGCTGTAAAAGTGTGGACGCGAATGTGTGACGAAATGCGTGGAAACCTGGAACGGTTGACAGACCTGCGTCGATCAAGCATCGTTTCAAAAGGTCCTCTATTCCATCGATCCCTCCAAGATGCGAAAACACACGCGCATTCTCTGGTGGAGATACGCCACGAAACGTCCACTGATCCATCCAAGCCTGATGCAGCGCTTCCTTCGCAGCCCGATTTATCGGAATGGTCCGATCCTTCCCACTTTTGGAAATGGCTGCACGAACTGTGATGCACTGATTCACGTCTCGGTGTTCTATTTCAAATAACTCCGTGCGTCGAAGGCCGGTATTTAGCGCGAGCACTATCGCAGGTCGAAGCCGGCAGCGCCAAGGGTGCGGTCGACTGTGTTGAAAGGGATCCTACGAGCATTAAGACAAGGACTGCTGTGCGCATTGGGCGCCTCCAGGTTGAATTTATAGAGAGTGAATCGACCT
>Ga0210379_10000312_pt1 | contig 15387 bp, 16 predicted proteins | sample PLMedo_2_FD_155468 | JGI IMG/M metagenome (GOLD analysis project Ga0210379, IMG submission 155468) | Groundwater sediment microbial communities from an aquifer in East River, Colorado, USA - PLM4_32_coex redo | ecosystem: Environmental > Terrestrial > Soil > Riparian zone | place: USA: East... | reverse complement strand
GTTCTTGGGCCTTGCGGCGTGAGCGCAGGCACGAGCCGCACGCGCGTCTTCCTCCAGGTGTTTCGTCGTCATCGGAGCAGATCGTAACCAAACGTGAATATGAAGCCGTTGGCACCGAGCACATTGATCTGGACGTTGAATCGCTCGAACTTGTATCCCAGACCTGGAAGGATCACGGGTGCAACTCCGTTCCAGTTGACGGGAAGCTTGTCCTCGAAAGGTTCCTTGTATCCAATAATCAATCCCCCGGTCACCTTGATATACCAATTCTTGAAGGTCTCTCCGAGTGAAAACGTGTAGCCGCCGTAAATATACTCACACTTCTGATCGAATGTGTTGTTGAAATAGGAAAAACCGGCCAGCCAGCGTGATTTGTCCTGCCATTCGACGCCGATGAGCCAGGGGTGGCCGGTATGGTCCGGGCCATTTTCAAAATGTAAGGCGTAGGGCGAGAACTGGACCATGAGCACATCGCCGGGGGTTATGAGGCCGCTCTCCGCGGCATTGGCCGCGAGAGATGCCGCGAGTTGCGCGGCCACCACGAGCCGGCAGATCTGTCGGGCGGGTCGCATGGGCGCGCTATCATAACCGAAAACGAGCGACGATCCGTATCCGGACCCGGCGGCGCTTGAGGCTGAAATGTCTTCCAGCACGAATTCTCGGACACGCCAAGCAGGGCCGCCACGGTCATATCGAGTGCTGTTCGTCTGCACGGGCAACATCTGCCGCTCGCCGATGGCGGAAGGCGTGTTCAAGCGTCATGTGCAACAGGGAGGGCTGGACGGACGCATCGCCACCGACTCGGCTGGAACCCACGACTATCACGTCGGCGATCCTCCGGATCCGCGCGCGCAACGGGCGGCGGGCCGGCGCGGCTACGACCTCGGCGCGCTTCGCGCGCGCCAGGTGAATCTGAGCGATTTCGCCAGCTTCGATTACGTGCTGGCTATGGATGAAGTGAACCTGCGTTTCCTCGAACGCCTGTGCCCGTCGCAGCATGCGCAAAAGTTGAAGCTGTTTATGGAGTTCAGCACCGGTCCCGCGCTGCGCGAAGTGCCTGATCCCTACTACGGAGGGGAACAGGACTTCGAGCGCGTGCTCGACATGGTGGAGCAGGCGGCGCAGGGACTGCTAGACCACCTGCGCCAGCATTTGGCCAGCGCAGGTGGAAAGTGACTCGTTTCTCGTTCCTCGTTTCTCGATCGATGAACTAGCAACGAGCAACGAGCGACGAGTCACGGAAGTACTAGCCGGGCAGGGCGGTTTCCTTCTGTTCCGAGCCGCCGGTCGCCGGTCCCGGTGATTGGGTCTCGATCTGCACCAGGGGCTCGTTGCTGACCGGTTCCACGGCCTGGCGCACGCGCTTCGGGCGCGGCATGAGCTGCTCCTCGATGACGTGCCGCTGCGCGGTCTGGACCTTTTCGGGATCCGATTCCACCTGCTTCAGGTCCGACGGCCACTCGATCTTGACCGGTTCCGCTGGTGCGAAACCGGGTCCGGAAGTCGCCGCCATTGGCGCTGCCTCCCGCGGCTGAAACTCACGCACGGTCTCCGTCTCAAATACGGCAGGCGGTGCCTCATGTGAAGCGACTTCGACTGGAGCGATAGACTCCGGAAAAGCCGCTGCCGCAGGTGAATAAGCTGCGGCGGGCACGGTCTCCACGGTCGGGGACGGGCGCTCGGTCTCAGGCCTGCCGGTTTCCCGCGGGGCGTGCTGGCTGCGTGCAGAGGGTTGTCCGCCGGCTTCTGGCTGGCGCTGCTCGTAGCGGTCGCGGCCCCCCCTACGCCTTCTCCTGCCCCGCCCCTCACGCTGCTGCTCGCCGTGCTCGCGGCCCGGCTGCTGGGGATGGGAAGGCGGCCGTGATTCGCCCTGCACCTGATCCCGCTGCGGGTGCTGTTGCTGTTGTTGCGGATGATCCTGACGGCGCGGTTCCTGGCGCCGCTGCTCCTGGCGCTGCTGCTCGGAACGGTGACGACCACCGTCGCGCTGCCCATGCGGCGGCTGCTCCTGCCGCTGGCGCTGGCCGCCATGCTGCATCGGCCGCTCTTCCCGCTCGCGGCGCGGGCCTTCGCGGTCGGCGCGCTCGGGACGACCACGGCGCGGGCCATGGGAAGGCGCCGGTCGCGCGGCATCTGCCACGGGGGTTTGCTGGGCGGGCTTGCTCCTGAACCACCCGAATATCTTGCCGATGATCGAGGCCTCGTCCACCTGCGCGGCCTTGGGCTGCGGTTGTGGCTCCTGCCTTACCTCTCTCGCCACGGGAATAGGCGCTGGCTGCTGCGGCGTAATGGCCTTGACCGCGGCTTCCGGTCGCGGCGCTGCCGGCTCCGATGTTCCCGCCGCCGGCTTCTGCTCTTCCGCCGGCGCTTCCACCAGGTTGTAGCTGGCGGGCAGCGGCTCGGTCTTGTTAAGGTCGTCGTGGCGCATGCGCGTCACGGTGTAGTTCGGCGTCTCGAGATGCACGTTCGGGATCAGCATGACCGAGACCCGGTGGCGCGCTTCGACCAACTGCAGGTCAACCCGCTTCTCGTTGAGCAGGAACGTCGCGACGTCGACCGGCACCTGGGCATTAATGGCCCCGGTGTTTTCCTTCATTGCTTCTTCCTGGATGATGCGCAGGATGTGCAGGGCGGTGGACTCGGTGCCGCGGATGTGTCCAGTGCCATGGCAGCGCGGGCAGGGGTTGTGGGCGGTTTCGCCCAGCGAGGGCCGCAAGCGCTGGCGCGACAGTTCCATCAGGCCGAAGCGCGAGATCTTTCCCGTCTGCACCCGGGCCCGGTCGTAGCGCAGAGAATCGCGCAGCCGGTTCTCCACGTCCCGCTGATTGCGGCCGCTCTCCATGTCGATGAAATCGATCACGATGAGGCCGCCCAGATCCCGCAATCTCAGTTGCCGGGCGATTTCCTCGGCGGCCTCGAGGTTGGTACGGAACGCCGTTTCCTCGATGTCGGACCCGCGTGTCGAGCGTGCCGAGTTGACGTCGATGGATACCAACGCCTCGGTGTGGTCGAACACGACCGCGCCGCCGGAGGGAAGGTTGACGCCGCGCGAATATGCGGATTCGATCTGGTGCTCGATCTGGAAGCGCGAGAACAGGGGCACGTCGTCGCGGTAGAGCTTGATGCGGCTGACGTTCTGCGGCATGACGTGGCTCATGAACTGCCGCGCCTGCTCGTAGACGCCCTCGGTGTCGATCAGGACCTCGCCTATGTCCTGGTGGTAGTAATCGCGGATGGCGCGAATGACGAGGCTTGATTCCTGGTAGATCAGGAACGCGCCGCTCTGCTGCTTGGCGGCGCTTTCGATGGCGCGCCACAACTGCAGGAGATACTCGAGATCCCAGGCGAGCTCTTCCTGCGCGCGGCCGATCGCGGCGGTGCGGCCGATCACGCTCATGCCCTGCGGCACCGCCAGCTGATCGATCACGTCGCGCAACTCGTTGCGCTCCTCGCCCTCGACCCGGCGCGACACGCCTCCACCGCGCGGGTTGTTGGGCATCAGCACCAGATAGCGCCCGGCGAGGCTGATGAACGTGGTCAGCGCCGCGCCCTTGTTGCCGCGCTCGTCCTTGTCAACCTGGACAATCAGCTCCTGGCGTTCCTCCAAAGCGTCCTGGATGCGGGCGCGGCCGACATCGACCCCGGGCTTGAAGTAGGCTCGGGCGACCTCTTTGAAAGGAAGAAAACCGTGGCGGTCGGCCCCGTACTCGACAAAAGCAGCCTCGAGGCTCGGTTCGATGCGGGTGATGACCCCCTTGTAGATATTGCTCTTGCGCTGTTCCTTGCCGGGGATCTCGATATCGAGGTCGATGAGCGTTTGCCCGTCGACGATGGCGACGCGCAGCTCTTCCGCCTGCGTCGCGTTGAACAACATTCGTTTCATTGTTATCTTCTCCCGCGCTCAAACACGGGATGGGGCAAACCACGGCGCCTGCCTTGAGACAGGCGGCGCTGACTGGTTCAGTCGCGTGACATGAGCATGTTGGACGTGATGATCCTGATGTCTCGTGTGGTTTGCCGGTAGATCCCGCGCCAAGCGCGGAACCCGGGAATTCTCAGCGTGTCGTGAGCGCGTAGTTCGTCTAGTATCGCTACTTCCGGGTGGTGAGCGAACTTAACCATTTTTTGCGGCGTATCCGCAGCCGGCGCGGCGGCTTCCTGTGGCCATGCAGCCGGACAATGCGGATCGCGTTCTGCACGTTTTTCCGGCTTGCGCACTCCCGCAGATTACAGTTTGGCAGGAGGCTCCAGCCGATTTGCAGGTCCGATTCAGCGGGGCCGTTCGCTACCCGCCGCCCGGAACTTGTCACGTGCAAAGAATAGTATAAACAAATGAATGAGTTAAGTAAAGATTCAGCGACCTGGCATGAGGTGGACGCTGAAGCCGCCGGCCAGCGCGTGGACAACTACCTGACTAAGTGGCTGAAAGGCGTCCCCAAGAGCCATATCTACCGCATCCTGCGCAGCGGCGAAGTGCGCGTCAACAGCCGTCGCGTAGGACCCGACTACCGCGTGCAAGCCGGAGACCGCCTGCGGCTGCCGCCGCTGCGCACGGCCCGGCCGGCTGCCGCGGCGCGCAAACCACCCGCGTCCCGCCTCAAGGCCGATGTCGTCTACGAGGACGAGTTCCTGCTGGTAATCAACAAGCCTTCGGGAGTGGCGGTGCATGGTGGCAGCGGCATCAGTCACGGTGTTGTCGAGCTGCTGCGGCTGGAGCGCCCGGACGCGCGTTTCCTCGAGCTTGTGCACCGTCTCGACCGCGAGACTTCGGGCGTGCTGCTGCTTGCGAAGCGGCGCTCCGCGCTCACGGCACTGCACCGCCAGCTGCGGGAGGGTGCGGTGCAAAAACTCTACGACGTGCTGGTGAAAGGGCGCTGGCGCGACGGCAAGCGCAGCGTCAAGCTGTCCCTGCACAAGTACGTGCTGGCCTCAGGCGAGCGGCGTGTCGCAGTCAAGGACGATGGCACGCATGCCCATACCGTGTTCCGGCTGCAGCGCAACTGGCAGGGCTACAGCCTGCTCGAAGCGGAACTCAAGACCGGGCGCACCCATCAAATCCGCGTGCATCTCGCCCATCTCGGGTTTCCCGTCGCCGGCGACGACAAGTATGGTGACTTTGCGCTCAACAAGCAGCTGGCGCGGCAGGGACTGAAGCACATGTTCCTGCACGCGCGCAAGGTCGTGATCGCGCATCCCCAGAGCGGCGCGACGCTGGCACTGGAGGCGCCTTTGCCGGGCGCATTGCAGTCGTTTCTGTCGGTGCTCGATGCCGAGGAAGCGCGCGTTCCCGCGCGGGGGATACAATACTAGTTGTACATTGCGCCGCCTGGCGGCGGCATTAATAAAGGGTGGTCATCATGGCAGAGCTGGAACCGGGCGTGTCCGCAACGAGCTGGGAACGCCAGACGATCGAAAAAGTCGCCCTCGCGGCGATCGCGGAACAGCGCCGTGCGCGGCAGTGGGGCATTCTCTTCAAGGCGTTGCTGTTCATCTATCTCTTCGCGCTGTTGTTCGTCGGCATGGGATGGTTCTGGAAAAAGGATATCAGTCCCGGCAAGCACACCGCGCTGGTCGACCTCAACGGGGTCATCTCAGCCAGCACGGCCGCCAGCGCGGAAAACATGATGGCCGGGCTGCAGGACGCGTTCAAGGACAAGCGCACGCGAGGCGTGATCCTGCGTATCAACAGTCCAGGCGGCAGCCCGGTGCAGGCCGGATATATCAACGACGAGATGCGACGACTGCGCGCCAAGTATCCCGACATCCCACTCTATGCGGTCGTTGAAGACATATGCGCCTCGGGCGGCTACTACGTGGCGGTCGCCGCCGACCGCATCTACATCGACAAAGCGAGCATCATCGGCTCCATCGGCGTGCTGATGGATGGCTTCGGCTTCACCGGGACGCTGGAGAAGCTTGGCATCGAGCGCCGTCTGCTTGCGGCGGGGGATAACAAGGGTTTTCTCGATCCGTTCTCGCCGTTACTCGAGCCGCAGAAGCAGCATGCCGAGCAGATGTTGGGGCAGATACACCAGCAGTTCATCGGCGTGGTGCGGGCCGGGCGCGGCGAGCGGTTGAAGGAAACACCGGACATGTTCTCCGGGCTGATGTGGGTCGGCCAGAAAAGCATCGAGCTGGGGCTCGCTGACGCGCTCGGCAGCATCGAGTACGTGGCGCGCGAAGTGATCCAGGCCGAGGACATCGTGGATTTCACACCCCGCGAGAACATCGCCGAACGTCTGGCCAAGAAGTTCGGGGCGGGCATGGCCGAAGGCCTGACGCGCTTCGGCGTGGTGCAGGGGATGACGCTCAGGTAGGCGCTCGCGACAGCAGGAACACCGCCAGCCGCCGGTCGAGCACCGGCGGTTTCTTTTTCCACTCAGAGATGGTCCGCGTAGTCACGAATTCGGCGGGGAGCGTGAGATCGGCCGCGATGCACAGTAGCGTATCGCCGCGGCAGTGCTCCAGCAGCGCGGACAGCAGCGCGCCGTTGCGGTAGGGGGTCTCGATGAAGATCTGGGTTTCGCCGGATGCCCGTGCCTCGAGCTCCTTGAGCTTGCGCGCACGCTCCATCCGGTCCACGGGAAGATAGCCGTGGAATGCGAAACGCTGACCGCTCATGCCGGAGGCCATCAGCGCGAGCAGTATGGAGGAGGGTCCGGCCAGGGGTACCACGTGGACCCCGGCCTGGTGCGCGCGGCGCACCAGCGCTGCACCGGGGTCGGCCACGGCCGGGCAGCCCGCTTCCGACATCAGACCGCAATCCTCGCCCGACAGCAGAAGCTCCAGCAGCGGCTCGACATCGCGCGTGTGCTCGTCGAGAACGTGGAAATTCATTTGCTGTAGCGGCCGGGGATGCGCGATGGACTTCAGGAAATGGCGCGCGGACTTCGCGTTTTCGGTGATGAAAGTTTTAAGCCTGCGCGCCGCATCAAGCGTGGCAGGCGGAACGAGGGATGCCACGTCGTCCCCACCCAGGGCGACAGGAATCAGGTAGAGCGTGCCCTTGGACCGCTCAGACAACGGCCACCCCTTCATTTCTAAGCATCGCCGCCAGCTGCATCAGTGGCAGTCCGATCAGGGCGGTGGGGTCGCTGCTGTGCACGCTCTCGACGAGCACGATCCCGAGTCCCTCGATCTTCGCGCTGCCGGCACAGTCATAGGGCTTTTCCATTTCGAGGTAGTGCTCGATCTCGGCATCACCATATTGCCGAAAGCGGACGGTCGTCGGCACGTCTGCCGTTTGCATCGCGCCCGTCCCGGCGTTGAGGAGAGCCAGGGCCGTATGAAAGAGCACGCTCCTGCCACGCATCGCCTTGAGTTGTGCGACCGCGTTGACGTGACTGCCCGGCTTGCCCAGGGAAACGCCGTCAAGCACTGCAACCTGATCACAGCCGATGATGAGCGCCGCTGGGCAATCCGGCGCCACAGCGCGCGCCTTGGCCTGCGCCAGGCGCAAGGCGGTTTCATGCGCGGCCTCACCGGCCTGGATGGCTTCGTTCACGGCGGGCGCCCGGACCTCGAACGGCAGGCGCAACCGCGCGAGCAGCTCGCGGCGGTACGGCGAAGTCGAGGCGAGCACGATGGAGGGCGGATACAAGGCGAGGCGGTGTTCCTAAGTCCCTGCCAAATCTGAGTTTTTCTTCATTGTTGCTTTGACAGGGCAACGCAAAAATATTATCATGCGCGCCTATGTCTGGACAGGGGTCCACGCAGACTGTCATCGATAGTCTGGAGTTTGCCCGGACTGGAAGGACGTTGCGCGGCAGCCTGCCGCTTCAGGGGCTGGCACGGTTGATGGACAGCCTGGTCGATTCGGTCGGGGTGGTCGAGTTCGAGGTGAAAGGAGGCCAGGATGCACGCCGTCGCCCGCTTCTCATATTGGCCATCCACGGCATGCTGCACCTGCAGTGCCAGCGCTGCCTGGGAGCGATCGAACACCCGCTGCAGGTCCTGAACACGTTGTTGCTGGTCACCGCGGGCGAGTCGGCGGCGGGCAACCTGGATGAAGAAGACGCCGAGTGGGTCGAGGCGAGCGGCAATTTCGACGTCGCGGCGCTGGTCGAGGACGAAATCATTTTGAGCCTGCCGTACGCGCCCAGGCATAAGGAAGGCGCATGCAGGCAAGCCGGCACCGCGGCGGCGGACGGCGCCGCCGCTTCGGCGTTCGCCAGGCTCGCTGCGCTGAAGCAGAACAACAATTGATATTCAAGGAGCACTAGAGATGGCAGTACAGCAGAACAAGAAGTCCCCATCGAAGCGCGGCATGCACCGCTCGCACGACGCGCTTTCCAATCCACCGCTGGCGCTCGAGCCGACGACCGGCGAAGTTCACCTGCGGCACCACATCAGCCCGAACGGCTTTTACCGCGGCAAGAAGGTCTTCAAGACCAAGGGCGAATAAGCGCTGGTCCGGCAAAAGCTTACGGCCGGCGCGCTGCGCGACGGCCATGACGCACGCCGTGGAGGAGGGATGCGGATGGAGGTGAAGGTTGCCATCGATTGCATGGGTGGCGATCACGGTGTGCACATCACGGTGCCGGCCGCGTTGAACGTCGCACGCGGCGATCCCGATGCGTCCTTCATCCTGGTAGGGCTCCAAGATGCCATCGAGCGCGAGCTCAAGCGTCACGGCACAGCGCCCGACACGCAAATAAGCGTCCGGCATGCCAGCCAGGTCGTCGAAATGAACGAGGCGCCCGCGGCCGCGATGCGCGCCAAGAAGGACTCGTCGATGCGGGTGGCCGTGAACCTCGTGGAACAGGGCGAGGCCGCGGCTTGCGTCAGCGCCGGCAATACCGGGGCGCTGATGGGGATTTCGCGCTTCGTGCTGGGCACGCTGCCCGGCATAGACCGCCCTGCGATCGCTACCATTCTGCCTTCGCTGAAAGGCCACACCTACATCCTTGATCTCGGCGCCAACGTCGACTGCACCCCCGAGCACCTGCTGCAGTTCGGGATCATGTGCTCGGAGCTGGTGAGCTCGGTCGAGGGCAAGCAACGCCCGACGGTGGGGCTGCTCAATATCGGGGCCGAGGACATCAAGGGCAATGACCAGGTCAAGGGTGCCGCGGAACTGATGCGCGCGAGCGGCCTCAATTTCCACGGCTACGTCGAGGGCGACGACATCTACAAGGGGACAACCGATGTCGTGGTATGCGACGGATTCGTCGGCAACGTGGCGTTGAAGACATCCGAAGGTCTCGCGCAGATGCTGGCCACCTACCTGCGCGAGGAATTCGGCCGCAATGTCTTTTCCAGGCTTGCCGGGCTGCTGGCGCTGCCCGTGATCAATGCTTTCAAGAACCGGGTTGACCATCGCCGCTACAATGGCGCGAGCCTGCTTGGCCTGCGCGGCATCGTGGTGAAGAGCCATGGCTCAGCCGACGCGTTCGCATTTGGTTTCGCCATCCGCAGGGCGATCGAGGAGGCGCGCACTGGCGTGCTGGCACACATAACCGAACGCATGGCGGACATCCACAAGAGCGCGGCGTGAACAATACCTTCTCCAGGATCGTCGGCACCGGCAGCTATTTGCCGGAAAAGGTGCTGACCAACCGCGATCTCGAGCTCGCCGTGGACACGACGGACGAGTGGATTTTTACGCGCACCGGGATTCGCCAGCGCCACATCGCTGCCGACGGGGAGACAACGAGCGATCTCGCGCTGGAGGCGAGCCGCAGCGCCTTGCACGCGGCCGGCACTGCCGCTGGCGACCTCGACCTCATCGTAGTAGCGACCACCACGCCTGACATGGTGTTCCCGAGCACGGCGTGCCTGCTTCAGGCCAAGCTTGGCGTGCGGAATTGCCCAGCGTTCGACGTGCAGGCCGTGTGCAGCGGCTTCGTCTACGGGCTGTCGACGGCAGATAGCTTCATGAAGTCGGGACATTACCGCAACGCTCTGGTAGTGGGTGCTGAAATCTATTCACGCATCCTCGACTGGAGCGACCGTTCGACCTGCGTGCTGTTCGGCGACGGCGCCGGAGCCGTCGTGCTTCGGCGCGACAGCTCCCCGGGCATACTGTCGAGCCACCTGCACGCCGACGGCTCCTATGCGAATCTGCTGTCGGTGCCCGGAACGGTGTGCGGCGGCAAGGTGAGCGGCCGGCCGCTGCTGCAGATGGACGGGGGAGGAGTGTTCAAGTTCGCGGTCAAGGCGATGGATGACCTCGTCGAGGAAACGCTGGCGGCGAACGGGATGCAGAAGTCCGATATCGATTGGCTGGTCCCGCACCAGGCCAACATCCGCATCATCCAGGCTTCGGCGAAGAAACTCGGCTTGAGTATGGAGAAAGTGGTGGTGACGGTGGACCGTCATGCGAACACATCTGCAGCCTCCATCCCCCTCGCACTGGACGTAGCGGTGCGCGACGGGCGTATTCGCGCCGGTCAACACGTGCTGCTGGAGGCGGTGGGCGGGGGCTTCACGTGGGGCGCTGCACTGGTTAAATGGTAGTTGCCGCTCACAGGCGAGGGCTCTCGATTAATGAAATTCGCGTTCGTATTCCCGGGACAAGGTTCGCAGTCGGCCGGCATGATGCAGCCGTTTGCCGATTCGAATGCTGTGCGTGAAGTCTTCAGGGAAGCCTCCAGCGCACTCGGGCAGGACCTGTGGAAGCTTGCGGCGGAAGGACCGGCGGAAGAACTCAACTCGACCGTCAATACGCAGCCGCTGATGCTGACGGCGGGCTACGCAATATACCGTGCGTGGCGCGATGCCGGCGGCACCGAGCCGGCGGTGATGGCCGGCCACAGCCTGGGGGAGTACACCGCGCTGGTCGCGGCCGGCGCGCTCCTGTTCCGCGACGCACTGCCGCTGGTGCGCTTCCGGGCGCAGGCGATGCAGGAAGCGGTGCCGATGGGAGAGGGCGCCATGGCCGCCATACTCGGACTGGAGGATGACGCCGTGCGAGCCGCGTGCGAAGAGGCGGCGCAGGGGCAGAGGGTGGAGCCGGTCAATTTCAACGCGCCGAGCCAGGTCGTCATCGCCGGCCACCGGGCCGCGGTCGAGCGCGGCGTCACCGTGGCGAAGGCCAAAGGCGCGAAGCGGGCGGTGATGCTTCCCGTGAGCGCGCCCTTTCACTCTTCCTTGCTCAAGCCCGCGGCCGATCGACTCGCTTCCTATCTCGACAGCATCCAGGTGAGCGCGCCGCGGATTCCGGTGGTCAACAACGTGGACGCTGCGGTGGAAGAAGAGCCGCGGCGCATCAAGCAGGCACTGGCGCGCCAGGCGTCCAATCCGGTGCGCTGGGTGGAAGTCGTTCGCCGCATGGCAAGAGACGGCATCTCGCACGTCGCGGAATGCGGGCCGGGCAAAGTGCTGGCGGGGCTGACCCGGCGCATAGACAGCAGCCTCCAGGGTTACGCGATTGCCGACCCGCAATCGCTCGAACAGGCACTGCAGGTGCTCAGGTGACGATTCTCGACGGCAAGATTGCCCTCGTCACGGGCGCGTCGCGCGGCATCGGCAGAGCGATCGCGCTTGAGCTCGGGAAGTGCGGCGCAGTTGTGATCGGCACTTCGACAACTGCACTTGGGGCGGACGGCATCGGGCAGCAACTGGCGGCGGCGGGCAGCAAGGGCGCTGGCATCGAGCTCAACGTCAATGACCTCCGGCAAGTGGAATCAGCCATGGTGGACATTCAGAAGCGGTTCGGGGAGATCGCCATCCTAGTTAATAATGCCGGCATCACCCGTGACAACCTGCTGCTACGCATGAAGGACGAGGAGTGGGACGAGATCATGGCGACCGACCTGAAGTCGGTCTACCGGCTGTCCAAGCTGGTGCTGCGCTCGATGCTGAAGGCGCGCTACGGCCGCATCATCAACATTACTTCCGTAGTCGGCGTGACCGGCAACGCCGGGCAGACCAACTACGCCGCCGCGAAAGCCGGCATTATCGGCTTCTCCAAGTCGCTCGCGCGCGAAGTGGGTAGCCGTAACATTACCGTCAACTGCATTGCGCCGGGGTTCATCGATACCGACATGACGCGGGCGCTCTCCGAGGAGCAACGGGGCGCGCTGACCCAGCAGATCCCGCTGGGCCGGCTGGGCCGGCCGGAGGATGTGGCTGCCGCAGCCGCATATCTGGCTTCTCCCGCAGCGGATTATGTGACCGGCTGTACCCTGCATGTGAACGGCGGCCTGTATATGGAATAGTGGCGCAACTGCTTGAAAACTGGAGACTGTTTTGAATGGCGAATCTGGTAAAATAGCGCCCTGATTCAAATCCGATTACCCGGGCCCGAGCAGGGATTCGGGGTCATATTCAAGCTGGTAAATCCTGTCGAGGAAAGGGGACCTGAATGGAGAACATCGAGCAACGCGTCAAGAAAATTGTTGCTGAGCAGCTGGGTGTCAACGAAGCGGACGTCAAGAACGAGTCATCGTTCGTCAACGACCTCGGCGCGGATTCGCTCGACACCGTGGAGCTGGTAATGGCGCTCGAGGAGGAATTCGAGACCGAGATACCAGACGAGGAGGCGGAGAAGATCGCCACCGTCCAGCAGGCCGTCGATTTCATCAAGGGCCACGCCAAGTCCTGAGTTCCATCCCGGTCCGGAGCGAATTTGTCCAGGCGCAGAGTCGTCGTTACCGGGCTCGGCATCATCTCCCCGGTCGGGAACCGGGTGCCTGAGGCTTGGAAAAACATCCTTGCCGGCGCTTCGGGCATCACCCGCATCACCCGCTTCGATCCTTCCCCTTTCAGTTCGCAGATCGCCGGCGAAGTGAAGGGTTTCGACCCGGCTCAGCACCTCTCGGCGAAGGAAGCGCGGCGCTTCGACACTTTCATCCATTACGGCTTGGCCGCGGCGATCGGGGCGATCAAGGATTCCGGGCTCGATTTCGAGCGCGAGCGGCGCGAGCAGGTCGGCGTGTGCATCGGTTCCGGCATCGGCGGGCTGTCGCTGATCGAGGAAACGCACAAGGCGGTGCTGGCCGGCGGCCCGCGCAAGATCTCCCCGTTTTTCATCCCCGGCTCGATCATCAACCTGATCGCGGGGCAGCTTTCCATCATGTACGGCCTCAAGGGCCCGAATCTGGCCCTGGTGACGGCCTGCACCACCGCCAACCACTGCATCGGGGATGCCGGCCGCCTGATCGAGTACGGCGACGCCGACGTGATGGTCGCCGGCGGATCGGAGGCGTGCATTTCACCGCTCGGCCTCGGCGGGTTCTGCGCGGCCCGTGCGCTATCCACGCGCAATGATGACCCGGCGGCCGCGAGCCGTCCTTGGGACAAGGACCGCGACGGCTTTGTGCTGGGGGAGGGCGCTGGGATCCTGGTGCTCGAGGAATACGAGCACGCGAGGACGCGCGGAGCCCGGATCTACTGCGAGCTCGCCGGCTACGGCATGAGCGCTGATGCGCACCACATCACCGCACCCTGCGAGGACGGTGAGGGCGCCGTGCGGTGCATGGCCAATGCCATGAGGAACGCCGGCGTGAACCGCGAACAAGTGGACTACGTCAACGCCCACGGCACCTCGACCCCGCTCGGCGACGTCGCCGAGACAGTGGCTATCAGGAATTGCTTCGGCGATTACGCCCGGAAGCTTGCCGTGAGTTCGACCAAGTCCATGACTGGCCACCTGCTGGGTGCGGCGGGCGGCGTCGAGGCGGTGTTCTCGACGCTGGCAATTCACGAGCAGGTCGCGCCGCCGACGATCAATCTCGACAATCCCGATCCGCAATGCGACCTGGATTATGTGCCGAACTCCGCCCGCAGGATGAAAATCGACGTGGTCATCTCGAATTCATTCGGTTTCGGCGGCACCAACGGCAGTCTGGTCTTCCGCAAAGTCTAAGCCCCGCCCGCAGCCTGGGCGCACCTCAATGAGGCTGAACCGGCGGACTCATCGCTTCCTGCGTGCTCTGCTTGGTGCTGCCGTGGCGCTCGCCGTTGTCATCGGCGGTGCGTTCGTCTGGTATGCAACAGATGAGCTCGCCACCGGGCCGTTGCCGCTCCAGTTCGACCTAAGGCCAGGCAGCAGCCTGCGCGCGGCGGCACAAATGATGGAACGGGCGGGCGTATTGCACGAGCCCGGGCGCTTCGTCCTGATGGTGCGGTTGCTGGGCGAAGCGAAAAACATCAAGGCCGGTAGCTACGAGGTCAGCGAGCCGATTACACCATATCGCCTGCTGCAGAAGATCGTGCAGGGAGAGGTGACGCAGGCCACCATCAAATTCGTCGAAGGCTGGACGTTCAGGCAAATTCGCGCGACTCTCGAGGAACACCCGGACATTGCTCACTTTACCCGCGGGCTGACCGACGAGGAGGTACTGCAGCGCCTCGGCATCGAGGAAACTTCGCCCGAAGGGCTGTTCTTCCCGGACACCTATCATTTCGCCCGTGGCAACAGCGATCTCCGGGTCCTGCGGCGCGCGCACCGATTGTTGCGGGCTCATCTCGAGGCGCATTGGGCAGCGCGTGCGCCCAAACTGCCGCTTGCGACCCCCTACGAGGCGCTGATTCTCGCGTCCATCGTCGAAAAAGAGACCGGCAGGGAGGAGGATCGCCCGCTGGTGGCGGCGGTATTCGTCAACCGGCTGCGCAAAGGGATGCTGCTGCAGGCCGATCCCACCGTGATCTATGGTCTGGGGGAAACCTTCGACGGCAACCTGCGCAAGCGCGACCTGGTGGCGGACGCCCCCTACAACACCTATACGCGCGCCGGGCTGCCACCAACACCGATCGCCATGCCAGGCCTGGCTTCGCTCGCCGCCACCCTCAACCCTCCGGACAGCGACGTGTTGTACTTCGTATCGAGAAACGATGGCACATCGCATTTCTCGCGCACGCTGGGAGAGCATGAGCGCGCCGTGACAAAATATCAGAGGATGAGGTCGGGAAGTCGCTGATGCGCGGCAGGTTCATCACTCTCGAAGGCATAGACGGCGCAGGCAAGAGCAGCCATGTGCGCTGGATTGCCCGTTTCCTCCGGAGTCGCGGCATCCGGGTCAAGGTGACGCGCGAGCCGGGCGGCACGCCGGCGGGCGAGAAGCTGCGCCGGCTGGTGCTGGGGAGCCGGCAGCGGCTGCACGTGGAAACTGAAACACTGCTGATGTTCGCGGCGCGCCGCGAGCACCTCGCCAAAGTCATCAGGCCGGCGCTGGAGCGGGGAATCTGGGTGTTATGCGACCGCTTCACCGATGCGACCTACGCCTACCAGTCGGGCGGCAGCGGGGTGCCATGGAACAAGGTCAGCGTCCTGGAGCGATGGGTGCACCCCGGTTTTCAGCCCGACCTTACTATCTTGTTCGATATCCGCCCCGCGATCGGGCGCCGGCGCGTCGGGCGCAAACGCAGGCGCGACCGTTTCGAGCGCGAACGGAAGGCATACTACAGGCGCGTGCGCGATGGCTACCGGCGGCGTGCCGCAGG
>Ga0210379_10000310_pt1 | contig 15391 bp, 16 predicted proteins | sample PLMedo_2_FD_155468 | JGI IMG/M metagenome (GOLD analysis project Ga0210379, IMG submission 155468) | Groundwater sediment microbial communities from an aquifer in East River, Colorado, USA - PLM4_32_coex redo | ecosystem: Environmental > Terrestrial > Soil > Riparian zone | place: USA: East... | reverse complement strand
ACGCTCACCGAGAACCGCAGGGCGGTGGTGGACACGATCGCGCCGGAAGGGGGCAGCGCGCGCATGCTCAAGGCCGCGGCGCTCGCCTGCGAGCTCGAACCGTTCGATCCCATGGAGCGGGCCATACTCTCCGCCGCCGGCGAGCGCGCGGACGGGATGCGCCGCGCCTGGACGCTCGAACGGGATTACCCCTTGACGGGCGAATTCCTCGCGGTGTGCCACGCCTGGCGCTCGCCCGCGGGCGAACCGTGCGTCGCCATCAAGGGCGCGCCGGAAACGGTGCTCGCGCTGTGCCGCCTCGACAGCGCATCAATCGCGAGCGCCATGGTTGAGGTCGAGCGCGCGAGCGAACGGGGGCTGCGGCTGCTGGCAGTCGCAGAAGCGCAGTGGGACCGGCCGGACTTGCCCGAGGATCCCCGCAACTACCGGTTTACTTGGCTCGGCTTCGTCGCGCTCGCCGATCCGCTGCGCGCCGGCGTGCCGGAAGCGATCGCGCTGTGCCGCGGCGCAGGCGTGCGTGTCGTCATGATCACCGGGGACTATCCCGGCACGGCGCTCGCCATCGCGCGCCAGGCAGGCATTACGACTGAAGGCGGCGTGCTGACCGGAGCGGAGATTGCCGCGATGGAGGCCCCCGCGCTGGCAAGGGCGGTGCGGAACATCAACATATTCGCGCGCATCCGGCCCGAGCAGAAGCTGCAGCTCATCACCGCCTACAAGACCGACGGCGAGGTGGTGGCGATGACCGGCGACGGAGTGAACGACGCACCGGCGCTGAAGGCTGCGCACATCGGCGTGGCGATGGGAAAACGCGGCACCGACGTTGCGCGCGAGGCGTCCGCGCTGGTGCTGCTCGAAGACGATTTCAATTCGATCGTTCTCGCGGTCCAGCTCGGCCGGCGTATCTACGAGAACATCCGCAACGCGATGCGCTATCTGCTCGCGGTGCACGTACCGATCGCCGGGATGTCCCTTCTGCCGCTCGCGTTCGGCTGGCCGGTGTTCCTGTTTCCGGTGCACATCGTGTTCCTCGAGTTCGTGATCGACCCCGCGTGCTCGATCGTGTTCGAAGCGGAAGCGGGCGATAAGGGCCTCATGCAGCGCCCGCCGCGTGATCCCGGCGAGCCGCTCTTCAGCCCGCAGATGCTGGGCGTGAGCCTGGTCCTGGGTGCCTCGATGCTTGCCGCCGTGTTTCTGGCGTACTGGTGGGCGGTCGAACAGGGCCTGCCGGCCGGCGAAGTGCAGTCGTTCGGATTCGCGGCGATCGTGTTTGGCAATCTTGCGATGATCCACGCGACCCGCTCCCGCGAGCGTGTCCTGTTCGAAACGCTGCGCTCCCCGAATCCCGCGCTGTGGTGGATAACCGGCGGCACGCTCGCCGCGCTCGCCGCAGCGATTTACGTCGCGCCGGTCGCCGACATCTTCCGTTTCGCTCCGCTCCCGCCCGGCCTTCTGGGGATCGCTGCTGCCGCAGGTGTTGCGGGCGTGGCGTGGTACGAGGCTTACAAGTTTCTGCGGCCCCGCAGCATCAGGGTGTGAAGGCGCGGCCCGGACATCGGCCTGGTGCCGGGCCCGGCGCTTGCCGCGAGTCAGCGCTTCGGGTCGAGCAGGGCCTTCAAGCCGGGAAAGTCGAGGATGCGCACGTGTTTTTGCCGCACCTCGATCAGCCCCCGGTCCTGAAAGCCGGAAAATGCCCGGCTTACCGTTTCCAGCTTGAGGCCCAGGTAGCTGCCGATTTCCTCACGCGTCATGCGCAGGCGAAATTCGCTCGGTGAGTAGCCGCGCGTGGTGAAGCGCTGGGAGAGATTGAGCAGAAACGCCGCCAGCCGCTCCTCCGCGCTCATGCTGCCCAGCAGCAACATCACGCCGTAGTCACGGACGATTTCCCGGCTCATGATGCGGTGCAATTGCTGCTGCAGCGAGGGCAGCTCCCGTGAGAGCTGCTCGAGGTAGGGAAACGGGATCTCGCAGACCTCGGAATCCTCCAGGGCGATCGTGTCGCAGGTGTGGGTGCCGCCGCCGATCGCGTCCAGTCCCAACAAGTCTCCCGCCATGTGAAAACCTGCGACCTGCTCGCGGCCATCGTCGTGCAGCACGCAGCTCTTCATGAAGCCGGAACGGATGGCGAAGAGCGCCGCGAGCGGTTCCCCGGCGCGGTAGAGGTCCGCGCCGCGCCGGAGCTTGCGCCGGCTGGTGACGAGCCGGTCTACCCGCTCCATCTCGCCGGGGTCGAGGCCCGCCGGCAGGCACAGCTCGCGCAGGCTGCAGGAGGAGCAGGCGACGCGGAGGCCGTTGATGTCGATCAAACGGGGCGCGCGTTTGCTCGTCATGGGCGGGAGTATGCTGCCGTGTCCGCCCCTCCCTTTGATCTAAATCAAGAACTCTCCGAACGGGCGTGCAATACTCCTCCCGTCTCGAGAACCGGGAGCCTCGAGGGTTTTTCCCCAACCATGAGTTCTTTGCCGATCGCATTCGACAGCTCGCTGGTGAGTCGCTTCGACCGCAGCGGTCCGCGCTACACCTCGTACCCGACCGCCGACCGCTTCGTCGAGGCATTCGGGCCGGAGCAATACCGCACGTGGGCGGGACGGCGCAATATCGGAGGCATTCAGAGGCCGCTTGCCCTGTATGTGCATCTGCCATTCTGCCACGATATCTGTTTTTACTGCGCATGCAACAAGATCGTGACGCGCGATGTGGCAAAGACCGCGCGCTATCTCGATTACCTGGGGAAGGAAATCGAGCTCCAGGCCGCGCTGTTCCGAGATGACCCGCGGGTCACGCAGATGCATTGGGGCGGCGGAACGCCGACCTACTTCGATGCCGCAACGCTGCGCGCGCTCTTCGCGCGGATTGCCGGGCAATTCGAACTCTCGGTAAGCGGCGACCATTCGATCGAAGTGGACCCGCGAACGGTGGATGTTGCGGCGGTCCATGCGCTGCGCGAGATGGGATTCAACCGCGTGAGCTTCGGCGTGCAGGATTTCGAGCCGGCGGTCCAGGCGGCGATTCACCGGCTGCAGAGCGCCGAGCGCACGATGGAGGTGATCGAGGCCGCGCGTCACGCCGGCTTCCCCTCGATCAACATCGATCTCATCTACGGGCTGCCGAAGCAGACGCTGATGACCTTCAACCTGACGCTGGCGCGGGTGCTCGCCGCCCGGCCGCACCGCATCGCGCTCTACAACTACGCGCACCTGCCGCAGCTCTTCAAGTCGCAGCGGCGCATCCCCGACGCGGATCTGCCTGCGCCGGAAACGAGATTGAAGCTGCTCGAGCTCGCGGTCAAACGGCTCACCGCGGCGGGCTATGTTTACATCGGGATGGATCATTTTTCGCTGCCGGAGGACGGGCTCGCGGTAGCGCAGCGCCAGGGACGCCTCCACCGCAATTTTCAGGGCTACTCGGCCGGCGGCGACACCGATCTCGTGGGACTGGGCGTGTCCTCCATCGGCTCGGTCGGCCCCACCTATAGCCAGAACCGCCGCGCGCTGCCGGATTACTATGCGAGCCTCGACCGTGGGCAGTTGCCGATCATGCGCGGTATCGAGCTCTCCGCGGATGACCTCGTGCGCCGGTACGTGATCCAGTCGCTGATGTGCCACTTCGCGTTGTCGAAGGAATCGGTCGAGATCTCCTATCTGATCGATTTCGATCGTTACTTCGCGGCCGAGCTCGACGACCTGCGCGAGTTCGAGGGGCTGGGACTGCTCACGATCGAGGACGGCTGGTTGACGATCACTCCGCGGGGCCGGTTCGTGATCCGGAGCATCGCCATGGTGTTCGACCGCTATCTGCGGCGCGACCGCGAGGTGCGGCGCTACTCGCGGGTCATTTGAGGGATGAGCAGTTTGCGGTAACTGTCTGCTGACGGCTGCTAGCTGCCAACGTCCTTCGCCACCCGTCACGCAGCGCGCGAAGCGAGCGGGGTGGCGGGAGCCTTACCATCCTCGCAGACGTTTCAAACCTGGCGCGCCTGTGTCGTGCATGGCCGAGGGCGGCCCTGGTTCCGGTGACTTTCGTCCTGGCATCAAGATCACAGCGGGAGAGAACCCATGTTCCAGCGCCTCTTAGTGCCGGTCGACGGCAGCAATACGTCCAAGCTGGCACTGCAGGCAGCAATCAAGCTGGCCAAAGAACAGCACGCCCAACTGCGGGTTGTCTCAGTGGTTGACGAAGTCAATCTCAATCTGGAAACCGAACATGTCATGAATGAGTTCGTCGAAGCTGTGCGTAAGTCCGGCCGCGATATTTTGATGCAGTCCGCAGCCACGGTGAATGCCGCCGGGATCCATGCAGAGACCCAGTTGCTCGAGATCGAGACTTTCGGACATCACATCGCTGATGTCATCAATGATGAGGCCAAGCGCTGGTCGGCCGACCTGATGGTCATTGGCACACATGGGCGTCGCGGCGTCCGTCACTTGTTACTTGGCAGCGTTGCCGAAAAAGTGGTGCATATCGCCACCGTTCCGGTATTGCTGATCCGCGGCAAGTAAGAGGCCCGTCCCAGGCATGGCCCCGCTTGATCACCAAGGTCCCGATGGTGCCTCGCCTAATAATCTCCGTCTTGAATGAATTGGCGACTCCCTGCAAACCAAGGAGTCCGCGCTAGGAGCGTTGACCAGGCGCGACGGGAACTCTGAGGCGGCCAGCGGTCTGATTATGGTAGCGATCGGCCAGGAACGGGCCCGCCCTCTAAGCCTGAATTGCTTCAACACCCCAACCTGTGTTGCGTGTTGACGGGGTTGGACGATGACAACGGACGATGGGGACAGCTTGAGGGGCACGTACAGTGTCGATTGATTTGACAACGAATAAGTCAGTTAATTTTTCAAACAACTGATATTGGGCGCTACGGTACTGCACGTGTCTGACCTGAATGATCCGAGGGTGTTGTTTGCTGCTGAACGAACGCTACTCGCCTGGAATCGCACGAGTCTTGCATTGATGGCGTTTGGTTTCGTAATCGAACGCTTTGGCCTGTTTGTACACCTGCTCTCGCTCGAAGAAGGCGGGTCGCTTCAAAGAGGATTCTCTTTCTGGATTGGCCTCGCCTTTATTGTGTTGGGCGCATTGACTTCCGCCGCCGCAATAACCCAGTACCGCGCAGTTCTTCGCACCCTTAAGCCGGCTGAGATCCCGGAAGGATATCGAGTCCATGTCGGCGTGCTCGCAAGCGCGATTGTTGCTGCCCTGGGTGTTTCCCTTACGGTTTATCTATTTGTTCACGGGGCAAGCTTATAGTTGCGCTTCCAGTTTGCGGCCCTCAGGAACAGGGAATCATCTGGAGAGGAAGGCATGACAATAGTTGGCATGTTCTGCGTTGTGCTCCTCGTGCTCACAACGGTCATTCACTACGAGGTTCTGCGCATGCTGACCGTCGGGCTTCCGGACTTCCGTATGCCTGGACGGTCCAAACTCATTGTCGTTATCTTCTCCGCATTCTTCGTTCACGCCACAGAAATAGTTCTGTACGCTTTGGCAATCTACGTGCTTGTCCGATACGTTGGCGCCGGCACGCTCGGTGGCGCGAGCAGTTTTTCGCTGATTCAGTGCCTGTACTTTTCTGCGGAGACGTACTCGTCGCTTGGATACGGGGACATCGTACCGGGAGGAGATTTGCGATTACTCGCTGGCGTGGAGGTTCTCAACGGTCTCCTGTTGATCGGATGGTCTGCCTCGTACACCTACATCGCAATGGAGCGCTTCTGGAACGATACCAGGGCTGGACGCGTGACAGCGGTGACACAACCTGGCAAATCGAGGCGCCCTTAATGCAGGTTTAAGGATTGCTGTTGCAAGGTGAAATCCCTTGAACCGCAGGACTGCGGTACCGCTCCCGCTGGTTGGGATACGGGTTGTCCGACGCGCGTCGTTCCTTGAATCTTCCAGGGAAAATCATGTCAATGTGAGTTTAAAGACGGTCTCGATTCATAGCCATGCGATTGCTGCTGGTTGAAGACGATCCCATGATCGGGGAAAGCGTGGGCCAGGGCCTGCGCCAGGACGGATTTACCGTGGATTGGGCCCGCGATGGTGGCGCGGCCGAGCTCGCGCTCGATAACAAGGTCTACGATTTGCTGCTGCTCGATCTGGGTCTGCCGAAGAAGGAAGGTCTGGATGTGCTCAAGACGATGCGCCGTCGCGGCAACAAGATGCCGGTGCTCATCGTTACGGCGCGTGACGCCGTGGTCGAGCGTGTCAAGGGGTTGGATTCGGGCGCCGATGACTATCTGGTCAAACCCTTCGCTCTCGATGAACTGGCAGCACGGATACGCGCGTTGTTGCGGAGGCAATCCGGCCGCACGGATCCCGTGATCAAAGTCGGGAAAGTGTCCCTGAATCCCGCCACGCACGAGGTTACGTTCCAAGGCGAATCCCTGGCGTTTTCGGCACGCGAATTTGCGCTGCTCGAGGTGTTTCTCGACCGGCCGGGCGCGGTCTTCTCTAGGGAGCAGCTCGAAGAAAAGTTGTACGGCTGGGGAGAGGAGGTGGAAAGCAATACCGTCGAGGTCTACATACACACGTTGCGCAGGAAGCTGGGCCAGGATTTCATCAAGAATATCCGGGGCGTCGGGTACATGGTACCCAGGCATCCATGACGTCGATTCGGCGGCAGTTGCTGGTCTGGCTCGTGCTCGGCTTCTCGCTTGCCACGATCGCCGCGGCAATCGGAGTCTACAGACAGGCGCGCCTGGAGGCCGGTGAAATTCTTGACTTTCAGTTGCAGCAGATGGCGGCTGCGTTCCCCAAAGAAGGATTCGGCCCTCTCACGATGCCGCCCGTCGCCGCAATTGAACCGGGGGACGTCGTGGTCGTGCAAATCTGGGACCAGGGTGGCGTGCAAGTCTATCTGTCCCGCCCCGATTCGCCGCCGCCCGAAAGCCATGGAATGGGGTTTTCGACCGTCTCGACGCCCGACGGAGATTGGCGCGTCTACAGCGCGATAGTCGGAAACAACGTCATTCAGGTGTCGCAGCCAACCAGCGTACGGGAGGAGCTGGCGGCCGCGATGGCGCTGCGCACCATGCTGCCGCTGCTCGTGCTGATGCCGCTGCTGATTCTGCTCATCTGGATTACCGTAGGACGCGGGTTGAAGCCGCTCAACGTGGTTGCATCGGCCGTAGGCATGCGTTCGGCAGAAGCCCTGCAGCCCCTGCCGGAGCACGGTCTGCCGACGGAAGTGAAGCCACTCGTTTCCGCGTTGAACGAATTGCTCGCGCGGCTGGGTCGCTCGCTCAGCTTTCAACGTTCGTTTATCGCGGATGCTGCGCACGAGCTTCGAACCCCGCTCGCGGCCGTACAGTTGCAGATCCAGGTCGCCGAACGCACCCGCACCGATGATGAGCGGGCGGCTGCATTCGCGCAGTTGAAAGGCGGCGTGGACCGTGCCACACGGCTTGTCGGGCAGCTGCTGGCGCTGGCGCGCTACGAGCCCGAAGCGGCGGAGCAGCCGTTTGCGCCGGTTAACTTGACCGACATTGCCCGGGACGTCGTCGTCGAGCGGGCGCCCATCGCCGATGCGAAAGAAATCGACCTCGGATTGTCGAGCGTAGCCCCCACGCAGATCATGGGAGATGCCGAAGCATTGCGTGTGATGCTGGGCAACCTGGTCGACAATGCAATTCATTACACGCCAACGCGAGGCACGGTCGATTTGGAAGTGAGAACGCAGAGCAATGTATCGTGCCTGGTGGTGACCGATACGGGACCGGGGATCCCGCCTGCGGAGCGGGAGAGGGTGTTCGACCGGTTCTACCGCGGTGACACGGCGGGCCAAACGGGAAGCGGCCTGGGGCTCGCAATCGTGCGCAGGGTTGCGCAGCGCCACCGCGCATCGATTGAGCTCGGCGAAGGGTCCGGTGGTCGCGGGCTCAAAGTCACCGTGTGCTTTCCTGAGAACCCGTTAGCAAAAGCGTGAGTCACGTCGCGCAGACTATCGCCAGACTGCTGAAGCGGGTCGATGGCAAGCTTGCAGTTACTCTTGGCCGCCGCGGCTAACCACGCGGCCATCTCCCGGGCGTCTTCTGCCTCGATCAAGCCGCGACGCACCAAACGCGTAGTGGCTGCCGGTGCCTCGTACATGGCAAGGTGGCGGCGGTTTCCCGCCACCACTGTTTTCGGGCACACTCGATGAGGTGTCCCGCCTGCTCCCCTTTCACTGGAGCCCGCGCGGCTTCTGGCGCTTCGCTCAGGTTCACGAAATCGAACTTGAGCCCGTCTTTCAGTACCGCTTACTTTTTCTGATCGGTCAGCAATTTCGCCTTGTCGGCGGCGATTTGCTTCTCTTCAGCCTTGATGGCCTGCCGGTCCTTATAAAACCTTTCTGCGTCATCGGACACCGCCGCCATCTTGCCGGACATGGTGTCTGATTTCAGCCTCGCCTCAGCGGCCTCCAATCGCTTTACTTGGCGCTGCAGCGCGGCCTTGTCCGACTTCATTTGCAGCGAAGCTGCTTTGTCGGCGGCGATGTCCTTCTTCTCGCCCTTGATCGCCTCCTTGGCCTTGTAAACCTCGTACGCATCTTTGGACTCCGCCGACATTCTGCCTGAGGCGGTGTCGGATTTCAGCCTCGCCTCGTCGGCCTCCAGTCGCTTTAACTGGCGCTGCAACGCGGCCTTGTCCGACTTCAATTGCGCCGCGTCCTCCTTGACTGCGAGGGACTCGGCGAAGGCGGTGCCGGTGGCGAACGCGAAAGCCGCTGCGACGGCAAGTACACACGCTTTATGTGTTGAATTCATGTGGATATCTCCTTATTAAGAGGTATGAAAAAGTATTAATGGTTCAAGAAACCCTTAGAACGCGCATGCGATGACCGCCTCGCGGCGGCACGATCACGCACCGTTCTGCGCCACATCGCAGCAAATCGCTTTGTGACCGCAGTCATCTTGACGGCGTCACCTTAATACAGGCTTAAGCTCGACCCGGATTGCGCGTTTGCACCCAGGAGCAACGTAGCCGCGTATCGATTTAAGTTTGTCTTAACTCTGCGCGCCCATGATGGCGGCCACTTGGAGCGAAGGCTCCATTGCCTGTCCATTAATCTTAGGAGCGGATCATGAAACAGAAGAGGTTGGTAGGAAGCCTGATCGTGGCGGGCGTGATTGCCGCCGGGATCGGGGGCTACGCGAAGTTCGATCCGTCAAGTTTCCAGCATGCAATCGCCGCGAGTGCGCCAGCCCCTGTGGTAACCGCGAGCGCGCGGCCCGCAATGACGCCGGCGCTGCCTGACTTCACCGGCATCGTCGCGCAAAGCGGGCCGGCAGTCGTCAACATCAGCGTCACCGCCAGATCCGAAAAGACCAGGCTCGCTCCAGGGATGCACGGCATGGATCCGAACGATCCGTTCTTCCAGTTTTTCCGGCAGTTCAGGATTCCTATACCCCGCGGAGAAATTCCAATGCAAGGCGTCGGATCCGGATTCATCGTGAGCGCTGACGGTGTCATTCTCACCAACGCGCACGTTGTTGCTGGCGCGACCGATGTAACGGTGAAACTCACCGACACGCGCGAGTTCAAGGCCAAGGTGATCGGTGTTGATAAGCCAAGCGATGTCGCTGTGCTGAAAATCGACGCCAGCAATCTCCCCACCGTGACGCTCGATCCCGCCGACGACATCAAGGTTGGCGAGTGGGTCGTGGCGATCGGCTCGCCTTACGGCTTCGAGAACAGCGTGACCGCGGGCATCGTCAGCGCCAAGTTACGCGCGCTGCCGGACGAAACCTACGTGCCTTTCATCCAAACCGACGTCGCCGTGAATCCGGGCAACTCCGGGGGGCCGCTCTTCAACATGAAAGGCGAAGTAATCGGGGTCAACTCGCAGATCTACACCCGCACCGGCGGTTACCAGGGACTCTCATTTGCGATTCCGATCAACGTGGCGCTTCACGTCAAGGACCAGCTTCTGCAGCATGGCAGTGTCACGCGCGGGCGGCTTGGCGTAACCATCCAGGAAGTAAACCAGGCGCTTGCGGACTCGTTCGGCCTGAAAAAACCGGGCGGCGCGCTGGTCAGCGCGGTCGAAAAGGACAGCCCGGCAGCCAGAGCCGGTCTCGAGCCCGGAGACATAATCCTTCGCTACAACGAGCGGGATATCACGAGCTCCCGTGAACTGCCCGTGCTGGTCGCCGACACGGCACCCGGAAGTCGCGCCAGGCTCGACATCATGCGCAAGGGCGCGACGACCGACATCGACGTGACAGTCGGCGAGATGAAAAACGCCAATGTCGAGTCGGTAGACATGACTGGGCAGAATCACGGACGGTTGGGGCTCGTCGTGCGGCCTCTTAACCCGGACGAACGGAAACAGGCCGGCGTGAGGGGCGGACTGGTAGTAGAGGACGTGACCGGCCCCGCCGCCAAAGCCGGCATCGAGCCGGGGGATGTGATCCTGTCGCTCAACAATACCCCCGTCACCAGCGCCGGGCAGCTGCAGGGTCTCCTGGCGAAGGCAGGGAAACACGTCGCGCTGCTGGTGAAACGCGAGGACGCCAAGATTTTCGTCCCGGTGGACCTCAGTTGAGATTCCGTTGGAGCAAGAAAGCGGGGGCGGGCCTTACGCTCTAAGGCCCACCCTGAATTGCATCATTAATCTCTGACACAAAGGAGACGTATCATGACGACGAAAACATCTGCAATTGCCGCGATCGCGGCGGCGTCCTGGCTTGCGCTCGCGTCGCCTGCGGGAGCAGCGCGTCCGTCCGAGAGTAATCTTCCGGCTGCGCACAAGCTCGGCGGAAATAACCTACATCTGGGAGGCGTCGGTCAGTCGGAAGCCGACGCGATCAAGCACGTTGCGAAGTATTATTCACTCGAGCTGGAGTTCCTGCGCAGGGCAAGACCAAAGGACGAATACCTGTCGGACGTGAAGGTTCGCATCAAAGACGTGGGCGGAAAAATGGTGCTCAACGTCACGAGCGACGGGCCGTTCCTGCTCGCGAAAATGCCCGCAGGTAAGTATACAGTCAGCGCCGAACACAACGGCAGGATCGAGAACCGTGAAGTGCAGATTGCCGCCAGGGAACATCGGCGCGTGGTTTTCGAGTGGCAATCGTGAATCGCTTGGAGATCTATCAGGTCAAGGAACCGCTGCGCGCCCGCTACTTGCGGCGGCTACCGCAAGGCGGACCGCGCAGCGTCCTGACCTGCCAACTATCAAAGAAGTCGGCGCTGCCGGGATTTAGGACCGACACTTGGTTTAGACTGCTTAGCCTCGAGAATCTTTCGCAAGGTATCGTCGCAAACATCCACGCCGATGTGACGGGCGTTACGCGCTCAAACCTTAGGGGTCAAAACCTTTGGGGTCAGCTCAGACCCCGAAGAACTCGGAAACATTGGGTTCGACCTACTCATAACTTCTTTCCGAGGTCCACCACGATTTTGTCGAATCTCTCGTAGAGACGTGAATAGTCGGTATCGATCATGCCATGGCCGATCGCCACGTCGAGGAAGTCGCGGGTGACCGTGCCCAGCGGTACTTTCGAGTGAAGTGCGCCGGCCAGTCTGATCGCCATCGCTACATCTTTCGTCCTCTGATCTCGTGTCGGACCACGCCAGGTTTATGGATTTGCAGGATTTTCCGTCCAGAGAGAAGTGTTTTCCGGCCTTAGAGAGCTGTTTTCGGTGCGAAAAGTACTCGTATATGCGCCTCGCGGCTCGCGCAGTACGCACGTCCCGTCTGTTTCATCGACTTCCCGATGCCTCGCCTTCGTTCCAAGATCACATTGGTCCCATTTCACTGCCCTAGCAGAATCCGGAAGCGTCTCCGTCCGCGCAGCCGGTATACGGAGAAATCGCGCTGGTCGATGGTGGCGATCGTCGTCACGCCACTGCGCTCGGCGAGCGCGATGAGCGAGGCGTCAGCGTAGTCGCAGGGCAGGCTGGCATACTGGGCGATGATCCGCGCGAGCGCCGCGTAATCCGCCACCGGCTCTACTTTCAGCAAGCCGGCCGCCCGGGCCCGCTCGAACCAGACGAGGGCCGCGCGTTGGTGGGCGGGGCTCGCCACCAGGACGTAGGCGGTCTCCGTGATCACCGCCTCGGTCGTCAGCAATTGCCCTCGAAAGCGCTGAAACCACTCCACCGCCGCGGCGTGATGGCGATCAGCACGGTTGACGAGCGCGACGACGGCCCCGGTATCAACGAGAGCGCGGGCCACGAAACGCCTTACGCGCGAGCTCGCGGACACGATCCGACTGCAGCTCCTTGGCGCCCTTGGGCGGAATCAGGTCCGCCGCAAGCGAGTAGGGGCTTGCACCGCCGGTTTCCTTGTCCAGGTAATCGTCGAGCGCGCGCACGACTGCGTCAGTCCGGGTGACCCCGCGCTTGGCGCAGTATTCGGCCAGCTTTTCTTCGACCCGCGGAGGAATGCGTGCGTTGATGATGTCGCCCATAAGCGGTTTCCAGTGCTGTAATACAGTGAAGTAACATTGTAACACAAGACAGCACATCAAGGGGGACGGGCTGAAAGGGTTTAGATTTTGGGGCCCCTGAGAGCCGCCGTGCAGCGCCTTGACCCGGTGATGGGTGATAGGTGATGAGGGACTTGCTCCCACCACCCCCGCCGCTCTGCGGCGACCCCGCCCGTCCAGTCGCGCTGCATCGCGACTGGCGTTCGCCGGCTCGAACGTGCGCAGGCACGTTCTTCGAAACCCCGCCTCACCCTCGGGCAGGAGGGGAGACCTCCCGGCGGTCAGCGGACTTCGGTGCCGATGACCACGGTTACGCCGGTATCGCCCACCTTTACCGGCGCGCTGAGGCCCTCGAGGTCGCCCGGCTGGGGCGTGGCGCCGCCGCTCTTCGAGACCCGCGCGCCCACCACCAAGCGGGGGTGGTCGGAGAGCTTCATGCCGGCCGCCATGACCATCGTATCGTCCAGAGTAAACGCCGCGGGCAGCTCGCGAACCTGCTTGCGGACGACTGCGAGCGGCATGCGCGACCCGTCCGCCGGCCGGGCGAAGACGAAGACCGTGTCGGTGGGCGCGACCTTTGCCGCGAGCGCGGGGGCGAGCCGCACCGTGCCGCTGACAGCGCCCGGCGCGGACGCCGCCGCCAGCTTGGGCGCCGCCTTGGCCTTCGCCGTGCCGCCGGAGAGCTTCTCGGCATCGGCGATACTGTCCCGGATCGATTCCGCCATATCGGAATCCGGCGGCACGACATCGAGGATTTTCTGCCAGTGGGCGATGGCGCCCTTGAAATCCTTCTTCTCGAACGCGACCGTGCCCGCCAGCGCGAGTGCCTTCACGTTCTTCGGGTCGACCTTCAACGCCTGCGCGATGATGCGCTCCGGCTCGCCCTGCAGGCGCCGGCCCTGCGTCATGGCGAGGGCATCGGCGTAGTCGGCGAGGAGCTGCGCGTCGGGCGGCGAGCGCTTGACGGCGTTGGCGTAGGCCGACACTGCGTCGGGATAGCGGTCGAGCACGGCGTAAGAGCGTCCCAGCATCGCCCAGCCGGTCGCGTCGTCCGGGTTCTCTCTCAAGCGCGCAGAGAGTCGATCGACCATGCCCTCGATCTGCTGCCGGGAAATGCCGTGGCCGTCGCCCCCGGCGGGTTGAGGCAGCAGCGCGTCCGGGGTGCCGACCGCAAAGTAGAGCAGGATCGCTACGAGCGGGATCGCGATGCCCGCGGCGACAGCGGCCATGCGCCCCGGCTTCGCTGCACGCGCGCGAGTCCCGGAGGTGGGGACGTCGTTGAGGAGTCTCGCCTCGAGCTCGCGCCGGGAGTCTTCATACCGATCCCGGGCGAGCGTGCCGGCGGCGACGTCCGCCTCGAGCTCCCGCAGCTGGTCGCGGTAGACCGCGACGTTGGTGGCGTCCTGGGTAGCGCCTGAAGCCGTCCGCCGGCGCCCGAGGAGCGGCGGCAGCACGAATACCAGCGCACCGGCCGCCAGCAAGACCGCGATGACCCAGAATACCGTCACCGCTTCTCCGCGTCGGCTTTGCCTGACAGCAGGTCCGCCGCCCGCGTGCGCTCCGCGCCCGACAGTTCCGGCTTACCCACCTCCCGCCGGCGGCGCGCGAGCCGGTAATACAGCGCCGCGAGCCCGGCGATCATGAGCAGCAGCGGGCCGGCCCACAGCAGCAGGGTCGTGGACTTGAACGGCGGCCGGTAGAGCACGAAATCGCCGTAGCGATCCACCATGAAGCCGATGATGTCGCGTTCGCTCGCGCCTTGCCGCAGCCTCTCCCGGATCTGGTTCCTCAGGTCCACGGCGAGCGGCGCGTTCGAGTCGGCGAGCGTCTGGTTCTGGCACACCAGGCAGCGCAGCTCGTCGGCGAGCGCATTCACACGCGCCTCCAGCGCCGGATCCTCGGCCGCCGGCTGCGCCTCACCCGCCCACGCGGCGCCCGACAGGGCAAGCATCAGGAAAATCAGCCAGCAACGCATGTCAGCTACAAGAAATAGACAGGATTAACAGGATTAACAGGATTAGATCCAAATCAAGAACACGATGACTCATCTGAATTCAGAATTGGCTTGGCGCGATCTCGTTCTTGTTAATCTTGTAAATCCTGTCCATTTACTCTTCAGCTCTTGTTGAGATCAGCGATGAGCGGCACGATCTTTTCCTTGAGAATCACGGGCGTCACCGGCCCGATGCGCTTGTAGCGGATCACGCCCTGCTTGTCGATGACGTAGGTTTCGGGCACGCCGTAGACGCCGTAGTCGATGCCGACCCGGCCCTCCACGTCGACGATAGACGCGGCGTAAGGATCGCCGAAGCGCCTGAGCCAGGCGATTGCCTCGCTGCGCTGGTCCTTGTAATTGAGGCCGTAGAGCGGCGTCTGCCCGGACCGGGCGAAGTCGTTCAGCACCGGATGCTCCTCGCGGCAGGCCGCGCACCACGAGGCCCATACGTTCAGCACCCACACCTTGCCCTGCATTTCCCGCGGCGAGAACGATTTTTCGGGCTGGTGAAGAAGCGGCAGCTGGAACGGGGGCGCGGGCTTGTTGATGAGCGGGGAGGGCACCTCGCGCGGATCGAGCGAGAGCCCCACGCCGAGCAGCAGTACCAGGACCGCGAACACGCCGAGCGGCAGCGCGTAGCGCATCATCGAGCGTTTTTGCTGCGAGGCCGCGTCGGGCATGAGATCAGCCCGCGGGCGAGGCTTCGGGCCGCGGCGCGCCCGCGGACTCGCGCGACGCGCTGCGAGCGCCAACGCGGTAGCGCCGGTCGCTCGCCGCGAAGAGCCCGCCCAGCGCCATGATCAGGCAGCCGATCCAGATCCAGTTCACGAACGGCTTGTACCAGACGCGCACGATCCACGTCCCCGGCGCGACCTCCTCGCCCATGGCGACGTAGAGATCGCGCGTAAGACCCCGGTTGATCGCGGCCTCGGTCATCGGCATGTTCTGCGCGGTATAGATACGCTTTTCCGGATGAAGTGTG
>Ga0210379_10000309_pt1 | contig 15421 bp, 18 predicted proteins | sample PLMedo_2_FD_155468 | JGI IMG/M metagenome (GOLD analysis project Ga0210379, IMG submission 155468) | Groundwater sediment microbial communities from an aquifer in East River, Colorado, USA - PLM4_32_coex redo | ecosystem: Environmental > Terrestrial > Soil > Riparian zone | place: USA: East... | reverse complement strand
TGGCGCAAAGCCGACCAGATGGGATCGACTTTGTCCTTCGCAAGCGCCTTGCGTTCTCGGTTCATGGCATACCTTCCGTACTCATCTTACCGATATCACGCTTCAGGTCCCAATAGCGTGACAGTTAAGGTTTCCCGCGGTTCGCGCTGTATAAACCGGCTTCCGCAACACCCCAGGCGTGGATATATGGTCCCGCCGATATTTCGTTAAGGACCCGATGGATGTCCGATTATTCCGCCACCCTGAATCTTCCGGCTCCAGAAACCCTGGACCTTCTGCTCAGCCGACGCTCCGGCTCGGCCAAGACGATGAAGGGCCCCGGCCCGACCGCGGACCAGCTGCGCCGCATCCTTGCCGCGGGCGTTCGCGTACCCGATCACGGCAAACTGACGCCGTGGCGTTTTATCGTCTTCGAGGGTGAAGGCCGGGCCCGCATGGGCAATATTCTCGCCGAATGCATCGCCGGCGAACGCGACACATCGCCCGAGCGCGTCGAGCAGGAACGCAACCGGTTCATGCGGGCGCCCGTGGTGATCGGCGTGGTGAGCCGCATCCGCGAGCAAATTCCGATTCCGGTCTGGGAACAGGAGCTCTCCGCTGGCGCCGTCTGCATGACGATCGTTCTCGCCGCCCACGCGATGGGCTTTGTCGCCAACTGGATCACCGAGTGGTGCGCCTATCATCCGAAGGTTCTGGCTAGCCTCGGATTGAAGCCGACCGAGCGGATCGCCGGCTTCATCTATATCGGCCATCCGGTGGATCCGCTGGAAGACCGCCCGCGGCCTCCCGTCGAGGCCATCACCACGCGCTTCTAAGCTGTCGGACCTTCGAGAGCCGATTGCGACATCTCGTTCTTGAGCTTGTCTCGTTTTCGACGGCGAACCACAAGCCATTTCGGCGGACGTGTCGCCAGCCCATCGCGTTCATAGACGACAGCGTTCCAAAAGCGCACGCGATGCGATCCGGTTCTTGTGAACCCGCGGCGCCGCAGCACGCGGCCAATCATCGCGTTGAAGTAGCCATGCGCGACGAGAACCGCATCGCCTTCGTTCGCGCTTGCACGCTCCAAGAGGATGTCCGCCGCCGCCGCAGCTCGCGCCTTGGCGCGGCGGTAGTTCTCGATTTCGGGATGATAGCCGGCATGCCACATGATGCGCGCCATCACGGCCCAGATGGGCACCTTCATCTTGATGAGTGGGATTTTAGGCGCGGCCAGAGGCGCCTCTTCGAACAGCGGATCGGCAATGATCTCGGCTTCCGGAAGCAGCTTCAGCGCGCTGTCGCGGGCGCGCGGCGAGAAGCTCGTGAACACCGAATTCAGACCCTTGACCAGATCGAGCAACTCTTCGGGCGGAGCACTCTGAGGATCGAGACCGGCGTCCTGATACGCGTCGATATAACGGCGGAAGCCGTGATGCCCGGTCCGCGGCTTCAAGGCTATGGCCGGCCGCCCGTGGCGGACGAGAATGATCCTCGTCCGCGCAGGTACGCTATCTCGCACCTCGCGTGCTAATCCGTCGACCGCAAGCGTCATTCGGGGGTGGTTACACCGATTGTGTTGTTGATCGATTGCCCAGACCTCTTAACCACGACAATAGGCAGCGAAATCGTCCAGGCAAGCGAATGTTTTTCTGCCGCCCCCAAAGCAAACTGGCTGAGTCGCTTGCCACGCCCTTGGGCTCCCGCAACTGCGAAGGTCGCCCTTTTTCGTCCGCTCAAGCGGAATTTACAAACCTAAGTTTTCAGCGAAATGCCCAAACTATGTGCACTTTTTTGCGCATTTCTGTCGTTTGACCGCCGTTACTGTGCAGTTGTTACTCAAAGGACACAATTTTGCAGTGCAGCGCAATTGTTTTCGCTGCCTCGCCTTTCTTTAACTTGGCCATGGTTCTGGGAAGCGACGGCCGAGCTGCCGCTTCCGGAAGGGTGACTGGGGAGCCCGTCGGCTCACCTGGGTAAGCAAGAGGGAAAGCGACATGAAGAAAAGTCTTTCAATGGTTCTCGGGGCAACCGCTCTAGGCCTGGCATCCGTCGCGGCAACGCCGGCTTCGGCGCAGATCGCAGGCTTGAGCGCCAACGCGGCCGTCACAACGAACTATGTTTTCCGCGGCATTTCACAGAGCGGCGGCAACCTCGCCGTCCAGGGCGGCCTTGACTACAACATCGGAACGACGGGTCTCGCGATCGGCGCCTGGGCATCGTCGATCGACTTCGGCAACGCCACGATTGGGGACGACACGTCGGCCGAAGTCGACCTCTACGGCAGCTACACCTTCGCCATCAGCGACGCTTTCAGTCTGTCGGCCGGCGCCATCACCTACAACTATCCGAGCTCGCCCCACAACGTGAACTATAATTGGTGGGAAGGCTGGATCGGCGCGAGCTACAATTTCGGCGTCGCGGCCGTATCGGGGAAAGTTTTCTACTCACCCGACTACGTCAATCTCAGCACCAACCAGATCTACTTCACCGGCGGTGTGTCGGCTCCGGTTCTCGACTGGCTCACTCTCAACGCCAATGTCGGCTATTCGGTTTTCGATCACGCCGTTTACCCAATCATCGACGACTATTTGGATTGGAACGTCAGCGCCGTGGCAACGTTGGGCAACTTCAGCCTCACACTCGGGTATACCGACACCGATCTCGGTGGCGAGGACATCGATCTTGATGGACATGGCGATTATGAAATCCAATCTGGGCCGTTCCAAACAACCGGACAGTTTTACGCCATGATTGGGTTCAGACTGCCGGCCCCCTGATCTCTGTTTGCATTCTTGTGGCAAGGCCCGCGCCCGCAAAGCGCGGGCTTTGTTTTTCAGAACGGGCGATCGTCGGCCGCGCGGATGAGGCCGCGGATCATCCGATAGAGAAACCAAACGAAGAGCGCGATGTAGATGAACATCACGGCTGCTAAAGGAAACGCCACCGCCGATACCGCTGGCAAGGTGAAGTCGCTCTCGATCAGCGAGGCAATCGTGTAGAACCAGACGGGCAACGTGGCTAGGCCGATAACAAAAGCGGCGAGCATCACCCAGAAGACCAGGATCAGGTTTCTGAAGTGGCTTTCCCAAACGGTGCCCACGGCATCGGATTTCTTGATGTAGGCGATAATGACGCCGATGATCGTGGTGAAGCCGGTGAAAAAGCCTAAGAGGTACAGCCCATAACAGATCATCGCCGTCGTCCGAAGGCCGGCCTGCTGCGAGGCTCCTGGAGTGAGATTTTCGCCGCTCATCTCTGTCACGCCCTCTCCGTTCCCTCTCCTTTGCCGCTGATATGAGCTTCTGACAGCGCGGGTACAAGCCCATTCCACGCGTCTCTCCCTAGGCTTTCTGGGCCTCGCCTTGACTGATATCCTCCCCAATGTCGGGCTCAAGCCGAGGCGTCATCCGAATCATGCGCGCCGCAGGACTCATCAGCCGCAGAAGTGTTGTCGCCGCGCTTGCCGGAAGCGCAGTGGCGCGATCCCTATCCGCCGCGCCGGCAGGCGACTTCTATCGCGGCAAGACGCTGACGACCGTCGTGGGCTTCGCACCCGGCGGCGGCGTCGACACGGCGGCCCGCGTGATCGCACGTCATCTGGTGCGGTTCATTCCCGGCTCGCCCCGCTCCATCGCGCAGAACCTGGAAGGTGCCGCGGGCATCGTCGCCGCCAATTACATTGCCACGCGCGCCGCCCCCGACGGGCTGACCATCGCCGTCCCCGGCCGCTCGTGGTTCGTCGAGGGCGTCACCAACGGCGCAGGCGTGCGTTTCGATTCAACGAAGCTCAGCTACGTCGGCAGTCCGGGCACAGTGAACTCGGTGATCTATATCCGGAGCGCGACCGGCATCAAATCGTTCGGGGAGCTGATGGCGGGCCAGCGTATGTTCAACTTCGGGGCGCTCGCGAGCAACACGACGACAGCGATGGTGCCCACGATGCTTGTGCGCCAAGGCGCGCCGATCAAGGTGGTTTTTGGCTACGGGTCCAGCGCGCGGATCATCGTCGCGCTCGAGCAGGGCGAAGCGGACGGCATGTTCACCAACGAGTCGACCTTCGGGCTCCGGCAGGATATGATTGATCGGAAGGTCCTCTCCGTGATCCTGCAGAACAAGCCAGTGCATCGCGGTATCCCGCTGCTGCGCGAGGTCATTCCTGAAAGCGAGCATCCGGTGTTGGATCTGGTCATGGCACAGGAGAGCTTCGGCCTCCCCGTCGCCGCACCGCCGGCGATTCAATCCGACCGGCTGCAGATCCTCCGCACCGCCTTCACCGCGATGTGCAACGACGCGGAGTATAAAGCCGAAGCCGACCGGGTCGCCCTTCCCGTCGGCGAGCCGCTCTCGGGCAGCGAAGTCGCGACAATGATGAACGTGCTCAAGGCCTCGGCAACCCCGCAGGTTGTCGCTGGCTATAAGGCGCTCGGTGCGCCCCAGTGACTTGCCTGCCCTTACAGGCCGCGCGCATAATTGGTCAACGCAACCCTTTAGGGAGGGAACGATGCTGAAACATCTGCTGACCTCAGCCGCGATACTCGGCGCAACCATTATGCCGGCATCCGCTCATCACTCGGGCGCGATGTTCGAAAGCACCAAGGAAGTCGTGCTTATCGGAACGATCAAGGAGTTCCAGTACACCAACCCGCATTCCTGGATTCAGATCCTGGTGCCACGCCAGGGCGGCGGCGAAGTCGAGTGGAGCATCGAGACCGCGGCGCCCATCGTGCTCCTGCGCGCCGGCATCCGGCCCCAGTCGCTCAAGCCCGGCGATAAGGTGACCCTGCGCACGCATCCGCTGAAGGATGGCGGTCCAGGCGGCAACCTGATCGACGTGAAGAAAGCGGACGGAACCGTGCTCAGCACGCGCGGGCAATGACCATGCGTGCCCCCTTTGCCGCGAGCGCGGCCATCGCTGTCGCAGTCGCCGTGGGACTTTACGCGCCACCTTTGACGCCGGCGCAATCCGCGCCCGCCGGTAAGGCGACCATGCGGGACTTTGCGTCGCTCCCCGATTGGACCGGCATTTGGATGGGCACAGGCGGCAACGTGTTCGAAACGACGAAAGGCGGCCCGACCAACGCGAACAGTCCTAACGCACGCGATTACCCGCCCTACAAGCCGGAATGGGAAGCAGCCTACAAGGAGTTTCTCGACACCGTCGTGAGCCAAGGCAAATTCGCCGATCCGCTGACCGTGGGCTATCCGGGTGGCATCATGCGAATGATGGTGCCGGCGCGCGGGCTGCAATTCGTGCTGAGGCCCGAGCAGGTGTGGATCGTCTTCGAGCGCCCTGACGTGCGCTACATCTATACCGACGGCCGCCCGTTCCCTCCGCCGGAAGAGCTGTGGCCAACGTTCGAGGGCTACTCGATCGGCCGCTGGGAAGGCGACACGCTCGTGATCGAGACGCGGAGCATCAGGGGCGGGATTCCGATCGACCGCACGGGCGCCGCGCTAAGCGATTCTGCGACCGTGCTCGAGCGCATCCGCAAGATCGACGCGCGCACGCTGGTATCGCAGATCACGATCGAAGACCCGGTGGCATTCACGCGGCCGTGGACCGTGACGCGGCGCTACACCAAGCGCGACGAGCAATATCCGCGCATGGAGAACGTCTCGAGCCTGGAGAACCAAAGGAACCCGCTCGTCAACGGTGAAACCAAGGTCATCCTCGCCGATCAGGACGACGTGACATCGCCCTACTCGGCCGACTTCAGGCGCTTCGCGGTTCCGAAATTCCCGCAGCCCCAGCAGCGCTGATTTCGGGTTCGTCGACGAACGGAATATCCGGGCGCAGACGCAAGGTCAGCAGCGCGCCCAGCACGAACAGCCCGACCGAGAGCAGGAACGGAACGCTCCAGCCGCCAGTCGCATCGGTGAGATAGCCGAACACGAACGGCGATAAAATGCCGGCGAAACCGAAGCCGAAATTCATCATGCCGCTGGCCGAGCCGGCATAACGCGGCGCGATGTCCATCGGCACAGCCCAGATCGGCGCCACGATCAGCTCCGAACAGAAGAAGGCGAGCGACAGGCAGACGACCGCAACCGTGACGTCGTGCACGAGAATCACAGGGATGAGGAACAGCGCGCCACCGAGGAAGCCGGCGATGATCACGCTGCGACGCGCGATCACGAGACTACCCGTCCGGCGCAGCAAATAATCACTGATCACCCCACCAACCGTGTCGCCGATCACGCCGTTGAAGAGTACGACCGCCGTCAACAGCGCCGAGGTCGCCAAGCTGAGGCCGAAGCTCTGCACGAAGAAGGTCGGAATCCAGGTCTGGAATAGCCAGAGCGTCCAGCCGAAACAGAAATCCACCATCGTCACGGGCGCGATGCGCTTTGCGAGCTTCAGCCACGGCACGCGCGATCCCTTCCCGCGCGCACGCGCAGGCAGCGTTGCGATCTCCTCGCGCGTAATCGAGGGATGCTCGCGCGGCTCGTCGCGGAAATACCACATCCAAGCGATCACCCATACGAAGCTGACCGCGGCCAGGACGAAGAACGAAGCGCGCCATGAGAACCATGCAACGAGTACGACCACCATCGGCGGGGTGACGAAATTGCCGAGCCGCGCAAAGGTGTGCGTGATCCCTTGCGCGAAGCCCCATTGGCCTTCGGGCGTCCAGCTCGACATCGCGCGCGTCGCCGTCGGAAGTGCTGCGCCCTCGCCGAATCCAAGCGCCAGACGAACCGCAAAGAGCGAAGCGAAGCCGCCGACAAACCCCGTTGCCGCAGTCGAGATGCAGACAATGAGAATGGAGACGAACAGCGTGTTGCGCGGGCCGAACTTATCCCCGATCAGCCCGCCGATGAGCTGGAACACCGCATAGGGATAGGCGAACGCCGAGAACACCAGGCCCATCTCGGTGTTGGAGAGGCCAAGCTCGGCGCTGATCAACGGCGCGACGGTGCCGATGTTCACCCGGTCCACGAACAGGATGAAGTACATCGGGCACAGCAACAACAGCAGTATCTTGTTGGGCGTGCTGAGCTTCAAAGAGCGCATCATGAGGCGGGCTTTGTTTCGCCCTTGATCTGCGTGCGGTGCATGATGCGGCGCGTCTTGTCGTCGAACGCATCGCGCCGGTGCATCGTGCAGCGATTGTCCCAGAGCACGAGATCGCCCGCGCGCCACTGGTTGTACCACGTGTACTCATCGCGCGCGGCGTAGCTCCAGATCTCATCCAACAGCGCTTCCGACTCCACGAGAGTCAGGCCGACGATATACGCATTGCGCCGCCGGCCGAGATAGAGCACGCGGCGCCCGCTTTCGGGATGCGTGCACACCAGCGGATGGATCATGCCCGGCGAGCGAACCGGATCGTCGGTCGCATCGATGCCCTGCCGGACATACCCCCCCGAATTGTACGTGCCATCGTGCTTGATCTTGAGCCCCTCGAGACGGCGCTTGAGCGCCGGCGGCATCGCCTCGTAGCCGAGATACATATTGACGAAGCCGGTATCTCCGCCCGACGGCGGCACTTCTAGCGCGTAGAGGATGCTCGCCTTGGGCGGCTGCTCGATATAGGACATGTCCGTGTGCCACACAGCTTCGCCGGCGCCCAAGCTTCCGATCGGCTCGCCATTCTCGACCACATTCGAGATGACATAGAGCTCGGGCCTGCCGTTGACGAAACGACGCCCGGTCTCCTGCACCGGCGCCCAATCGAGCTCGCCGAACCGGCGGCTGAACGCGATCAGCTGGTCGTCGTCGAGCGTTTGCCCGCGGAACAAAAGCACCAGATGCTCGATCCACAGCCGATGGATCGCGGTGAAGTCCTGGTCGGTAACGGTGCGAAGCTCGACGCCACGCACCTCAGCGGCAAGGGCAGCCCCCGAGGGCACCGCCGTGATGCGCGCCGACCGGGTGTCACGTCCAGTTATCGTGCTCATTTACGGACCTTTTAGCCCGTGGCGCCCGACGGTTACAATCCGGCCCCTCAAGGAGACCGAATTGCAGCGATACGACACCTTGGTTCTTGGACTGGGCGCGATGGGCAGCGCGGCGCTGCTCCAGCTGGCGAAGCGCGGGCAGAACGTAGCCGGGATCGACCAGTTCTCTCCGCCGCACAATCTCGGCTCCTCGCACGGCGACACGCGCGTGACGAGGCTCGCCATCGGCGAAGGCACGCACTACACGCCGCTGGTGATGCGCTCGCACGAGCTGTGGCGCGAGATCGAGACAGAGACCGGCCGCGACCTGATGACGACGACGGGCGGGCTCATCATCTCGAGCCGGTCCACCACCTCACGCATGCATGTGCAGGATTTCTTCGGCACCACGGTCGCGGCCGCGGAACGCTACGGCATCAGGCACGAGATCCTGGATGCGCGCGCGATCAGGCAGCGCTTCCCGCAGTTCAACATAAGCGACGACGAGATCGGCTATTACGAACACGAGGCGGGCTTCCTGAGGCCCGAAGCCTGTGTCGCGGCGCAATTGGCGCTCGCGGAGAAACACGGCGCGAGCATCCACCGCAACGAAAAGGTTCTCGGCTTCGAGGAGTCGGGAACCGGCGTCACTGTCCGCACCGCGAAGGGGACCTACGCCGCGGACCGCCTGATCGTCAGCGCGGGCGCCTGGCTGCCGCAGCTGATCGCCGGCACCTATGCGCGGCCATTCAAGGTCCGGCGGCAGATGCTGTTCTGGTTCGCGCCCAAGGGGCCCATCACACCGTTTCAGCTCGGCACTTTTCCGATCTACATCTGGGAGCTTCAAGGCAGGCCCCAGGCGATCTACGGCTTTCCCGCGATCGACGGCGCACGCGGCGGCATCAAGGTCGCGACCCAGCAATATGAGACCGAGACCACGCCGGATGAGGTAAACCGCACCGTTTCGGATGCCGAAGCGCGCGCCATGTACGAATATATTGCACCCTACCTGCCCGGCTTCTCCGACAAATACGTCAAGGCCGTCGTGTGTCTCTACACACAGACGCCCGACGCCGAGTTCGTGATCGATACGCATCCCGAGATGCCGCGGGTCATCATCGCCTCGCCGTGCTCGGGCCACGGCTTCAAGCACTCCGCTGCGATCGGCGAAGCCCTGAGCGAGATCGTGATAGACGGCAAGAGCCGCCTCGACCTGAGCGCGTTCGCGTTTGCAAGGCTCGGCAGATGAAGGAGCCGCTTTCAGCGATGGCAGAGCTGGACGAGACATTCCGTGCGCTGCTCGAGAACGGCATTTTGCGGCTGAAGCAGTGCAAGCATGGGCCAATGATGTTCTTCGCCGGCGACACGCATATCGGCCGCTCGCTTGACCTGTACGGCGAACTCTCGGAACCCGAGATCGAGCTGTTCCGCCGATATCTCCGTCCCGGCATGGTCGCGGTCGATGTCGGCGCGAACATCGGCACGCATACGGTGTGCTTCGCGCAATCCGTCGGACCAAGCGGACGCGTGTTCGCGTTCGAGCCGCAGAGCATGCTGCATCAGGTGCTCCGCGGCAATGTCGCGCTCAACGCCTGCCGTAACGTGGTCGCCGAGAACAAAGCGCTCGGCGCGCGCCCAGGCAGCATCATCGTTCCCTGGCTCGACTACGCGCGTGAAGGCAATTTCGGCGCGCTCGAGCTGGGCGCGTGGACCCAGGGTGAAACCATAGCCTTGGCCCCGCTCGATTCGTATGCGCTCGACCCCTGCCACTTGATCAAGATCGACGCGGAAGGCGTGGAACGCGACGTTCTGGAAGGTGCGAGCGCAACCGTCGCAAGGCATCAGCCGCTGCTCTATGTCGAGAACAACAAGCCCGAGCGATCGAAAGAGCTGATCCAGTGGCTGCTCGCCAACCACTACCGGCTGTATTGGCATCTGCCCCCGCTGTTCAATCCGACGAACTATTTCGGCGAGATGAAAAACGTCTTCGGCATAACGATCTCGGTCAACATGCTGTGCGTGCCGAAGTCCAAACCCTCGCGTGTCGAGGGCCTGCGCGAGATCACGTCCCCCGACGACCGCTGGTATTCGGACTAGCGAAGATCGCTATGAATGCTTAGGCGCGTTCTTTTCGGACGCTGACGCCAAACGCGGCTTGCGCTTCGTCTTGCGCGGCTCCGCGACCGATGGCCCTGTGTTGGTGATCAGCTCGGCTTCGGCCATGAACCAATGCGCCTTGTCGCGGCCATGCGGGCGGCCTTCGCTTTCCCAGATTTCGTAAGCGCGCTGAAGAATCTTCGGAGTGATCATGCTCAACGCTCCCCAAGCTCGAGATGATCACGATACGGATCGGCGCCGAAAATAGGAAGTAAACCTTTGGCGCGCGGCAATCGACCGCGCGCTCAAAAGTTAGGCAACTGAACGCCGGAACTCTTGAGTCGTTCGGAGCGCTCTACACCGAAGCGTGCACGACGCCGGGCTTAGCGGCGAGCGCTTCTGGCACGGCGGTGGCAAACGGCTGATCGGGCGCGAGCACGACAGCGGCCGAACGCACGCGCTGATGCGCGGGATCTACCCCAGGCGGCGCCACACCCTGCTCGACAAACGCCTTCGCCGCGCGCAGCAACCGCCGACGCGCCATCACGATGCCCTTGTCGGTGCCGACCAGATTCTCGCGCGAGCGGTCGACGATCGGCCCCATGCTCTCCTGGATCGAGGCGTCCTGCATGGCGAAGCCCGCGATGCCGCCATAGGTGCGTCCCGCCTTCTGCGCCTTGCGGTCCATCAGATAGTCGTTGTCCTTGTTGGCGAGCGGGCGGAACGTCCTCGGATCGACGACGGTGTGGATGCCCATGCCGTCCTTCATCGCCTGCACCTGTCCGTCGGATAGCGCGCGGTCGGCGAGATAGTCGAAGCTCCACGTCCAGCAATTCTCGTCGTCCATCGGGATGAAGAAATGCCCGTGCACCGGATGATCGGCGCGCGGCGGGATCATCGTGAAGCAGGGCATCACCCACTGGGTTATGCGCCAATAATATTTCCCGCCTTCGGCATTGCGGCGCGCGCCGATGTAGAGGCCGCCGGGGCTTTCGACGACGTCGAACACCGGCATCAGGTCGCCGAGATTGTACTGGTTGCCTTTCGAGCCCTTGAAGATCGGATCGGTCTCGAGATCGCCGCGATGGAGGAACGAGACGTGGCTCGAATCGATGCCGCCCTCGAGCGCCTGGAGCCAATTGCACTCCTGCCAGCGCTTGGTGACGAAGCGGCTCGCGTCGGGCACCATCGCGAATTCCCACTCGGGCAGCGGCGGCTGGCGGTCGGGCGGGCCCATATAGGTCCAGAGAATCCCGCCGCGCTCGACGAGCGGATAGTTGGTCATGCGGATGCGCTGGCAATGTGTGCTGCCCGCCGGCTCTGAAGGAATCTCCATGCACTGCCCGGTCACGTCGAACTTCCAGCCGTGATAGGGACAGCGCAGTCCGTTCTCCTCGTTGCGGCCGAACCACAGCGACACGCGCCGATGCGCGCAGAATTCCTCGATCAGCCCCAAGCGCCCTTGCGTGTCGCGGAACGCGATGAGCTTCTCGGAGAGGAGCGGCACGCGCACCGGCGGACAGTCGGGCTCGGCGAGCTCCGACGCGAGGAGGGCAGGGATCCAATAGGCGCGGAACATCTGCCCCATCGGCGTGCCGGGTCCGGTCTGGGTTAAGAGGTCGTTTTGTTCCTTGACCAGCATGGGCGCGCTCGCTACCGTATGTGTTGTGCGCATAGCGCACTATTTTATGTAATTGCGCACAGAGTAAACCCTCGGACCCGCGCCATCAAGGGCGCGTGGAGTCATGGCCGCATCTCCAGAGACCCATGCCGCAACGGATCCCGGGCGCTCCTATGTCGAGTCGCTCGCGCGCGGGCTCGCGGTCATGCGCGCGTTCCGGGAGCAAAGCGACCGTCTCACCCTCTCCGACGTATCGCGCATCACCGGGCTGTCGCGCGCGGCCGTCCGCCGCTCGCTGCTGACGCTCGAAGCGCTCGGCTACGCCGAGAGCAGCGGCCGCTATTTCAGCCTCTCGCCGCAGGTGCTGACGCTCGCCCAGGCCTATCTATCGTCCAGCCCGGTTCCGCGCGTCGCCCAGAGCTTCCTCGAGAAGGTCAGTGAGCGGCTCGGCGAATCCTGCTCGCTGTCGATTCTGCATCATGACGAGGTGATCTACATCGCGCGCTCGGCGAAGAAGCGCATCGGCTCGCTGCATCGCGACGTCGGCACGCATCTGCCTGCCCATTGCACCTCGATGGGACGCGTGCTGCTGGCAGCACTGTCCGACAAGGAACTGGACGCGTTCCTCAACCACGCGAAGCTCGAGAGCTACACGCGCAACACCATCACGGATGCGGACGAGCTGCGCGCGGCCATCGACAAGGTCCGGCGCAGCAATTACTGCCTGGTCGATGAGGAACTCGAGATCGACCTGCGCACGCTCGCGATCCCGATCCAGAACGCGCCCGGTCGCGTGATCGCGGCGATGAACATCGGCGCGCGCGCGAGCCAGACCAGCCGCAAGCAGATGCTGGATGACTTCCTTCCGGTGATGCGCGAGACCGCCGCCAACATGCGGCCGCTGCTCGTGGGGTAGAGCTTGATCTACACTACGGTATAATTATATTGTCATTATGGAGGACGTCCGCTTCGAATGGGACAACCGGAAGAATCTGAGCAATCAGAGGAAGCACGGGGTTTCGTTCGAAGAAGCACGAACCGCTTTTCTCGATGAGAATGCACGACTCATTGCTGATCCGGATAATTCCGAGGAAGAGGATCGTTTCATTCTGCTCGGGCTAAGTATTCGGCTGCGCTTGTTGGTCGTGTGCCATTGCTATCGTGAAGATGATCGCGTGATACGACTCATCTCCGCCCGTAAAGCGGACCCTTCGGAACGACGCGACTATGCAAGGTGGTTACCATGAGAGCTCGTTATGATTTTACCGAATCAGTCAAGAATCCGTACCTGCGGAAGCCGAAGCGGCAAGTCACCATTCGTCTCGATGCCGATACCATCGAGTATTTCAAAGGCTTGGCCGCGCAGAGTGGCATCCCGTATCAGAACTTGATCAATCTGTACCTGCGTGACTGCGCTGCCGAGAAAAAGCGGCTGAAGATCAATTGGGCTTCGTGAGTACGCCGCCGCGAACATGCGGCCGCTGCTCGTGGGCTAGCGACGCTACTTGACCTCGACGAGCTCGATCGCTTCGCGGCTCGGGCCTTCGATCATCACCGCGCGCGTGTCGCCGAGCCGGTGCTCCTGCTCCAGGAACCTCACGTTCTCGCTCCTGAGCTTCGCCACCCACGCATCGAGATTGGCGACGCTGAGCGCGATGTGATCCATCAGCCGGCCGCGCGTGGGCATGAGCGGCACCTCGCGCTGGCGCATGTACCAGTTCATCGAGACATCGCCGAAGATCACGCCCGCCGTCGGCGTGCGGTACATGCCTTCGCGGTTGAGCGCGGGCCAGCTCTTATCGGGGCCGCGCGCCACTTTGCAGTCGGCCTCGCTTCGCGGCTGAGCGTTGGGCGGAAGCGCCGCGTTCAGATGCGCGCGGTACCAGGCTTGCGCACAGAACGGATCGTCCTGGTAGAGATGCACGTGATTGAAGCGCTCGGCCGGGAAGTTCCCCTGATACTCGATCAGCGCGTTGTCGGGCCCGCGGAGATAGGCGAAGCCCGCCCCGCGCAAGGGCTGCACGCCGCGCGCTTTGGCGTCGGCGATTTGCGCCGCCGTGAGTCCAAGGATGCCACCCGTCCCCGGCCACGTATCGCTGCTGACGAAGACGGAATTGTTCGTGTCGCCGGTGTAGAGCGGCGCAAGCGTGACTTCGGGCCGATCCTGATAGGTCGCCAAATTCTTCCGCACATCGGTGACGTGCCAGCCGAAGTGCCAGAAGGCGGCCGCTTCCGGGTCGGCGGTCGGCGCCGTAGTCACCCGGTTGAACAGCACCAGCACATTATTGGGCGAGGCGAGCGCAGGCACGCCACCCCAGCTCGTCTTCGACGTGCTCGGAAATTGTTTGAGGTAGAACGCGATCGCCGCGTCGGGATTGGTCGAATTCAGATGCAGATGATGGAATCCCGGCGCCGCCAGAGTCTGCGATGCGGCGGGACCGATCGCGAGCGCGCCCGCGACAATCGCAATCGTCGGCAGCAGGCGAAATCTCATCGTCGACCTCCCGGCTCCAGAGGCCGACAGTAGCGGAAATGCACCGGAGCGTGACGCTACTTCGCGCCGTCTTTGGCCTTGTCGGCGGCGGGGGCTTCGCCGGGCGCATCGTAGTCGCGCAAGAGCGGTGGCTGGTTCGGGTACCAGAATGTGCTGTGGCAGTTCTCGCACGCGGTATCGAGCTTTTCACCGGCCTCGATCAGCTGCTCGGGACTTTTGGCCTGGATGGCCGCCATCACCTCGAGCCCCGAATCGTGGAGCCCTTGGGCCAGTTGCACCCAGGCCGTACGGTTGGTCTCCATGGCCTTCTGGATATCCTCGGGCTTCTCGCCGGCGAGCTCGTCCGGATCGAGGGGCGCGCCTTCGGGGGCGACCTTGCGACCCGGCATGACCAGCAGATTGGCGCCCTCGATCACGAGAAACGCCTTCAACTTCAACTGCTCCCACTCTTCGTCGGTGCGCGGCTGCTTCTCCTCGATGCCCGCCGCGGTGACGATGGAGGCGACCGAGTTCCAGATCTCGTCGGCGGCCGGATCGACCTGCGCATCCATGATGTCTTGGATAGTCGCGGTGATCTTGTACGGGGATTCGGACTCCGTCGTCGCCGTCTGCTGGCTGCATGCGGTCAGGCTGACCAGCAGCAGGCCGGCTGCGCTAAGAGACATCCAGGGTTGCATCGGGTCGCCTTCGGTCCGTCCATGAATCTACGCACTCCCTACACCAAACCCTCCTCGGCGGGAAAGCCGGAGACCGGGCGATGAGTCTTTGTAACGAGGTGTCCCAAGAAGCCCCCTCAGGCCGCCCACGCGCGCGCGCGATTCGGTCGCATTTACTAAGGGAAAATACGGAGTTGTATGGGTTAGCCCTAATCCCTAACTCGTGAGCATGTTCCCGGTTCGGACGGTTTGCTTTGTGGAAGGGACCGGATATATTTGGAAACGCCAACTCTTGGGAGAGTGAGATGCATCTGAAGTATTTCGGCCTCGCGGCCGTCGCCGCATTGGCGCTTGCAATTCCTGCCTCGGCGCACCATTCGCACGCGAACTATCAGACGCTGCAGTGGACGAACCTGACGGGCACCGTGAAGGAAGTTCACTGGCTGAACCCGCATGTGTGGGTTTACATGACGGCGAAAGATGACGCCGGCAAGGAAATCCTGTGGACGCTGGAAGGCGGCAGCCCGGCTGCTCTGACCCGCGGCGGCTGGACGAAGGACTCGGTGAAGTCCGGCGACACGATCAACGTGCGTTGCCATCATGCCAAGGATCTCTCCCCCAACTGCCTGCTCGGCTTCCTCACCCCGCCGGGCGGAGTTCCCAAAGAGTTCGACTAATCTCGCTTAGATG
>Ga0210379_10000308_pt1 | contig 15455 bp, 4 predicted proteins | sample PLMedo_2_FD_155468 | JGI IMG/M metagenome (GOLD analysis project Ga0210379, IMG submission 155468) | Groundwater sediment microbial communities from an aquifer in East River, Colorado, USA - PLM4_32_coex redo | ecosystem: Environmental > Terrestrial > Soil > Riparian zone | place: USA: East... | reverse complement strand
AGCGTGAGCCCATCCGCGCCGGGACCCGCGGCGGTCCCGTCAATCTCGATGAGCGGCGATCCCGCATATCCCGGCTGCGTCGTCGCGTCGAGCGTGACGGAGCCGGAGAGCGGTGGAAGGGCCGACAAGAGCAGGATGGTCGCAACGCCGGAACCGGGGATGTTGAAGTAGATGGCGTCGGGGCCCGCGAAGTTGTTCGCGTCGAGGATCGCCTGGCGCAGCGAGCCGGCGCCGCTGTCGCTCGTGTTGGTGACGACGAGCGTGGACTGGATCGACGTCAGCGCCGCCTCCACCGGCTCCGCTCCCGCCGTCCCGCTCAGCAGGACGAGGTCGTCGAGCGCGTCGCCGTCGAGCCGCAGGGCCAGGACCGATTCCGGGTCGCTCTTCACACCGAGCACGAACTCCGCATCCTCTCCGGGGCGGAGCAAGACGATCCTCCGGGCGCCCTTTTCGAGAACGATCAGGTCGTCGGAGGAGCCTCCGCGTATGTGGCCCGAGGCAAGCCCTGAGACGTCCGGGTAACGCCCCGGCATCTGCTGCAGCTTGTCCGGGCTGCTTCCGTCCGCGATGCTCAGGATGCCGTCCTCGTCGGCGAGGACGATCGCCATCGCGTCGTGCCTCAGGAAACGCCCCACGGCCATCGCGACGGGGACGCTCGTCAGGGGGATCGAGCTCATCACGGCGGGTGGCACGTCGACTCGCTGCGCGCGGCTCGAGGCAAGCCTCCGGTCACGCCCGCCGATGATGACGAGAGACGTTGGTGTGGCCACGACGATGTCGTTGACGAAGTCGGCGCCAAGGTCAGCGATGGCGATGGCGACCGCTCTATCGGAGAGCGGGAACTCCTCGGGCGTCGCCCTCAGGGCGCCCTCGGGTGACTCGAACACCTCGAGACGCGGTCCGGCGGGGGTGCTGACGGCGACGACAAGATCGACGAGTCCGTCCAACCGGTTCACCTCGCCCGCCGCCAGCGCGTCGACCGGGCCGGAAAGCGGGATCTCCGTAGGCACCCCCAGCGCCCCCGTGCCGTCGCCGGCCAGCAGCCTCAGGAATGCGGCCCCGCGCTCCGCGAGCGCCACGTCAGCATGTCCGTCGGCGTCGAAGTCACCTGTCGCGAGGAGATCCGGAGTTCCGTCCGCGTCGAAAGCGGCCACCGCGAGCGCGAGTGGACTCAGGGTCGAGGGGTTCCGCGCCCCGGCTGGGAGGGGAACGAGCCTCAGCGGCGCCGGGCGAACGCGAGCGCCGTCGTGGACGGCGGAGTCCTTGGCGGAGGGTCGTTGGGCGGCGGGAACCTCCACCGCGAACGACGCGACGAGAGCAACCGCGACGACTGCGATGCCGACCTGGTTCCGTTCCATGCGCTCACCCTGCAGGGGGAGCCGCCCCCATGCAAGAAGATTACCGAGGCTTCCCGCCGTCGGGCAGAGCATGATTGTGCTGTCGCGTGAGCTGCTCCGCGGTCCACCCAGCTCGCCCCGTCTCATGGGCAGGACGCGCTCGTCCGCGGCGTTCCGCCGGAGCTCTGGCCGTAGCTGCCGGGGCCGCAGGCGTTGGCCGCGCGCACCAGATACCAGAAGCGCTGGCGCGACGGCGGCGTCGCCGGATCGGTGAACGACGTCTCGACGGTCGCATCGGCGACGCAGGACTCCGGCCCGCTCCCCACGGGGACGCCCACCGACGAGCCGCGCAGGACGTCGAACGCAACAGGCGGCCCTCCGGGAGTTCCCTGCGCGTCCCAGCGCAAGGTCGCGCTGTCCGGGTCGAAGGCCGCACCGGAGACCTCCGGCGGCAGCGCGAAGGCAGTCGGGTCGCCCGGCGCGCAGTCGCAGGCATCGCCATGGCCGTCGAGATCGCCGTCCACCTGGGTGGCATTGGGCGCCGAGGGGCAGTTGTCACAAACGTCGCCAACCGCGTCGGCGTCGAGATCGGCCCCGCTCGGATCCGCGACTGTGGGACAGCCATCGATGAAGTCGGGCAGTCCGTCGCCGTCGGCGTCCGGGATGGGCGGCGGCGGCTCGAGCGCCTCCCCGGGCGTGACCCAGGGGTTGGGGCTCGACGCCGGCACCAGAGCGGACTGGACGACGAAGTCGTCGATGCCGGGGAAACCCGATCCGAACGCGAACTCGAGGAAGTAAGTGCGCGAGCAGTCCGGACTCACCCGCACGCCGCGCGTATTCGATCCGGACTCCCCGGGTCGGACCGCCCCGAGCGACAGCCCGTCGTCGTCGAACAGCATCGCCTCGACCGTCGCGTCCAGGTCCCAGAGGGTGAGCTCGGTGATCTGCGACGGGTCCGGGTCGCCGTCGGGGTCGCACAGCGGGACCGGGATGCGGAAGTGGCTCCCGGCCGGCCCGGACAGCGTCCCCCACGACGGCTCACCACCCGGCTGCACCATCTGTCCCGGGTTGTAGGGGGAACCGTTGAACTCGAGCGACGCGGATCCGAAGGCGTCGGGGTCGCAGGCGTCGGGCGTCCCGTCGTCGTCGCTGTCCGGCTGGTACGGCACGGGCGTGGAGGACTGCCAGTGGTTCAGGGTGTATGCGCCGGTCCAGTCGGCGACCATCGGGCAGCCGTCGCAGGCGTCGCCCAGCCCGTCGCCGTCGGAGTCGAACTGGAGGTCGTTGAACACGAAGGTGCAGTTGTCATTCTGGTACCAACCGTCGCCGTCGTAGTCGGGGTCGCAGGCGTCGCCGAAGCCATTGTTGTTCCCGTCGTACTGGCTCGGGTTGTACTTGACCGGGCAGTTGTCGTTGACGTCGGACCAGCCGTCCTCGTCATCGTCGGGGTCGCAGGCATCGCCGAGCGCGTCGCCGTCGGTGTTCTGCTGGTTCCAGTTCGGCAGGCTCGGGCAGTTGTCCTTCCCGTCGGGCACCCCGTCGTTGTCGAGGTCGAAGTCGCAGTAGTCGCCGACGCCGTCCTTGTCCCAGTCCTGCTGGTTCGGATTGAGCTTCGTCGGACAGTTGTCGAGTGAATCGACCACGAAGTCACCGTCCTGGTCCTGGACGTTGTCGTCGATCCCGTCGCAGTTGAAGTCGCCAGGCCCGACCTCGACAGCGGCGAAGCCGTCCTTCACGGCGCAGACATCGGATGGGACGAACCCGTAGGCGTTGTTCATGGCGAGAAACCCCGCCCACGAGATGGACTGCGCGCGCGCGTCGAAGTAGGTCGCCGACGAAGGGAGCGTGCGCATGACGAACCAGGCGAGGTATTTGAGCCTGTTGCGGCCGATCGCGACCGATTGGAAGGAGGGACGGCCGTTGAAGGCGTCTCCCGTCGCGATCAGGTAGTGGGCCTTGTTCAGGATCCCGCCGTTCGCGTGCACGCTTCCGTAGTCGTTCGCCTCGTTGGGATTGAGGGTGTAGCCGCTGTAGTCGGAGAGCTTCTTTCTCCCGGGATTCGAGAAGTCCCGGGCCGCCCCACCTCCTCCGCTCCGGTCCTCGCCGAGGAGCCAGTCCGTGGAGTCGGCGGAGACTCCCATCGCGTCGGCGTACCCCTCGTTGAGAGCGCCCGGGACGTTCTCGTAGATGAGGTCGGAGGTGTGGTGGATGACCGCGTGACCCCACTCGTGAGCGGTAATGTCGAAGCTCGCCTGGCCGTTGTCGAACTCGAGATGTTCGCCGAAGATGTTGTTGAAATACGAGGCGCCGCCGCCGAACGGGATGAACTTGTGCACCAGCACCTTCATGCCGCCGTCATTGCCGTCGAGGGCACGCCAGTTGAACTCCGCGCGGTAGAAGTTGTAGACGAGCTTCACGTACCACCACGTCCAGATCGCGTCGTTGTCGTTTTGGTACACCTGGTTGACTCCGTTCTCGTTCCCGACGGCTTGCTCAATGAACCCGCTGCCGTCGCGGAGATCCAGGTGCAGGTCCGCGTTGGCGAACGGGCGCACGAACAACACCGCGCCGCTGTGCGCGTCGCACAGCGCCTGCCTCGGGTCGCCGTCGCTCAACGTGGCGGCCCAAACCAGGTGCGCTCCCGCGGTGCCGCCGAAGAGGCGCGCGTCGTAGATCATCAGCTTGGGGTCGGCGAGCGGGAGCGTCGTGGCCGGAAGCCCGAGATAGGAGCGCGCGGCGGCGACGCACGCGGCGGGAGAGATGGAGGCCTCGGTATCGAGTCCACCCTCCTGCGCGAGATCGGGAAGAAACGCTCCGGCTGCCGAGCTGACGCGCGACAGCCCGGCCTCGGTGGACGCCTCGACCGTGACCCGCAGCTCCCCGGCAAAGACCGGGACGCCCTTGTAGGTCTCCGTGAACGCGACGACATTCATCGGCCCCTCGCTGCGCACCGTGCGCAGCACCAGCCGCTGATCGGCGCCGCTCAGGCCGAACAGGGCGCCATAGACGGCGAGGAAGTTGCTCGCCTGCTGCGCCGGCGTGCTGCCGGTCGCAGGCACGTCGAAGCCCACCAGCCGCACCGAGCCCCCCTCGACGCTGCCGCTGAGCGGCACCGAGGATGCGGCGCGCAGGGCCTCGAAGGCGCTCACCTGCGGGTCGTGGGATTGAGCAACCGCGCCGCTCGCCGTAAGCGCGAGCGGTACCAGAGTCAGCAGACGGGAGGTCCGGTTCATCGCGTGCTCCTTCGGTCGCGGGGCGTTGGGCGTTGCGCCGCAGTCGTCCCGCTCGAGACGGGCCAGGGGTCCAGGGTCCGCTGGCCGCGGTGCCGCCGGCCCGGGAGCGCGATCCGGGCTGGCTCGGCGGCGCTGGACGGAGAGCGGCGTCCAGCCCTTGGATAGCCTACGGCGCGGGGCGGAGTGGCGGCAGAGCACGGTCGTGCTGAATTCGTGCGCTGGCCCCGGGCGGCGGGGCGGCGGTCAGCCGATCAGGCCGCGGCGGAGCGCCTTGGCGACCGCCTCGGACTTTGAATGCACGTGGAGCTTCGCGTAGATGCTGCGGATGTAATTCCGCACGGTATTGGCGGTGATCCCGAGCTCTGAGCCGGCCGACTGGTAGCTGTGCCCTTCGGCCAGCAGGCGCAGCAGCCGGACCTCGGCGGGGGTCGGGCGCTCCACCGGGTCCGCCGGCTCGTGGGTGGCGCGGAAGAGCGTCACGACCTTCCGGGCAATCTCCGGCGACATCGGCGCCCCTCCCTCGTGCGCCTCCCGGATCGCCTCGAGCAGCTTCGCCGGTGGGGTCTTCTTGAGGAGGTAGCCGCAGGCGCCGTTGCAGATCGACTCGAACACGCGATCCTGCTCGGCATAGACCGTCAGCATCAGGATCTGTGCACCGGGGACGCGCTGGCGCAGCACGCGCACCGCCTGCGAGCCGAGCATCCCCGGCAGGTGGATGTCGAGGAGCACGACGTCGGGAGGCTCGGCAGCCAACGGCTCGAACGCCGCCTCCGCGGAGCCAAAGGCGCCGGCGAGGCGGAACCCCGGCGTGCCGGCGAGGAGCGAGCCGATCCCCTCGCGCAGCGGCGCGTCGTCCTCCACGATGGCGACGCCGATGGGGCGGGAGGCCTCCATGCCCGGTAACTTACCTCACCTGGACGCGCTCGGGCAGAGCACGATCATGCTTCCCCGCGCCGTAGCGGGATCTCGAGGGAGATCGTCGTCCCCTCGCCGGGGACGGACCGGACCTCGAGAGTACCGCGCATCTGTGCCGCCCGATCGCGCATGTTGGGGAGCCCGTGCCCCCCGCGCCGCGGCGGTGGCGCGGCTACCCCGGCGCTCGCCGCGAAGCCGCGTCCGTCGTCCGCCACCTCCACGTGCAGCTTCCCGCTCTCCGCGCGCAGGGTGATCCGGGCCGAGCGGCAGCCGGCGTGCTTGGCGATGTTGTGGACCGCTTCCTTGAGGATGAGGTACAGGTGCCGGCGCTGCTCCGGGGCGAGCCGCAGCCGCTCGGCGCCGGGCGGGGTCTGGAAGTCGAGAGCGACGCCGTTTGGTTCCAGCAGGTCGAGCGCGATCTCGCGGACGCGCGCGATCACGCTCGCGAGGTCGTCGCGGCGCGGATCGATTGACCAGACGATGTCGCTCATCGAGTCGACCAGCCCGCGCGCCGACTCCGCGATCTCGCCGAGCCGGCGGTCGTCCGCGGCGGAGCGCGGCTCCCCGGCGCGGCGCAGCAGATCGCTCTGCAGCGCGATGCGGGACAGGCTGGCGCCGATGTCGTCGTGGAGGTCCGCCGCGATGCGCGTGCGGGTACGCTCCAACCGGAGGGACTGCGCCACGCGGTAGCGGAACACCCCGTAGACGGCCGCCGCCGCGGCCGCCGCGGCGAGGGCCAGGAACCAGGGAGTCAGCCAGAACGGCGGCAGCACCCGGAAGGACAGATGCGCGGGGGCGGCGGACCAGCGGAGCCCGTCGAGCGAGGCGCGCACCTCGGCGTGATAGCTCCCTGGCCGCAGGTCGACGAAATGGAACGAGGGGGAGCCGGTCGCCGGCACCCAGGGGGCGTCGGGCCGCAGGCGGGCCTCGTAGCGCAGCAGTCCCGGGTCGCGGAAGGAAAGCGCCGAGAACCGCAGCTCGATCCGGTTGCGGCGATGGGAGAGGACGATCGGAGCATCGACGGCGATCGCCTGGCCATCGACCCGCGCCTCGACCAGCTCGACGTCGGGCACCGGCGGAGACGATCGGCGGACCACCGCGGGGACGTGCACGAGACCGGCGAGCGTGGTGATCCACAGATCACCGTTCGGCTCCTCCAGGAGGTCCTCCGCATCGCTGACCATCAGGCCGTGCCAGGGGGAGGGGCGCTCCACCACCTCCCAGCCGTCGGGAGACGCCTCGCGCTCCTCCACGCGCAACACGGTGCCGAAGCTGATCACCCACATCCCGCCGGAGGGGGACGGCCGCAGCGCTCGCACCGCCTGCCCGGGAAGCAGCCGGGAGCCTGGCGTCGTTTCCCAGCCTCCCCCCGCGGGCCTTCGCCACACCCCGGACCGCAGGGTCGCAGCCCAGAGGCTGCCCGAGGGGAGCGCGGCGATCGAGAAAACGCGGCCGGCCCCCTCGAGCCGGTCGCAGTCCCACGCGGCGCGACCGGAGGCGAGCGCCGCCGCGTCGGTCGAGCAGACCTGCTCCCCTCCCGCGAGCCACAGGCGGCCGGCGGCGTCCTCGAGGACCTGCGGCCTGAGGTCGGCGGGGATCGCCTCCGGAGGGCCGGCGATCGGCCGGGCGGAGGGTGGCGACGGCCCTTCGTCGAGGCCCACGAAGATCCCCCGATCCGTGCTCAGCCAGGTGCGCCCGGCCGCGCCCGGGGCGCAGGAGTAGGTCTCGGCGAGCCCCGCAGCCGTCACCGCTGACGATCGTCCGCCGCGGCGCGCGACGAACCCGCCCGCGGTGGCGGCCCACAGCGTCCCGGCCGCGTCGAAGCAGATCGCCGAGGTGCGGGTACCGGGGATCCGCTCCGTCTCCCGCCTCCCCATCTCGCGCGGCAGGAGATAGAGACCCGTCCAGGTGTCGACCGCGATCCCCTCGGGACCGAGCGCCAGCCTCCGCGGCGCCATGCCCAGGCCGTCGTCCAGGCCCCAGGCGACCGTGTCGGGACAGGGGAACTGCAGCAGTCCGCGGAACGTCCCCAGCCACAGGCTTCCCTCGCGATCGACGAAGAGCGGCCCGCCGCTCGGAATTCCCTGTCCAGCCCCGAGGATCTCCGCGGGCTCCCCGGCACGCAACCGCACCAGGCCGTAGTCGTACGAGACCCACACGACATCCCCCCGCAACCGGAGATCGATTGGCCTCATCGCGACGCGAAAGATCTCGCGCCGGACGCCGTTCGCAAACTCCACCACCGAACCATCGGAGAGCAGCGCCACTACGGTGCCGTCCGGCCGGCGCGCGGCGATCTGAATCCCCGCCCCCGCGGCGATCCGCTCGGCCGCTCCGGAAGGGGGGAACCACCAGAGGCCGGCGGCGGTTTCCATCAGCAGGCCGCCGTCGGGGGTCGCCTGCAGGCAACGCGGCGTTTCCCCCGCGACGCGCGACGTCGGGAGCGCCTGCCACTCCCCTCCCGCGCCCCGGCTCCACACCCTGTCGCCGGCGACCAACCACAGGCGTCCGGCGCCGTCGAAGGTGGGGCACTGGGCTGGGGTCCCCGGCGGGACCGGAGGCCCGTCGAGCGGCAGCAGCATCCGGCCGTTGACCTCGTAAAGGTGGCCGTCGTAGTCGCGGGTCACCACCTCGCCGCCAGGGCCAGCGACGACCCCGCGCAGCAGCGGGCGGAACGGCCCACCGGGCCAGGGCCGCATCTCGACGCCGTCGTAGCGGAACAACCCGCCCGCGGTGATCCACAGGAAACCCACGCTGTCCTGCGTGACCCCGGTCACTTCCGAGAATGGCAGCCCCTGCTCCAGGGCGAAGCGGCGCTGCAGACGTTCGAGAGGGAACGAGGGGGGCGCGAGGGCGAGTGCGAGGAGCGCGAGGACGGCCCGCGCAACCCGGCGTCCGCTCCCCGCGGCCTGCATCATGCGAGCGTCATGGTGGAACGGCGCAGGGTCCCGAGCGGCATGTCACCTGGCGGACTGCGCGCGACGCGCCGCGAGCCGGGCCGCGACCAGCGCCGCCACGAGGGCTGGAAGCGGCGCATACGCCCAGGGGTTGAGTCGGCCTGCCAGCAGGCAGAGCATCGAGCCGACGAACAGCGGCGCCATGCGCGACCGCGCGCGAAGCTGCCGCACGATCTCCGCGGGAGCGTCGGCCACCAGCAAGCCGTGGCGTTCCGCCCACTCCCATTGCAGCGCCAGTCCGACGGTGAGCACGAGTATCGGCGCGCCGTAGATCGTCGTCGCGACCGGGTTGGTCGGGTACCTTCCGAGGACCGCGGCGCAGAATGGGAAGAGCGTCGCCCCGATCAGGAAAACCAGCGTGAAGAGGAACAGCGGCAAGTCCACGCGACGGAAGAAGTGGATCACCCGGTGATGGCGATACCAGAAGATCGCGAGCATCGCGAAGCTCAGCGCGTAGCTGAACAGCGCCGGGCCCAGATGCGCGATGGCCGCCAGTAACTCGTCCCCCGATCGACGCGACTCCAGCTCCGGCACCCGGATCTCGAGGATGAGCAGCGTCATGGCGATGGCGAAGATCCCGTCCACGAGAGCTTCGAGGCGGGGCCGGCTGATCCAGAAACGCTCGGCGGTCTCGGCCATCCTCCCCCTCCAGAAGGGGGCCGATCATATTCCCGATCCGACTTGGGTGGGGGGACGGCACCTGGCTGACTGCGAGTCCGCGTCCTCCCTCAAGGGTGCGGATGGCGGGATCGGTCCGCGTGCGGAAGTGCACGCGCAGACGGTCCAGCTCGTAGACGATGCTCCACTGCGTCGACTGCGGCTGCGCCGCGCCCCGCAGCGTCTCGAACGCGAAGGCCACCGGATCCGTCGCGGGGGGCGCGTCGAACGCGCGGACGCGACGGGCCGTGCGCACGAACCGCTCGAGGGAGCCTGGCCCCTTGGCGGCGTCGCCGGCGGCGTCGGCGCGCTCCAGGAAGTCGACGGACGCGCCATATCCGTGGTTGGTGAGCACCGCGACCGGTAGGCCCCGAGGAAGCCTTGCCAAAGGTGATAAGTCGATTTCCATAGTTGCTATATAAGTCACCTAATTCTTGATGTATTTGTTGACATGAACGTCCTCTTCAGGTACAACGGCCTCGTTCCCCCGAGGAACATTGGAGGTCCTGCTCGCGGACTACACCCCCTGAGCGTACATGGCTCAGAGGCGTGACCCGCGCTCGAAGGCGCGGGGCGCAGTGGGGGGGGTCCCCGTGGATGGGATGGGCCGCAGGACCATCTCGCCCTCTCGACCGCATGCGAGACGGCGGGACCAGGCGCCGCGCCGTGCGTTAGCTGCGGCCTGTCAGGGAGAGTCCGCTCCTCCCGCGACAACCCGTGACGGTTTCGTCCCGCCGCCATGCCGAGTGGGTCCATTCGACCGGCCCCGTGCCGTGCACGGGCCCGCCGGGAGAGAGCCGCCATGCGCAACCGAACCGCTGTCGTCGCATCGATTGTCGCGCTCGTCCTCCTGACCGCCGCGATCGCCGGTCGCCGACTGGCCGTCGCCTCCGGCGACCCTCCGTTCCATCGCCGGCAGGCCCCCTACGATGGGCGCTGGGACCTCGCCGGGGACGACGGCTCCCGCGAGCTGGCTCAGGCCCGGCTCGGGCTCGACTGGCACGCCCGGGTCGAATCCCACTACCAGGCCCCCACCTACCCGACGCTCGAGCAGCAAGGGCTCTTGCCCTCGGAGCGGGGGATCGCCTTCCTGCCGGCCGGCGACTTCGACGTCCGCCCAGGCGCCGCCTTGCCGCTGCCGGCTCGGCTGCGCGGTGACCTCGACCTGTCGGCGCCGGTGCGGGGGGAGGGACCGCGGGCCTACTTCCTGGCGCTGCTCGCCGAGGCGGCACTTGGCTCCGGCGATCACCAGGAGAACCTGCGCGGCATCGGGCCGTCGGTCCACGTCGTGGAATGGCTGCCGAACGACCTCGTGCTCGTCCGCGCAGCGCCGCGGGAGTTCCGGGCGCTCGGCGCAAGCCCGCTGTTCGAGCGGGTCGAGCCGGTGCACCGGGGCCTCAAGATCGACCGCCTGGTGGGCCGCCGGCCGTTCCTCGACCGGGAGCGCGCCGGGTCGCCGGTGTACCTCCTCGACGTGCTGCTCTTTCCGGAGGAGCCTCCCGAGCCGGCGCAGAGGGAGATCGCCCGTCTGGGAGGCGAGGTGCGGCATGCCATCACGGTAGGGGATCGCACCTTCCTGAAGGTGGCGATCGAGCATGGTCGGATCGAGGATCTGGCCGGCGTCGCGGCGATCGCCGCGATCTCCGAGGTGCCGGAATATCGCCTCCTGAACACCACGGGCCCGGCGCAGATCCAGACCGGGCGCTACAACGGCGGGATCACGCCGTTCTTCGACGCCGGCGTGGACGGGGGCGGGAGCCAGGTCTGCATCGGCCCGGGGCCCAACGGCACGCTGGACACTGCGCCGGTCGCCGGCGACAGGGTGAGCGGCAACGGCAGGAACATCGTGGCCGGCGCGGACAACGACTGTGGCACGGTCGCGCCGAGCGGCGACGACGTGGTGGTCAACATCACCGCGACGCTGGTCCGGCCGCAGTACGTGTACGTCGCGGACAACGGCGTGTCGCTGGACGCGGCGGGGCTTTCCGACACGGAGTTGAATCCCTGCGGCGGCGGTGGCTGCGCCAACGTCATGACCTGCGTCGCAGGGTGCACGAATCCGGGGTGCGCCGGGGCCCCCTGTGTCAGCGACGCCTCTTGCGGTCCGCTTCCGGCCAACAACGGGTCCTGCAGGGCCACCTCCCTGACGACGGTCGGCCCCAGCCACCGGAAGATCGAGTCCTACACCACGGGCCGGGCGAACGACGCCACCTCGGCCGGAGACACCACCAGTTGCGACAGCGCCCGCTCCGGGGGGGGCAGCCACGGCAACGCGGTCGCCAACATCGTCCTCGGCAACCCGTCCCGGGGCGTCGAGGGCCTGGGCGTCACGCGCGACGACGCAGACGGCGGCATCGATGCCCGGGAATGGCGTGAGGTGCGGCTGCCTCTGGACGGCGTCGCGCGCGGCGCGCGCCTGCGGTTCCAGGACATCGGCAACACCGGGATCGGCGCAAACGCCCCCTGCAACCTCCCGAGCGGGAGCGGCGGACCAGGGGCCGACCTGCCGGACCAGAGCAACGTCGCCCCGGGCAGCATCGCCCAGCGACTCACCGACGGCTACCTCGGCGGCGCCGCCACCGGCGCGAGGGTGTTCCTCCTCCCGTTCGGCGTGCCGAACTTCGACGCGGTACCGCAGTTCGACGTGGACACCGGCGTTTACGAGACCGGCGCGATCGCGATCGACAGCTTCACCTGGGCCAACCGGCACGCGACGGTGTGCCTGCCCGTGGGAAACGACGGCGCGGACCCGGTTACCGGCAACGACATCTACCCGGACGATTCGCCGGGCCAACCCCTGGTCCGCACCCGCATCCAGGTGAACAACCTGGCCACGGCCAAGAACGCGGTCACCGTCGGCGCCAGCCGGGCGGACACGCTCGACTTCTTCGCCAACTTCGACGAGACGGAGAACGCCGCGAACTTCAGCTCCAAAGGCCCTGCCACCTTCGAGAGCCTTCGAATCGCGCCGCTCCTCATGGCGGCCGGCGCCGACTTCGGGTCGCACGCGGCGCCGCTCTACGACCCCCTGTTCAACAGTGCCGTCGTCCTGCGCTCCAGCGACAACGACAACGACGCACCGGTCGAGGGGGTGATCGACGAGGGAAACGCCGGCACGTCGTTCGCGGCGGCGCATGCCGCCGGCGCGGCGGTGCTGATCCGGGACTATTTCGCCCAGGGGTTCTACCCCACCGGCGCGCCGGTTCCTGCCAATCGCCGGGGGGACCTCTCCGGCGCCGCCATCCGATCGCTGCTCGCGGGCTCCGCGAACTTCTTGACGGCGTTCGTCGATAGCCGCGACCGGTTCAACAACGAGCAGGGGTACGGCCGCGTCGAGCTGGCGAACGTGCTGCCGCTGGCGAGCTTCGCGGGCGGTCCGGTCGCGGGCGACCCGCGGCGGGCGCTGCGGCCGGGCGACGGCGGCACGCCACCCACCATCCCGACGATCCCGACCAGCCTGCGGGTCGCGGACGAGTTCTTCGAAGGCGGCCTGAACTGGTCGAAGAACGGCGTCGCGCTCGGGAGCGGGTTGGGCGTGATCCAGAGCTCGATCGGTCCGACCGACACTCTCGAGTCGACGTTCGCGGTCGTCGAGCCAAATGAGCAGATCCGGGTTGCCTTGTCCTGGTACGACCCGCCGGGCGTCATCACCTCGGGCGGCCCGCTGGTCAACAACCTGGATCTCGAGGTCGAGGATCCCAGCGGCAGGATCTACAAGGGAAACAACTTCTCCCGTGAATTCTCGGTCGACACGACCATCCGCAGCGTGACAGACATCCGGAACCCGTACGAGGCTGTCATCCTCAACCGGCCCGTGCCTCCGGGAACCTGGAAGGTCCGGGTGCGAACGGACGACACCTCCGTCACCGGCGCCAACAGCGCTGCCTGCGTGGCCCCCGGCGCCAACGGGGTCATCAACACGACCGCAGCAGAGGGGGACGCGGTCACGACGACGGGGGCGGGCCTCCCCGTCGTCGGCTCGGGCGCGGATGGTGATTGCGACACCCCGGCCGCGGGCGACGACGTCCAGGTCGTGGCTCCCGGCCGACAACCGCTCCCCTTCGGGCTGGCGGTGGCAGGCGGCTTCCTCGAGGCGGGCAGAAGCCGGGTTCGGCTCGACAGGGCGCGGTACGACTGCTCCGACGCGTCGATGACCTTCAGCGTGCTCGAGACCTCTCCCGGCGCGCTGCCGACGGCGGTCGCTGCCGGGACGACGATTCGCGTCCGCCGCGGGGGGAGCATCGTGGACACCGAGGGTCCGGGCTTCCTGATGTTCCAGAACGGCTCCATCTTCACCTCCGACGCCCAGGCCGTGCAGCTCGGCTCCACGGCTCTGAACAACAACGGCATCGTCGAGGTCCAGAGCGGGGACGTGATCGAGGTCTCCTACGTCGACCCGGCTCCCGCCGCCACCGTCGTAGCCTCGTCCACGGTGGACTGCACCGCGGCGATCGACGTCGCGATGTTCGGCCAGACCGGCCTCAACAACCAGTTCAACCTGACCGGCGGCTGCGACCCGCCCCAGGGCGGCACCTTCATCCAGGGCGACCTCAACTTCGACTCCGGCGAGAACCTCGTCTACTCCGTGGCGTTCCAGAACTCCGGCCTCGTGGCTCTGCCGGATGTGACCGCCACGCTCACCTGCGAGGATCCGACGCCGGGTGGTCCGAACCCGTGTGCCGCGCTGTCGCCGCTGCCGCAGACGACGCGGATCGGCGACGTATCGCCGGTCCCGCCGTCCTCCACCCGCGGCACGTTGGCCACGGCCGCGACCTTCAACCTCAAGGTGGCCTCGAACCTGACGGCGATGCTCCCGTCGCCGGCAGATCGGGTCGTGGTGCTTCGGACGAGCCTGTCCTCCCCGACCTCGGAGGTGGCCGTGGGGAACACCAGCTTCGCGTTCCGTCACGCCCTCGAGGCGGACGACGCGCGGCTGCACTACTCGACCGACAACCCGCAGGGGACCGGCGGCATGGCGGTCGCGATCGACCTCAATCGCGACGGCTCGATCGATCCGGACGCGCTGGCCCGCGAGGTGATCCGCTACGAGCCGCTGACCGCGCCGAACCCGGCGTGTGTCTCCGGCTGCCTCGCGAGCCGCAACCTCGGTGGGACCGTCTCCGGTCTGGTCGGCCAGCCGGCGATCCTCGACGCCAACGGCGCCGACAATGTGTTCGGGAAGGTCTGCTTCAACTCCGGCGGCACGAGCACGGCCACCCCGTGTCCCGTCGGGGCGAACGGCGTGCAGGAGGACACCGACTGCGTCGCGCTGCTGGGCGCCGGCCACACCTGCAACACCGACGACCCGGTGCCGTGGCACCTGGACGGCCGCGGCTCGAGCGGCATCAGAGGCCAGTGGCTGGAGTTCGAGAACCCGTACTCCAGCCCGGGCTTTCCGGCCCCAACCGCGATCTGGACGAACGGTCCCAACGCCGGCTGCGGGTTCCAGACGCAGGACAACGCGGCGGGCACGTTCAGGCGTGCGGGCGTCTGGCACGCCGGCAACGGCGTCAGCGATCCCACGAACAGCACCTGCCCTGACTACCTGCTCCCGACCGGGCCGCCGACGGTGGCCGGTGCGGAGTTCCTGAGCTGGCTGCTCCTCTCCCCCGTGCTCGAGAAGGTCAACACCGGCACCGACACGCGCGGCTTCGACTTCACGGTGTCGATGGAGCGGGTCGCCTGGAACGAGAACGTGCAGCTGGCGGATTCGCTCGCCTACCTGGTCGCGGAGTTGGACAACGACGTCCGTCTCGCTCAGAACGTGGCCTCCGACCCGGCTGGTGATCCGCAGCAGGCGAACGACTTCGTGCGCCTGGTCGGGGACCTGGGCACCTACGTCGACTTCTTCCTGAACGGTCCGATCCTCGGCGTGGCCTCGACCGACCGGTTTGCGCAGCGCCTCTTCGGGCCGTGCCTCTACTTCACCCCGCCCAACATGACGGGCCTCGAAATCGGCGTCGCGCGGACGCTCGGGGGAACACGGCCACTTCCCTGCGTCGCGCCTCCGATCGCGCCGTCGCAGCGGTTCCGCTACCCCTTCCCGGTCGAGGACACGAACCCCACGGCGTTTGCCTTCGACATCCGGGACGATCGGATCGACCTGGCGAACCAGACCGTGGTCTGCGGCCCGAACCTCCGGGCGGACACCGTGCCGGACACGGCCTCGGACGACCTCCAGGTGACAGCCCTCGGCGTCATCTGCGCGACCCCCACGACCGTCGTGATCGGCCCCGGCCCGGACGGCACACTCGACTCCCTCGAGGAGGCGTACCTGTCCGACGAGTCCGGTCCGGTCCGCAACCGCGAGCTCGACGAGGCCGGCTACGAGGACGCGTTCGGCCTCCGGGGATCGG